>ERZ888423.189-NODE-189-length-65938-cov-8.058528_pt1 | contig 65938 bp, 45 predicted proteins | sample MGYA00520523_ERZ888423 | MGnify/ENA primary metagenome ERZ888423 (study PRJEB32303, sample SAMEA104408611) | aquatic metagenome | biome: Brackish water; feature: Pelagic; material: water | place: Baltic Sea | collected 2014-06-08T10:24:00 | depth 30,27 m ... | reverse complement strand
TCAAGAAATTAAAGAAACCTGTCACTGTCGAGGATATCACTCGATTGACGGAGATTAAAATCAAGCGTATCTCCAAGTTCGACTCGGATAAGGCTGATGATAACTTGAGGAAATTAGAAGATCAATTGGCTGAGGTTATCCACTATTTAGATAACCTCACTGATTTTGCAATTGATTATTTCAAGAAATTGAAGAAAGATTTCGGTGATGGTAGAGAGCGCAAGACGGAGATTAGAACCTTCGACACTATCGAAGCCACCAAGGTCGTAGTAGCTAATAGAAAACTCTATGTGAATAGGGAAGAAGGCTTCGTAGGCTATGGGTTAAAGAAGGATGAATATGTATCTGAGTGCAGCGACATTGATGAGATTATCATTTTCCGAGCTGACGGTGTCATGGTGGTTAGCAAGGTCGATAGCAAGAAATTTTTTGGCAAAGACATACTCCATGTGGCCGTTTGGAAAAAAGGAGATAATCGCACGGTGTATCACATGATCTACCAAGATGGATCAGCAGGCCCCTGTTTTGTCAAACGATTCAATGTCACTGGAGTTACCAGAGATAAGGAGTATGACTTGACCAATGGAAAGAAGGGAAGTCGCATGATGTATTTCTCTGCTAACCCAAATGGGGAGTCAGAGGTAGTTAATGTGAAGCTGCGTCCAAGACCGAAGTTGAAGACCTTGAAATTTGATTTCGATTTCACGGAATTGGCAATCAAAGGAAGAGGGGCTAAAGGAAACACACTTTCTAAGAATCTAGTGAGCAAGATAGAGTTGAAGGAACGTGGTGAATCTACACTAGCAGCTAGAAAAGTTTGGATAGATGAGGTCACCCGCAGGTTAAATGTCGATGGCAGAGGAAGATTCCTTGGCCAATTCGGTGGTGAGGATAAATTGCTTCTGGTCTCAGACCAAGGCTTCTATAAACTAGCAGCCGCTGACCTTGCATTGCACTTTAATGATGACATAAGCATCATTGAAAAATGGAGACCTGATAGACCTATGTCTATCATCTATTACGATGGTGATAAGAACCGTTATACGGTCAAGAGATTCTTAGTAGAGCCTAGCACTAAGGATGTGACTTTCATAACTGAACATGAGAACTCTCAGCTATTATTAGCCACGACATCTATTGATCCTATAGTCAAAGTAGAATACGATAAACGCAGCAGTGGATCTGAAGATGAGGAGTTTCAGCTTGAGGAGTTGATAGGAGTGAAAGGTGTCACCGCTATTGGAAACAGATTCATCACCGATAAGCCAAAGAACATGTTCTTACTCGAGCCTGAGGAAGAAGATGAGGAAGAGGACTCTGATGAAGATGAGGGAAATGACGAGGGAGGAGCTGCCCTTCAGGATGTGGAAGAATTAGAAGAAGAGGAGGCTGACGATGAAAGCTTCAGTGTAGATCAGCATAGCGAAGACTCCTTAGAGGTAGATTTCGATGTAAAACCTTCTTCAAAGAACGCTCAGGTCAAAAAGAAAGGCCCAGCATCGGATGAGGAGGGACAGATTTCCTTATTCTAAAGATTTCTTTATTCCGTATTACAAGCTGAGATGATTAGGAGACTTATCTCTTTGACATCATAAAGTACGCCATATCCCATAAGGACGGCCTTCTTGTATTCCTTACACGCCAATGCAGGCTCGCCCATTTGCTCAAGGATTTGTCCTTTTACCTTATAGGCAAATGCATTTGAGTTGTCATTGTCCAATGACTGTTTCACCGTTTTCAATGCTTCTTCTGCATGTCCAATCATGAGCTGAGAGTAGGCTAAATTACTAAGAGCAAAGGGCTGCGTGCTTTCTAGTGCCAAAGCTTCGGTCAAGTATGTAATTGCTTCATCATACCAGCCAACTTGATTGCACATATAACCAGCATTGATATAGCTTTCCATGTCTTCCCCGAACATGTCGAGGGTCTCCTTTAAGATGATAATAGCTTCTTCATCTTTTCCTCTCATGTGAAGTGCCGTAGCTAAGTCGCGCATAGTATTCATGCTCACTTCTTGGCACAAACCAGCTTCAATTAAGGCTGATTCAGCATCATATAATTCGTTTCTTTCTAAATGAATCTTTCCTTTAAGTCCAAAGACAGATTCCTTCATAGAATCATCAGCAATCATATTTTTCGCTCTGTTGATGCACCATAAAGCACTGTCAGAGGCGTCTTGCATTATATGAAATTGAGACATGGCGAAATTGGCTCTGCAGGAATACGGATCAGCCTGGATGGCCGCATAGGCATCACGCTTAGCTTCCTTGCTTCTGTCCATCAATATAAATAGCCCTGATCTGGTAGAAAGTAATTCAGCATTTTGTGGATATAGGTTGATAGCCTTATCCAAGGTCTTAATGGCTTTTTTAATATCGCCATTATCAAGGAGTAGGTCTACATTAGAAAGGGCTTTTTCCACTTCTGTTTCATTGCCAGCGCTCAAAGTCAGACTGCGGATCACAGCAATCAAAATCAGCGTACTTATTCTGAGTATCCTCATTCTTTTAAATATACGATAGGGTTGAACTTACTCATACGTAAAAGGAGATATGAGGTTACATGAGCTTTGAAATCAAACTATGCACGAATTAGGTTCACAGAAAAATTGTCAGAATGGAAGATTTGGATGGGCCAGTGAATCCACATCAGGTGAAATCCCTTCTTTCAGTGCAAAATATCCTGCAATTCCTATCATAGCAGCATTGTCAGTGCAATATTCGAAAGGTGGAATATGACAGGATAGACATTTTTCTTGGGCTAATGTTAGGAAGGCTTGCCTGAGGGCTGAGTTTGCGGCTACTCCTCCTGCCAGGGCAATGTCCTGAACTTCAGTCTGTTCTAGGGCAGTCTTAGTCTTCTCAATTAGAATTTCAACGATACTCGTTTGAATAGAGGCACATATATCCTCAAGGTTCTCCGTTATAAAGTTAGGGTCAGAGACTATTTCTTTCTTCAAGAAGTTTAGAATACTGGTCTTCAATCCACTGAAGCTCATATCTAGATTAGCCACCCTGGGTTTGTTGAAAGTAAAGACTGCCTGGCCTGCTTTAGCATGCTTATCTATTAATGGTCCACCTGGATATGGAAGACCGAGCATCTTAGCTGATTTATCAAAGGCTTCTCCTGCCGCATCGTCAAGTGATCTTCCTAAAATAGTCATATCTGAATAGCCTTTGACCAATACGAACAGAGTATGTCCTCCGCTCACAATGAGAGATAAGTAAGGAAATGATGGTAGAGCCAAGGTGTCCTCAGGTCTTTGAGCAAAGTGAGAAAGAATATGACCTCGCATATGGTTCACACCCAGGCTAGGAATGCCGAGCGATAGCGCCATAGATTTACCAAAAGAGGCGCCTACCAGCAATGAACCCATGAGGCCGGGACCTTGGGTATACACGATTGCTGAAAGGTCTTGTGCCGATATGCCAGCCTCCTTTAAAGCAATATCGACCACAGGAACAATGTTACGTTGATGGGCTCGAGAAGCTAGCTCTGGGACTACACCCCCATATTGGGCATGAACCGCTTGCGTAGCGAATTTATTGGCAAGTATTTTGCCATTGTATAGAACAGCAGCTCCCGTATCATCGCAGGAAGATTCTATAGCAAGGATGTATCCGTTTTGAATCATTGGCTGTAAAGGTATCGGCTTATAGAACATTGAAGCTAACTTAGTCGCCCAATTGGCCCATGAAGGCATTAAAACGGACCATACTTTCCATTCTTTTGATACTGTTGCTCATCAGTGTTGCACTGTGGGCTGCGGTGAATACTGCCTATGGTCAAAAGAAGGTGGCTTCTTTACTTTCTACTCTTTTAACAAATAAATTAGGTGTAGACGTTCAAATGGCTAGGGTACACCTTACCCCATTTGATAATATTGAGATAGATACGCTCCTCGTTCATGACTACTTCATGGATACGCTATTATACAGTGCATCCGTATATACTGATATTTCCATTTTCGATATTGGCTTGAATACTATCATGTTAGACAAGATTCAACTGAGAAATGGGAAGTTCGCGATGCACACTCAGCCTGGGCAATCCTCAGATGGGTTGATTCTATTAATTGATAGTTTATTGGCCCAAACATCCTCCTCTGCGACTTCATGGAATTTCGGGATTCGATCTGTAACTATGGAAGACTTCAGGTTCGAACTATGGAATGATAACGTCCCGCTCATGGATAAAGGAAGGTTCGACTCACAGCATATCTTGGTAAATGACCTTCAATTGTCAGTAGACAGCATCCAGTTCCTAAGTGGAGGAGTCGCATTAATAGTGAACTCACTGCAAGGAGTAGAGTCGTTTTCAGGATTACATGTGAAGGATCTTAACAGTCATTTTTATCTTGACCAGAACGAACTGAGCTTGAAACATACCTCGCTCTTGGTGGAAGAATCCCGAATAGAAGCTGACGTTATTTTCAGATACACCTCGGCCACTGATTTATCACATTTTATCGATAGCGTTACCATGGATATCACCCTGAACGATTCAGAGGTGCGTACCGTGGATCTCATTTCTTTTTTACCACCCTTGAAAGATATAGATGGGACCTATAGGCTTCAGGGCCATGCGCATGGGAAAATAAATGATCTGCTCTTTAGGGATATCGATTTCCGATTTGGTGATTACTCTCGCCTCATAGCTGATGGTAGAGTGGGCAATATGTTGGATTTTGAGAAAATAGAATACGCACTTCAGGTCCATGAGTTGAACAGCTCAACTCATGAATTAAAATCACTTGGGATTCAGGAATTAACAAGGGTAATCAGTGACTTAGATTTTCTTGAACGTATTGGACAATTCAGTCTTCAAACAGAGTTGATAGGAGACAGAGCAGTGTGTAAGTCTGCTCTGGATCTTACTTCCAAGAAAGGAAATATACACACTATCTCAACCATACAGTTTCCTGGAACAGCACTCAAGGAGAAATACTTTGGAGAATTAGAAATGACATCAGTTCAGCTCGGAGAAATTTTCAATATCAAAGAATTGGACGTAGTAAACGCTAAGGTTGTTTATAGTGTAACTAGCCCTTCTACTAGTCCCTCAGCTAGGATTGCAGGGAAGATCGAAAGCTTGAGATATAAAGGCTTTACATACAAGAACATAACTGTTGATGCTGATTTTGAAAAGAGCCTTTTCAATGGTGATATAGTGATAGAACAAAACGGAATACGACTTGATTTCACTGGATTAGTCGACAACAGAAATGATATACCTAAGTTCGATTTTCAAGCTGATGTTCGAGAATTGGACCTCCATAAGCTTGGGTTTATTCTGGCTCAGGATACCACACAACTTTCAGGGAAGATTGTCGCTGAGTTTAGCGGAAAGACGGCCGATGATTTCAGAGGAAATATTCGAGTGAAAGATTTGACTTATGGAAACGGAAATAAAGAATTTCAGTTTGAAGAATTGTGGATTAATTCTGAGGTTTCTTATGGTATTAGAAATCTTATCTTAGAAAGCAGCCCATTCGATATTGAGATGAAAGGAAAGTTCATTTTAGCGAATCTCATGGCCGATTTTCAGAATATATTTTCAGATGTCCTGCCAAGCTTGAATCTCACTGCTGACTATAAGCCTAGTCCATCTGATTTCAGTTTTATTATTCAACTGAAGAAACCTGATATGCTCACTGAACCTTTCATGCCTGGTTGGAAGTTTAGCAAGGACACGCGCATTGAAGGAGCCTTGGATTCTAAAGAGCATTCCTTTTATGCCGACATGAATAGCGACACTATCATGTTTGTAAAAGCCATAGCATTGGATGTTCACTTGGAAGCTAGGCAAATGAACAACTATGCCTACCTGCTCATAGAGAATAGAGAGTTAGCATTGAGCGATAGCTCACACTTCAGAGACAACTTGGCTACATTGAATTTTTTCTCTGATACGATGGAAACTGACTTGACATGGTCCTTAGTAGAGAGAGCTGCATCTGGAAGTATTTCTGCGAAAAGCATGTTCCACAGCATGGACTCTGTTACGAATATCATTTTTCCTAGCCAGATTATACTTAGTGGTGATTATTGGTTAATACCTAAGGAGACCATGGTTGATTACTACAAAGAAGAATGGACGGTTCGAGATGCGTTAGTGACTAATATAAAGGAGTCTATACGCTTAGATGGAGTGATTTCCAATGACCCAGAGAGCGTTTTGAGATTCGATGTAGACAATTTCCAGCTAGATCATATAAACCAGTTTGTTCCAAACCGTGTCCTTGACCTTAAAGGAGTGACAGACATACATGGGAAAGCTCGTAATGTTCTTGGAATACTTTCTTTAGAGGCAGGAATGACCATTGACAACTTAGCACTGGGTAAAGAAATCATAGGCGACCTAGATCTTAATAGTACATGGGACCGTGGTCAGAATTATCTTTCATTTACAGGTGGGATTACAGATGGAGTGCGCAGAGAAATTCAGCTGGATGGTAAGTTCTACCCTGACATTACTGGAGGAATATTAGATGCCGAATTAACATTGGATAGATTCGACCTGAACATTTTGAATAAAATCCCCACATCCGCTATTTCCGATCTGGGTGGTCATGCGTCAGGAACCCTTTCAGTTGTGGGGAGCGTCTTTGAGCCAGAGGTCACAGGGACCTTGATGTTCGATAAGACTAAAGTCAAGGTGAACTATCTGAACACGAGGTATACATTCTCTAGCGAAGTAATCATAGAGAAGGACTGGATGGGATTTGACTATATTCCTTTTACTGATGAATATGGCAATTCAGGAAATATAAATGGAACCATAATCCATGATAGATTCAGGAGCTGGAACTATGACTTCTTTGCAGAGTTTGAGAACATGTTTTGTCTAAACACATCTATTACAGAGAACAACATCTTCTATGGTAGAGTTATGGCAAGTGGATCCATCTCATTATCAGGATATGGTGAGGATGTGGATATAGAAGTACATGCTAAAACGGAAAAAGGCTCTAATATAGAGCTGCCTTTGGGGTCTAGAGAAGAAGTTGTTTTCGAAGATTATATCTATTTCAAAGATCCTTCTGCTCAAGATAGTACTGATGAGGAGAATGCGCTTAATTCAGGCTTGAAGCTTTACATTGAAATAGATGTCACACCTGATGCTGATATCCGGCTTGTTTTTGACAAGCAAATAGGAGATGTTATGGAAGGAAATGGCCAAGGGACCTTGACGATGACCTTGGATAGAGGAGGAGAATTTGAAATGTATGGTAGGTATACAATACTAGATGGATCTTATCTTTTCACATTACAGAACATCATTAATAAGCAGTTTAAAGTAGCACAAGGAGGAAGCATTTCATTCTATGGCGACCCCTATAGAGCGGAATTGGATATCAATGCGATCTATGAACTCAGAGCATCCTTGGCTGATTTATTGGGATCCACGACTACCAGTACATCTAGAGTTCCAGTCCAAACAGAGATGATCCTGACAGGCCCAATGTTGAATCCTGACATAGCTTTCGACATCAACGTTCCTACTTCAGATCCTGCAACGCAAAGTCTCGTAAAAAGTAGGTTGAGTACAGAGCAAGAATTGAATAGACAAGTCTTCGCACTCTTGGTACTTAATAAATTCATGCCTGCCGAGAGTGCATCTTTTGGTGAAGGAGTAGCTTCAGGAGCGAGCAGCACTACAAGTGAGTTTGTATCTGCACAACTGAGTAATTGGCTTTCACAATTAAGCCAAGAAGTAGATGTAGGTGTGAACTACAGAGCAGCCGATAATTTGAACTCAGAGGAATTGGCGGTGGCATTGACCACTCAATTATTCCAAGACAGGCTCTTGCTCAGTGGAAACTTTGGAGTGCAAGGACAAAGCGCAGCTGCAGTTGGTGGAGCCGCATCTAGCCTTATTGGTGATTTCAGATTAGAGTACATGATTACTCCTGAAGGAAATCTACGATTGAAAGTGTTCAATGAATCTAATCAATTCGACATTTTGAACTTAGGGCAATCAGCTACCAAACAAGGTGTAGGTCTAATCTTTCAACGAGAATTCGATGGTTATTTTAAAGACGGTTAAGGGATAATCAGAGACTATCAAATGTCGTTCTTCCTTGAGCAAAATAACGATACACGATGCTGAATGGGGATCGGGCTGAAGAATTTCCGCCTAATTCCCTTCTCTTTTTCAAGGTTTTCCCGATACCTCTATAGAAGTGCAAGTGTGCTTTGAAAACGGCCCACGCATGATCTAGTCTTCCTTGGAAAATGAAACGGACTACAGAAAGACCATCCAAAAGAAGACGCACATAAAGAAGGATAAACGTATGTCCGCTTCGGTCGTTCTTAAGCAGCATGATGAGGTTATTTCTGAAATTCAGATAACTCTTGAAAGGAGAATGCCCACTTAATGTAGCCCCACCTTGATGATACACTGTGCTAGCAGGTTCACAGTAAATGAGGTAACCTTTTCCACGAGCGCGCCAGCACAGGTCTATCTCTTCCATATGAGCAAACAAGTCTTCATCAAGACCCTTCAATTCATCAAAGACCTTTTTTCGAATGAAGAAACAAGCCCCTGAAGCCCAATGAACCTCTATGGCTTCATTATATTGAGACGTATCTTCTTCTAAGGTTTCAAAAATTCTTCCTCGGCAGTAGGGATAAGCATATCTGTCCAAGAACCCACCGCAGGCTCCAGCATACTCGAAATGGTTTTTCTTCCTTGCATCAAGAATCTTAGGTTGTACAGCCGCAATACGAGGTTCGTTATCCAACAGCGAAATGATAGGTTGTAGCCAATTCTCTGTGACTTCCACATCTGAGTTCAGAAGCACAAGATATTCTGCTTCAATAGTTTTAAGCCCAAGATTATATCCGCCAGCGAATCCTAAGTTTTTAGGATTCTGAATAATCTGAATTTGGGGGTAAGAATTTTGAAGAAAGGAAACAGAGTTATCGGTAGATGCGTTGTCTATGACCATAACCTGTGCCTCCTGTGAAAACTGCATGACAGAAGGGAGATAGCGTTCAAGCAACGCTTGACCATTCCAGTTTAATATGACGATAGCTATTCGCGACAAGGGGGCCAAAGGTAATCCTATTGTTCATCAAGATCCAGCCTATCTTGGCGTCTCGAAAAGCTCTTGCATACGCTCACTCGAACTTCCGCCAGCACTGTTCTGTTCTTGATTCCATTGAGCATTATTACGACTGTTCAAGACCATATCCCATCGTGGGTTCCTTACTTCACCAGGAACATCAGAATGCAGAAGTTGATATTCCCTCTGAAGTAATTCTCTATCATAAAAAACAAATCGCTTATCACTGAATTTGCCAGCGCGGTAGTAATGCCATATCTGATAGGGGTAGCTCTGTGGGTCACTCGATCTATCAACAACAGAGTTAGGAGGACCGTATTGAAGGTATACCCGCCCCATGTCTGTAGAATACCCGCGCTTATTACTCGTTCCAAACTTCTCTTCAGCTATGCGCACTTGTTCTTTGTATTCATTCCAAGCTTTACTTGGGTCAATTAGATTTCTAGCCTCCCAGAAAGAGTAGAAGAATGACTTACATTCAAGCAAAGAGGAGTTCTTAATCTGATAATCAATCACAGTGCGCTCATATTCCCGAGCGACAGGATGAAGACAATCGATGTAGGCTATAAGGCTGTCTTTGTCGTTCATTTTTCCTATGAAGGACAGTTCTATGTCCTCAGGACTATATTCCTTAGCTAGAGCACCGTTCTGACGTATAATCTGTAATTCTTTGGAAGCGATTACTTCGTTTTCCCTGTTTCTCGCCTCAATATTGAGTATGTATAAGCCTGAAGGAACTTTGGATAAATCCAGTCTCCCCATTTCTGTGATTACTTCGGCACTTTTTTTCCTCTTGACTACTTCACATTCCGCGATAGTTCTATTGCTCTTTGAATCTTCCAAGGCATAGCTTAAGACAAAGCCTTCATCACTTCCAAGAGACTTCTCCGTGTGATATAGTTCCACGTAAAAGAGTAGTTCATTAAAAGTCTCGCCATAAAGATTAGACATGTATGGAATAAACTCGAAGCCACTCTTGGCCATCCTAGCGTCCTGAGCGGCTGGTCTGAATCCTGCGATAAGCTCTATGTCAGAAAAGGAGCAGGCATCTATATCTAATTGAAGATCTATGGTGCGCATAGTAGTGACCGCATCTTCTTCTTTTCCTAAATCCTTCATGATTAATTCAAGAGTATACTTCCCCGATGGAAGTAGGAATCTGTTAAGGGACATAAAATCAGGAGTGTAATCTGAATAGGCTAAAGGACTTTGAACTATTTCTTTCTTAAAATCTACAACTGTTTCAACATTAGAAAGGATGATGTTCATTTCTATTTCAGCTCGGTTCAAAGAATCATTTACAGGAAGATAAGCCACACTTGAACCAGTGACATCAACATAGGTTTCAAGCAATATTCCATTATCTGGAAGAAGAAAGACCTTATAATCGAAATAAGCTGTAAGACTTTGTGAAAATAAAGTTACAGAACATATTACAGTGATACCTAAGGCTAGAGCGCGCATATCGAAGAGCTTTCTTCAAAGATACGAGATGTAAAAGAGAAAATTGTCAAAAAAGGTCGTGCGCTGTTTTCCAATAAATCTATTTTTGCAGCGGAGAGATGGCAGAGTGGTCGATTGCGGTAGTCTTGAAAACTACTGATCTTCACGGGTCCGGGGGTTCGAATCCCTCTCTCTCCGCCAATGGATGAAGCCTCGCATAATGCGAGGCTTTTTTCTTGTCACTACCCTAACCAAAGCTCATGAAAGTGAGATGAATGAAAAAGCCAAGCGTTCTTCCTCTGCTATAGGTAAACGCATACGAGAATATTCTCTCCATTGCCTATATCAATACCCACCTCTGAGAAAGTGGTCAATTCCATGCTTGATAGGAATGAAATTGACCCTATAGATTTGTCAAAGAGCCTAATACATATCATGATTATCTTGAAAAAGAAATCATAATGTGTGTTTAGTGTCTATACTAATTCAAGAACTTAGTCGCTCTTAGAATTCCAGAACTCATGCCTGCCAATAAATACGCACTCATTCGATATAGGGTCATTGACGAATGCCTGACTAACATGGCTAGACCTTATCCAAATAAAGAGACACTAAGGCAAGCATGTGAGGATAGGCTCTATGGAAGCCATGACACTAGGGTGTCCATCTCTACCATTGAAAAGGACATCTATGCTATGAGATATGACTCGGCATTGGGTTTTGAGGCGCCCATCGCTTTTCATAAGTATCATAAAGGATACCACTACACTGAACCTGACTTTACCATTAAGAAGGTACCGTTGCGAGAGGATGAAATAGAGGCATTGCAATTCGCTGCTCAGACCTTGTACCAATTCAAAGATGTCCCTGTATTCACAGCCTTTGAGCAAGTGCTCTCCAAGTTAAAGGAGCATGTTTCCTTGAGTGGAGAGAGTATGAATCAAGAGTACCGTGAGTATATGCTCTTTGAGGATTCTGAGAAGGGAACAGGGGAGAGGCACTTAACTGTTTTACTCAAGGCTATCAGAGAAAAAAGGAAAGTGAATCTGGAGTATAGTTTCTTCCAAGAAGATAAAGCAGGTAAGGAATATGTAGTGGATCCCTACCTATTAAAACAGTTTAGGTTACGATGGTATCTTATGGCATGGGATGCAGAGGCAGAGAAGGTGAAGACCTTTGGGCTTGATCGAATGATGAGCGTGAATATGACCGAGGAATACTTCATAGAGAAAGATTTCAGCGCATCGACTTATTTCAGGGATACATACGGAATCAATCATTTGAATAAAGAACCTGAGCAGATTCTCTTGAAGATAGAACGACCGCAATCAAAGTATTTTCTATCTAGGCCCCTTCATCCAAGCCTGAGATTATTACGCTCAGAGGAGGATGCTGATGTGTTGGAATTGATGTTGGTTCCTAATCAGGATTTGATCAATGAACTTATGAGTTGGACTCCCCATGTAGTGGTCCTGCGACCAGAGTCCCTACGTGATGAGATGATAGCTAGAGCAGAGAAGATGATTTCCATACACAGCTCCAAGGCGCATTCGTAGAGGATACGATGAGATTTTCGAAATAAAATATGCCTACGTAAATAGATTACGTTCTGCAGGCGGTGATTTGTTCCAGAAACGGAAAAATCATCATCATGACTCTCGCAGAAGCACAACGACATATCGACTCATTTTCTAGGCCTTCAGGATTCAACACTTATTCATGGAGAGTAGTGAAGAAAATGGCCTTGAAAGCATGGGAAAAGCACTTGGAAGGAAAGGTCCTTGAATATTCAGTGAATTACATGTGCAAAGAATTTTATCTCATGATTCGAGATGAAAACGGGCAGTTCATTATTCCTAGAAATAGGATCCATTCTCCATACCTAGGCACAGAAAGTGTGAGGAAGGCACACGGTATGCATGCATAGCATAGTAAAATAATCTACCTATGAAATTTCACTAATCATAAGGAGTTCAGAAATTTCAGGGGAGATGTCCTTTTAAGTATTCCAAGAATCATTTGAATAAAGAATCTTTTTAAGGGGACTTAAAGTGTGATTTTACGTCTACCATTCTGAAACGCGCTAAAAAGCACTAGTTGCTTGACGATTCTAGTTGAATAGTTCGTTGGTTTGGATTTGGCTCCTTTTATGCGGAGGAATCCTGTTTTATGGTCCCAATTCGTCAAAACAAAAAGAGTATTCAAACTACTTCGTCAAGAGGTGACATCTCTTCCGCAAGGAACCTCGATTTGTATTAATGTATGAAAATCAGCGTAATAAACTGAAAAACACTACTTTTGCACCTCCAAAAAGGAATAGAAGGGAGTAGATACCTTCTTTGATTAACAACCTTTCACCGAATCATCTACCTAAAGCGGTGAAATACAAATACATACATGCCCATATGAATACGGCAGAAGAAAATCAGGAGACTACTCCTGAAACTCCTGGACAAGACGTCCAATCTGAAGCACAAGCTTCAACCCCAGAAACAAATACAGAAGCAGCAGCACCTGAGTCCACTCCGGAGTCAGCAGCAGCACCAGAACAAGCATCCACTCTGGAAGCAACATCTGAAGCACCTGTAAAAGAGTATACCCCATACATCTCAAAGCCGGTCTTACCACCAGCTGATTTTGATTGGGAAATTTATGAGCACGGCCAAGGCACATACTCTTCTGAAGAAGTGGTGCAAATGGATAACCTCTATGACGGAACTTTGAACTCAATTAATGAGTTAGAGGTAATGGAAGGTGAGATTGTCGCTGTGACTAAGAAAGAAGTAGTGGTGAACATCGGATATAAGTCTGAAGGAGTCATCTCACTTAATGAATTCAGATACAACCCTGACGTCAAGATAGGCGACAAAGTCGCTGTCTATGTGGAAAGTGCTGAGGACAAGAATGGCCAATTGGTCCTTTCTCACCGTCTAGCACGTCTACATGGTGCATGGGAACGCGTGAACTTGGCTATGGAAACCAGTGAGATTATCACAGGTTTCGTTAAGTGCCGCACGAAAGGTGGTCTTATTGCAGATGTTTTCGGAATCGAGGCTTTCCTACCAGGATCGCAGATCGATGTGAAGCCAATCAGAGACTACGATGTATATGTAGGAAAGAACATGCAATTCAAGGTGGTGAAAATCAACCAAGAATTCAAGAACGTGGTTGTTTCTCATAAAGCCTTGATTGAAGCAGAGATTGAAGAGCAGAAGAAGCAAATCATAAGCGGACTAGAAAAAGGTCAAGTGCTAGAAGGTGTGGTGAAGAATATCACTAGCTATGGCGTGTTCGTTGACCTTGGAGGAGTTGACGGTCTTGTGCACATCACTGATCTATCTTGGGGTAGGATTAACCACCCTGAAGAAGTAGTCTCTTTGGACGAAAAGATCAATGTTGTTATCCTTGACTTCGATAATGAGAAGAAGAGAATCGCGTTAGGTATCAAGCAATTGTCTTCACATCCTTGGGATGGTCTTGATGAGAACTTGAAAGTAGCAGACAAGGTGAAAGGTAAAGTTGTGGTCATCGCTGATTACGGTGCTTTCATTGAGATTCAGCCAGGTATCGAAGGTCTATTGCACGTTTCTGAGATGAGCTGGTCACAGCACTTGAGAAGCGCACAAGACTTCTTGAATGTTGGAGATGAAGTAGAATGCGAGATCCTTACACTAGATAAGGAAGAGCGTAAGATGTCCCTCGGTATCAAGCAATTGATGGATGATCCATGGAAAGACATCGTATATAAGTATCCAGTTGATTCCAAGCACGTTGCTAAGGTTAGAAACTTCACGCACTTCGGAGTATTCGTGGAGCTTGAAGAAGGTGTTGATGGGCTCGTTCACATCTCTGATTTGAGCTGGCATAAGCGCATCAAGCATCCATCTGAATTCTGCAATGTAGGAGATGAGATGGAAGTAATAGTGCTAGAAGTAGATTCGGAGAACCGTAGGTTGAGCCTAGGTCACAAGCAACTTGAGGAGAATCCTTGGGAAGCATTCGAAGTGACATTTGCTGAAGGAACTGAGCATGAAGGAACTATTATCGCTATCGAAGGGAACAGTGCTAAAGTGGCATTGCCTTATGGTATGATTGCTGTATGTCCTAAGACACACTTGAAGAAGGAAGATGGGACAAGTGCCCGTCAAGAAGAGAAATTGCCATTCGTGATTTTGGAGTTCAACAAGAACTCTAGGAAGATTGTGGCTTCTCACTTGAGAACCTTCGAAGAGGATGATCGCACCAAGCGTGAGAAAGAAGGTAAAAAGAAAGAAACTGAAGGCAAAGAAGCCAATAAGGTCATTAAGAATCTAAAAGATTCTCAAGAGAAAGCCACATTGGGTGACATGGACGTTCTTTCTGACCTTAAGAGAAGAATGGAAGAAGGAGAATAATTCCTTTATCCTGAGATAAGACAAAACCCTCGGCCTTAGGTCGAGGGTTTTTTTTATGAGGGATTTTGTAACAATGAGAACAGCTTAATACACTCTGTAGCTTCCTTTACATCATGAACCCGTAAGATATCTGCTCCGCGCTCTAGGGCAGCCATATGCAGTGCAGTAGTGCCATTCAGAGCTTCTTCAGGATTGCCATCCAGATTTCCATAAATCATGCGTTTTCTTGAAATTCCAACAAGAAGAGGGCAGCCTAGGCTTGCAATATCGCCTAAGCCTTGAAGCAGCTCGAAGTTATGCAGTGAGGTTTTCCCAAATCCAAAACCTGGATCAAGAATCAGCTGTTCTATTCCAGCTGCACGGCATGTTTGAACCCGTTCGCTCAGGTAGGCTATTACTTCAGTGAGCACGTCAGTATACTGCGCAGCTCTCTGCATTGTAGCAGGAGTGCCCTTCATGTGCATACATATATAAGGTGTTTTTCTTAAGCCAATACCTGAAATCATCTCAGCATCAAAAGTTCCTCCTGAGATATCATTTATCAAATCTACTCCTTGATCTAAACAGCGCTCCGCTACTGACCAATGTAGTGTGTCAATACTCATATAAAGCTTAGGAAAATTGTTCTTAATCTCTGACAAAGTGTCTTTCAGTCTTGTCCATTCTTCTTCCGCAGCGATGATGGGAGCACCTGGTCTAGAAGAGCTCGCTCCTATGTCAAGAATATCAAGACCTTCCTTCTGCATCTGGGCGACCTTAGATAAGGCGGCATCTATTCCTTTCACTCTGCTTCCCGCATAAAAGGATTCAGTATCCAAGTTGAGAATCCCCATTACTAGCGGAGTTTTCAAGGAGATTAATTCTCCTCGCAGTACCATGGAAGCAGTCCTGCTAAATGCTCTATCTTCACGCCTCATTATTCAATTTTGAAGGAAACAGATTCCCAATATCAGGCAATTATAGCTCAATGCCGCGAGATCTTCAGCAAGAAGACTAAAGACTATGGAACTGCATGGCGTATTCTTCGTCCAAGTTCACTGACTGATCAGATCTTTATTAAGGCCAATAGAATAAGGACGATTCAAGAAGAAGGGGTCAATAAAGTAGGAGAGGGCGTTAAGGAGGAGTTTCAAGCTATTGTCAATTACGCAGTGATGGCCTTAATACAGATAGAAATAGGATTCAGTGATTCTGCTGATATGGATCCAGCAGAAGCTGCTAGGCACTATGACGAGAAAGTGAAGACCACCTTCGAGCTCATGAAAAAGAAGAATCATGATTATGGAGAAGCATGGCGAGATATGCGAGTGAGTTCCCTGTGCGATCTTATTCTCATGAAACTGTTACGTATTAAACAGATTGAGGATAATCAAGGAAAGACCCTAGTTTCAGAAGGCATAGATGCTAATTTTCATGATATCTTGAACTATGCAGTTTTCGCATTAATCCTCATGACAGAACAAGAATAGAATGTCTCAGAGCTCGCTTCGAAAGGTATTAATAGTAGTAGGTACTCGACCTAACTTCATCAAGGTCACACAGTTTAAGAAAGAGTTTGAGAGGTATAAGGACCTTGATGTGACTATCGTTCACACAGGTCAGCATTATGATGCGAAGATGGCTGATGTCTTCTTTGATCAATTTAGACTGCGACCTGACCATTTCTTAAACATAGGAAAAGGGACTGCAAATCAGCAGATGGCTGAGATTATGGTCTCCTTAGAAAAGGTATTGCAAGAGATATCTCCTAGATTGATCATTGTCGTGGGCGATGTGAACAGCACTTTAGCAGCTGCCATTACTGCGAATAAAATGAATATTACTATTGCTCACCTAGAGAGTGGTCTTCGCAGTGGCGATATGACTATGCCTGAAGAGATTAATAGAATCCTGACCGATAAAATCACTGACTATTATTTCATCACCGAGCAAAGTGGCCTAGATCATCTCAGCGAAGAAGGGCAAGATCCTGGTGCAATGCACTTCGTGGGAAACACCATGATAGATACTATGGTAGCCTTTGAGAAAGAGATAGAGGCTGCAGACATATTAGAAAAACTGGCGCTTAAGGCAAAGGAATTTGTCTTGATGACTATGCACAGGCCAGCAACAGTAGATCATAAAGATCAGCTAGAGAAATTACTCAGCCTCATGGAAATGGTGACGAGTGCGCATGATTTGGTGTTTCCCATACATCCGCGTACGATTAAGAGCATAGAATCTTTTGGGCTGAAAGAAAGACTTGAGAAAATACAGAGACTGCGTATAACAGAGCCCATGGGCTATTTCTCCTTTCAGAAATTAGTGAAACATGCGGCTTTCATCCTAACCGATAGTGGAGGGATTCAAGAAGAAAGCACGTTCAGAAAGGTTCCCTGTCTTACGCTCAGGCCTAACACAGAGCGCCCAAGCACTGTGACGATGGGGACGAATGAATTGGTCACCTTCGAGCTTGATATTTTGAAAAGTAAAATAGAGGAGATACGCTCTGGAAGTTACAAGAAGGGACAGGTGCCACCCTTATGGGATGGACGATCCACGGAACGCATCGTAAGTCTCTTAGATAAGTTACTCTAGATGTAGTCTTGAATACGATAGACAAGCATTCCTGCTTTCTCTTTAATAATAACTTCCCAGTCCAGCACTCTGCGCATCTTTGGGAAGAAATAATCAGTGATGCCATAGGTTTTCTCGCTCGAATAATGATCCACGGCTAACATCTGCACCTCAAGACCCTGCTTCTTAAAACAAGCTTCAGCACGATTCACATGACTAGCCGAACTGATAACCAGAATGGGTTCTGTTCGGCCCAAGGAATCCAGTAATTGCCTTGTATAGAAAGCATTCTGATAGGTATTCCAAGATCGATTTTCCTTTATAATATCCTTGAGAGGAACACCACATGATTGAAGCCAATCCGAAGTAAGTGCAGCTTCATTTAATGAAGGAGCCCCCTCAGGATGCACCCCGCTGCTGATTAGAAGTGTCTTCACTTTTCCTGATTTGTATAGAGCAAGTGCCTTATTCAGGCGATCGCTAGACTGAAAGAACTCTATCTCAGCGCCCCTGCTGTTATACTCTGCGTAGCCTCCAAGGACTACCAAGATGTCATATTGACCAGTATGAGGTTCAATATAAGCGGGTTCAAGAGATAGCATTACCTCATTATACAAGACTTCATTCCCGAAAATGAGGAACATGGAAAGGGCCATAAGCAAGAGCCTATGTTTCAGGTGAGGCCTTCGTTCGATCAGGGCCCAGAGAACAAGACCCATAATCCACACACTCGGTTGTAGGAAGAAGAGGAGCGATTTGGAAAGTAAGTAGAACATTGTCATAGCTTTGGCCAGCGAAGTTAGCAGCTGTGACGAGTAAAGCCCCCATGATTTATCTGACATACGGAGACGTAGATTCTCCCATCTACCACAGCCAAGTGGTGGGGTTCTGTGATTTCCTGCGGGAAAAGATGGAAATGGAGGTGCAGATTGTCGCCTTCGTTCCGATGCGATTATACTTTGCTCAGAAGAAGAAATTAGCAGCATATGGCAAAGGGATTAAGGTTCTGCCAGTGGTGAATAGATTCCAGAGTAATCCCTGGTACAGTATTTTTAATGCCTTTTTGATTAAGAGAATGAATCCTGCCTCTATCATGACGAGAAATCCTGCGGGGTTAAACGTATGTCGAGAGATACAAAGAGAGGAAAAACCATTTTTCTATGATGCCCGTGGTTGTCAACACATGGAGATGGAAGAGTTCTCTAATGCTGATCAAGCTGCCATTCAGGAGATGAAGCAGAACGAGGTGCAATGCTTCAAGAAAGCGGATTGGGTCTTTTCTGTTTCAGGTGCGCTTATAGAATATTTCAAGGATAACCATAGATATAAGGACCATAACCATTCGATTATTCCTTGCTGTGTTCTGGATACGGATTATTCAAAAAAACTGAGTAAGAAAGAGCTCTTCGGGACAGAGGATGTAATGGTGTTCTGCTATGCTGGTGCGCTATCAGTGTGGAACTATCCAAGAAGTTTCCATGAACTGTGTAAGGCTATATTGAAGAATCCTAAGAATCGATTAGTCATCTTAAGTCATGATTTAGAGAGGCTTGATGGCGAGCGCCTGTTTGAAAATGAAAGAGTACTTCTCAAGAAGGTCGAAAGTAAAGAAGTGACAAGCTATTTAGGAATCAGCGATTATGCGATTCTTTTAAGAAGGAGTGCGGTCACGAATAGAGTCGCTTCTCCAAGTAAGTTTGGAGAATATCTCATGGCAGGATGTCAAGTCATTATAAGTCCTGAGATTGGCGATTTTAGTGAGATGGTTGAGAAGGAAGAATTAGGGATCATCTATAGAGGAAAGAAAGACAATGATGCTATAAAGTCGCTAAAAGTGACTGATGAAGTCACACGTGCACGCATCAAGAAATTAGCTGAGGGCACGTTCAACAGAGATTGCGAGTTGAACATGATTCGCTATAGGAATTTGAAAAAATTGCATGATGGCAAATAAGAAGCGCAAAGTCGCCATCATCGCCTTCGGAATGGAGCATTGTAATCGCGGAGTGGAGACACATGCGCGCATGCTCTTCGAGCGATTGCACAAGGAGTCCGGGATGGATGTATTTCTAATCAAAGGATCAGGAAAATCAAGTGCTCATGAAATCGTACTTTCTGTTCCAAAAAGGCACACTTGGCTGAATAGATTCCTGGGGAAAATCAGAGGATACAATATTTATTGGGAGCAGGTCTGGTTCTTGTTTCGACTGGGATTCCATCTGCTAAGGAATCGATATGATGTGCTGTATACCCAGGAATACGTGCACATGGTGGGCGTAGGTAAAATGAGAAAATGGTTGGCCCCAGGAATGCGCATTGTATACTGTGAGGGGTTCATCTCAACCCACGGAACACGGCTCAAATACGCTGATATTCTGCAGGAAGTGAATAAGGACAATTACAAGGTGCTGGCTCCATTGGCCAAGGAATGCGGAAAAGAGATAAAACTCATTCCACATTTCTTCGACCCCAGATGGGAATCTCCTGATGAGGGATGGGAAAAATTGAAGGAACAAGTGATAGAGTTCAAGGTCGATAGGAAGATGATCCTGTATGTAGGTCCTACAGAGCTTAGAGAAAAAAATTTCCATGTGCTTGAACAGGCTTTTCATAAACTAGGTTCAGATTGGTGCCTACTTATTTGTGGTGAAGTACCTCAGGCATGCAGAACCTCGCTTGACCCAAGTGGAGATAGATTGAAAGTTCTGTGCTTAACCCATTCCCTAATGCAAGTCATTTATCCACTTGCTGATGTCTTTATACTACCCTCCTTGGATGAACCATTCGGAATTGCAACCATAGAAGCGCTAAGCCATGGACTTCCTGTATTACTTCATGATACTGAACATTCGCTCTGGCTTTGTAATGACCCTAATCAATGTATAGATATGCGAGAAGCAGCGAATATCCTTTCCAAGCTGCAGGATAAGACATTTGTTGAGGAGAGCTTTGAACAAATATCGTTCAAGAATCAGCAGTACTTTCTGAAGACCTTCACTTGGGAACATTTGAAGAAGGACTACCTTCAACTCTTCGCAGAATAGTGCATGAGTAAGATTACCCGAATAGCGTTACTGACTGACGGCATCTTCCCGCTGGTCATAGGAGGAATGCAGAAGCATTCCTATTTTCTGCTGAAATATCTTCTAAAGAACGATGTGAAAGTCGTGCTGTTTCATCCAGGAGGAAAGGGAAAAATAAAGGACCATCTTGATGTTCAGTTATGGCCACTCTTAGATGAACGAATTATTCCTTTTCCAGAAAAGGGATTACTTCCTGGATCCTATCTGCGAAGGTCTTATGTTTTTTCTCAAAGGATTTCAGATGCCATTCAGCATGAAGAAGATTTAGATTTTATCTATGCTCAAGGGTTCAGTGGTTGGGACCTCATTGACAAGAAGAGAAAGGGAAAATTTTTTCCGTCTATAGGCCTGAATTTCCATGGCTTAGAGATGTTCCAAAAAGCTAAAGGATTCAAGCAAAGACTCATTCAGCGCTATTTTCAAGGACCTGTGCGCTTTAATATGGAATATGCAGATGTCTGTTATTCTCTTGGGGCAAGAATAACTGATTTGATAAAAAGAGAAGTACCTAAGGCAAACGTTTCTGAAATTCCAATTGGCTTAGAAGCCTCATGGGCTGATGGTTCCAAGGATAAGAAGCCCTTAGATTTCAGTCCTAAGAAATTGGTCTTTATAGGAAGGAATGAACATCGTAAAGGGCTGCACGTCCTATTTGACTTGCTTTCTGAAAGGAGTTTTGAAGGGATTGAGTTCCACTTTATCGGTGCAATTTCAGCTCCTTCAGGAATGAAGAACGAGCAGCTTATATTTCATGGAGAGATTAGAGATGAAAATAAGATTAAAACGATTCTAGATCAGAGTTATGGGCTGCTTCTTCCTTCCCTTTCAGAGGGAATGCCAACGGTAATCTTAGAAGCCATGTCACGGGGGCTGCCCATCCTTGCCTCAAACGTTGGTGCCGTGAATGAACAAGTGAACACCGAGAACGGAATTCTCTTCGAAGCAGGAAGCAAGCAAGAACTTGAGAACGCTATTGAGGAACTCATGAAGTGGGATGAAGCGATCTGGAAATCTAAAAGTGAGCAATCTCGAGCGCGTTTCTTGAGTTCCTTTACATGGGAGAGCGTGATTCTGCGAACTTTGCGCGATATGGAAAAGTCAATTTCATAAAAGATGGGAGAGTATCTCAAAGAGAATCTCGCTTTCCTTCTCTTGCTTATAGCATGGATTGTATTGGGTATCTACTTTGGCAGTGTCACCTTCGGTCTGATAGGGATTAGCATAATCGCTATGATGTCCAAGGAACGATATGCCGAGATACTTCTTGGCTTCTGGCTTATCCTCATGCTCAGTGATAGTCACTATAATATGTTTGATTTCGCCAAAGACTTCAAGCCTGCCTATATGAGTATAATGGTCTTTATAGTGGTGGTACATCGCAGTAAGATAGCTCAAGGAGACAATATGATATTTCAGCTCTTCTTGCCCTTTTTTATATGGTCTTGTTTAATCATATTTGATAGCCCTGATTTGAGCACTGCTATTCAAAAAACGCTTTCCTATGCCTTCCTGTTTTACAGCATACCCTCCATCACTCGATTCCTCATGAAAGAGAAACAGACGCAGTCGCTGCGTACCTTCTACTTCATCATCATGATCTATTTGGTGGTTGGACTCATTCTTAAATACACTCATCCTGAGTTCGCAACCCTTGTTGGAAGATTTAGAGGCATCATGGGGAACCCTAATGGACTAGGAGTGCTCGCGCTGATGATAGGTCTGCTCTTTGATACGATATTCAACAAAGTTCCTGGTCAATTCTCAAGGCAAGAGAAAATATTCTTCTGGCTAGTGATATTCGCAAATCTGCTTTTAAGTCAGTCAAGGTCGGCCCTCTTTGCTTTGATGCTGTATTTCTTCTTTAGCAATTTCAAGATACTTAAGGGGTTTATTGGGGCCTTAGTTTTTATAAGCATACTGTTCTCGTATCAGTTTGTGATGAACAATCTGCCCTTTGTAATCGAGAGTTTAGGACTACAGGAATTCTTCAGACTAGATACGCTCGAAGGAGGATCAGGAAGGGTGATAGCCTGGACTTTCGCATGGGAGCAGATTCAAGAGAATTTCTTTATTGGCAGGGGATTCAACTATGCCGAGTGGATATACGCGCAGAATTATAACCTCCTGTCGAATATGGGGCACCAAGGAAATGCCCATAACAGTTATCTCACATTTTGGCTTGATACGGGGCTTATTGGGTTAGTGCTATATGTAGTTGCTTTTCTGTTAATGTTCCTTCGTATTTCCAAGTCTTATGTGAATTCGATTCCATTCATGTATGCGGTGATATTCTCAGTGAGTTTCGAATCTTGGTTAACGGCCAGTTTAAATCCATTCACAATAGCATTATTACTGGGAGTCTCAATCATGTTGTATGCGCAAGAAGAAGTTCCTGAAACAAGATAAGAAGAATTAGAGGTCGCATGAAGAAAGTCCTATTTCTATACTCCGAACTTGCCGGATACATCTTTTCCTGCTTTCAAGAGCTTGCCACACGAGAAGTGGAAGTAACCGTAATCCATTGGCCAGTAAACCCAGAAGCCCCATTCAAGATTCCGAGTATCAAGGGAGTTACTTTCATTTCCAAGAATGAACTTAAAGCTTCGGGTATAGCAATGAAGGTGAAGGAATTAAAACCAGACATCATACTGACCAGCGGATGGATGGATAAAGAATATCTATCCATTGTGAAAGAAGAAAGGGGGATTATACCTACTGTGATATTGTTTGATACCGCTTGGAATGGATCAGTGAAACAGAGAGTACTAGCTGCTTTTGGAAAAAGGTTCTTGACTAAGAGGTTCTCACATGCCTGGGTAGCTGGCAAAGCACAGAAAGCCTACGCCCAAAGGCTTGGATTCAAAAAAGAACACATTGAGACAGGGTTTTATACGGCTGATCTTATTCATTTCAATGAAATATTCAATAGGCGCAAGGCGCGGATGGAACAGAGCTTCCCAAAGACTTTTCTGTATGTGGGTCGTTATGTTGCACAGAAGAATATGCAGATGCTCTGGAATGCTTTTTTAACGGCCAATAAAGCGAATGGAGGACAATGGAAGCTACGATGCATAGGAACAGGAGAATTATTCGATTTAAAGACAGAGCATCCGACCATAGAGCATTTAGGTTTTATACAGCCTATGGAGATGGAGGATTATCTCATCGATGCAGGTGTTTTCGTCCTTCCAAGCTTATTTGAACCGTGGGGAGTAGTCGTTCAAGAATTCGCAGCGGCCGGGTTTCCTATGGTATTGAGCGATAAAATAGGGGCATCTGAAGAATTCTTACAAATAGGACACAACGGATATGATTTTGACTCGTCTAGTGAGTTAGATTTGACAAAGGCGTTGGCCTTGATTATTCAGCTAGAGGAATCAGTGTTAATCAAGTTTGCCAAAGAAAGCCATAAGCTGGCACAGAAACTTAATCCACAGATCTGGACTGACACACTCCTTAGATTATTGTAATTTCGAAATCTTGACCAAACGAATATGAGCACGATATTAGTGACGGGTGGTGCTGGTTTTATTGCCAGTGAAATAGCCATTAAATTAGCGCAAAATCCTGAAAACCATGTAGTTGTCATTGATAATCTACTGACAGGAAGCACTAAGAAATTACCACTCGACAGCTATGATAACCTTCACTTCATAAAGTGTGACGTGAACATCTTCGAAGATGTAGCTGGAGTCTTCTACGCCTATAATTTTGATTATGTCTTCCATTATGCTGCGTTAGTTGGAGTCCAGCGTACTCTTCGCAATCCTGTGAGCGTACTTGATGATATCCAGGGAATCAAGAACATCTTAAGACTTTCTAAGAACTCTAGAGTGAAGCGTGTCTTCTATTCTTCTTCTTCAGAAGTTTATGGGGAACCGGTGGAAATTCCTCAGAATGAGCTCACTACGCCCTTGAACTCCAAGCTCCCTTATGCGATTGTCAAGAATATTGGTGAAGCTTATTTACGCAGTTATCATCAGGAATATGGCCTTGAGTTCACAATTTTTAGGTTCTTCAACACCTTTGGACCTAAGCAAAGCCCTGATTTCGTAATCTCTAAGTTCATTCGCTTGGCATTGACCAATAGAGATATTCCATTATACGGTGATGGTCAACAGACTAGGACCTTCTGTTATATTGATGATAACGTAGATACCTGCTTGAACGCATTCTATCAAGATGCTTTCATAAACGATGTCCTTAACATAGGTTCAGCTCATGAGATTACAATTCTAGAGCTAGCTAATCTCATTATAAAGGTCACTAAAAGTGATTCTAGGATTATACATCTCCCAGCTTTGGTTGAAGGAGACATGAAGCGCAGGCTTCCTGATAATTCAAAGATGATGACACTCATCGACCGTCCATTACTATCCTTAGAAGAAGGCTTGAAGAAAGTCCTTGCTATGCCTGAATTCATCATGACTTGATGCCTCTGAGCCTCTGATGTGTGGGATAAGCGGGATATATGGGCTTGAGAAAATAACAGACCCTCGGGCAAGCGTTTCCGCTATGAATGATACCTTGGCCCATCGTGGACCCAATGCGTCAGGAATATTCCTCCAAGACCAAGTATGTATAGGACATCGCAGGCTATCAATCATTGATCTTGATTCAGGATCAGACCAACCTTTTCTAGATCCTTCAGGTCGTTTTGCACTAGTTTTCAATGGCGAAATCTATAATTATCGTCAACTAAGGGAGCGAATCAAGAATTGGGAATTCAAAACTCAAGGGGACACTGAAGTCCTTATGGCTGCATACGCTGAATGGGGAATAGACTGTTTGGATCTCTTTCATGGAATGTTCGCCTTTGCCTTATGGGATATTAAGAAGCAGAGACTATTCCTGGCAAGGGATAGGATGGGAATCAAGCCATTATACATAAGCATGAATAAGGGTTCCATCATTTTTGCTTCAGAAATGAGAGCCCTCCTTGCATCTGGATTAGTACCTGCAAAACTGGACCATACTTCCCTGTGGAGTTACCTGCAATATCAGGCGGTGCACGGAGGGGCCACGATGATTGAAGGAGTGCACATGATGCCGCCATCTCATTACCTTGAAATTCATGACAATGAGCAGGAACTGAAGAGATATTGGTTCCCTGGAGATAAATACATTGCGGGGTTAGATCAAAGTAATCCTGAGTTAGTCGCAGCTAAGGTGAGGGAGAAACTGAGGACGGCTGTAGAACGCAGACTAGTCTCTGATGTTCCTTTTGGGGCCTTCTTATCAGGAGGAATAGACTCTAGCGCCATTGTTGCGCTTATGGCTGAGACCTCAAGCACACAGGTCTCTACGTTCTCTGTGACTTTTGCGGAAGAAGAGTATTCAGAAGCCAAGTATGCAAGACTTATAGCCGATACTTACCACACAGCACATCATGAGATAAAACTCAGTCCTAAAGACTTCTTAGAGAGCCTGCCTGAGGCACTAAATGCCATGGACCATCCCAGTGGAGATGGGCCTAATAGTTATGTGGTAAGTAAAGTCACCAGGGAAGCAGGTATTACTATGGCGCTCTCAGGACTAGGAGGAGATGAGCTCTTCGCAGGATATGGTGTGTTCTCCAACGCCAAGAAACTATTAGAAATGAAATGGCTTCAAGTCTATCCTATGTTTATGAGAAGACTAGCTGCCCTTGTGCTCAGAAACGTAAAGAGAGATGCTCAGGGAGCTAAGATGGCCGAGGTTTTAACTTTGCCATGGATGGATCTTTTGCATATTTATCCAGAGTTGCGTAAGGTACTGATAGACAGAGATATAAATAATCTTATATCAAGTAAAAATGCAACATTTGATTCAGCGGTCAGGATGCACTTAACACGCGTACCAGAAAAGTGGAGAAGCTGGCCACAGATCAGTCAGATTTCTTGGGCTGAGATGAATTCCTATATGATAGATACCTTACTCAGAGACACAGATCAGATGAGTATGGCGCATGCCTTAGAAGTGAGAGTACCCTTCCTAGATCATGAACTCGTTGAATACGTCCTAGGCCTCCCTGATATCATGAAAACAGGCCAAGGACCTAAACCATTACTTGTCAAAGCGATGGGAGATCTGCTGCCTAGGCAGATTATAGACCGTCCTAAAATGGGATTCACCCTTCCTTGGGAATTCTGGATGAAAGGAGAATTGAAGGGATTTTGTGAGACTCATCTTAAAAATCTGGGTGAAAGGGCTATTATTGACAAGAACTTCGTTCTGCAAATGTGGAACTCATTTTTGAAAGGAGATAAGCGCTATACGCATGCTCGTATATGGCACCTAGTCGTCCTAGAACACTGGCTTAGTAAGAATCATGTCGAAACTTAATGTCTTGGTCTATATCGATTGGTTCAGCCCTGGATTTAAAGCAGGCGGTCCAATACGATCCATGGTCAATATGTCTGATAGATTGAGTTCGAGCATTTGCTTTCACATTATAACTTCAGATAGGGACTACATGTCTGAGGAGCCATATCTGAATTTGAAATTGGACACCTGGATATCATACGGAGAAGTGCATAAGGTATACTACGTCAATTCACAGAACTTAGGTTATTCGGGGCTTAAGAAAGCTACTGAGGGCATGACTTTCGATAAGATATATGTCAATGGAATTTTCTCTAGATTCTTTTCGATCTACCCCTTATTCATACATAGAAAAGAAAGAGAGAAACTCATCATAGCGCCCAGGGGAATGTTGAGGGCATCAGCGAAGCAATTCAAATCGAAGAGGAAGGGGCTTTACCTCAGAATGGCTAGGGCTTTAGGCAATTTCAAAGGAGTTACTTTTCATGGTACAGATAATCAAGAAAAAATTGACATAAATAGTTGGTTTTCAGGATCAAGAATAAGGCTTGCTCCAAATCTTCCTGCACCATTACCTGCTTTCAAATCAATGAGAAAGGAGAGTGGAAGCATCAAGATTTGCTTTATTGGTAGGATAGCGCTGGAGAAGAATCTGATATTCGCCTTACAGGTTTTAAGCTCCATCTCAGACAGAGGCATAGAGTTTGGAATCTATGGAGCCATGTATGATATGGACTACTGGAAGGACTGCGAAAAGGAAATAGAGGGTATGGAAAATAGAATCAAGGTTACTTACCAAGATTCAATAGCTCCTGATGAGGTCATTCCCTTGTTGCAGAGCTATCATTTGTTGTTCTTGCCAACGAAAGGAGAGAACTTCGGCCATGTGATTTTAGAGGCATTTATGGCGGGAAGACCTGTCCTAACATCAGATCAGACACCGTGGCAGGGCCTAGATAAAAAGGGCGCAGGAGCTAATCTTCCATTGGGAAATCCTGAGAGCTTTAAAGAAGCGATTCATAGCTATCTACTCATGTCTGACTCTGATTTTCAAACAGAATGCAAGGCCGCATATGCAATAGCTGAGGAGTTCTGTGGCGATAAGCGTATTATTGAACAAGCCAAAGCAGTATTTTTACCCTGATGCAGCAGACTGATCTTTCAATATTCAATAATTCCAATTACAATCCTGGTAACAAGCTGAAGATTCTTGTCTGGTATATCATTCTGAATGTATTCTTCATGAATCGATTATTCCCGTTCATGGCACCTAAGCAATGGCTGCTCCGGATTTTCGGGGCACAAGTAGGACAAGGCTTGATTATCAAGCCCAATGTCAATATTAAATATCCGTGGAATCTCATTATAGGTGACCATGTATGGATTGGAGAGAATGTCTGGATAGATAACTTGGACAAGGTGACCATAGGGTCGCACTGTTGTATCTCCCAAGGAGCTTTAATTCTTAGCGGGAACCATCATTACAAGAAAACCACGTTTGACTTAGTCACATTGCCTATCGTCATTAAAGAAGGCGTATGGATAGGAGCGAGGGCTACTGTAGTCCAAGGAATTACATGTAAGTCTCATTCGATTCTAAGTGTTGCTAGCGTTGCTACAAGTGATTTAGAAGAGTATACTATTTATCAAGGTGTACCGGCAGTGAAAGTGCGCGAAAGAGTAGTTGATAAGAAATGAAGGTTAGCATCATCACTGCAACATACAATAGCGCTTCCACCATTAAGGATACAATGGATTCAGTGCAGACTCAGGATTACCCAGACATCGAGCATATCATCGTAGATGGAAAGTCCACGGATGATACGCTGAAGATTCTGTCATCGTATGAAGCGCATATTTCTAATATGATCTCAGAGTCTGATCAAGGGATTTATGACGCTATGAATAAAGGTATCGCCATGGCCACAGGCGATATTGTAGCTATCCTGAATTCAGACGATTTCTATGAGCACACAAGCGTGATTAGTGAAGTAGTGAAGGTATTTGAATCATCTCCTGTTGATGCTGTTTATGGCGACCTCTTGTATGTAGATGCACAGGATACATCCCTGGTGAAAAGATATTGGAAGAGCGGAAATTATTACCGCAAGGCATTTCTCAATGGATGGATGCCGCCACACCCAAGTTTCTTTGTGAAACGTGACTGTTACACCCGTTTTGGAAATTTCGACACCTCTTTTAAATCTGCTGCAGACTATGAGTTAATGCTCAGGTTACTATACAAGAATCATTGCACCGCAGCCTATCTGAATACAGTCCTAGTGCGCATGCGAGAAGGAGGGAAGAGTAATGAGAATATACTAAACAGGCTATTGGCTCACCAAGAAGACAGAAAAGCTTGGACTAAAAACGGGTTGAGTCCAAGGTTTTATACCTTGAGGTTAAAACCACTCAGAAAGATAGGGCAGTATTTTAAAAGACCGTAGCCAAGGGCTCAAGTCTTAGAGCTTAGCTCTGGCTCTCTTGCTACGCTTCCTGCCGTTATACCAGTTGTATCGAGCCTTACTGTAACGGCTCTTCTGCTGTACAACCATCCCAAAACTTAGGCTGGTGAATACATATCCATCGTTATAGTTATTTATACCACGTGGATTTCTGTATGAACCATCATAGCCAGGAGCATAGTGATAATTGTAAATCTCTCCAGAATTTCCGAAGACTGCATCAATGATTTCAGGAGTGGTCTGATTTGCAAGAGCCTGTCCTAATTCACTACTGATTTCGTTGTTAGGTGCATACGAGCCGCTTATATCATCTAGATAATCAGATAGACTGATTCTGTATCCCAGTTCCCATCCGAAACGATATTTCTTGATATGTGTGAAATACACTCCCATCCCCATAGGAATAGCCATAGTGAACGCGCTGTATGGATTATCTTGACCTTCAGTTGTCAACTTTCTTAGTGAATACCAACCTTCTTCAAAGTCTTTATTTCCTTCGTAGAGATATCCTTGCGGGTTATGCATAACTGCTGCAAGTCCAAGGAAACCATAGAACCTGAAATCAGGATTATAATAGCCTCTACCTCCTAGGTCATTATCAGAATAGAGCGTGTATTCACCTCTGATGGATAGTTCTTTGATGTTATTCTTGAAGTTGAGATTACGCGCTCTTCTTGGCCCGTATTCAGTGTCTTTATCCCATCCTTGGATACGGCCGTACATGAATTGTGCTGTGATAGCAAATGTTCGTGAAGCTTTGTAACGAAGATGTGCTCCGAATACATAACGAGTCTGGTCCAATTTGACGTCATAAATGAAGTCACGTCTTGCTTGATCAGTGCCTCCGATATCTCCTAAATAATTAGAAGCACCTGCATGCACAGCCCAGTCCCAGTTATATTGGGATGTGGCATTTGTGCTCAGAAAAATGCACAGGACAAAGAGACTGTTCCTCAGCATAAAGATTTGTGTGTTTTTTAGAAGTCAGTAAATATACCTTTGCCTTCCTATTCTTTCAAAGTTACGAAGTGTCTATAAGGCTTGAAAAGACTGGATTTTTAATAATTTACGCTGAACTGTTGATAAGGTTCGCTTTTGAGAAAAAACTCAATATAAACACCCTTGTATGAATAGATTTTGTGAACTTTTCCAAGTAGATAAACCTATCATTCAAGCGGGAATGATTTGGTGCTCAGGGTGGGAATTAGCCTCTGCCTGCAGCAATGCCGGTGTATTGGGTGTAATTGGTTCTGGCTCCATGTATCCTGAGGTTTTGGAAGAACACCTTGCTAAGATGAAGAGACATTGCGATAAACCTTTTGCAGTAAATCTTCCACTGATTTACCCTCAAGTTGATGATCATATTGCATTAATCGAGCATTTTAAGGTGCCTATTGTGATCAGTTCTGCGGGAAATCCCGCTAAGTGGACGTCACGTTTTAAAGATTCTGGGATTAAAGTGATTCACGTGGTTTCTAGCAGAAAGTTCGCTCTAAAAGCAGAAAAAGCTGGGGTAGATGCAATAGTGGCCGAAGGATTCGAAGCTGGAGGCCATAACGGTCGTGAAGAGACCACTACCCTTTGTCTCATTCCTGATGTGCGAGAAGCCATTCAGATTCCACTCATCGCAGCAGGTGGCATAGCCAGCGGAAAAGCCATGTTGGCAGCTATGAATTTAGGCGCTGATGCAGTGCAAATAGGGTCTCGCTTTGTAGCCTCTGAAGAGTCTTCAGCGCATGCTTCCTTCAAGAGTAAAGTAATAGATGCCAAAGAAGGCGATACTAAACTGACATTAAAAGAGTTAACGCCAGTAAGGTTGTTAAATAATAGCTTCTCAGAGCAGGTTATCAAAGCCTATAAAAAGGACGCCTCAATAGAGGAATTAAAGGAGCTTCTTGGAAGAGGAAGAGCGAAGAGAGGAATGTTCCACGGAGAGCTTGAGGAAGGAGAGTTAGAGATAGGTCAAATCAGCAGTATGATTCACGAGATAAAACCTGCCAAAGCAATTATTTATGAGATTATTTCCGAATACAAGCGTTGTATCATTGAACAACAGACCTTGGATAGGTACATTTTTTGATAACACAGAGCAACTTCCTCTACGTACATTTGTATAATGCATAAGTGCATGGCATTGATATATCTGGTTTTAGGACTTTTCTTGAGCAGTTCAGCTCAGGAAGCGCCTGATATTCTGTGCGTTTCTGTGGAAGTGAATGATGTACGTATTTCTTGGAATCAGGTATCTGACCCTGCAACCAACTTTACTGAATACAAAGTCTATCGGTATAACACCTTGAGCAATGTAAGCTCCCTGTTGGGTATTTATGGATCCATAACCACAGTTGAGCACATACAACTGGGTACCTTGGCTGCCAATGAATCCATCCTGTATTATGTGACTAGTGCATATGGGGGTGATATTTTCTACTCGGATACAGTCCCAACGGTTCATATGAATCTGGCGAGCATCGTAGATTTCAGTGTGGCTAGGATTACTTGGGGACAATTCATTTATGCTTCATATCTGGGAGAATTGTTGTATTACGTGATTCAAATGAATCATGATGGAACCTGGCAGGATCTAGATACGCTCTACTTCGAAGACTTGACCTTGCAATACAATGCCACTTTAATGGACTCCATGGCGGTCTATAGTCATGCCATCCAAGTATGTCAAGGTGCTGCGCCTTCCATTCCTATTTCTTTTAGACTTCAGCTGCACCACAGTTCGGGCTGCATAAGCCAGAGTAGCACACAGACGAATCAATTCAAGGACGCTACAGCTCCCACGCCACCCATTATCGAAACGGTGAGTGTAGATACCTTGAATAATCAGGCACATGTGTATTGGTACCCAAGCCCTGAAGAAGATACTGGGGGGTATAGGGTGTTGAGTGATTTTGAGATTCCTTGGGCCACGACAAATGACCCAAGCATCTTAGACTATCAGAATCCGCTTTCCTTGGCAGGGCAACAGATAGAGGGTTTCTTAATTGTGGCAGAGGATACTTGCGGAAACAGGAGCGCAACGGATCAGCAAATCCCTCATTTCACCATCCTACCTCAATTGGAGTTCATTAAATGTTCTAGATCCATTCGCATTTCATGGAATAAATACTTAGAATGGCCTGGAGGAGTGAAGAACTATGTAGTCTATGGAGGAATCACAGGAACAGCCTTGAACGTGCTCGATACTGTTTCCAACACGGCCACAGCATTTGTGATGCAGAATGCGGAGGTACTTACTTCCTATAGCTTTTTTGTAAAAGCCCTGCCCGCTGACAATCGTAGGCCTTCTTTTTCTGCCAAGAAAACAGTATTCACTAACTATCCCGACCTTCCTGACTTCACATATTTGGCCAATGTAAGTACGCTCGATAAGAGCTCTATAGAATTGAAAGCACTTGTGGATCCAGCAGCAGTAGGAACGCGTTATAGATTTCAAAAGCTGGATAGATTCGGAGAAGAGTTCGATGCACTAATCACTGTTGGGCAAGCAGCTGCAGATGTAAATGGCATCATTACGGTAGTTGATAATGCCTCTCCCAATTTGACCATATACACTTACAGGTTGGCCATTGTAGACAGTTGTGGATTTGAAGACAGCTACTCCTTTGAGAGTTCCAATATCCTCTTGACACTGAGCACTAACTTGGATAGTCGCACAAATACGATCACTTGGACTCCATATCATACTTGGGCAGGGACCATAGGGTCATATAGGATATTCCGAAGCGAGACAGGTGTCTTTCCGTTCTTTCCATATGCGACAGTAGCAGGTGATAGGACTTATTTCATAGATGATGTCTCATCAGAATCAGATTATCAAGACCACTCACAGTACTGTTATCGTGTGCAGGCCATGGAGACTAATAATTCCTTCGGGGTAGACCAAAGGAGTCTTTCTAATACTGCCTGTGCCGTTCAAGAAAACATCATGTTCATCCCTAATGCAATGGTCATAGGAGGTGAGAACGGGGGCTTTAAACCCATAGGAGGCTATTTTGATAAAGGCCGATATATCATGCAGATCTTCGATAGGTGGGGACAGGTTATGTTCGAGACGAATGACTATGAAACAAGCTGGGATGGCAAGGAGAATGGTAGGTCAGTTCCTGAGGGTGTCTATGCGTATAGGATTCGTTTCTTCAGCGGTGATGGCAAGGAATTTAATCGAAATGGAACACTGACAGTTCTTTATGCTCCCTAACTAGGATCTAATGTGTACCTTTGGGCGCCAATTATAGATCCCTGTAACATGGCCAATTCAAATAGATTCATCAGTGAAGGTCTTACTTATGATGATGTCCTCCTAGTACCAGCATATTCTGAAGTCCTGCCCAAGGACGTTTCCATCGTTTCCCGCTTTTCCAAGAACATCACGATTAAAACTCCCTTGGTCTCTGCGGCCATGGATACCGTGACCGAGAGTAAGCTAGCTATAGCTATTGCCCGCGAAGGAGGAATAGGAGTCATTCACAAGAATATGACCATTGAGCAACAGGCCAACGAAGTGCGCAGGGTAAAGCGTTCTGAAAGTGGAATGATTCAGGATCCAGTGACCTTGATGGAGGATCAAAAGGTGGGTGATGCGCTGCGTTTGATGGCCGAGCATAACATAGGAGGCATTCCAATAGTGGATAAGGACGGTATGCTAGTTGGTATTGTCACGAACAGAGACTTGCGCTTCGAGAAGGACAATTCAAAGTCAATAACCGATATCATGACTAAGGACCACTTGATTACCGTGAGACCTGATAGCGATTTGACAAAAGCAGAAGAAATACTGCAAAAGCATAAAATTGAAAAACTCCCTGTTGTCAATGACAATGGAATATTAGTGGGACTCATAACCTTTAGGGATATCATCAAAGTAAAGATGCATCCTCATAGCTGTAAGGATAAATATGGCAGACTGCGTGTAGCCGCTGCGATTGGAGTCACGGCTGATTCACTCAAACGAGCGGAAGCGCTTGTAGAAGCAGGAGTGGACGCCATAGTCATTGATACCGCTCATGGACATACCCAAGGAGTGGTGAATGTGCTTAAAGAGGTGAAAAACTTAATGAAGCATGTAGATGTAATTGTTGGAAATATCGCTACAGCTGATGGAGCAAAGTTCCTAGCTGATCATGGAGCTGACGCTGTCAAGGTAGGAATAGGTCCCGGATCCATATGCACCACACGTGTCATTGCAGGAGTCGGGGTACCACAGCTTACGGCAATTTTTGATGTCGCAGAAGGACTCAGCGGATATGACATCCCCCTCATCGCAGATGGTGGAGTGCGCTATTCAGGAGATTTGGTCAAAGCTCTTGCTGCTGGTGCTGGGTCCATCATGGTAGGTTCCATGCTCGCTGGAGTAGAAGAATCTCCAGGGGAGACTATAATCTATGAAGGCCGTAAGTTCAAAGCTTATAGAGGTATGGGGTCTATAGAAGCTATGCAAAGAGGATCTAAGGATCGCTATTTCCAAGATAACACAGATGATATAAGCAAATTCGTTCCAGAAGGCATTTCAGGAAAAGTTCCATTCAAAGGCTCGGTCTCAGAGGTGATTTATCAGCTCGTTGGAGGCTTGAGAGCGGGAATGGGATACTGCGGTGCTAAGGATATAATGGCTTTGAGGGAGAGCAAGTTCATCCGCATCACTGGCGCGGGTGTTAAAGAAAGTCACCCACATGATGTCTCCATTACAAGAGAGGCTCCTAATTACAGTTTCCGATAAGCTTCATATAGTTATTTTTGTCAGCCTCTTTGAAAAAGGAGAATGATTGGAATGTTTTTTGCCAACATCTACAGTAGTATTTTTAGAATTTAACACATGAACAAAAATTTTCTCTCTCTATTGACCCTGTGCATAACCCTTAGCATTGGAGTCCAAGCTCAGAATTCGCCTACAATCATGACTATTGATGGCTCCCCCATCACTAAGAAGGAATTCGAGAATATCTACAAGAAAAACAACAGAGATAGTGTTGTCAATGTTGAAGCGTTGGATGAATACGTAGAGCTATTTGTGAATTTCAAGTTGAAAGTGGCTGAAGCCGAGCGATTGAAGTTGGATACATCTTTACAGTTCAAGTCAGAGCTTGAAGGTTATCGCAAGCAACTTTCTAGACCATATTTGGTTGACAACGTGAAAAAGGAAGAATTACTTCATGAAGCCTATGAGCGCATGAAGACGGAGATAGAGGCAAGCCATATCCTTATTAACGTTGCTGAGGATGCTAGCCCGGCTGATACTCTAGCGGCATACAAGAAAATTCAAAGCCTAAGGAATGAGGCATTGAAGTCAGAAGCTGACTTTGGGAAGATCGCTAACACGGAATCTGATGATCCTTCAGCGAAAACCAATAACGGATACCTTGGATATTTCACCGCGTTGCAAATGGTTTATCCTTTTGAGAATGCTGCATTTTACACGAAGGTGGGAGATGTATCAGAGATTGTTAGAACCAGATTCGGGTATCATATTTTGAAAGTGTCAGATAAAAGACCAGCACTTGGTGAGATTCAAGTAGCCCATATTATGGTTAAATCTACTGACCAAGACAGTAAGGAACTTCAAGAAAAGGCAGCCGAGAAGATTCAGGAAATCTATAAAGAAGTTATAAATGGAGGAGATTTCGGAAATCTAGCCATTCAGTATTCTGATGATAAGTCAAGTGCTAGGAACAGAGGTGAGTTACCATTCTTCGGAACAGGTAAAATGGTAAGTGAGTTTGAAACCACAGCTTTCTCTTTAGAAAAGAATGAGGAAGTGTCCATGCCCATTCAGACTAAATTCGGCTGGCATATAATCAAGAAACTGGATTATAAGCCTCTAGGAACTTATGATGAGGTAGTAAAAGATATTCAGTCCAAAGTAGCGCGTGATGTTCGCTCTCAAGTGAGCACACGTTCCTTTGTGAGTCGTGTGCAGAAAGAGTATGGCTTCAAGGAGTATTCAAAAGCATTATCTCCAGTGAGAGCTAAGGTTGATTCAACCATTCTCGCTGGCACATGGAAACCTGGGAACACAAAAGCCATGAAAAAACCTATGTTCATAATAGGAAAGCAGAAGTACACTCAAAATGATTTCATTCAATTCTTGAAGGCCACCCAAGGACGCTCACCTGAAAAGAATATTGATGCCTATTTCAAAGGCAGATATGACTTATTTATTGACAAAAGCGCAGTTGATTATGAAGATGAGCGTCTTGAGGGAAAGTATGAAGACTTCAGAGCATTGATGAAAGAATACAGAGATGGTATTCTCCTCTTTGAATTAACTGATCAGAAAGTTTGGTCTAAGGCAGTTGAAGATACAGCAGGACTTCGTAAATATTATAACGACCATATGGATGACTTCATGTATAAGCAGAGAGTTCAAGGGCCTGTGTATCGTTGTAAAGACAAAGTCACTGCTCAAAAAGTGAGAGGAATGGTCCTTGCAGGCAAAACGAATGAGGTGATAGAGCAGGAAGTAAATCTAGATACACAACTGGCACTTACCATCATTAATAGCAACTTGGAAGCAAAAGAGAAAGAAATCTCAGGAATGATTCCTTTCAGGCCTGGTGTATCTGAGATATATGAAATAGATGGGAATTTCGCGTTTATGAATGTTCTAGAAGTCCTAGAGCCAACACATAAGCCGTATGCTAAGATTAAAGGACTAGTTACAGCGGCCTATCAGAATCAATTGGAAAGTGAATGGATCAATGAACTAAAATCTAGATATACTGTGGTCTTGAACAAAGACGTTTTACACTCCATTGACTGAATCTAGACCTTGGCATATTTTCATTTGGCTTTTTGCGATCACCGTGGTTCTTGGATCGGTTGCATGTCAGAAACCTGCACCTCAGGCTGAATACGTAGCACAAGTATTCGATGAATATCTCTTAAGGTCTGAGTTAGCTTCTCAGATTCCAAGTGCTTTATCTAAAGATGATAGCACAAAGAGAGCTAAAACGATCATTAACAACTGGGTGAAAGAACAAGTGGTCCTACAAAAGGCCAAGTTCAACATAGATGATGACGGGCGTTTCGAAGCATTGATAGAGGATTATAGGAATGACCTACTGATCTATGAATATGAGAATCAGTTAGTCATGCAAGAGTTGGACACTGCAGTCACAGCTCAAGATTTAGAAGATTATTACGAAGCAAATAGGCAGAATTTCATCCTAAGAGATTTCGTTGTGAGGATGCGTTTCATGGTCTTGCCCTCTGACCTTGAACAGATAGATAAGCTCACTAAGAAATTCAAAGAATATTCGGAGAAAGACAGTCTCGATCTGAATGAAAAGGCTGATGAAATCGCATTGAAATTCATAGACAAGCCTCAGGAATGGATTATTCTAGAGTCGGTTTTAAAGGAGATTCCGTACGACTTAGATGATTTTGAAAGAAAATTGACCCACGGCAACTATGTTGAACTTGAAAAGAATGGAAAAATATACCTGTTCAAGATTCATGAGTTCAATCATAAAGACGGTATTTCGCCATTTCAATTTGAAAAGGAACGCATACGAAACACCTTGCTTAATCAGAGAAAATTGACCTTGCTTGAACACATGCGCAGCGAGTTGTTTCAAGAAGCACTGGAAAAAGGAAAGATCAAGATCAAAGAATGAAGAACATTAGTATCATATTAACCTGCTTGTTAGCAGGTTTTACGGCAACATCACAAAAGACCTATCAGACACTGGATGCTGTAATGGCTGTGGTGGGAAATGAGACCATTCTACTGAGTGATATTGAGATTCAGAAGAGTCAATTAATTACTAATGGATACAAGCCAAGCCCTGATTTGGAATGTAGAGTCCTTGAATCTTTGCTTTTCGAAAAACTTTTATTGCACCGTGCAAGAATTGACAGCGTAGTTGTAAGTGAAGAACAAGTTCAAGGGGAATTGGATAGGAGAGTCGCCATGTTCAGTGAACAATTGGGAGGAGAAGATAATCTCGCAGCCTATTATGGGAAATCCATAGCTGAAATCAGATTAGAATTCCATGACGCATTAGAAGATCAACTTCTAGTGCAGCAAGTACAACAGAGCATTACTCAGGGATTAAGGATTACCCCATCAGATGTAGAGGAGTTTTATGCATCTATTCCCGTTGACAGTATTCCTCTTATAGATTCTGAGGTAGAAGTGAGCCAGTTAGTCATCAAACCAGAACCAAGTGAAGCGGAGATTCAGCGCGTTAAGGACCGCTTGAATGGGTTCAGAGAAGAAGTGTTGGCAGGAAAAGATTTCGAGACCTTAGCAGTATTGTATTCCGAGGATCCTGGATCGGCAGTGAAAGGGGGAGAGTTAGGACTTGTAGGAAGAGGAAGAATGGTCACTGAATTTGAGCAAATTGCCTATAACTTGAAAGAAGGTGAAGTGTCCAAGGTATTCAAAAGTGATTTTGGATATCACCTCATACAGATGAAGGAACGTAAAGGTGATCTCTACAATGCAAGACATATTCTCTTGAAGCCCAGACTCATTTCTGCCGACTTGCAGAATGCACGTATAGAATTAGAGCGTATAGCAAACCTGATTAAGACAGACTCGCTTACTTTTCAGCAAGCAGCGTTGACGTATTCTGATGAAGAATCAACTAAGAACAATAATGGAATCATAATCAACCCAAATACAGGAAGTATTCGTTTCCCAGTAGATGAATTGGATCCACAGCTCTTCTTAGTAGTAGATAAACTGAAGGTGGGAGAAATGTCAGAACCCGTCATCATGCGTTCCCCAGCAGGAGATCAGGCTTATCGAGTTGTTAAGTTGAGGTATCGTTCTGAGCCACATAAGGCTAATCTTAAGGATGATTATCAGCTTCTCCAAGAAATGGCCCGAAGAGGACTAAGTGATGAAGCCCTTTCTAAATGGTTGGATAAATATATCAAGACCACGTATATACGACTCGATGAAGATTTAGGTGAGTGTACCCTCGAGCGTGACTGGTTGCCAGTAAGATAAAGCCATACATTCGAGTCTTGATCAATTAAGTGAATAAAGAAACTGTCTAATTAAGCTATGAGCGAAGCAAAATCTATCGACCTTTTTGTACAAAAACAACTAGAACTTCGAGCTGAAGTGGCCAAAGTCATCATAGGTCAAGAAGAAGTAGTAGAGCTATTAGTCAATGCCCTTTTCAGTAAAGGACATGCACTCTTGGTAGGAGTTCCTGGACTGGCGAAGACCTTATTGATCAACACGGTATCTGATGCCTTAGGACTTACATTCAAGCGTATACAGTTCACTCCAGACCTTATGCCTTCTGACATTGTAGGTAGTGAGGTATTAGGAGAGAATAGAGAGTTCAGATTCATTAAAGGCCCCATTTTCGCGAATATCGTCTTGGCTGATGAGATCAACAGAACACCCCCTAAGACACAGTCAGCCTTGCTAGAGGCCATGCAGGAGAAGTCAGTGACAGCTGCAGGACATAGATATGAGTTGGATGCACCCTTCTTCGTTCTCGCTACCCAAAACCCGATAGAGCAGGAGGGAACCTATCCACTGCCAGAGGCGCAGTTAGACCGTTTCATGTATAACATCTGGGTAGATTATCCATCCTATGAGGAAGAAGTAGATGTCGTTAAAGGGACAACTGGAGGTCAGAATGTGAAGGTCAATGCGGTACTTAAGAAAGAAGAAATCATCTTTTTCCAGGACTTGATCAGAAAAATTCCAGTAAGCGATAATGTAGTGGAATATGCGGTTGGGTTGGTGTCCAAGACACGTCCAGGAAGAGGAAGATCACCTGAGATGATAGATAAGTACGTTTCGTGGGGTGCTGGGCCAAGAGCCAGTCAGTACTTGATTCTAGGAGCTAAGACCCATGCAGCCATGCAAGGAAAATACTCTCCTGACATCAAGGATGTGCAGGCTGTAGCTACTTCAGTGCTGAGACACAGGCTGGTGCGTAACTACAAAGCGGAGGCAGAAGGCTATACCATAGAACGTATTATCTCTGAGATCCTTTAAGGAGAGGAGGCTCCATTTCTGATGAAATCTTTGAAATTAGCATCAAGATTTCATCATTGATTAATATACTGAAGCTCGTAATATCTCAAAGCTTTAGCCCATCTTGATAGGTATTAATACGTGCACATCAGTGTTTTACACGTTTTATCAACAAAAAACTGTGTAAAACCCCACATTATGTATAATAAACTTGCATTAACATAATCTTAATGCGAATTTCGTGATTCGATGAACTAAGAAGTTTCATCGATGAGTACCTTTGTGCTTTAAATTTAAAACCTAACTCTCCATTCCATGAGAATATTATTTACCATTCTGACTTCTATGATGATCACGGCCATGTCCTTCGGACAAGGATTCGTAATCAGCCAATATATCGAGACTAATTCCGGTTCGACTCCTAAAGGTATAGAGATTTACAATAATTCAGGAGCAACCGTGAATTTTGCAACTACACCACTGACCGTATATCAAGGCACTAACGGTGCTGCTTTGAGTCTAACGGTAACAGTTAACACAGGATCATTGGCCAACAACGCTGTTATGGTCATAGGTACTTCAGACATAGGTACATATTTATCCAATAACGGTCTAGGTTCTGTATTATTTGTAACTCGGGCATTTTCATTCAACGGAGATGATGCTCTTGAGATTAGACTTAATGGAGTTAGACAAGACACTTTTGGTACGCCAGGTGTAGATCCTGGAACAAGTTGGCCTGCGCCATCAGGAGGAACAGTTAGTACTGCCAATCAGAATATAGCCATAAAGTGTTCAGCTATAACTGCTGGTGCACCAGCTATAGGATTTACTGATCCCGCTACGAGATTTGATTTTGTTGCAGCAGGTGCGCCTGGTACAGGTTTAGGTGCGGCCGGTCTTGTTGGCTTCGGTGTTGCGCCTGATTGCGCCCCTCCGACATGCACTGCATCCGTTGCTTTCAACTCGGCCTCATGTGACGCAGTCACTGGTGGAGTAGATAACTATACATCCACATTCGATTTCTTGATAGGCTCTGAAACAGGAACTCTGAATGTGTCTTCAGACTTCGGCACGCCTAGTCCTTTGACTATCTCTGCTGACGGAACGATTACTGTAACAAGCGTAGATGAAGGACAAGCAGTCACTGTGACTGTTTCTGACGGAGCAGGATGTAATATTCAAGCCACTTCTATCGCACCTGATTGTATCGTAGTTCCACCAAGTGTTGAATTTGTATCTGCAACTTCTAGTGGTTCAGAAGGGGGAAGCACTGTCGATATATGTTTAGCGATCACTGACCCAAGTTCAGAATTTGCAACTTCAGTAGACGTGGTTTTTGATGACGTATTTAGTGGAGCTACTTCACCTGGTGATTTTACAACTTCACCAGCTTTCACTTCAGGCGTATTTGGACCTACGGTCACTTTGACTTGGCCAATCTCAGATGCAACACAGAAATGCATTACTGTTACCATAGTAGATGATGCTGCAATAGAAGGTGATGAAACGGCCGACTTCTTCTTGGACAATCTAAGCGCAGGAGCCGGTTTCGGTTCAACTACCTTCCATAGCATGACAATTTCTGATAACGATGGACCTCAACCTTGTCCTAGCGTTCCTGTTTGGGAAGTGGTGACTTTGGATGACAATCCTGCCGCGAATGACGGCAATAATGGTGAATGGACTGCAGTAGGTCCTACAGGATATACTGCCAATGGATTCTGTGGAGGGGCGTGTCTAGACATTACGGAAACATGGTTGGTCTATGGCCCATTGGATGCAAGTTCCGCTACTGCGTTGAGCTTGACAATGGATGCTACTGAGTCTTTCGGTGTTACTGACTTGAATGTACAATACGCTACAGATTACGGGACTAATCCCTGCCCTTCGCTTGCGACCTGGACATCGGCTGGTATAGTCACAGGATCCGGAATCGGCTTGTCATTCGATATGACCTCGGTTGCAGGCAATGCTGGAATCTACATTGGAATCCAATACTATGACGATGGTGTTGATGGATATAGCGATTGGGTATTGGATAACTTCGTTATCGTATCCGATGCTTGTCCAGTCATAGGAACGCCCGTGACTTCATCATGTGTGGTTTGTACAACGACCTTGGTAGCAAGTGGCGCAGTTTGCGATGCTCAGACCTCGGGAACTGATACGTATACAGCAACATTTACATACGATGCGACCACTGAACTTAATGATCTTGCTGTAACAGTCATTGGAGGAACTTCAGCTACAACCACGGTTACAGCTGGTACTTCAGGAACTATTGCAGTTTCAGGAACAGAAGGAGCAGATGTTACTGTAGGGCTTAACAATGCTCTATGCACACTTTCTGCAACAGAGAATTCACCGGTGTGTGTACCTGTTCCCGTTCCTAGTTGCGCTGCAGGAGAGACCTCATTGGTATTCGATTCATTTGAAGGCGGTGCGGCAGCAAGTGCTGTTAATCCTGCTGCGTATGATTCAAACAACGATACTTGGATTCATCTTTCAAGCATGGGGTCTATTGCTGGCGCCAATGAAGGAGTTGACTTCTGGGCCATGCAGGATCTAGATAATGTTGTTGGAGGAGGAGCCTTCGACCATGAGCTTGTATATAACTTGACGTTCACTCCAGGAGACTATTCTTCTTTGAATGTTTCCTTCTACTACTATACTTCAGGGTTTAATAGTACAGATCATCTTGGATACAAATACACATCTGGTAGCGATCCACAAGTGGTGGTAGGTCAAGGACAATTAGAGTCTCTTTCTCAGAATACTGCGGCTTGGACTCAGGTTACGTTGAGCATTCCTGTAGATGGGGCTGCTACTTCAGCACAGTTCATTCTTTATGGATTCCAGAATGGTGGAGGTCAATATGGAGGATTTGATGATTTGAATATTTGTGGATCTACCGCTGTAGCATGCACCGCAACACTGTTGTTAAATTCTGTTTCCTGTGATGCGTATACTGCAGCTATAGATACATACACCGCTACATTCGATTATGATGCTTCGTTTGAAACAGAGGATCTTACGGTTACAGTAGTTCCTGCCCCTCAAAGTCAGTCAGCTATCACGATAACAGCAGGAACAGGACCTGGTCAATTCACGGTCACTATGCCAGAAACGACTTCTTCTTACACGGTGTCTGTATCTAATTCAGCGTGCTCCATCCAAGAAACGGTTACAGGAGTCACTTGTGAACCTCTTCCACAATTGGTAATCAATGAGGTGGATTACGATCAGCCAGAAGCCAATGACCCAGGAGAATTCATCGAGTTGTATAATGCTGGTGCAGTCGGATTGGACCTGAGCAATTTCGAAGTGAAGCTGTGGAACGGTTCCAACAGTACTGTCTATAACACCTTTGCTTTGGCAGCAGTGACGCTAGCTCCAGGTGATTATTATGTTCTAGGAAACGCTAGCGTTCCTAATGTAGATGAGGTTGTTTTACCCAATAACTTATTACAGAATGGCGCTCCTGACGGGGTTGAGCTTTTATATCTCGGCATTCAAATTGACGCCATGACCTATGAGGGAACGATAGCAGGAATCACCGAAACTTCCGGTGCACCAACTGACAATGGCGCTGAATCAGGTTCTGGTCTTTCTAGGACCCCTAATGGAACAGACACCAATGATAACAGCGCTGACTTCATCATCTCTTGCATCACACCAGGTGCTGCGAACGTAATCTGCGCCAATAACGAGGACTGTGCTGATGCGATCTCCATCACCCCTTCAGTATTCGGTATTCCTAACTGGGAAGTATTCCAACTAGGAGGAAGTGAAAGCCTACCAGGATGTGCTGGAGATGCAGGTGATGACATATGGTTCAAGTTCGTGGCAAATTCTGCGAATGATATAATCATTGCTCAAGACCCAGTTGCAGGATATGATGTGGTGGTAGAATTGTTCAGCGCTTGTGGTGGAACTTCACTAGGTTGTTTCAATAACTACGGTGCAGGATCTATCGAACGTGCATTGGCAGGTAACTTGACTGAAGGAGCAGAGTATTACTTCAGAGTATACGATGCAGCCACAGGAGCTTCAGCTTCAACCAGTGTTCAAGTCATGGTCAAGACTTTCGAAGATGGTCAATTGTACGGAGCTTCATGCGGTGCTACTGGAATGTCATTGCCACAAGTAATCTATGCCGAGCGTGATGAATTGGGCCAGTTGTATACAAATCCTGGAGTCGGAGTCATTGGATACGGATTCAGATTCCAAGAACAAGGAGGACCACTAGATGTAGTTGTACAACAACCCGTAACTGATGGATTCTATCTTCAGTTGTCCAATGTTCCTGGATTACAGTATGGCAAGACCTATGATGTAACTGTGCAGCATAGAGTAGTTTTACCAGCCAATGGAATTTTGGATGCGTATTGGAGTGATTTTGGAACTACATGTACTGTTTCTCTTGGTGCAGCTCCCACTGCTCAATTGAAGCCACAGTATTGCGCTGCAGCCACAGATTACTATTTAGCTGATCAGATTCAGTCAGTCTATGTTGCTGGAGCTAACAGATACAGATTCACATTCTCTGGTTCTTCTACATTCGTTAAAGAATCTACGAACTACGGAGTCTTCCTTTATTCTGTAGGAAGCGCAGGAAATGGGCTACAGTATGGTAATTCATACAGTGTGACCGTAGAAGCTAGGATCAATGGAGTGTGGACATTGCCAGGTGCAGCCTGTACAATCTTCATGCAAGGACAACCAGAAGACACGAATCTCAAGCCTGAATTCTGTGGAGGAACATATGTATTGTCTAACTCAAATTATCTGTTTGCCATCCAAGTGCTAGGAGCGAGTAAGTATGAGTTCAAGTTCAGCCCAACACTTGGCGGAACAGCATTGACACAAGTGAATAACAGCTTGTCCTTCGCATTCCACTTGACGTCATTGCCATTCGCAGCAGGAACGTCATATTCAGTTCAAGTGAGAGCTTTTGCAGGAGGAGTTTGGGGAGATTATGCAACAGCATGTGACATCGCAGTGGTTGCGCCACCAACAATTGGAACAGGAAATAACACCGCAGCTGAAAAAGCAATCACCAGCGATAACTATTTCTCCATGTATCCTAACCCGAATGACGGAGCTGAGTTCATAGTCGCTGCGAACCAGAAGAACAGTATCGAAAGCAATGTGAGCGTTGAAATTATGGACATCACTGGTAAAATGGTGTACTCAGGCGTCATACCTGTCAAAGGCTCTAGTCAATTCAAAGTAACACCTGATACAGCACTTAACACTGGAATGTACCTTTTAAGACTATCTCAGAATGGTGAAAGTCAGGTACTTAAGTTTATCGTAAGGTAAAACTAGTTAACAACACGGTTCCAAGGCCCTTCTGCTTTTATGGCAAAAGGGCCTTTTTTTTGTGGAGAAATAATTTTCCTCAAAGGCCTCTTTTTCGGTATTTTTAGTCTTCAATAAAAAGGTAGAATGAAAAGATGTTCCAATCCAAAGTCCCTTTTGAGGGTAATATTCCTATGCTTTTTTCTTTTCTCTCAGGTCAATATCTCTAATGCGCAGATATGGCAAGAGGTGAATGAATCTCGGATAGAAGTCAAGTCCTCACGGGTCATTGTGCCTAGCGATTACAAGACCTTTAACTTAGATGTTGATGCTATGAAATCAATCTTGAATAGTGCTCCAGCCGAAAGGAGTTCATATCAGATTGATGACGCCATTTTCATTGAATTACCGCTTCCTGATGGATCATTCTTGCGAATAGCAGTTGAAGAGTCCCCTATATGGGAAGATGGATATGGAGAGAAATTTCCTGACATGATGACCTATGTGGGTTACGCAGTACAAGAACCAGGTACGTATGTGAGATTTGATATGACCATACAAGGTTTCCATGCCATGATAATGCGAGCAGGAAAGAGTACAGTCTTCATTGACCCATACACGCACAACACTTCTGATAAGGACCATTACATCGTGTACGACAGAGCACATTTCACAACAACTAAAGTCTTCACATGCGGGGTTTCCGACATTTCTGATGCCCCAAAGGACTTCGTAGCCCCGCAGAACAGAGTTCCTTACACCAATTGTGAGCTTAAAGAGTATCGTCTCGCGCTGGCGGCAACTGGAGAATACACTGCTTTCCATGGAGGGACAGTAGCTGGTGCTGCTGCAGCACAGGTCACAAGTATGAACCGAGTAAATGGAGTATATATCAGAGACTTCGGTATCAAAATGAATATCGTGACAAACAATAATCTCATCATCTACACCAATGGATCCACGGATCCATACACAAATGGGAATGGTGGTACAATGCTCGGGCAGAACCAATCGAATTGTGATGCGGTCATTGGATCCGCAAACTATGACATAGGGCATGTCTTTTCAACAGGTGGAGGGGGAGTTGCCTATTTACAAAGTCCATGTACCTCAATTAAAGCTGGAGGTGTAACAGGGAGCGGAGCTCCTGTAGGTGATCCCTTCGATATTGACTATGTAGCTCACGAAATGGGACACCAATTCGGAGGAAATCATACTCAGAATAACTCTTGCAACCGATCATCGGCATCAGTAGAGTGCGGCTCAGGATCTTCTATCATGGGATATGCGGGCATATGTGCACCAAATGTGCAGAATAACAGCAATGACCATTTTAATGGTTGGAATCAAGTGGAAATCGGAAATTTCATTAGTAATGCCAGTACTGGGGGAAGTTGTGCGACTATCACCACAGTCTCGAATAACAATCCAACCATTTCTGGAATGCCTTCGAGCCATGTGCTTCCTGTGAGCACACCATTTGCTCTCACAGCGACAGCAGTTGACACTGATCCAGGAAACTCATTGACATATTGCTGGGAGCAGCAAGACCCAGCAGTAGCGACCCAACCTCCAGTTTCTACAAATACGGGCGGTCCTACATTTAGGTCACTCTCACCATCCTCTTCACCCACACGTTACCTACCTAACCTTCCTAATCTCACAGCGGGCATAAGTCCAACATGGGAAGTATTACCTGGGGTCTCAAGGAATATGAATTGGAAATTGACTGTGCGGGATAATGACCCAGTCGCTGGTTGTCCAGAATATCAGAACCTTTCAATCTCATTTAATGCTTTAGCTGGACCATTTGTAGTCAACTACCCTACGAGCACTGGAGTTTCCTGGACAGCCTTTACATCACAAACAGTGACGTGGAATGTTGCTAATTCAAATCTGGCACCAGTGAGCTGCGCCATTGTTGACATCGTTTTATCTACAGATGGAGGTCTTACATACCCTACGGTCATACTTGCAGGAACAGCGAATGACGGAACACAATCTATCACAGTTCCTAACGTGAATACAAGCACAGCAAGAATCATGGTCCGTGCAGCGGATAATATCTTCTTCGACATCTCTAATAATAATTTCACCATCATTCCCGGAGCTGCTGATGATTTCACACTCTCTGTAACCAGTAGCAGTGCAAGCGTATGTAAGCCAGCTGATGCCACCTATGCCATTCAGGTGAATCAGTTAGGGTCTTTCACTGATCCTGTTACATTATCAGTAGCTGGACTACCAGCAGGAGCTAATAGTGCTTTCTCTATAAACCCAGTGACACCTCCTGGTGCAAGCACTTTGACTATTTCTAACACAGCAGCAGTGACAGCAGGCACGTATCCTTTCACCGTAACTGGAACAAGTACTACTAGCCCTAAGACACTGAATTTAACCTTGATTGTGTCAGAAACACCTGCTGGCCCTGTAACACTAATCTCACCTGCTGATGCCGCTGTTTCCGTGGCAATGCCAACGAACTTCAGCTGGACTTCATTAGGAGGTACAGGTCAGAGTTATAGTATTGATATTGCAACTGATGCTGCCTTTGTTACCATAGTTGACAATGCCACTGGACTTTCTTCGAATTCATATACTTCTGTTGGACTTGTTGGAAATACCCAATATTTCTGGAGAGTAAGTGGATTAAACGATTGTGGGACAGTTGGAAATTCTGGTATCTTCTCTTTCACTACATCTTCTTGCATTCTAAGTGCAAGTACTGATGTGCCGAAGTCCATCAGTGCCTCTGGCACCTCAACAATCACTTCTACCATTACTATTGCAACTGCAGGTACAGTTCTGGATCTTGATGTGAGGAATCTGATAGGTACTCACTCGTATATGGCTGACTTAAGTTTCACATTGACAAGTCCACTAGGAACAGTGCGGACTTTATTTGCGGGCATATGCACGAGCCAAGATAACTTCGACTTAGAATTAGATGATGCAGCGACAGCAGGTGCAATACCCTGTCCCCCAACGACCGGCCTAGAATATCAACCTACACAGTCACTAGCCGCTTTTAATGGAGAAAGTGTGACTGGAACATGGACTTTAACCATAGTAGACGGTGCTGATGGAGATGGTGGATCATTAAATAGTTGGTCCCTTGATATTTGTTTAGGAGCACCTGTAACCTGTTTTCAACCAAGTGCTATGACAGTTTCTAATATCACGGCAGTAGGAGCAGACCTTGGCTGGACAGAAAATGGAACAGCCACACTTTGGAATATCGATATAGGAGCAAGCCCTTTCACGCCAGATCAGAATCCTGAACATAGTGGAGTGAGTAATGCCTATACATGGATAGCAGGTTTAGCTAGCACTACTTATGAGTACTACGTTCAAGCTGACTGCGGAGCAATAGATGGTACAAGTAATTGGACAGGTCCATTTTCATTTACCACATTATCGGCACCACCACCACCTATCACTGGGGTGAGCTGTGGCGCAGGAAATCAACCTTCATACATTTTCACTGAAGAATTTGACGCCATAGGAGGTTGGACAGGTAATATCTCAGCCGCTACAAACGGTACATGGGAAATACCAGGAAACGCACAGTCTACAGGAACAGGGCCTAGTGCTGCTTATAGTGGGGCTAATTACGCGAACTTTGAGTCATCAGGGCCATCTTCGGCTACAGCCAACATGGTTTCACCAGCCATAGATCTTACGGCTGCCTTAGATGACGTAGAACTCTCCTTTTACTTCTATGCCTATGGAGCAGATATAGGAACACTCAGAGTGGGTGTGGGTACAAGCGCAGCAGGCCCTTTTACAAATCTCTTCACTTCTATTGGCGAGATTCAAACTGGGCCTACGGAGTCATGGACACCAGTTGGATTAGACTTAACTAGCTATATAGGCCAGACGGTATACATACGATTTCAGCAGGAGGCCACAGGCACAGGGTTTACCGGAGATCTTTCAGTGGATTTTGTTAGAGTTCAAGTATGTGAAGACATCCCTGGATGCCCATCGCCATCTGCCGGTCTAGCTTCAAATGTAACAACCACCACTGCCTCTCTGAATTGGACTGAAGGAGGAACAGCCACTGAATGGGCTATAGAATGGGGTGCTGATGGATTTACTCAAGGAACTGGATTTGTAATTGCACCTACAAGTGCTAATCCATATAGCTTAAGTGGATTAACGGAGAACACCGATTATGATTTCTATGTGCGCGCAATATGTGCAGTGGGAGATTCTAGCACATGGTCAGGGCCATTCTCCTTCTCTACCTTGATAGGATCCAATACGCCTTGTGTAGGTGGTTTCGCAGGAGTATATCCTTGTGATAATTATGATCTTCAAGGTCACTTGACCTTAGCTGAAATGGGAGCATCAGGGGGAGTGGAAGGAAATGATATCTGGGGATGGACTGATCCATTGGATGACAAAGAATACGCCATTTTCGGAATGACCAACGGGACAGCTTTTGTAGATGTATCTGATCCATTGAATCCTAGATATCTGGGAAAACTTCCCACACATTCCTCTTCTAATATCTGGAGAGATATGAAGGTCTATAATAACTACGCTTTCATTGTAGCTGATAATGTTGGGTCTCATGGAATGCAGGTCTTTGATTTAACACTCTTGAGAAATGTGGTCACTCCACAAACCTTTACCAATACAGCTCATTACAGTGGAGTAGGAAGTGCTCATAATATCGTAATCAATGAGGCTACTGGATTTGCTTATATAGTTGGGTCGAATCAAAATTCTGGCGGGCTACACTTTGTGAATATCCAGAATCCGCTTGCACCTGTTGTTGCTGGAGGCTTCTCTGCCGATGGATACACGCATGATGCCCAAGTAGTAGTATATAATGGGCCTGATGTGACATACCAAGGCCTTGAAATTGCATTTGCTTCTAATGAAGACACCTTCACCATCGTGGATGTGGATGATAAATTAGATCCTCAACAAATTTCTAGAACCGGATACGCAGGAAGTTCATATGCCCACCAAGGATGGGTGACTGAAGATCACCAATTTTTCTTGATGAACGATGAGTTTGATGAGCAGAACTATGCTCATAATACGCGCACATACATCTGGAATATTGTTGACTTGGATATACCTGTGTTCTTAGGCTATTTCGAATCAAGTATTGCAGCTATTGACCATAACAATTATGTAAAGGGGGATTCTCTTTATCAGGCCAATTACAGAGGAGGATTGAGGGTACTTGACATCTCTGATGTGGCAAATGCCAATCTTACGGAAGTAGGCTTCTTTGATGTGTATCCCGCAAGCAATTCAGCTCAGTTCAATGGAGCCTGGAGTAATTATCCATACTTCGCGAGTGGTAATATCATCATTAGTTCCATCGAGGACGGGTTGTTCATTGTGAAGGCAAGTCCAGTTCCTCCTTGTTCAGTAGATGCGGTGACTAATGGTGGAAACCAGACGGCCTGTAACCCATCCACGGATACCTATTCCAATGATGTGACTGTGACGTTTACGAATGCACCAGCATCAGGAAATCTTGTCGTGAACGGACAAACATTCGCCATTGGAACTAGCCCACAGACAGTAACTTTGGTGGGATTAGTAGCAGATGGAAATGCAGTAAACGTGACCGCTTCCTTCAGTGCCGATGCAGGATGCACAGCGACAGTGAATTCACTATTCACCGCGCCAGTATCATGTGCCATTGTTGGGTGTAGTCCCGATGTGACTGCTCCAGTAATGGAAGGACAGTGTGGAACTGAGTCTGCGAATCTGGGAAGCTATAATGACGGCTGGCAGACCGGAGATGGAAATACAGCCATCTTTGGAACATGGAGTCTTGCTACTTCAAATGGAAATCCTTCACAGGCAGGACATTTCATTGGATCATCTAATATAGACTTAGCAGGAGAAAGCTGGGGAATGTATGCGAATTCAGGTCAGTTATCTGAAGCATCCTTGTCTATAGATAATGCACTTTTCCAGGGTTCAAGTATTTCTCTTGCAATGGATAACGGATCTATTAACTCAGGTGGAACTGTTGGAATAGGTCTAAGAAATGCATCTGGGCAAAATCTATGGGAGTTCTTCTTCGTAGGAGGAGGAAGCGGTTATACAATCAATGATGCATCTGGAGCCAATGCTACAGGAATGAGTTTCACGGATCAAGGATTGACCATAGAGTTATATCAGAGTAGTGCTACCACACTTGATTATGTGATTACAAAATTGAGCGACAGCTCGACCATCACGGGAACATCTACTATGATGACACCGGGGTCAGGAGCACAAGCTATTTCACAAGCGAGATTCTTCAATTTCGATGCAGGTGGACTTGGTGCGAACGATGCCTATTTCAATTCTCTTCAGGTATGTTATCCATGTCCAGCAACAGTAACAGTGAGTTGTGCTGATGTGTTGAATACAGGAATCACAGGACTTCCAGTGGTTACAGATTACTGCGATGGATCTCCAACGCTTGCCTTCAGCGATTTAGCTGGAGCGTGTTCGGCTGGTAGTTTCAATGTGGTGAGGACATTCATCGCAACAGATGTGAGTTCTAATTCTTCAAGCTGTGCTCAGAACATTACGGTGACCGACAATTTGGTTCCTACTGCAGTGTGTCAAAATGTAACTGTGAATCTTGATGGTTCAGGGAACGGAGCATTGGCAGCTTCGCAAGTAGATAACGGAAGTTCAGACGGGTGTTCTTCAGTGACTTTGGCCATTGATAGAACTAGCTTCACCTGTGCTGATGTTCCATTAAGTCCTATCACGGTGACATTAACTGTTACGGATGAATGTGGAAACAGCAGCACATGTACCAGTCAAGTTACGGTGGTAACATCACCTGCATGTGGCGGTGGTTTGGTCAACGATAACTGTGCAGGTGCTATCAGTCTAACACCAAGTTTATTTGGATATCCACTTTGGGATACACTTTCCGTAGCAGGCGCAACTCAGACTTTGGCGGCTTGTATAGGAGATGCCGATGATGACACTTGGTACAGCTGGGTAGCCCAAAGTGCCAATGATATAGTCATCACTCAGGATGTTGGAGGAACCTCTGACATGGTCATTGAGATTTTTGATGGCTGTGCGGGAACCAGTCTAGGATGCTTTGACAACTATGGGCTCGGTGAGCTAGAACGCGCTTGGGTAGGAGGGCTCATGGTAGGGAACACCTATTACTTCAGGACATACGATAAGGGCACAGGAGGACCCACAAGCGGTCAGGTGAGGGTGTTGGTAAAGACGTTCGCAATCGGAGGAATACGAGACATCTACTGCGGAATCACAAACTATCAATCGAGTTCATGGTTCACTCCGGAGCGTCAGGATTTTAATCAGCTCTATCCATATACTACGGTAGCTACCGCAGGCTATGCAGTGAAGCTAACGGATCAGTCTACTTCTAGTTCCTACGTGAAAACCAAAGTAGGATATCAAAGTCAGTTCTTCCAGTTCAACGACTTCGCTGGAATACCTTTCAATGCTCTTTTCGATGCACAGGCACGACACGCTTTGATAGTCAACGTTAATGGAACTACCATGACATTATGGAGCGAATATGGATCCGCGTGTACTATGGGCCTTGGAGGTGTGACTGAGAGCAATATCAGAACTCAGTATTGCCAAGGAATAAATGATTTTGGGTTGCAAGATCAACTCTTAGCAGTCTATGTGCCCAATGCAACTGCATATAGATTCACCTTCTTTGATGGAATATTGACACATACCAGAACAAAAACAAGCTATGGTTTGTTATTAAGTGATGTTCCAGGATTAGAGTATGGAAAGACCTATCAAGTGACTGTAGAAGTGCAAGTGAATGGAACATGGTCAACACCAGGAGATGTATGTAGTATCAATATGCTGTCACAACCTCCAGCAACGTTTGTAAGAGCGCAATTCTGTAATGGAACCTACCTGTTCCCGAACAGCAATTACATCTTGGCTGATCAAGTATATGGAGCTGATCAATACCAGTGGAGGTTCACGCCCACATTAGGAGGACAAGCCTTAACACAAATGACAGGAACACTTTCACTAGCATTCCACTTAACTAATATGCCATTGCAATCAGGAGCAACGTATGATGTGGCAGTGAGAGCGAGAGTACAAGGGTTATGGGGTGATTATGCAGCAAGTTGTCCATTGACGATTCAAGCGAATCCGACTGTGAACTCTGGTCATGTTTCTGCTTCCAAGTTGATTGCAGGAGATGAGGGGCACTTCAGCCTTTTCCCTAATCCAAATAGCGGAGAAGAAGTGAGATTGAACTTTAAATCAGCATCTTGGTTAGAAGGAATGGCGAACATTGAAGTTCTGGATATCTTAGGAAAATTAATTCAAACAGAACAGGTCGCGGTGAAAGGTGAAGAGATGAATTATACCTTGAGGTTTGATGAAGAGCTTCATACTGGAATGTACCTTATCAGAGTAACCCGTGATGAGATTACAGTTATTCAAAGACTTAGTGTCGAGTAATCGAAACGAATGAAAAAAGAAAGGCCCTGCAATCTAATTGCAGGGCCTTCTTTCATAAAGGTTGTAAAGCAATAGTCTAGAAAATCTCTCTTCCTGAGAAATGGAATGAAGCTTCCATAGCAGCATTCTCATCGCTATCAGAACCATGCACTGCATTCGCAGCGATAGATTCTGCGTACAATGCTCTGATGGTTCCTGGAGCAGCTTCTTTGGGATTAGTAGCACCTATCAAGGTTCTGAAATCCTCCATCGCATTATCCTTTTCAAGGATAGCCGCTACGATAGGACCAGAGGTCATATACTCGACTAACTCACCATAGAACGGACGCTCTTTGTGCACTGCGTAAAAACTCTTGGCATCTTCAGTGCTCAATCGTGTGTATTTCATCGCTTTGATGCTGAATCCAGCTCCATTAATCTTTTCAAGGATAGCGCCAATGTGACCATTCGCAACGCCATCAGGCTTGATCATGGTGAAAGTTCTTTTACCGGCCATAGGTGTGATTTTTTACAAGTGTTTTTTTAATTCGCGGCAAAAGTACAGTCTTAAGAGTTGGAATCAAACCTGTACATGCTCTTTAGGTGTCTGACTCTTTTACCTTTGTGCCCACATGATTTTCACTAAAGACAAGTTAAGCGCTCTTCAAACTGTCCTTGCACAAGCAGGAACTACGGTTATTATAGGGCATAGGTCTCCTGACGGAGATGCTGTAGGAAGCACCTTGGCATTATCATATTACCTGAAAAGTATAGGAAAAGAGCATTCGGTCATCATGCCTGATGCATTTGCACCTTTCCTGAATTGGCTTCCAAGTTCTGATGAGATCTTACTGTATGATCAGGATCCAAGAAAAGTTTCTCAACTCATTATAGAGGCCAAAGCAATCTTTTGCCTTGACTTTAATAAGCTTGATAGGGTAGGGTCCATGAGTAAATTCTTGATTGAATCTAAGGCAGAGAAAATCCTAATAGATCATCATTTACATCCGGCAGAAGAGTTTTCATTGAGCTTTTCAGATACAGAAGCGAGCAGTACCTGTGAATTAGTCTATCGACTTATAGAGGCATTGGGCGCTATAGATACGTTGGGCACTGATTTTTTCACATCAGTATACTGTGGTCTACTTACCGATACAGGTTCGTTCAAATACAACGTTCATCCTGATACGCATAGAATTGCAGGAACTATTATTGCGAAAGGAATTGTGCCACAAGATGTGCAGTCAGACCTTTTCGATGTGAATTCCTTGAATAGACTCCAACTCTTAGGTCATCTGCTATCAGAACGACTTTTAGCCTATCCTGAGAAGAAGGCCTCCTTTATGACGTTAAGTGCTGAGGTGTTGAGTAAATACAACTATCAGGCTGGTGATACTGAAGGGTTCGTGAATTACGGCCTCAGCATTAAGGATTGTACTTTCACAGCATTGGCTTCAGAGAAAGATGGAGTAGTGAAGATTTCTTTTCGCTCCAAGGGAGATGTCGATGTGAATGTCATTGCTAAAGAAGCCTTCGGAGGTGGAGGACATAAGAACGCTGCAGGGGCTAGGTCAGGGCAATCTTTGGCTGAGGTATCTCAAATCATAGAGAAGATTATCCAAGAGAAACTATGAAGAGTAAAGACATCCTTTCTTTGATGTTGGTTATATCCTTAATCTCATGTGGTTCATGCAAGAACCAAAAGCCAAAAGCGAGCATGACTCAAGAAGAGATAGATGAACAACTCATTCACGTCAATAAGCAATTGATCAAGGACGATAAGATTCTCATTAATCACTTTGTCAGAGAAAAAGGCTGGGAAATGAAGGAGTCAGGGACAGGGCTTCGTTATTGGATTTATGAAGAAGGACAGGACAGTACACAAGCAGAGGATGGTATGACAGCCGAAGTGCAGTATGAAGTAACACTGCTAGATGGCACGCTTTGTTCCATGACGAAAGAAAATGAAGCCAAGAGATTTGTCATAGGCCATGCTGACATAGAATCAGGGATTCACGAGGCTATTTTATTTATGTCTCCAGGAGATAAAGCCAAAGTGATTCTTCCCCCTCATTTAGCGCATGGCCTTACGGGTGATATGGTAAAGATTCCACTTCATTCTACACTTGTGTATGACATCACATTGGTCAGTCTGAGATGAGGAATTTATGGCTTCTTATGGCTGGGGTATTACTCACTCTTTATTCTTGTAAAACAGCAGTGAATACTGGTTTTTCGGAGATAAAAGAGGGGATATATTACAAGATAGAATCCTTCGGAGGCCATGAGCGAAAAGTAGAAAGTGGAGACATGGTACTCTTTACTTCATCAGTTTTTCAAGGAGATGAAAAGGGATGGAGTCCAAGCATAGAAAGCGTAATCCAATGCGATACTGAAGCTAAAGGATTGAAAGGACTGCTGAATAGATTTGAAAAAGAAGACAGCATTAGCGTGAGGATAGCACCGCGCATGGTGGGGTATGATTTCGGGACGCGTCTAGACACATCGTTAGGATACGGAAGCCTCCGACTGCGCATAAAGGAAATCTATAGTGCAGCTCAATGGAACTCAGAACTCGAGGCAGTCTCGGAGTTGAAGAGACAGATAGAAGGAAAAAGCGTTGCTGAATTCCTCGCTGCTGATCAAGCAGAGCCTTCTTTCGAGTTTATAGATGGAATGTATCTTAGAAAACTGGAAAGAGGAGCTAAAGGCCCTGTGCCTAGCCAAACAGAGGTGATGGTGATATATGATTGTTATCTGCTCGATGGCACACTCATTTATTCGCAAGGAACTGATCCTGATGCTCAGCTTATGTATGGCCGAGCGCTGAAAGGGACGCTCATTCCAGGTATGGAGAAAATAGTCCTAGATATGGACCTGAATGATGTCATAGAAGTAGTCATGCCTTCTGAGTTTGCCTATGGCAAAAAAGGGGTGAAGCAAGTCGGAATAGAACCTTGGACCCCGCTTCGATTTATCATTCGCTTACAATTCGGTGAAAAAGTCCCTGCATAGGCCTTCAATTTATTTGTTGAAAATGGTCGTTTATTGAGGATTTCTCAGCGATACTGGCCATATTTGTTAAATGGGCCATCTGCGCTTCCCCATCTTACTGTTTTGTACGTTGCTCGCTTCGCTTCAATCACGAGCGCAAGACCGATTGCCCTTGATCCAAAGCGAGTACATGCCTTTCTTAAGTGCTGAGTTTAATCCTGCGTTGGCTGTCGATCCTAAAGTCTATTTGAGTATTCACCTCGCTGGAGCCAATATGTTTGCGCTCAATGACCTTGCTTTCTATGAAGGAAAGAGATTCAATCTGCCAGACCTCTTCAGCGGAAGATTAAAAGACTCAGATGAAAACCTAGCCTCGTATGCTAAGAGCGCGACCATGGATGTGCGCATAGAAGGGCCTGCAGCTTATCTTTCTGTTGGTCTATCATCTTTCGGGATTTCAACGCGTATCCGAAATCACTTTTATGCTCGAGATGTCGCCCCTGAATTGAGCCGATTCGTTTTTCATGGATTTAGATTCTCCCCTCAGTATGATCAGGCCTACAAAGGAGATGGTTCTATTGCATCCTTCATGTCATGGGGAGAACTAGAATTGACTTGGGCACACATGGTCAGACTTACTGAGAAAGATCATTTGAATTTTGGAATAGGCCTGAAGCGACTGTATGGCTTGGGTCATGTGGGACTTAATATAGATGCGATGGATTTCAGAGTGACTTCGCAGGATATCTTCATTAATGATTTTAGTGGAAGCTATGCGGTATCTGACTTCACATTCCGTGGGGGAAATGGCTGGGGAACTGATTTGGGAGCCGTCTACAAACGAATGAAGAATGGTCGCCCTGATTATATTCCTTTCAACGCTAAATCTAGCTGTCGTCAGAGTGCATACAAATACATGGTCGGGCTATCCATAACAGATCTAGGACGAGTGAACTTCAAGACCAATGCATTCAAGACGAATACTTCATTAGCTGACGTTGTCTGGTTAGACTACATAAATACGGAGGTGTCAGAGCTAGAACAATTAGACAGCCTTCTCCAAGTGCGAGTAGAAAATGACCAGAACATTACTACAAGAGAATCATCCTATAAAGTAAAGTTGCCTAGAGCTATAAATATTCATGGAGACTATGATTTTGAAAAAGGAATTCACCTGTCAGCAGCTATGGTCCTTCCGTGGAAAGGGGCAAAGGAATTTGATCTCGCGAGAGCATCATCCTTCAGCGTGACTCCTAGGTATGTGCGTAAGATAATGGAAGTGGGATTACCTCTTTCTTTAGTAAACTACGACACATTCAGAGTGGGTTTGGGCTTGAGATTTCAGTACTTCTATTTGGGGTCTGATGACCTATTCAGGCTCTTTGATGGTGAGGATGTTTACGGAACAGATCTCTATGTTGGAATGCATATTCCAATATATAGCTCTAAGAGTTGTGGTTCGTCCTCGAATAAGAGAAACTTAATAGCTCCGTGCTGGGGTCAATGACCTAAGGCCATCATCATCGGAATCTTCTTGAAAATAGGTTTCTTCTTCTTCCAATCTGAAATGCTCATCGTCTTAATCCATTGATAGGGACCCGTTAAATCTTGGGCAAGACATAATCTCATATCTGCATTGGCAGAGCTGAGCACATCTTGAAATAGTTTTTCATTTCTAAAAGGAGTGTCCATGAACAGGTGAGTAATCCCTGAGCGTGAAGTCTCGCTGATCATATTTCTGAGTGCTGAAATTCTTTCCTTCTTATCTATTGGTAAGTAACCATGAAAAGTGAAATTCTGACCATTTAAACCAGAAGCCATGAGGGTGAGTAGGATAGAGGAAGGACCTACTAAGGGATGAACTTCAGCGCCCTGTTCATGTGCCATATGCACAGCTTCCCAGCCAGGATCAGCTACAGCAGGACAACCTGCATCAGACATTATCCCTACATCTAGTCCAGTGTTCAAGTGTTGAATGGCATCAGCCATTTCATGGGGTTCAGCATGTTTTCCCATAGAATAGAATTGCAGAGAATCTATGTCAATATCAGAATCTAATGCCTTAAGAAATCTGCGTGCATGTTTCACATTCTCTACTATGAATACTTTGCACTTCAATGCAGAACTCGCTGTTGAAACAGGTATAACAGAGCTGTCTTTTCCCTCTGTAATAGGGCAGGGGATTAGGTATAGTTTTCCTTTCATGCGTCTTGCCATTTTTTAATCCACGCTGCACATCCTTGGTCCAACAGTTTGAATACGGAATTGAATCCATCTTCAGACCCGGTATAAGGATCAGGAACAGCTGCATTTTTCCCAGGAAAAGCTGCTTCTAGAAAGAGGGAAATTTTCTGTCGTTCAATATCTGTGTATGCATGCTTCGTCACATCTTTCATGTTCTGAATATCCATGCAAAAGATATGGTCGAATTCTGCGAGATCTTCTTTCTTGAAATGCCTAGCTCTCAAGAAGCTGATGTCTAACCCTTGTCGCGTGCAACTTGCTTGTGACCTATGATCAGGAGCTTCGCCTATGTGATAGGAAGCAGTTCCACATGAATCTACGTCTATGTTCATCCCTGCTTGTTGAGCATGCTGACGCATAAGCCCATCAGCGACAGGTGAGCGACATATATTTCCAAGACAAACCATTAGTACTTTCATGGTATAAGCTTAACAAAAAAGGACCGGACCTAATGGCCCGGTCCTTTCCTTCCTGCTCAAGGATTAAATAAATGAATTATTGAATACTCAATTTTTTCTCTAAGTCTTCCAAGTATCTTCTGAATTGCTTGTCAGTCTCATGAAGATTATTCACGGTTCTGCATGCATGAAGCACAGTAGCGTGGTCTTTTCCACCGCAGTGCATACCTATGTTGGCAAGGCTGCTCTTGGTCATCTTCTTCGCGAAATACATCGCGATTTGACGAGCTTGTACCACTTCACGTTTCCTTGTCTTGGACTTGAGTAATTCTATAGGTAGATCGAAATAATCACAAACGACTTTCTGTATGTAATCTATACTCACTTCTCTGGCCGTGTTTTTCACGAACTTATCAATCATCTGTTTCGCAAGATCCAGATTCACTTCTTTCTTATTCAAAGAAGCTTGAGCGATGAGAGAGATGAGAGCGCCTTCGAGCTCTCGGATATTATTGCTTATAGAGTATGCGAGGTATTCTATTACTTCTTTAGGAAGTTCAATACCATCAGCGTACATTTTCTTTTCAAGGATCGCTATCCTAGTCTCCAGACCTGGGATTTGAAGGTCGGCCGATAAGCCCCACTTAAACCTAGAGAGTAGTCGCTGTTCCATCCCTTGCATTTCCACAGGTGGTTTATCAGAAGTCAAGATGATCTGATTACCTGATTGATGAAGGTGATTGAAAACCGTGAAGAAAGCGTCCTGTGTCTTTTCTTTTCCAGCGAAGAATTGCACGTCATCTATAATGAGCACATCCATCATCTGATAGAAGTGGATGAAATCATTCTGATTATTGTTTCTGATAGAATCAACAAACTGATGCGTGAATTTCTCTGAAGAAACGTAAAGTACAGTCTTTTGAGGAAACTTATTTTTAATCTCAATACCGATAGCATGAGTGAGGTGAGTCTTTCCAAGACCAACTCCACCATAAATCAATAAAGGATTGAATGAGGTGCCTCCAGGTTTGTTAGCGACTGCATAACCAGCAGATCTGGCCAAACGATTACAGTCTCCCTCGATAAAATTCTCGAAAGAATAATTCGGGTTCAACTGAGAATCGACATTGATTTTCTTAAGTCCTGGAACTATGAAGGGGTTCTTTATAGGCGTGCTGCTATGATCCAATGGGATATTCACAGCGGGGTTCTTCAAAGCTCTCCGGTTCGTAGTAGGAATCTTTACGGTATAAGGCTTGGAAGTAGAAGTACTATTCTCCATTACAATAGAATACTCCAATCTACCTTCTTTGCCTAACTCCTTTTTGATCGTACTTTTAAGAAGATCTATGTAGTGCTCTTCCAACCATTCATAGAAGAATTGGGAGGGCACTTGGATGGTTAAGATGTAGTTTTCTAACTTGATGGGTCTTATAGGTTCAAACCAAGTCTTGAAACCTTGCATGGTCACATTGTCCTTGATGACTTTTATACATTCGGTCCATACATGTTCACAAGTCTTGTTCATGAGTCGATTCGAGTTTAGGTTAAAGGGTCAATAAAAATCAATGTTATGTAGGAGATTAGACCACTTCGTGTGTTCCTTTCTTCTACCCGACAAAGATTGTATGAATTAAGTGAAAAAAAAAGCAGAATCGCGGTTGATTATTTAAAAATATTTTGCATAGTGCACATCCTGTCTCCCTAGATAATCATGGCTTTCCTGAAATCAGCTTAAATGTCTCCATTCTTTTTTACCAGCTTCTTTACTCATGCTCAGGTCGATAAGGCCGAGTTTCACTCCTGCCCATCCTACTTGATTTATCCTCGTCTCCCATCCTGAATCATGTCTAACGATTACCGGACTTTCTAGGAAGGTATGCGTATGACCTCCTAAAATAAGGTCTATACCACTCACTTCTTTAGCCAAAACGCGGTCACTTATCTTCTTACTCTCATATTCGTATCCAAGATGAGAGAGGCATATGACAAGGTCGCATTTCAAATCTTTCCTCAGCAGCTCAATCTTTTTCTTCGCTGTTTCCATTGGGTCCATATATCGGACTCCTTCAAAATTTCTTTTCTCTACTAATCCTTCTAATTCTACTCCCAATCCGAAGAGTCCAATCTTTAGTCCATTTTTCTTCAACAAGGTATGACTTAAGGTATGACCTGTCAAGGGGCTGTCACTCATTTCGTAGTTAGAGCATATGAAGGGAAAATTTGCGCTTTCTTTTGCCTTGATGAAACCATCCATTCCTCCATCGAAGTCATGATTACCCATAGTGGATGCATCATATCCCATCAAACTCATCAACTTCAACTCTAGACTTCCTCCGAAGAAATTGAAGTACGGTGTGCCTTGGAAAATATCTCCTGAATCTAAGAGCAAAATATCATGGTGAGCTGCACGTAGTTTATCTATTTCACTCGCTCTGCTCTCCATCCCACCTTGACCAGGAAACTTGGGGTCATTGGCAGGGAAGGGGTCAATGTGACTGTGCATGTCATTCGTATGAGCGATAATTAATCGCCTCACTTCCTCTTTTGGCATCTCATCTAAAGTGAAATTACGCAAGCCTATCAAGCCTATGGATGAGAAGGCACATTTCTTGACAAATGATCTTCTAGTTTTCATGACTTATCCTTCCGTCTTTAATTCCTGTGATACTCTTACCTGACTTTCCTTGAGACCTACAATAGTCAATGACTACATCTCTAACCTTAATGTCTAATGGTGTTCTGTTTAGCCTTCTTCCTTCAGTGAAGAAATACATCTTGTCACCACCGTTTGAGAGATAATCATTTGTAAGAATCACATAAGATCTTTCTTCTAATTCCTTATTCCCAATTCTTACTTGATTATACGTTCCATCCTTGATCTTCAATTGGATCTCCGAAACTGGTTCACCACCTTTTACAGCTAAATAAGTAAGCATTTCCCGCACCTCATTATAAGGTAAAGTAACGAGCACTAGTTCATTGTCAAAAGGCATCAGCTCGAAAATTTTTCCTCGAGTGATATTGCCAGTCGGTAGTGCAGTCCTGAGCCCTCCGGTATTGAACATGGCGGCATCTATGGTTCCATTGTACTGAGCTCTTGCACATTCCAACAGAACATCAGATGCCCAATTTCCAAGATTACTCTCAGGACGATTAATGATGAATTCGTTAGCGCTTTGACAAAGCACTTCGTTCATCACATAATCCAAGCTATCTCTATACGGTGATATAATAGCTTCCATATCAGGACGAGAAGCATTAGCAGCTAACAGGGTCTTGTTGCCCGTATAGCTTTCGTTGACTTCCCAATGGGTTCTACAAGAAGTTAAGCCTATAAAAAGGAAGAGCGGGATAAAAGCCAGTTTGTTCAATGCATTCATATCTTCGGACGAAGTTAATACAGAGAATGATTATGGAAAAAGCCATCTATCAGGCTGAACTCAAGCTGAGAGTGCGTTATGGGGAAACGGATAAGATGGGCTACTGCTATTATGGTAATTATGCCCAGTATTTCGAGGTGGCTAGGGTAGAAGCGCTCAGAGAGTTGGGGCTGAGTTATAAGGAGCTTGAAGATCAAGGCATTGCTCTGCCTGTGAAAGATTATTCTGTGGAGTTCAAGCGCCCTGCGAAGTACGATGATGAGTTGATTATAAAGACAGATGTGATTCCTCTCCAAGGATTGGCTCTTCCGTTCGCTTATACCACCTATGATTTAGAAGGTAACTTGCTCAATAAGGCTAGGACAACCTTGGTATTTGTAGATTTGAAAACTGGCCAACCCATGCGTGTACCAGAGCACATCAGGACCATACTTAGTCACTAAGAGTCCAGAGTCACCTTTATAAATGGAATGGCATTAAGCTCTTCCATGAATTCGACTGCGACACGGAAGGGAGCTTCAGCTTGTAGACTGCAAGTGATATTGAAATCATGTTCCTCCATTTCAAGTTCATACTTCTTTAGTAAGCGCATTACCTCCGACATCTGAGCATATGCGAAATCTACTTTGAACCATTGGGTGCGTTCCACTTCTTTGATTCCACTGTCTTGAATGGCAAGGAGTGCCGCCTCTCCATAAGCTTGGATAAGTCCACCTACACCTAGCTTAGTTCCTCCGAAATATCTCACTACTACGACTAAAGAATAAGTGAGTTCTTTTCCCTGTATTTGCCTAAGGATAGGGTCACCTGCCGAATGGGAGGGTTCCCCATCATCGTTGGAGCGATATCTTTCTCCTCCAGGACCTATTCTATAGGCATAGCAAAAGTGTCTGGCGCTATGATGTTTCTTCTTTAACTCATCTAGGTATGCTATGACGGCATCTTCGCTTCGAACTTTAAATGTATATCCGAAGAACTTAGACCCTTTTTCTTTGAGCAAAGATTCTCCTCTCTTCTTAATGGTATGATAGGAATCAGCCATGAATCTATTCAGCTATAAAGATCATCAGCAATATAGAAAGTAGTCCAAGGAGAATACCGTATCTATTCTTCTTTGAGAGTTTCTCTGAGAATAGGAAAGCTCCCATAAGCACACCTGCTATTACGATTCCTAGATTATTTACAGGAAAGAAAAGCGAAGCGCTGATGAGATGAGTCTCCATGGCTTTAATGATGAAGTACAGCGAAGCGTAATTGATAATCCCTAGCAGCACTCCACCGATGATGTCATTGCGCGCAAATCGTTCTGATTTATCCTTAGCATATCTCCACACAGCTATTCCGGTTCCTATGCAAGCCGCCACGAAAAATATGGACGGAATGAACACCAGTCCATCAGCGGGGTCGGTTATTAAGAAATGTTCTACATAACCTATTCCGAAATCTATAAGCCCTGAGCCTACGAACAAGATGATGGGCAGGTATATATAGCGAGATTCCATAGCCTTTCCGTCTGCTTTTCCGGTGCAAAGGATAACTGCGAAACAGGCCAATCCCACTGCCGCAATTTTTGATAAAGAGAAAGTCTCTAATGGGTCTAAGATTATAATCATTACCGCAGGAATAATCATCGCAGTTCTGCTCGCTATGGATCCAATGGAAACTCCGTGATGTTGCACAGTAAGTGCCATGACATTAAAGAGACTTATGAATAAAATTCCTTCTATGGGGACAAGGTGAATCCATTCTTTATCAAGCAATCCTGTCCAAGCACTTTTATCTGAAAGCAAATATCCAAATGAAAATGCTGTCCAATAGTTCACTACTATAGCTTGGAATCTATTCACCCCAAAGCGTGGAAAGAGCTTGAAGGCCAAGAAGATTAGGGTGCTAGAGACTATGCTCGCAATGAAAAAGCTCATAGGTAATTTCAGTTCGCGGCAAAGGTATCCGCTATATCAACATACGGATGCTTCTTCTGAAATTCATGGAGCAGCTTATCTTGGCAGAAAAATAGACTAATGAATCCCTATCAAAAAGAGTTCAGATCACAAACGTTTTCCAGCATTTTTACCGTATTAAGTAAGACTTTCAAAGAGATTATGATGGGTGGCAGTCTATGCATGGTGTTCATAGTATTGGCTTTGTTACCACTGATTGGGATTCTCACAACCATTGACTGGTCTCCATTCATGCAGATGGACGATATACAGGACTCTGAAGAACTGGCCTTTCTCATGATGCAATCCTTCACTGATATATTCGCAAACTTTGGAGTAAAAGAGGCTCTGCTCTTTCTATTATCAGGTGTTTCACTTATGCTCATAGGCGCTTGGTATACTGCCTTTAATATGTTGGCGGTAGAGATGTACATTAAAGGTCATAAATGGTCGTTCTCTGAATTAGTGCAGCGCTCCCTTAGCAATAGTGTCATTTGGGTGTTTATGTTTCAATTATTCTTAATACTGCTATACATCATCGTGGTCTCTCTTAGCGCAATAGCAGGGGGTGTGCTTCAGCCATCTATGACCTTCTTAATATTGATAGGATATGGTCTTCTTATCATGAAGTTCATTCAAGCCCAACCTGCTATCGTACATGGAAATATGAGTGTAGGACAAGCTATTTCTTATAGCAATTCAAAGGTAGGTGTAGGACAGACATTCAAATATGTAGGAATATCTTTCTTGGGCTTCATATCCATTTTCATGGGAATGATGATGGTTATGGTTGTAGGAGGACTTTTAGGAATGATTCCAGTCTTGGGAGTATTCCTCTCCCTTACATTAAATTTGATATTCAACTTCTTGATTCTTGCACTTGTCAATATCACTCAATCAGTCTTATACTTTAAATATGCAGAGGATCTGAAGAGCGATAGTTCAATGGCTATCGAGGACCA
>ERZ888423.188-NODE-188-length-66000-cov-30.578224_pt1 | contig 66000 bp, 62 predicted proteins | sample MGYA00520523_ERZ888423 | MGnify/ENA primary metagenome ERZ888423 (study PRJEB32303, sample SAMEA104408611) | aquatic metagenome | biome: Brackish water; feature: Pelagic; material: water | place: Baltic Sea | collected 2014-06-08T10:24:00 | depth 30,27 m ... | reverse complement strand
TCGGCCAGCGCCCTGCAGAGTTTTTCCGAGAGGTCCGGCCGCGAGAAGACCAGCGCCTTCTGAAGGAAGACCGGGCTGCGACGGCCAGAGGAGAGGATGAAATGCCCCTCCAGCAGCGCACCCGCATCGCGGAATACGTCGAGAACCTTATCACTGTTCATACTGGCCCTCCTGGTCGCGCACGGCGCGGTCTACAACGGCCAGCGAGCGCAGGGCCGCCAGGATCTGGGTCAGGCGTTTCAGGTCTTCCACTTCGATATCCATCATCAGTTCTATGAAATCAGGTTGGCGGATGCCGGTCGTGATACCGACAATATTGCCGTTTGACTCGGCCACTGCCGAGCAGAGCTTGGCCAGCACACCCTTCTGGTTCGACGCATTTATCCGTATACGGCCAATAGCGACTGCGCCGGTCTTGGCGAGTTCGGTCCATTTCAGGTCGCGCCAGAGGTCCGGCCGGTCATCATACTCGGCAAGCCGCGGGCAGCTGGAAACGTGCACGACCAGGCCCTTGTCCGGCACCTGCACGCCGATGATCCGGTCGCCCGGCAGCGGGCGGCAGCACTGGCCAAGATGCAGCGTGACGCCGGGCGTCAGGTCCTTGCCCTCCACGAACAGCGGTGCATGCCGGCTGTCGATGGGCGTCTTGTCGGCGTCGTCGGTGCGCTCGGCGGCGTATCCCGGGAACGCGGCGTTCACCACCGCGGAAGTCTGCAGGCCCCCGCGGCCAACTTCCTCGCGCAGGTCGTCGATCGACGAGATGCGCAACTTGTTAGCCACGTCGATCAGCATCACGTCTACCGGATCGGCGCCCGCCCGGCGCAGGGCCTGGTTGATCAGGCCCTCGCCGAGGCGCCGGAACTCCGCCACTTCACGGTCGCGCTCCAGCTTACGCTGTTTCGATTTTGCCCGGCCGGTATAGGTCATCGCCTCCCAGCCGATCGCCGGCGCCGGCGCGCGGCCCCGGATGATATCGACCACATCGCCGTTTTTCAGCGGCCGGCGCATCGACTTTTCTTCGCCGTTGATCCGCGCACCGATGGCCGTGTCTCCCACGGCGGAATGCACGGCATAGGCAAAATCGAGCGGCATCGCCCCGGCGGGCAGGATGATCAGCTTGCCCTTCGGGGTAAAGGTGAACACATGCTCGCGGTACATCTCGAGCTTGGCATGCTCGAGGAACTCGCCTGGCTCGGCGCCGTCGCGCAGCAGTTCGGCAAAGGCCTTGAGGTTTGCCTCCGGGTCAAGGCCGGCGGCGCGTGCCGAGTCCACGTCAAATCCGTAGGCGCGGTTCTTGTAGCCCCAGTGCGCCGCCACGCCGTACTCGGCCGTGCGGTCCATCGCTTCGGTGCGGATCTGCAACTCGACACGCCGGTTGCCGGAGGCGCGAACGGTCGTGTGCAGGCTGGCATAGCCGTTCGGCTTCGGCACCGAGATGAAATCACGGAACCGGTCCGGGATGCACGCCCAGTGCGTATGCACAGCTCCGAGGGCGGCGTAGCAATCCTTGACGTCGCCGAGGATGATCCGGAACGCGAACAGGTCTGCCACATCCCGGAACGAAATCGACTTGCGCTCCAGCTTCCGCCAAAGTGAATAAGGCTGCTTGCGCCGTCCTTTTACACGGTACTTGAGTCCAGATGCGTCCAGCAGCTTCGTCAGGTCCGCGCGGATGCGGTCGAGGTCGCCCTGGTTCTCTTTCTCGAGTTCTTCCAGCCTGTAGAGGATTGCCCGGCGCGCCTCCGGGTTCAGCTCCCTGAACGCGATGTCGTCCATCCGCGCGGCGACATCATAAAGGCCCACCCGGCGCGCCAGCGGGGCATAGATGTCCATCGTCTCACGCGCGGTACGCTGACGGCTTTCGGGCTTCTTGCGGTGGTGCAGCGTCTCCATGTTGTGGAGCCTGTCGGCGAGCTTCACCAGCAGCACGCGGATGTCGCTGGTCATCGCCAGGATGAACTTCTGAAAGTTCTCCGCCTGCGCCGCTTCCTTCGACATGAAGTCGAGCTTGTCGAGCTTGGTCACCCCGTCGACCAGCTCCGCAACATCGGCGCCGAAGCGCACTTCGATGTCGCCGATGTCGATCTCGGTGTCTTCCACCACGTCGTGCAGCAGGCCCGCAACGATGGTGACCTCGTCGAGGCGCACATCAGCCAGCAGGTTCGCCACCCGGATGGGATGGGAGTAATAAGCCTCGCCGGAATCGCGCTGCTGCGCGCCATGATGCTTTACGGCAAAATCATAGGCCTGGCCGAGCAGTTCAGACCGCACGCGTGGATGATAGGCGCGAACTTTTGCGATCAGCTCCGAACGGGTCGGAACAGGCGGTAGCGCATCGGCGGCGTCCGGCGCAGCGGCCTGTTTGCCAGCGGTTGCGCCAGTCCCTTTTTCCGGTCCGGAAAGGGCGCTGCCGTCCATTTCTTCTCCTACAGGCGGTCGTCGCGCCCGGATTCGATTTCAGCCTGATAGGCGCGCAGCACGTCGTCTTCGGTCGCAGCGGGTGCGGCCTGAAGTGCCTGGCGGTCGGCTTCGCGCTCGTTCTCTTCGCCCGGACGGATGTCCTGCAGGCCGGAGATCAGCGCTTCCTTTACCACTTTCAGGTCGATCGAGGATTCGGCGATCTCGCGCAGCGAAACGACCGGATCCTTGTCATTGTCGCGGTCCACGGTCAGCGGCGAGCCTTCGCGGATCATGCGGGCGCGGTGGCCGGCGAGAAGGACGAGTTCGAACCGGTTCGGGATCTTCTGGATGCAGTCTTCGACAGTAACGCGGGCCATTTTTCCAACAAATCTCCTGAGAATCTCCCTTTATATGCGCTGCAACAGACCCCGGCAACCCATCCTTGCAGGCTTTGGCAAGGACCGGTATTCGTGGAGCATTCACATTCTGGGCAATCGATTGGCCCTCCCTATTGGAAGAAAAGGACATTGCCAATGGCCTTCTACAAGGATGAGCGCCTCGCCCTGTTCATCGACGGGGCCAACCTCTACTCCGCCGCCAGGGCGCTCGGCCTCGAGATCGATTTTCGCAAGCTTCTCAAGGAGTTCCAGACGCGCGGCCGGCTCATTCGCGCCAGTTACTACACCGCCCTCGTCGAAAACGATGACTACAGCCCCATCCGGCCGCTGGTAGACTGGCTGGCCTACAATGGCTTCAACGTCGTGAAAAAGCCCGCCCGGGAGTTCGTGGACCGCGACGGGCGCAAGCGTGTGCGGGGCAACATGGACGTCGAGCTGACCGTCGACATGCTCGAGGCAGCCGCCTGGGCCGACCATATCGTCCTGTTCAGCGGCAATGGCGACTTCCGCCAGCTGGTGCAAGCCGTGAAGGCCAAGGGCGTGCGCGTCTCCGTCGTCTCCACCATGGAGGCAGCGCCGCCGATGATTTCCGATGAGCTGCGCCGGGAGGCCGACACCTTCATCGAACTGACCGACCTCGGCGACCTGATCGCCCGCCCCCGCCGCGAGACAAGTGACGCGCCCCAGGAAGGCAGCGACGACTGAGCCTGGAGGGCAAACAAAAACCCCCGCCAGGGCGGGGGTAAATTCGATTTGAAAGACGGGGTCGCTAAGCGGCTAGCGGCGCATTGTGAACGTGATACCCGCAAAGTCTTCCGAGCCGGAAAGGCTCCGGTTGCGGTCGCTGAATTCGATTTCGCGGCGGATATAGCTGAACGACAGTTCGCCGCCGGCACGCTGGATGGACACACCCGCCTGCAGGTCGCCAACCGTCAGCTGGTCGGTCATCTGCATGTCGGAGAAACTGTTGACGCCAAGCCGCTCCATGTCGGCGTCCCAGACCAGCGCTTCGCCGTCGGCCCCCACAAACACATACCAGCCCTCAGGCGACTTGCCCGGATCGGTAAGCCCGAGCCCCTGGCCGAGGCGAAGTTCACCGCCCAGCCGCTGGCCCCTGAGATCTCCGCCGTCGCGTACGGCGACACGTGGCGCAAGGCCGACGTCGAAGGCAAGGCCGGTCTGCATGCTGGTCGCGGCAATCGACATGCCGAACGACATATCGTTGTATTCAGGATCAGGCTGGCCGTAGCGCGACATCGCCACTTCGGCGGCAACCGAGGCCAGCGCCGGGCTTGAGCTCCAGCCAAAGCTGCTGTCGGATTGCGGCAAGCCGCTCAGGCCGGAACCGGTGAGGCTGAAAGGCGAAGGGGCGGGCGCCGTCGCAAAGACTTTAAGGTCCGCGTCCGGGCCGGAAAGCAGGAGGCCGGCCGCTGTGGGAGATACGGCCGGGAGGGCTTCGCCCACCATTACGCTGCCGGTCGGCGCGTTCAGGGCGCCGTCGCCAAATGCGCCTGGCATCGCCAGCGTCATTCCAAGGGATTGTCCGGCGGCCGGCTCTGCATAGGCATAATCTGCAGCGCCAGAAGACACACATCCCTGACAGGCCAGGGAAACAAGGCTGGATACAATTACGAACACCATTCCTTTAGTACCTTTCATGGCCAACTTCCTTACTCCGATTGCGTAAGAAAGTGATCCCTTGAGCCTAACCTATCATGAAGGAGTTGGAGCCCCAACTACCTTTCCGACGGTCAAAGATTAATTCATCGTGACAGGCAGAATACGTTCGATGTCAGCTGCAGTTCCCGGTTATTTCGGGATTTTTGTCGCAAGAACCGCGCCATGGCGTGCCTGCCCCGCATTAACCGGTTGATATAAAAGGCAAAAATGTGGCGCGCGCTGAGGACCCCGAATCACAAACGGCCCGCCTCTCGGTGGGCCGTCCTGATGAATTTTGGGACCTGGGCCCGGCTACTGGCAGGCGAGGCACTCGTCATAGTCGGTCGACTCGGTTTCCTTGAAACCCTCTTCGGCTTTCTCGGAGCCCGCGAAGGCCGCGCGCTGGACCGATTTCGACCGGCAGTAGTAAAGCGACTTCAGGCCCCGCTCCCAAGCCGTCCAGTGCAGCATGTGCAGGTCCCACTTGGACACGTCGCCCGGCAGGAAGAGGTTCAGCGACTGCGACTGGCAGATGAACGGGGTGCGGTCCGCCGCCAGTTCGATGATCCAGCGCTGGTCGAGTTCGAAGGCGGTCTTGAAGACGTCCTTCTCCTGATTGTCCAGGCAATCGAGGTGCTGCACCGAGCCTTCATGCTCGAGGATCGAGTTCCATATCTCCGGCGTGTTGAGGCCCTTGGCGTCGAGCAGTGTCTCGAGCTGCTGGTTCTTCACCGTGAACGAACCCGACAGCGTCTTGTGGGTGTAGACGTTGGCCGGGATTGGCTCGATGCCGGCCGACGTTCCGCCGCAGATGATCGAGATCGACGCCGTCGGCGCAACCGCCAGCTTGTTCGAGAAGCGGGCCATCATGCCGACATCGCGCGCGTCCTCGCAGGGGCCGCGTTCCTTGGCGAGCTTCACCGAGGCCGCATCCGCGCCCTGGCGGATATGCTTGAAGATCTTGAGGTTCAGCGACTTGGCGGTCGCGCTTTCCAGCGAAACGTTCATCGCCTGCAGGAAGGAGTGGAAGCCCATCACGCCGAGGCCGACCGAGCGCTCGCGCTTGGCGGAGTAGACCGCGCGGGCCATTTCCGGCGGGGCGCGTTCGATGAAGTCTTCCAGCACGTTGTCGAGGAAGCGGAACACGTCCTCCATGAACATCGGCTCTTTCGACCATTCAAGGAAGGTCTCGGCATTGACCGACGAGAGGCAGCAGACGGCCGTGCGGTCGACGCCGCGATGGTCGACGCCGGTCGGCAGTGTGATTTCCGAACAGAGGTTCGACTGTGTCACCTTCAGGCCGAGGCGCTTCTGGTGGGCCGGCATCGCGTTGTTCACGGTGTCTGTGAAGAGCAGGTAAGGCTCGCCGGTCTGCATCCGCAGCTCGAGGATCTTCTGCCAGAGCTTGCGGGCATTGACCATCTTCAGCACGTCGCCGGACTTCGGCGAGATCAGGCCGAAGTCCTCGTCCGCGCGCACGGCCTCCATGAAGGCATCGGTGATGTTGATGCCGTGATGGAGGTTGAGGCTCTTGCGGTTGAAGTCGCCCGAGGCTTTGCGGATTTCGAGGAATTCCTCGATTTCCGGGTGATGGATGTCGAGATAGCAGGCGGCCGAGCCTCGGCGCAGCGAGCCCTGGCTGATCGCAAGGGTAAGCGAATCCATCACGCGGATGAACGGGATGATTCCCGAGGTCTGCCCGTTCTGGCCGACCTTCTCGCCGATCGAGCGGACATTGCCCCAATAGGTGCCTATACCGCCGCCGTTAGAGGCGAGCCAGACGTTCTCGGTCCAGGTCTCGACGATATCGTCGAGCGAATCGCCGACCTGGTTGAGAAAGCAGGAGATCGGCAGGCCCCGGTCAGCGCCGCCATTCGACAGCACGGGCGTCGCCGGCATGAACCAGAGCTTCGAGATATAGTCATAGATGCGCTGGGCATGGGCGGCGTCATCGGCAAACGCCGTTGCCACGCGCGCAAACATGTCCTGATAGGTCTCGCCCGGCAGCAGATAGCGGTCGTCGAGGGTCTTCTTGCCGAAATCCGTCAGCAACGCGTCGCGCGACGGATCGGTCGTGATTCCGTGGCCCGGCACGAGCGCGATCTTCGGCTCTGCCCCGGTTTTCGGCTTGCCCTTGCGAGCGGCTTCTTTGGCGACGGACCTAGCGTTGGATGCCGACATGGCGACCCTCCTGAATCATCTGCTTTTACTGGGATTCCCGGAGCGTTTCGACCAGATGTGGTCCGGCGCCTCTTCCCTGACACAACATATAGTGTCTGAAGGTTAATTTCGGGTCAACGGTCCAATTCGCAAAACCGTCAAAGAAGCGTGGAAAACTCCTGAATCAAAGGTTAACGGCGCGCCCGGATCGCCCGTGCAGCGGGCATTCCGGAGGGCGATCACGCCCGCTCAATTCATGCAAGAAACCGGGGCAGTGGAAACCGGATTTTTCCGGTTCGGCGCCCAGTTCCCCAACCTGGACACCCTTGCGGCCACAAGCGGCGGGGTCAGCGGACCCCCGGCGCCCCGAATCGTGAACCTGCAATGTCGGGCGTAAGGGTGGAGACAGGCAAACGACCCGGGCTGAAGCTCGTTGGGGCTGCTCGGTTCCCCGCCTGACCCGATTGGCGAGCGACCCGTCCGCCGCCTGCCTCCGAGGGGTATATGCGCAGGCCGGGTGCGAATCGCAAGTGCGGCCGCCATTTGCGGGCTGGATAACCGCTATCGCCTTGTTCCGCCTCATGTTAGCCCTTCGGCCCTAAACCGCTGATGGAGGGCGCCATGATCTGCCGCACAGTGACGCTGACGGCGCTCGCTGCCGTTTTCACCGCTCAGACCGTTTTCGCCGAGACCGGCAAACCGGAGTCCAAGCGCTTTACGGCGGACCGCGTGTTCGACATCGAGTATGCTGCCGATCCGCAGATTTCGCCGGACGGTAAGACCATCGTCTATGTGCGTCACTCCATGGACCGGCTCACCGACCGGGATGTCGGCCAGCTGTGGACCATCAACGTCGCAAGCGGCGAGCATCGCCCGCTGGTCACCGGTGCCTCGGCCGCCTCGCCGCGCTGGTCACCCGGCGGCGACCGCCTCGTCTATACGACCGCAACGGGCGGCAAGCCGGAAATCCGCATCCTGTACCTCGACACCGGCCGCAGCTTCGCGCTTGCGCAGTTCCTACAAGGGCCCTCCGAAGCAGTCTGGTCGCCGGACGCCAAGACCATTGCCTTCTCGATGTTCGTACCCGCCGAGAGCCCCAGCTTCGCGGCGCCGCCGAAACAGCCCGAAGGCGCCGAATGGAGCGACCCGGTCAAGGTGTTCGACGACATCACCTTCCGCGCTGACGGCGCCGGCTACCTGCCCTACGGCGCCAACCAGGTCTTCGTACTGCCGGTCGATGGCGGCACGCCGCGCCAGGTCACCTCCGGCGAGGCGCCGATGCAGGGCCCGGCCTGGCTGGACAATGATACGCTGCTGGTGTCAGGCAACCTCGCCGAAGACCGCGAGATGGACCCGGTCGAGGGCGAGATCTATGCAGTCGAGCTGTCGGACCTTTCCGTCCGTCCCCTGACAACCCGCGACGGGCCGGACCATACTCCCGTCGTCTCGCCGGACGGCAAGCGCATCGCCTATCGCGGCTATGACGACAAGGTGCTCTCCTACCAGCAGGACAATCTCTATGTGATGAACGCCGACGGCTCGGGCGGGGCCGAACTGGCGGCAGATTTCTTCGGCAGTTTCGACCAGACCGTCTGGGCGCCGGATGGCAAGAGCCTTCTCTCGCTCGTCGGCGATCACGGCGTGCTGTCGCTTTACCGCATCGGCCTTGACGGCAAGACCACACAGGTCGCCACCAAGATCGGCGGCGCATCGATCGGCCGGCCTTATGCCAATGGCAGTTTTTCCGTCAGCGGAGGAAAGAAGCCGGTCGTTGCCTATACGGCAGGTTTCGCCGACCGGCCTTCGGAGGTCGGCGCGACTGGTCTCGACGGCAGGAATGCGAAAGTGCTGACGGCGCTGAACGATGACCTGATCCCGTATCTCGACATGCCGCGCATGGAGGAGATCAAGGTCGCCTCCAGCCATGATGGCAAGGAAATCGAGGGATGGGTCTATCTGCCGCCGGACTTCAAGGCCGATGGCACCTTCCCCTTGCTTCTCGAAATCCATGGCGGCCCCTTCCAGATGTACGGGCCCTATTTCTCCAGCGAGCTGCAGCGCTACGCCGCCGAAGGCTATGTCACGATCTGGTCCAACCCGCGCGGCTCCACCGGCTACGGCGAAGACTTCGCGCATGCCATCGACCGCGCCTATCCCGGCAATGACTATGACGACCTGATGAGCCTCGTGGACGAGCTGGTCGCGCGCAAATATGTCAGCGAGGAGCGTTTGTTCGTGACCGGAGGATCGGGCGGCGGCATCCTTACCGCCTGGATCGTGACGAAGACCGACCGTTTCGCGGCGGCCGCTTCAATCAAGCCGGTGATCAACTGGATGACGATGGCACTGGCGGCCGACATCGCCCAGTACGTGCGGCGCCACTGGATACGCGAAGACCCCTGGACCAATCCGGAGGCGTTCCTGAAATTCTCGCCGATCCGCTATGTCGACAAGGTGGTCACACCGACTCTGATGATGGTCGGCGAGGAAGACTTCCGCACGCCAACCTGGGAGGCCGAGCAGTTCTACACGGGCCTTAAGATGAACGGTGTCGACACCGCTCTCATCCGCATCCCCGGCGCCTCGCACGGCATCACGGGACGCCCCAGCCGCCTGATCGCGCTGACCGATAATATCATGGGCTGGTTCGCGAAATACGATCCGGCGAAGTCGGATAAGGCGAGCGCGGAAGACTGAGCGGTCTGGCGTCTCCGTTTCCGGGCACTCGCCTTCGCAGGTCCCCTCGGGGTGGGTCGTGTTCGATCGGATGCAGAGGTGAGCTCAGGCGTCGTTGGCGGGGGAATCGTCGCGCTGGCGGGTCTTCCTGATGGCGGTTATGATGCCGATGCCAGCCAACACGACAGCGCCTGTTGCGATACAGGCGGGCTGGACGCCAAGTTCGCAGGCCCCGCAGGACAGGCCGCCTGTCAGGACGATAAACCCTGTAAGATAAAGGGTAAACGACGACATGGGTCACCAGGTGATTGAGAAAACTCTCTCCCGCCAACGCGCGGAGTGCTATTGGGTTCCCGATTGTTTGACAGCGGAGGAATTCGCTGGAGGGCCCTCACCTCCCACGCCTTCGGCATTGGCCCCTCCTCTTCCATTGCATGGGAAAGGGGTTTTCATCTCGCCGTCCCCAGTGCCACCTAACCTCTCTCCCACAAAGTGGGAGAGGGGGCCCATTACGCAGCAATGGGAGGTGAGGGGCTCAGCGCGCCGGAACGTGCGCAGCGATTAGGTGCGGCCCCGGGGTTGAGAAGGCGCGTTCAAGAGCTGCGTCGAACTCCTCCGCCGTGCGGGCGTTCACGGCCGGTACGCCTTGCGCTTCGGAGAGCTTCACCCAGTCGATCTCCGGGCGGCCGAGGCCGAGCAGGTCTTCCGCGACGCGGCCCGGATTGCCGGCGCCGGTGCGGGCGAGTTCGATATTCAGTATGCGGTAGGAGTTATTGACGAAGATCACGTTGACAACCTCGGCGCATTCACGCGCCATGCTCCACAGCGCCTGGTTGGTATACATCGCGGCCCCATCGCCGGAGATGCACAGCACCTTGCGCCCTTTCGCGGCAATCGCGGCGCCGAAGGCCAGCGGCAGGCCCTGGCCGATCGCCCCGCCGGTCAGCATCATCCACTCGTGGGGACGCGCCCGGCCGGTCATCATGAAAGCCGGCAGGCCGTTGGAGACGCCGTCGTCGGAGACAAAGCTGCCCTCCGGCAGGTGGCGTGCAATCGAGGCGCCGATGGTGGCCGCGTTCAACGCGCCGGTGGGCATGCCCGGCAGGTCGAGCGGCGCGGCGTCCGCCGACGTTTTCGCGCCGAGCGCATCGGCCAGCGCGCCGAGGATCGCTGCGCTGTCGCTTTCGGGGCCGCCGATGATCTGCGTGGCGCAGCCTTCCGGCACCAGTACGCTGGGGCGACCCGGATAGGCAAAGAAGGCCACCGGCACCTGCGTGCCCGCGACCAGCATCAGGTCCGTGCCGGCAAGGTCGGCCATCGCCCCTTCGGCAAAGTATTGCATCCGGTCCGGCGCAAAGATCGCGGCGCCGCGTGCCATGCGCGGGAAAAATGTATCCGTCAGCACACGGATGCCATAGGCCTTGAGGCGTGCAGCTTGCGCGAGGCCGGCGGGCGTCAACGCCGTGCCGTTGATGAGGATCATGGGCTTAACCGCGCTGCGCACGGCCTTCGCCGCCGCCGCGATCCGGCTGGCCTCCGGCGCGCGCAGCTTCGGCCGCGCGCGCCTGGCGCCCGGCTTGCCGCCCTCGGTCCAGGCCGTGTCGGCCGGCAGCAGCAGCGAGACCGGGCCCGGCACAGGGCCGAAGCTCGCCTCCCAGGCTTCGGCGGCCAGATTGCCGGCATCGGCCACCTTGTCCGCCGACTTGATCCAGACCGAGTTAGGTCCGGCCAGGCCGAGGATATTGGACGTCAGCGGCGCGTCATAGCGCAGGTGCGGCACTGCATGGTCACCGATCACGTTGATCATCGGCGTCCAGGCGCGCTTGGCATTGTGGATATTAGCGCCGCCATTGAGGAAGCCTGCGCCGAGGTGCAGCAGCGTCATCGCGGGGTTGCCCGTGACGCGCGCATGCCCGTCGGCCGCGCCGGTCGCAACGCCTTCGAACAGGCAGAGGACGGAATGGATGCGCGGCTCATGGTCGAGCGCGGTGACGAGATGCATTTCCGAGGTGCCGGGATTGGCGAAGCAGGCGGTCACGCCATGGTCGGCCAGCGTCGAGACGAGCGCCTCCGCGCCGGTTTTCGCCTTGCTGTCTGTGTCTGCCATGTCCGCCTCCCGAAGTGTCTGCTCAGCGGTGCTTAGGCGAATTCAAAGGGCGGCGCAAAACCGAAAACGGGACGCAGGTCGAACTGAAGCAAGGGGAGCTTCGTTGTTCGCCCTGCGGCCCGCCATAGCCAAAGGGGAATGGCTGGGCTGCAGCATTCACTACAGCTTGCGCGGGACTATACATCGCCAATGCCAGAAATCGAGCTCTTTTGGGCGGCGAGTACTGCAAACCCGCGGTATGTATCCCGGAAGCTGTCTCAAATCAGGAACTTGCCCGCAAAGGCATCGGCTGAATACAGCCGCTCTATCTCGGCGGCACGCAATTCCTGAGTGCGGAACTGGTTGATATAGCCCTTCTCGGTGATCTCGCCGAGGTCGGCCTGGGGTTGGCTTGCCTGCAGCAGCACCCGGGCGATTCGCGCCGCCGCGTTGGGATTTTGCTTGTTGTGTGCCGCAAGCCCCTCGCGGATCGCCGCCTCGATGGCGGGGTGGCGGACCAGCTCCTCAAGCGGCAGGGGCGCCCCCGCGAGGCGCTGGCAATAGGCCTCGTTGAGAAAGCCGAGCAGGCCGATCTCCTCGCGGTTGAGGCCGCAGACGATAGCATCCGACAGCACGCCGCCGGTGGCCGCAACGGCAGCCACACGAACCGATCCGGTCGAGACCCAGGTGCCGCTGACCAGCTTGAACTCCTCCACTGTGCGGCCATCGAAGGCGAGGCCTTTCTCCGGCACGGCGGGATCGACGAATTTCACCGCGTCGCCGAGCTGGTAGAAGCCTTCCTCATCGAAAGCGGCGGCGGTCTTTTCCGGGTTGCGGTAATAACCCGGCGTGACGTTGACGCCCTTCACGCGCACTTCGAGCTTGCCGCCGGTGGGCACCAGCTTGAACGTGTTGCCGGGCAGCGGCAGGCCGATCAGGCCCATCGTGCCGTTCGGCCAGTGGACGTTCGACGAGGTCGGCGCGGTCTCGGTGGCGCCGTAACCGGCAGACAGGGAGATGCGCTCGCCGGTAATGCGCACGGCGACAACCTGAAGGCGCTCGTAGATGTCCTGCCCCATCGCCGCGCCGCCATAAGCCATGGAGGTGAGACGCGAGAAGAAGACCTCGGCGAGTTCGTTGTCCTGCTCCAGCGCGGTGGCGAGCGCGGCCCAGGCCTGCGGCACGGTAGTGTGCTGCGTGGTCGGGATTTCCTTAAGGTTACGGAGCATTTCCGGCAGGCGCTGCGGCGTTGGCGCACCCTGGTCGATATACATCGTGCCGCCCCAGTCCAGCATGTTGTGCAAGATCGCATTGGCGCCGTAGGTATGGCTCCAGGGCAGGAAGTTCACCATCACCTGAGGCCCGCCCGTGATTGCATCAAGGCGGTCTTCATCCCAGACCGAGCGGATCATCTTGGAGTTTGCTGCAACCATGCCGTGGGTGTTGATCACCGCCTTGGGCTCGCCGGTGGAGCCGGAGGTCAGCATATACTTGGCCACCGTCTGCGGTGTCAGCGCGGCGTAGGCGGCATCGACGGCGGGGCCGGCCTGTCCGGCGAAGTCCTCAAGGCTCACCGCGCGCGGCACCTTCGGCGGGTTGCGCGAATAGATCACGAGGCGCCCGTCGAGGTTCATGGCCGAGAGCGCGCGCTGATACTCGGCGCCGTCCTCGACATAGATGAATTTCGGCTCGGTCAGCCGGTCGATATAGTTGAGGCGGACGAGGTCCTGGCTCAGCAGCGCATAGGCCGGCGTCACAGGAACAGCCGGACTGCCCGCCCACATGGCCGCGTACATCAGGAGCGCATTGTCGATGGAATTCTTCGACAGGATCATCAGCGGTGCGTCCGGCCCGGCGCCCTCGCTGAGGAAAGCGGCCGCCAGGCGTTTCACCTGCGCGAGGCCCTCCCCGAAGGTGACCTGCCGCCAGTCTGCCTGCAAGGGATCCTCAGGCCACCGCTCGGCCAGCCAGACCTGGTCCGGGCGCTGCGCCGCCCACTTCACCAGCGGCGCCAGCATGTGCGGCGGAAAGGGCTTCAGCGGCAGGCCGCTCTCCAGCAGGATCGTTCCGTCGGGGCGTCGGTCCATCTTCAGCTTCAGCGGGAGATACGGCACTTCGCGGAACGGAATCTGGGTGGTGGTCATGTCAGTCTTCGTTTTCGCCATGAAAGAGTGCCCCATAGTATTCTCCGCCATAGAACGCGCGCAAGACACACACAATGTGCGTCTGGTCATCGACCTGAAAGAGACGGACGCCCTCCTGCCTCACGGCGTAAAGCCGGATGGCCTTTGCTGGACCGACCTTTTCAGCCTGGCGTATGGGAAGTTCGGTGAGGGAAATGGCCAGCGTCCGGAGGGCCATCAGGATTTCATCCCTCTGCCACGCTCCCCGGTGATCCGGTCAGGGTGGTCACCGATGCAGCGCAGGTCCGACACGAAACCATCGGTTCTGCGAAGCATGCCGAGCATCACGCAGCCGTCTTCCGGCCAAGCCGGCGCTCTTCCATAAAGGCATGGTAGCGCCTCAGCCCTTCCTCCATAATCACGAACTCACCCTTCAGGCACGCCTGAAGGTCATCGCGATTCGCGGCGATGCGGGCGGGATGCTCTTCCTTGCGGACTTCCTGCGCGCGCAGGCCGTCACGGATGACGTCACTGCGGGAGTCGCAGCTGCCTTCCGCAACGAAGCACCCGACCCTTTCGGCGAGGGCGCCGGGCATCGAGATGATGATCCCGACGGTCATGGCCGCCTCTTTCAGCGGTCCGGGTCTTTCATACTCCCCGCCCCGGCAGGCGGTCCGACTACCCACTACGGATCAAACCCCTCGTTCGCGATATAGACGACCTCGCCGCAATGCTTGCAATGGACCGCGTCGCGGTCATGCCGCACCAGGCCGCAATGGGTGCACTCGACCTCGGCCTTATCGGTGGGCGTGACGAGGGCACGCAGGAGGCGCAGGAAGAGCGTGACGCCGAGCAGCATGATGATGATCGGAAGGACACGGCCGGTCCATCCGACGAGGGTGATGTCGCCATAACCGGTCGTCGTCAGGGTTGTGACGGTGAAATAGAACGCGTCGAGATAGTTCCTGATATCTGACCCGGCCTTGTTGACCTGGTCGGCATAGACCAGCGCCGACATGATGAAGAGGAAGACCACGACATTGATAGCGCGTTCAATGACGACACGGTGCATCCGCATGTATCGCGAGAGCGGGCTTTCATCCCTCAGGAAACTGAAAGCCCTCGCAATCCTCAGGGCCCGGATGATACGCAGGAAGGCATAGTTCTGCGAAACAAAGGGCGCGAGCATAGAGACAACCACGATCACATCGGCAATGTTCATGAAACGGGTGAAAAAGCGCCGCTTGGTCGGGGCTATGTAGAAGCGCGCGGCGAGGTCCAGCGCAATGATCGTGCCGATCACATAGTCAAGCCAGAAATGCTCGCCCGGCGTGCCGAGGAAGGGCGAGACCAGGAAATAGCTGATCGTCGCCACGTCGAATATAAGCACGCCCCAGCGGAAAGTGACCGGCCATTGGCCAACACCTTCGTAGAGCCAGATCAGCGCACGCCTCAGGCCCATCGGCTTTTCCGCCTTGTCGGTCACGCCGCCCGCTCCGTGCACCGGTTCGCCTCAGCGCTACACAGCGCCGGCGAGGTCTTTAAGGACGATGTACCAGTGATCGAGACCGCCATAGAATGAGTCCACTGCGAGGCGTTCGTTGAGGCCGTGGGCGAAGGTGTCGTTCGGCTTGGCGCCGCTGCCATCGATGCCCAGCGTGTCATAGCCGAGATTTCGGTAGAACAGACCATCGGTCCCCCCGGACGACATGTGAGGCAGGATCGGCAGCCCTTCAAGGCCGCGTGCGGCGAGCGCCTTGGCTATCGCCGCCATCACCTCATCCGGCAGGTTCGATTCCGGGCTCTCGACGAGGTCGGAGATCAGATTGAACGCGACGCCGTCATTGCCGACGACCTCTTTCAAAGTCTGCTCGGTGGCGGCGATGCCGACGCCCGGGAAGATGCGGCAGTTGATCGTCGCTGTCGCGCGCTGCGGCAACGCATTCTCGGCGTGGCCGCCGCGCAGCATCGTGGCGATGCAGGTTGTGCCGGTCGAGCCGACCGTTTCCGGGTTGGCACGCAGCGCGGCAATGGCCGCTTCGTCGGCGGGATTGCTGGCGAAAGCGAGCATGGCCTCGCCCAGCGGTCCGGGCGTCTGTGCGCCGGCCGACCTGAAGGAGGCGAGCGTCAGCGGGCTGTGCATGACCGGGAACCTGTAAGCCTCGATCTTCTTCAGTGCATCGGCGAGTTCGTAGATGGCATTGTCCACCCGCGGCGTTGACGAATGACCGCCGGGATTGGAGACGGTCAGCTCAAACGTGGCATAGGTCTTCTCGGCGCCCTGCACGCCGTAGAGCAGCGCCTTGCCATTCTCATCGAGTGTCAGGCCGCCGGCGTCGGCATTCAGCACATAGGCCGGCTTTATCTTTTCGTCCGTATACTGCGCCTGGGCGCGGGTAGAAATCATGCCGGTTTCTTCGTCACCCGAGAGGATCATGACGAGATCTCGGTCCGGCTTGAAGCCTTCGGCCCTGAGGCGGAGGAAAGTTGCGACGAGGCTGGTGACGCCGTACTTGTTGTCGGCGGTTCCGCGCCCGAAGAAGTAGCCGTTCTCCTCGATCAGCTCGAAGGGATAGCGCGTCCAGGTGTCCGGCAGCGCATCGACCACATCCATGTGGGCGAGGAGGACGATGGGCTTCTGCTTCGGCGTACCTTCGGCGCGGTACCAGACCATCAGGCCCTGAACGAGTTCGCCCTCGATCTCGTAATCGGTCACCTCAATGTCGGCATCGGCAAAGCCGCCAGCCTTCAGCTCACGGACGAGATAGTCAACTACGACCGGTACATTCCCCTGGCCTTTGGCCGAGCGGACTTCAACGACGGTCTGATAGATCTCGCGCGCCCGCAATTCGAAGGCGGTGCGCTCTTCGGCGAGGGCGGCGGGAGCGGCCAGCATGAGCGCGGCGTACAGAAGAAGGCCGGGGGCGAAGCGCATGGGGGGGGTCCTTTAGGTGTGCGGGCGGGCGAGCGCCCCGGATTGACAGGCCACCAACCTAGGACGGAATCTCCGGGCAGGGCAACTCCTGTCGCGGCGGAGCCCGTTGAATAGCCGTATCAGCCTACAGGCTCCAGCGTTTCATTGAAGCGGACGGGCTGGCCGGCGCCCTTGCGGGTGATTTCACCGTCCCGCATGATAAAGCTGCCGCGCACGATGGTGGCGACGGGCCAGCCGGTGGCTTCGAAGCCGTCAAACGGGGTCCAGCCGCATTTGGACTTTGACCATTGGGCGGTGATCGTTTCCTTGCGCTTCATGTCCACGACCGTGAAGTCGGCATGGTAGCCTTCGGCGATGCGGCCCTTGTCGGCGAGGCCGAAGACGCGTTGCGGACCGGCGCTGGTGAGTTCGACAAACCTCTGCAGGCTGAGCTTTCCGTCGTTCACATGTGTCAGCATGACCGGCACCATGGTCTGCACGCCGGGCATGCCGGAGGGTGAAGCAGGATAGGGCCGCGCCTTCTCTTCCTTTGTATGCGGGGCATGGTCGGAGCCCATCACATCGACGATGCCGGCATTGATCGCGCGCCAGAGCGCGTCGCGGTGGCGGGCTTCGCGGATCGGCGGGTTCATCTGGGCGTAGCCCTTGAGGCGCTCGTAGCAGTCGGGCGCGGCGAGCGTCAGGTGCTGCGGCAGGCATTCGACCGAGGCGACATCTTTTGCGTCGCGGAGGATATCGAGTTCCTCGGCCGTGGAAATGTGCAGCACGTGGATGCGCTTGCCAGCGGCCCGGGCGATGCGCAGGAGGCGTTTGGTGGACATGACGGCGGTTTCGACGTCACGCACTTCGGGGTGGCTGGTCCAGTCGCCGGTGCGGGCGAGCGGGCGGCGTTCGGCGAGGCGGTACTCGTCCTCGGAGTGGAAGGCGGCGCGGCGCTTGATCGCCTTGATGACCGCTTCGACGCCGGCATCGTCGTGGACCAGCAGGTCGCCGGTGGAGGCGCCCATGAAGACCTTGACGCCGCAGCAGCCCACCATCCGCTCCATCTCGGGCAGCAGGTCCGTGTTGGTATGGGTCGCGCCGGCATAGAAGGCATGGTCGATGTCCATGCGGCCCTTCGCGCGGGCGAGCTTGTCAAGCATCAGGTCCGGCGTGATCGTGGACGGGTTGGTGTTCGGCATCTCGAACACGGCAGCGACGCCGCCGAGGGCGGCAGAGCGCGCTTCGGTCTCGAGGTCGGCTTTGTATTCGAGGCCGGGCTCGCGGAAGTGAACCTGAGTATCGAGCACGCCTGGCAGGATGTGAAGGCCTGCCGCGCCGTAGATTTCGCCGGCGGCGGACTGAGAGAGATCGCCGATCCGGGCGATGCGTTCGCCGATGATGCCGATATCGGTGCGGGCTTCGCCGCCGGGGGTGACGACGGTGCCGCCGCGCAGGATCAGGTCAAAAATCTGGGTCATGGCGCATATTATCGCGCCAGCGCAAAGAAAAGTCACGCGAAGGCGGTGTCGCACAGCCCTGGTTTCCGGGCGCAGCGGAAGCTGGCCGGGTGATTCTTTGCTGATCGGATTTTCCGTTCAACCCGGCGCAAGCCGCAATCCAGTCACGCGGCTTTGCAGCGGGCCTGAAGCCCGGGTCGCGGCTTGCGCCGGGATGATTGCCAATTCGATAGCCTGAATCGTGGGGTGAGGGCAGCGCCCCCTTCCTGCTTTGCCTGAGATTGCGCTCGCCTCAGGCGTGGTGCCGTTCCTGTCCGGCTCGCTGCTGAAGAGCACGCTGGCGGTGGCAGCGATGCCCGGCGCAAAGGCCTGATGACGGCGGGCGGCTGAGGGCCTAGAACGGGCCGATGCACCGCCTTCCCAACCGTTCCATTCTCGTCCTTTCCGGTCCCGACACGCTTGCTTTGCTCGAGCGTACGGTGACGCATACGGTGGCGGACTGGGCAGAGGGCGAGGCGCGGTATGGCGCGCTGCTGACGCCGCAGGGCAAGATCATTGCGGACTATATTGCACACCGGACCGCCGAGGGCGTGCACATCGACGTGCATGCCGAGGCGGCGGAGGACCTCCTGAAACGGCTGAAAATGTTCCGGCTGCGCTCGGCGGTGGAGATCGCGCGGGACGAAGGGCTGGTGCCTGCGGCGAGCGTCGTGGGCGCGCCCGATCCGCGCGGGGCGGCCTTGCCGCGGCGGGCGATTGTTCCGGCTGGCGAGGCGGCGGAGCTCCTGGCCGGCTGGGACGCGCTGGCGATTGCGGCGGGCGTGCCGGAATGGGGGCGCGACTACCGCGCGGCGGAGGTGTTCCCGACCGACATAAACATGGATCTGATGGGCGGCATCGATTACAAGAAGGGCTGTTTTGTCGGCCAGGAAGTGGCAAGCCGGATGAAACGCAAGGCGTTGATCCGTAAACGGACGGTACGGGCGCGCGGCATCGGACTGGCGCCGGGCGCGGAGGCGCGCGCGGGCGAGAGCCTGCTCGGCACGGTGACGAGCGCGGCGGAGGGAGACGGTCTCGCGCTGCTGCGGACAGACCGGTTCGCGAAAGCGGTTCAGGCAGGCGAGGCCGTGACAGTGGGCGGCGCGCCGGCGGAGATTGACCGGGCGCCCTGGCTGGCCGCGGAACTGAAGGCGCTTACGGAGGCGGCCGATGAGTGAAGAGACGCTGTATTGCGGCTGGGCGCCGGTGAGCGACCGGATTTACCGCGATTATCACGATACCGAATGGGGCGTGCCGGAGCGTGACCCGCGGGCGCTGTGGGAGAAGCTGCAGCTGGACGGGATGCAAGCGGGCCTGAGCTGGATCACGATCCTCAGGAAGCGCGAATCGATCCGGGAAGAGTTCGATCAGTTTGATCCCGAGCGGCTGGCGCGCTGGACACCGAAACGGGCGGCGAAGGCGATGGAAAACCCCGGCATCATCCGCAGCCCGAAGAAGATCGACGCGGTGATCGGCAATGCGCAGGTCTTCCTGGCGATGAGGGACTCCGGAGAGGATTTTTCCGAGTATTGCTGGGGCTGGGTGGGCGGCAAGACGGTGGACGGCCAATGGGAGAACTTCCGGCAGGCGCCGACCTTCACGGAATGGTCGGCGGCGATGTCGAAGGACCTGAAAAAGCGGGGCTTCAGGTTTGTCGGCCCGACGATCGTCTACGCATGGGCGCAGGCAGTTGGCATGGTCAATGACCATGAGCTAAGCTGCCCGCGGCACAGAGAGGTGAGGAAGACCAGATGAAGACCATGATGATGCTTGCCGCGATCGGGCTTGCGGCGTCTGCCGGCGCCTGCCGGTCGAGCGCGCCGCCGCCGGCGTATGCCAATCCGGTGGAGGCGTGCGCGGGCGAGGCCACACAGGCCGAGCGCGACGCGTGCATGAAGGATGTAGTCGCCGACGTGGCGCTGTCGGTGAAGCGCGAAGCTCAGCGCAAGCCGCCCAGATGAGGCGCGGCCTGGCCCGTGTGGCGGGGCTGGTTGCCCTGACGGCGCTGACAGGTTGCCAGACCTGGCAGGACAAGGCGGACGCGGCGGCCCTCGCAGATTGCGCGAAGATCGCCGAGCCGGAGAAACGCGGGACCTGCCAGACGGAAGTCATGACGGCGGCCGGTGATGCCGAGCGCTGGCAGCTGGAAGAGCAGCGCGAAGCGGCGCTGGCCCGCGAGGAGCGCGAGGCGCTGCGCCAGGCCTACGGCTTGCCGAAACGGGCGCACTGACGCTGCGGCGCGTGCTTCTTGGCCGCAGGACGAACGCGCGCTAGAGGGTGTTCCCAGACAATTGACCAAGACAGCGCGAGACCGCCTGGGGCGGCGCGCGAAGGGAGAAGCATTTTGACCAACCCCGTAATATCCGCCACCGGCCTCTGGACCCCGCCCCATTCGATTTCCAATGCGGAGCTGGTGGCCAGCTACAATGCGTGGGCCGACATCTGGAACCGCGAGAACGAGGCCGAGATCAAATCCGGCCTGATGGATCCGAAGACGCATTCTTCGGTGGAGTTCATCGAGAAGGCCTCCGGCATCAAGTCCCGCTTCGTGATCGACAAGGCCGGCGTGACAGATCCGGAAATTATGGCGCCGCGCATTCGCGAGCGGGCGAACGAGCAGATCTCGGTGCTGGCGGAGATGGCGGTGCTGGCGGCGCGGGACGCGATGCAGGCGGCAGGGCGCAAACCGGAAGAGATCGGCGCGGTGATCTGCGCGGCGTCCAACATGCAGCGCGCCTATCCGGCGATGGCGATCGAAGTGCAGCAGGCGCTCGGCATCGAGGGCTTTGCCTTCGACATGAACGTGGCGTGCTCCTCGGCGACGTTCGGTATACAGACGGCGGCAGATTTCGTGCGCGCAGGGCATGCGAAATCAGTGCTGATGGTGAATCCGGAAATCTGTTCGGGCCACCTCAACTTCACCGACCGCGACAGCCATTTCATTTTCGGCGATGTAGCGACCGCCGTGCTGATCGAGAACGAGGCGATGGCGCCGGCCGCGCACTGGAAGATCCTCGGCACGAAACTGAAGACGCAGTTCTCGAACAATATCCGCAACAATTTCGGGTTCCTGAACCGTGCGGCGCCGGACGGCGTGGGCGCGCCGGACAAGCTGTTCCTGCAGGAAGGCCGTAAGGTATTCCGGGAAGTGGTGCCGATGGTGGCCGAGATGATCGGTGAGCATATGGGCGAGCTGGGCCTTGCACCGGAAGGGCTGCGCCGGATGTGGCTGCATCAGGCGAACGCCAACATGAACCGGCTGATCTCGGCCAAGGTGCTCGGCCGCGAGGCGAACGAGGATGACAGCCCGACCGTGCTGGACACGTACGCGAACACGTCCTCGGCCGGATCGATCATCGCCTTCCACAAGCATTCCGGCGACTTCAAGCCGGGTGAGCGCGGGCTGATCTGCTCGTTCGGTGCGGGCTATTCGGCAGGAACGGTGTTTGTCGAGCGCGCCGGGTGACAGGGCGGGCATCCGTCTGGGAAGCGCTCGGGTTGGCCAGCCTGGCCGCGAGCGGGCCCCCGAAAGACGTTACACCTGCAGAGCCGCCGCCCCGCCTGGCGGCAGCGGTCCTCGCCCCCGCCGATCGTGCCGGACCCGTTCGGCTACCGGGCGGATGACCCGAAGATCGTCCGTATACGCCAGCCCGTGACCGGCTTTGAAACCGCCTGGGCAACCTTGCCGCGCCTGACCTGTTATGTACGGGATGCCAAGACCAGGGAACCCGTACGCACCTTCACGCTGGACCCGGCCCCGGAGACGCCGGTGGACGCGCTGTCCGGCGATCATGTCTGGGCGCTGGGCACCTCCCGGGCGGATCAGCGAGGCGAGTATGCGGTGACGTAGGGTGACGGCTGGCCGCTCGATCCCTGGCAGGTCTCGGAGAACTCCAACGCAGACGAGGCCACGTACCTGCGGCTGCTGGCGAACTTCGTCGAATAAGCCCTATTCCTCGAAGTCTTCGGTGAACATGTCGCCCCAGAGGGCGCGGCGGCTGGCGCGGACGGCCTCGACCACCACCACGAGCGTGCCACAGGCGAGCATCATCACTGCAAAGCCCTGGCCGGTCAGGAAGTTGGACAGCGCGTCAATCATGGGCGTCGGGCCTCTCGGTGTTTCTGGGACCCGTTATGCGCGACAGGCCTTAATGCGGCATTGGGGAATGGTGCCTGCACGGGGGCGAGAGTGTAACCGGATCGGCGTGCTTTCTTTACCCGTGCTAACAATGCCTTAAGGATGCCCGGATGGAGACCCGCCTTGAAGCGATCTGTTAAGCCGCCCAGCGCCCCCCCGCGCGTCTGGCAACGCATGCTGTCCGGCCGCCGGCTGGACCTCGCGCATCCGTCGCCGATGGATATCGAGATAGAAGATATTGCGCATGGCCTCGCACGGGTGGCGCGCTGGAACGGGCAGACGCGCGGGGAGCATGCCTTCTCGGTGGCCGAGCATTCGGTGCTGGTGGAGACGCTGGTGCGCAGGCTCGAGCCGGGGCTGGGCCCGCAGGACTGGATGACGGCGCTGCTGCATGACAGCCCGGAATACGTGATCGGGGACATGATCTCGCCGTTCAAGGCGATCCTCGGGGAGAGCTACAAGGGCGTCGAGGCGCGGCTGCAGGAGGCGGTGCATATCCGGTTCGGCCTGAAGGCGGTGACAACGGCGGGGCTCAAGAAGCTGATCAAGCGGGCGGACAATATCTGCGCCTGGTTTGAGGCGGTGCAGCTGGCCGGGTTTTCAGAAGCGGAATCGGACGGGTTCTTTGGAAAGCCGCCCGGGGGCCTGACGCTCAAGCTGGCGCCGCTGCCCCCGACGGAGGCGCAGGCGGCGTTCCTGGCGCGCTTCGGCGACATCCAGGCAGCGATGGTGCGGCAGGAGACGATGCGATGAGTGCGCCGCGCCTGCTGATCGGACTGTCGGCCGTGATGGTCGCCCTCAAGGACGGCGAGCCGAATGTGCTGGTGACGCGCCGGCCCAGCGGCGAGGATGCCCTGCCCTTCGGCCCGTTCGACCCGGCCAACCACCGGACGTTCGATCTGTCGCTGCGCGGCTGGGTGCGCGAGCAGACCGGTTTCGAGATCGGCTATGTCGAGCAGCTCTACACGTTCGGCGACAAGGACCGCGAGACGCCGGAAGCGAGCCTTATGGACGCCAATGCCGAGTCACGGGTGATCTCGGTCGGCTACCTCGCGCTGACGCCGGAGGCGCGGCCCGCTGGCGCCTCGTTCGAGGCACGCTGGCAGGACTGGTATCATTATTTTCCCTGGGAGGATCACCGGGTTCGCCGCCCGCCGGTCATCGAGGCGCAGATCGAGCCGCGCCTCAAGACCTGGGCCGTGGGCAACGAGCGCCGGCTCGGGCGCGCGCAGATAGCCTTCGGGCTGGACGGGGGGCGCTGGATGGAAGAGCGGGTGCTGGAGCGCTATGAGCTATTGTACGAAGCGGGGATAGTGGCTGAGTGCACGCGCGATGCAGGGCTGCCTGACTCTGGCCTGCGGCTCGGCGGAACCATGGCGTCCGACCACCGGCGCATTCTTGCAACGGGATTGTCGCGCCTGCGCAGCAAGATCAAGTATCGTCCGGTCGTGTTTGAGCTGATGCCGGAGCGGTTCACGCTGTCGGCGTTGCAGCGGTCGGTCGAGGGAATTCTGGGCCTGCAGATGCACACGCAGAATTTCCGCCGCGCGCTGGACAAAGCGGGACTGGTGGCGGGCACGGGACAGATGGAGACCGGTACTGGCGGGCGGCCAGCCGAGTTGTTCACATTCCGGCGCGACCCGGCAAGCAGCATGTCGGCGCCGGGACTGGCGACGCCCAGACGGTCGGTGGACTGAAAGCTGGCCCGCAGCCGGCCGCGACCCATCCTGATCGAAGTCGAAGGATGAAGCGTAGCCTGGCTCAGGAGGTGAGCTTGGACTTGCAGCTCAGGGGGCTGGAGAATCGCTGAGGGCTGGCATTTCAACGCCTTGCGGCTCGCCCACGATGATGAAGGAATAGCGTGCCGGGTCTAGATGGGTTCTGGCGACGCGGTTCACGTCCTCGAGGGTGACCCCTTCGATCAGCTTGTTGCGCCGGTCGAAATAGTCGACGCCCAGATTCTCCTGGCGCACCGTCATCATCTGGCGGGCAATCTTGGCGTTGGAATCAAAGCCGAGCGGATAGGAACCGGTGAGGTAAGCTTTCGCGTCGGCCAGTTCGGCCCCGGTAATGCCGCTGGCGACGAAGGCTTTCATCTCGTCCTTGATGCCGGTGATAAACTCGCCCGCACTCTCGTTCTTAGTCTGGCCGCCGCCGGACCAGGTGAGCATCGCCGGGTTCGGGTCGAGGCTGGTGGAGATACCGTAGGTGAGGCCTCTGGCGACGCGGAGCGTTTTCATCAGGCGGCTTTCGAAGCCGCCGCCTCCGACGGTGTAGTTGAGCACGAAGGCCGGGAAAAAATCGGGGCTCGCGCGGTCAATGCCGGGGGCGATGAAGCGCACGAGGCTTTGCGGCTGCGGCAGGTCGACGACCACCTGGGCGACCGGGACGCTGGCAAGGTCGACCGGGGCGACGGGCGCAACCGCGCTGGTCTCGGGCAGGCCGGCGGCAACCTCGTCGATCAGCGGCGCGAGCTCTTCGGGTGAGACGGCGCCCACGGCCGTGACGATCAGCCGGTCCCGGGTCATCAGAGTACGCATATGTTCGCGGGCCATGTCCGCCGTCAGGTTGGCAAGGCTTTCCGCGGTGGTCTCACGCGCGAAGGGATGGTCCGGATAGAGCGCCCGGGCGGTGGCGCGCCAGGCGAGATAGTTGGGGTTTGTCTCGCGCGTCTGCAGGCCGACTTCTTCCTCGCGCAGGAAACGCTCGAACGGGCCCTCGTCGAAACGTGGCGCAGCGAAGGCGGTGGCGACGAGCGCCATCGCGGCGGAGGCATTCTCGGTCAGGGAGGAGACCGAGCAGCTGGTCCACTCCGCCCCCGCCCCGCAGGAGAAGCTCATGTTGAGGTCTTCCATGGCCGTCTGGAAGCCGAGCGAATCCAGATCTCCGGCGCCCTCATTGATGCTGTAGGTGACCAGTTGGCTGAGGCCTTCAGCGCCGGCGGGATCGGACGCCGTGCCGGCCTTCCAGGCCATCTGGACTGCGACAATCGGGATCGAAGGCTCGGAGACGAGCCAGACCGAGACGCCGCCGGGCGTCACGAATTGCTGGATCTCGGCGAACTCGCCGTCATGGACGGTGACGTCCAGCGCCGGCTTTGCGGCCTCAGCCAGTGTTCCGGCGGCGGGCGCTTCCGGCGCGCCGTAGAACCCGCCGGAAATGGTCGAGCAGCCGGCAAGCGCGGAGAGGGCGGCGGAGGCGAGGAGGAATTGGGTCGTGCGCATCTCAGAGGTCTCCTTCGGCGGGCAGGAGGTGGGCTTCGATATAGTGTTTCTGGGAGCCGAACACCGAGCGCACGGCGGCGATCGCCTGCTCCGGCGTGACGGCGCGGACGGTGTCCGGATAGGCGAGGATTTCCTCGGCCGTGCCGCCGATGGCGAGCCAGCCGCCGAACGCGTTGGCCATGCCGGACTGGCTGTCGCGGGCGTAGATCGCATCGGCCGCGAGCTTGTTGCGGGCACGGATGACGTCGGCTTCGGTGAAGCCTTCGGCCAGCACTTTTTCGACTTCGGCCATCAGCGCAGTCTCGAGCGCGTCCAGCGTGACACCGGGCGCCGGGCTGGCGGAGAGGACGGCCGGGCCTTCATCGTGCAGCGTGGTCCAGGCATAGGCATTGGCGGAGATGGCAAGTTGCTGCTGCTCGACCAGCGACTGGTAGAGCCGGCTGGTCATGCCGCCGCCGAGGATTTCAAGGCCGACATCCAGCGCCAGAGCGTCCGCCGGCTGGCGGCGCTGCGACATGCCAGTGTAGTAGCGGCTCCAGCCCGGCTGGCGCACTTTCGGATCTTCGTGCGTCAACAGCTGCGTTTCAGCGAGCGGGGTGACCGGCTGCCATTTACGCTCCGCTGTGACGGTGCCGGTGGGTGTGATGACGCCGTAGTGCTGCTCGGCGAGGGTGCGCACTTCTTCTGGCGTCACATCACCGGCGACGACAAGAATGGCGTTCTCGGGGCTGTAATACTGCTTGTAGAAATCGAGGCCGTCCTGCGGGGTGAGCGCGGCGACTTCCTCCATGCGGCCGATAACGGTGATCTCGTAGGGGTGGCCCTTCCAGAATTCGGAGAGCACCTTTTCCTGCAGGATGACGCCGGGATTATTGTCGATGCGCTGACGGCGTTCTTCTTTCACGACGTCACGCTCGGAGATGAACGGGCCCTTGGGGTCGTCATTGATGATGAGGTTCACCATCCGCTCGGCTTCCAGTTCCATCATCTTGCCGAGCTGGGGCTTGGCCACGCGCTCAAAATAGGCGGTGTAGTCCCAGCTGGTGAAGGCGTTGAGCTGGCCGCCCGAACGCTGGACGATGGAGGTGAACTCTTCCGGGCCGATATTCTTTGTCTGCTTGAACATCACGTGTTCGAACAGGTGCGCGATGCCGGACTTGCCGGGCGCCTCATCGGCGGCGCCGACCTTGTACCAGACCATGTGGGTGACGACGGGCGCGCGGTGATCCGGGATCACGACGACGTCCATGCCGTTGCTCAGCGTGAAGGTGGAAGGCGCCCAGGCGGCCTCCTCGGCGAAGGCAGGCAAGGTAATCAGGGCGAAAAGCCCGGCAGCGAGACTCCGTTTCATGGGCGTCCTCCGTTTTTGAACTGGCAGTGATCCAGGCGTAAATCAGGTTCCGGGAAGACGGATGCGCGGGCCGCCTTCAGTGCGCTCGATGGTGACCGGTTGGTCGCCCGTCGCATTGTCGGTGGCGGCGGAGGCGGCGTCTTCCGGCTTGTCCTTGCGCCAGAAGAAGACGCGGTCGGAGACGCTGGGTGACTTGCGGATGGCCCGGGCTTCTTCATAGTCGACCTGCGCACGCACAGCGGCGTTGGCGGCGTTGGCACCAGCGGCGGCGACAAGGGCTTTTTCGGAGGCGCTGGCGTTGACGCCCATCGTGGTGCCGAACGCGGTGGTGACCCCTGTGGTGGCGACTTCGACTTCAGCCGGGGTGGTCGTGCCGGCGGCTGGCGGGCGCAGGCTGTATTCCGGCGGAACGCTGAGCGGGGCCTTGGTGACGACGCGGAATTCGTTGGGGGTGCTGCCGCCGTTGCTGCCGCCGTTCGAGGAACAGGCAGTGGTGGCGGCGAGGGCCGCGCCGGCAGCGAGGATCAGGAGGGATTTCTTCATGGCGGGGCGGGTCCGTTTCTGATGGGCTGAAGCCCGGGGTTACGAGGTGCTAGCCGGTTTTGGCCGCGAAAGTAAGAACTGGTCTACAAACAGGAGCACGGCGCCGACGCTGATGGCGGCGTCGGCGACATTGAACACCCAGGGGAAATACAGGCCGTTGGCATCGATGAAATCGACCACGGCGCCGAAGCGGACCCGGTCAATCAGGTTGCCGAAGGCGCCGCCGATCACAAGCGCGAGAGCGAGCTTCAGCCAGCGGCCCTCGGCCCGGATGAGCCAGACGAGGAAGCCGAGGGCGATGGCCAGCATGATGGCGGCCAGGATCCAGCGGCCGATGCCCTCCGACTGGAACAGGCCGTAACTCATGCCGCGGTTCCAGAGCATTGTGAGATCAAAGGGCCCGGGCAGCACGATCCGGCCGCAGGGCTCCATCCGGTCCAGGCAGCCAAGCGCGTTGAAGCGCGGCTCCCCGAGCACAAGCCACTTGGTCCATTGATCCAGCACCAGAACGACGGGCACCACGAAGAATGGCCAGGCAGAAGATAACGCCAGTTTCATGGGGCTGAGATTGCAGACCGCGCCGGGGGGATCAAGCGTTTGTGTGCAGGTTGGCGGCCCCTAAAGGGCCGCCTTGTCCCACGCCTTCACGGCCAGCGCGTCCCGAGGGGTGATGTCCGGAAAGCCGGGCAGCGCGGTTGCGGGGTCGAAGTATTTCCAGCTGCGGCGGCATTTGACGCCGGGCGCCATCTTCGGGACGACCCAGATACCGGGCGAATCGTCGAGCGTGAAGGCGCCGGCCGGGCCGCATGCGCCCTGCACGAGGGCGGCGCCGGAGGTTATGAACAGGTCGGCAGCATCTTCGCCGGCGAAGGCGTCGAGGAGCGCCTTGTCGCTGACGATGACTTCGGGCGCGGCTTCCAGCGAGGCGCCGATGCGTTTTTCGCGGCGTTCGACTTCGAGGGCGCCGGTGACGACGCGGCGGACCAGGAAGATCTTCTCCCAACGTGCGGCGAGGGCCGCATCACGCCAGGTGGCGGGGGTTTCCGGGAAGAGCTTGAGGTGGACCGACTCGGCCGAGCCCTTCAGGTGGCTTTCGCCGAAGGCTTCATCCGTCGTGAACGGCATTACCGGGGCGAGCCAGCAGAGCAGGCGTTCAATCACGGCGGCCATCACCGTGCGCACGGCGCGGCGGCGGTTTCCGTATGCGGAGGTTTCGGCGTCCCAGGCTTTCGCGGCGGCGAAGGACGGATCGCAATAGAGCGCGTCCTTTCGGATATCGAAATAGACAGCCGAGAGTTCGACGTTCACGAAGTTGACGATGGCGGTCATCACGCGCTTGAAGTCGAACACCTTGAAGGCGGCGCGCACTTCACCGTCGAGTTCGGCGAGGCGGTGGAGGATCAAGCGTTCGAGGCCGGGCATGTCCTTGGCGTCGATGGCTTCAGCGGGCGTGTAGCCGTCCAGAGCGCCGAGCATGTAGCGCAGCGTATTGCGGAGTTTGCGGTAGGTCTCGACCGTGCCCTTGATGATCTCGTCGGAGATGCGGGTGTCATCCCAATAGTCAGCGGAGGCCGTCCAGAGGCGGAGGATCTCGATACCGTGCTGTTTCTGGAACTCATCCGGTTCGATCGTGTTGCCGATCGATTTCGACATCTTCTTGCCATCGGCGTCGACCACCATGCCGTGGGTGACGACCTGCTTGTATGGCGCCATGCCGCGCGTGGCGCAGCTTTCCAGAAGCGAGGACTGGAACCAGCCGCGGTGCTGGTCGGAGCCTTCCATGTAGACGTCCGCCTGCCCCGTGGCATTGTCGATGATGCCGCGCTTGCGCAGAGCAAAGGCATGCGTCGTGCCGGAATCGAACCAGACGTCGAGGACGTCGGTGACCTTTTCCCAGCCTTCCGGCGAGACGCCGGTGCCGGCGAAGAAATCTGCGTCAGGCGCGGCGAACCATCCGTCCACGCCGGTTCTCCCGATAGCGGCCTTGATGTTCGTGTTGAGCTTGTCGGCCTGCTCGCGCGGCAATGCGGCGGTGTGCGGCTCGCCTTTTGCGTTGACGAACAGCGTAATCGGCACGCCCCAGTTGCGCTGGCGCGAGATCAGCCAGTCAGGCCGGCTCTCAACCATGGCGGAGAGACGGTTGCGGCCTGTCGGCGGGAAGAACTCGGTGTCGGCGATGGCCTTCATCGCGAGTTCGCGCAGCGTCTTGCCGGCATGCACCGGCTTGTCCATCGCGATAAACCATTGCGGCGTGGCGCGGCGGATGACCGGTGCCTTGGAGCGCCAGGAGTGGGCATCGCGGATCGTCGTGATGCCGCGGGCGAGGAGGTTGCCGCTCTCGGCGAGGAGGCGGATGACTTCGTTGTTCGCCTTGCCCGCCTCGCCGCGCTTCTTGCCGGACGTGACGATGATGTCGAGGCCCTTGAGAGGTTCGGGCACATCGTCCGTATAGCGACCATCGGGATCGACGATCTGGCGGATCTCCTGCGCCGTGTGGCCGGTGGCGAGCCAGACGTTGAAGTCATCCTCGCCGTGCGCAGGCGCGGTGTGTACGAAGCCGGTGCCGGCGTCGTCGGTGACGTGATCACCGGCGAGCATCGCGATAGCATGCTGGAAGAAAGGTGAAAGCGCATGGAGCGGATGCTGAAGCACCGAGCCTGCCGGATTTGCATCGGAGAGCCGGTTGAACGCTTTCGCCTTTGCAGAAGCAAGCACGTCAGCGGCCAGCTTGTCTGCCACAACGATCCTGTCGCCGGCTTTCACGTAGGGCGCAAAGCCGAGTTCGGCTTGCGTCATCACTTCAGTCACTTCGTAGAGACCGTAAGCGATTTGCGGATTGAAACTAACGGCCTGGTTTGCCGGAATGGTCCACGGCGTCGTGGTCCAGATCACAACCTGATGATCTGCGTCCTTTACCGGAAACTTCACCCACACCACCGGCACTTTCCGGTCGTGGTATTCCACTTCGGCTTCGGCGAGCGCGGTGCGTTCAACCGGGCTCCACATGATGGGCTTGGCGCCGCGCACGAGGCCGCCTTTCATGGCCATGTCGAGGAATTCGGAGACGATCATCGCCTCGCTCTCGAAGGCCATGGTGAGGTAGGGGTTATCCCATTCCCCCTCGATGCCGAGGCTGCGGAATTCCTTGCCCTGCACCTTCACCCAATGCTCGGCGTAGGCGCGGCAGGCGGCGCGGAACTCGCCTGCAGGCACGCTGTCCTTCGGACGGTTCTTCGAGCGGAACTCCTCCTCCACCTTCCATTCGATCGGCAGGCCGTGGCAGTCCCAGCCCGGCAGGTAGGAGGCATCGAAGCCCTGCATCTGGTGCGAGCGGACGATGATGTCCTTGATGATCTTGTTGAGCGCCGTGCCGAGGTGGATGTGGCCGTTGGCGTAGGGCGGGCCGTCATGCAGGATGAAGGGCGGGCGGCCTTCGGCGGTCTCGCGCAGCTTGCCGTAGAGGCCCATCGCGTCCCAGCGCCTGATCCATTCGGGCTCGGCCTTGGGCAGGCCGGCGCGCATCGGGAATTCAGTTTTGGGCAGGAACAGCGTCTCGCGGTAGTCGCGTTCAGTCGCAGCAGTATCGGTCATCTTGGGTCAGGTCTTCGTCAGCGGATAACGGGAGTGGGCGGGCGGCCTCAGGCCAAACGGGCTTACCCGGCCACGGCTGAACAAAGGGTTCAGCCGGCGGCCGGGCCGCTAATTCGAATTGCCTGAATCGCCAAGAAATATGTCATCGGCGCAGCGGTTATCACGCCCGAACGGGGCCTGTCACCCCTTGCGGGGCGGGTGGCTACCACTCGTCGGCGTTAAAGTCGTCATAAAGTGCGTCATCGACGTCCAGTGGTGCGTAGTCGCCGGCCTGCCAGACATAATCGGCGACCTGCGGGGCAATCGCCAGCAGGTTCAGGAGGTTGTCCTTGATGTTGCGGACGGTCATGCCGCTATCGAGGATGACATAGCGGGTGATGCCCACGGTCGGTGACTTGCCGTCCGTACCATCGGGTGAATACCAGGCGGAAGTGGCGGCCCACATCAGGTTGGCCGCATTGATGCGCTCCAGCGTTTCCTGCCCGTCGGCGTCGTAGCGGACCTGCATGTTGATGCCGAGGCAGTCGTCCGAATACTCGGTCTCGCAGGCTACGCCCAGCAGGTTGAAGATCAGGCCGGTGGTGGGGTCCGTCGCCCGGACCGACACGGGGCCGTCATCGCCCGTGCTCATGACTGTGTGACCTTCCTCGACGAGGATGGTCTCCAGGTCCTGCAGGCTGACGGATTTGACGACTTTTGAGTCGTCTGCAAATGCGTGCCCGGCCAGAGCGACGAGAAGTCCCAGAGATGTCAGAGTGCGGCGCATGATTTGTCCTCCCCGCGCTTGTTCAACGCCAAGAACATCCTCCCGTTTTGCGGCCTTGTGAAGGGCGGCGAAGCGGCCAGATTGCGGAAACTTCATGTTTCAGCCAGGCGTAGCGAGAATTGCGCGCGCCTCGGCTGAGTCGATATGCATCTGGGCGACCATCAGGTCGAGGCTGTCGAAGCGCTTCTCCGGGCGCAGGTAGGCGACCAGCTGGACTTCCAGCCGCTTGCCGTAGATATCGCCTTTGAAATCAAAGATATGGGTTTCCAGCAAAGGATCGCGCAGGCCAGTGGTCGGGGTTCGGCCGAAATTGGCGACGCCGGCGCGCCAGTCCGCCTCGCCTTCGATCCGGGCGCGGACGGCATAGACGCCGTGCCTGGGATGGATCAGTTCACCGAGCTGCAGGTTTGCGGTCGGAAATCCGAGCTTGCGGCCGTTCTGCTCGCCGGATTCCACGGTTCCGTCGGCGGTCCACGGGCTGCCCAGCATTTCGGCGGCCAGGTCCGGCTCGCCGGCCATCAGGGCCTGGCGGATCGCGGTGGAGGAGGCCTTCGCACCCCTGCCCTCAACTTCCTCGACAATCGTGACCCCGAAACCGAGCGCCCGGCCGAGGCTGGACAGGCGCTGGGCATGGCCCATCCGGCCGCGCCCGAAACGGAAATCGAAACCGACCGAAATGTGGGAGGCACCGAGCCCGTCGACGAGGACGTTGCGCACGAAGCCTTCGTCCGTCATCGCGGCCATCTCGCCGTTAAACGGCAGTTCGAAGACAGTGCTGGCGCCGGCGGCCAGGATCGCGGCGTTGCGGCGTTCGGGGCGGAAAATGCGGAAGGGCGGATCGCCCGGGCGGAAATAGGCGCGGGGCGGCGGCTCGAAGGTGGCGACCGAGAACTTGCCATGCCCGGCGACGCGGGCGGCTTCCATCACCGCCTTGTGGCCGGCATGCAGCCCGTCAAAATTGCCAAGCGCGATCGAGGCGCCGCGCGCGCTCTGGGGCAGTCCGCGATACTCCGCGAAGACAGCCATCAGGCCCCCCGGCTGGGGGCCACCACTTCGGCTTCGCCTGTGATCACGCGCTTGCCTTCGACGAGGCATTCGACTTTCAGGGTAACGCGGTTGCCGCGGTCCTGCTTGTCGGCGACCTCGGCGCGCACGGTGACGACATCGCCGATATGGACAGGGCGTTTGAAGCGCATCGACAGGCCGACGAAGATGGCGCCCGGGCCCGGCAGGTTGTTGCCGAGGATGCCGGAGATATAGCTGGCGGTCAGGGCGCCGTGGGCGATGCGCTTGCCGAAGATCGTGGTGGCGGCGAACTCGTCCGACATGTGCAGCGGGTTGAAGTCGCCGGAGACTTCGGCAAAGCGCTGGATGTCGTTCTCGGTGATCGTGTGCACGGTCTCGTAAGCCTGGCCGAGTTGCAGGTCTTCATACTTGTATCCGGAGAAAGTCGTCATGCCGTAGGGGCTCCTGAATCCTTGATATTTTGTCCGTTACACGCCGCCGCGCGCGCCGTCACCACCTGAGGCCCGTCATCGCGTAGGTAGCGTGCTCGCCGTAATCGGCGAGCAGGTCGGTCACTTCCGCTTCAAAATTCGCGCCATGCTGCTTCAGGCCGGTGCCGACATACAGGCTGTCATAGCCCTGCAACCGGGCGCCGCGCACATCGGTGGCCGGGCTGTCGCCGATACAGAGAATTCGCCTCGGAGGCGATTTGAGCTCGGAAAGCCTTGCTATCGCAAGCTGATAGATCGGCGCGTAGGGCTTGCCAGGATAGATGACCTGGCCGCCGAGGTCTTCGTAGACGTCCGCCAGCGCGCCGGCGCACCAGTAGAGCTTGCCGCCGATCCGGACCTGCTTGTCGGGGTTGGCGCACAGCATGGGGAGGCCCTTGGCGACCGCGCGGCGGAATTCCTCACGGTAGTCCTCCGGCTGGTCCCTGAGCTGGTCGCGCAGGCCAATGCACAAAAGAAGGTCTGCGTTGTTGTTGTCGATGAAGGTGTTGCCGAGGCCCTGGTAGAGGAACCGGTCGTGTTCCCAGCCCTCGTCACCGCCCATCCGCCAGACGGTCATGTCCGGGCGGGCGGCGAGTTCGGCGCGGGTCGCGTCACCGGAGGAAACGCAAGTATCGAACGCGGTCATCGGTACACCGAGCGGCTCGAACAGGCGGACAACCTGTTCATTCGGCACCGGGGCGTTGGTGATCAGGCTGACCTGCCCACCTTGCCGGCGAAATCTGACGAGCGCGTCGCACGCCTCGGTGAAGGCGGCGCGGCCATTGTGGATGACGCCCCAGACATCGCAAAGGATGGTGTCATAGAGGGGCGCGAGGGCGGCGAGGCCGGCAGGAAACTGGGAGGAGGTCATGGGCGGGCGAGGTAGGCCGGACGGCCTGCCTGGTCAATCACCGAGGCCGCAAGCACGCGCTGGCAGCGGATTGAGCACCCATTGAACGGCGGTCGGGATCGAGACCGATTGCGGGAGGAAACAGCCGCGCAGGCGGTAGACCGTGCCGAGCGTTTCGTCGGTGATGTTACCGGGATCGTACTCGCACGCGAACAGGTTGGCGGGATGGTCGTCGGACGAGCCCATGCGCACGTCGAGCAGCATGTGGTTTGATCCGGTCGGCACCGAGATCACGCCGGCGTCGAGGGGGCCGTAACCGCACTCGGTGATCGGGGTGTAGAATCCGTCGCCGCCCTGCACGGCTGGCAGCAAGGGCGGACGGAGCGTCAGGTCGAGGCGAACGGGCACGAGATCCATCAGCGGATCCAGCAGGTCCGGCGGCATGTCGTTGCCCTCTTCCGGCAGGCTGCCGGTGATGGCGATGAAGGCGAGGCGCGCTTCGGAGACGGTGGTGAGTTCCGGCGCAGCGGGCGGCGCGGCGGGTTCGGTGGTCGACGGGGCGATCACGCAGGCGGCGACGAGTGCCAGCAAGCTGGCCGGGATCAATCTGGCGACAGGCATGGGCTGGCTTCCTCCGCACGAATACACTCAGGAGGCCTGCAAATTCCGGCAAAATCAAGCCGGCGACCGGTCAGCCGAACTTGAACATCCGGTCAATCAGGGATTTCGGGGGCTGCGTGTCTTCCATCAGGGACGCTTTGATCGGGCGCGGCCCGCCGAACACATGGCCCTGACCGTACGGGATTTCGTATTCGAGGATTTCGACGACGCTGGCTTCGTCCTCGATCTTCTCGGCGATCAGCGTAATGGCGTAGCGCGACAGGACGGCGCTGACTTCCTTGCCTTCGATGCGCCGGTTGATGTTGGAGACCGGGCGCTCACCCTGCGGGTCGCGCAGCTGTTCAATCAGCTGGCCGCCATTCATCTTCACGAAGCGGACGCCGGCGCCTTGCAGGCGCGGCAGGTCAAGCGCGAGGCTGGTGGCATGGTCGATCGAGAAGCGGAAGCCGAGGGCGGCGAGCTTCTCCATGTTGGCGCGCATCACGGCGGAGCGGGACTCGAACTTGTCGGCGCGCAGTTCGAAGATCACGGCGCCCGAGAGGTCGCGGTTCTCGGTCATGAATTCGAGAAAGAGCGGGAACAGGGCCGGGTCTTCGAGGGAGGTCGCGGCAATGTTGCAGAAGACGCCGACGCGGCGGTCGCGCTCGGCGAGGCGGCGGACGATCTGCACGCAGCGGAATATCAGGAAGTTGTCCATCGCGCCCATCAGGTTGGCGCGGCGGGCGGCGTCCAGGAAATCGGCTGGCAGGATCAGCGAGCCATCGGCGCGGCGCAGGCGCGTGAAGCCCTCATAGAAGGAGACGCGGCGCTGCGGCAGCGACACGATCGGCTGCAGGTGCAGGTCGACACGGCCGGCCTGCAGCGCATCGCGTACGTCGCGCAGCAAGGCGTCTTCGAGGATCGAACTCTGACGCGGAATGGCGACATCCGCCTGGCGCTTTTCCATGCTGAGAGCGAGGCGCTCGATCATTTTCTCGAGATGTTTCATCTCCTTGACGAGCCGGTCACGCTCTTCGCCGAGTTCGTGCCTGACCGTCTCCTCGAGCGCATCGGTGCGCGCTTCGATGACCTTGTTGGTGCGGGAAACCTCCGTGACGACCTTCTCGATCGAATCGAGCCGGGCTTGCGTCTTTTTCGTGGCCGCGCCGGCGCGCGCCAGGATGTGGACCTGACCGAGCATGGCGGACGTGATGGCCCCGCCCGCAATCGACAGGGGCAGTCCCACAGCGGTGAACGTGAAGATGCCATAGCCCACGCCTGCGCCAGCCGCGAGGTATAGGAGAAACAAGACAATCGTCATGAGACCAGCACCCGGAAATAGCTCATCAACCTTAACAATAAGGCAGAATTGGTTAACGAAGTGCTTGGAATTGGCTTGATTTGCCCCCTCCGGCAACCCGGGTCCGGACCGTTGCCCGAAGGCAACACGCAGTCGCTTCCTTCGTCGCGGCAGCGGATCCGGCATGGACCAGAAGACCTTTCAGCGCTTAACTGAAACTCTAGCCTGTTCGTTCGTCTCAGGTCCGCGGCCTTTTCTGGCCGGAGCGGGGCGATCTCGGGGGAGACAGGGGCCTTGTCCGTAAGGATGAGGCCCCGTCGTTCCCTCCAGAACCCGCGGTTAGCCGATCCGCAGGGCCCCCGGTTCCTCCACAACTTTATTCTCGACATGGCCAAGCCCGTCGATCTCGATGCGTACGGTATCGCCTGCTTTGAGCCACTTCGGCGGATCGAAGCCCGCGCCGACACCGGCCGGCGTGCCGGTATAGATGACGTCGCCCGGCTCCAGCGTGAAGGCGGCCGTGAGGTGTTCGATCTGGGCGGCGATGTCGTGGATCATCTGCGAGGGCTTGCCGGTCTGGCGCAGGTCGCCATTGACGTAGGTGCGGATCTCGGCACCGGAAATGTCGCCCGCCTCATCCGGTGTCACGATTGCCGGCCCGAAGACGGCATGGGTGTCGAAGCCCTTGCCCATGATCATCGTCTGGCTCGCCTTCTGCCAGTCGCGGACAGAGTAGTCGCCGCCGACGCAATAGCCGGCGACGATTTCCATAGCCCGGTCGCGGGGCACATGGCGCCCCGCCTTGCCGATCACGACGACAAGCTCGCCCTCATAGTCGAGCTGCGCGGAGACTTTCGGCAGGTGGACGTCGTCATACGGTCCGTTGGTGGCGGTTGCCTGCTTGTTGAACCATTTCTGTACCTCGGGCTTCGACGTGTTGACGAAGCTGACACTCTCGGCGGCGTGCGCTGCATAGTTGACGCCGATGCCGAGGATCTTTCCCGGCCGCGCGACCGGCGCCAGGAGACGCACCGACGCCAGCGCCACCGGCGCCCCGGCGGCTTTGCCCGCCAGCGCTTTAGTGAGATCCGCACCCTCGACCGGCTGGATCATGATACCATCAAGCCGGCCATACGCCACCTGACCGCCGAGTTGGAACCGCACCAGCCGCATGGCGTTACTCTCCCGTCACACTCTACCGCGAATTACATCGCGCAACGTTCATGTCTCGTTGTGAACGCCTTTGGCAAGGGCTAGGGAGATGGCTTGCAGAAGGGTAGAGGCATGCATCTCGGCGTCCGCGCGCAGGAAAGCTCACTGAGCGATGTGTTTGCGCCGGGCGAGCGGCTGCGGATGCCGCCTTACCAGCGAAGCTATTCCTGGGGCGAGACCGAAGCGCTCGACCTGCTCGGCGACCTGCAGGAAGCGACCGACGCCCAGATCCCGCACTTCATCGGCGCCGTTGTTTTCGTGCATGGCGAAGAGCGCGGCGTGCTGGAAATCGTTGACGGGCAACAGCGGCTGACCACGCTGACCATCCTCCTGTGCGTCCTTCGCGACATCGAGCCGGACAAGGACCGGGCGCGCGCGCTGCACGCGCTGATCGCCGATGAGGCCCGCCCGATCCTCGGCGAAGGCGCCAACTGGCGCATCGCGCTGAACTACCAGGACGGCGCTTTCTTCCGCGACACGATCCAGCGGCCCGGCTCAACGCTGGAACTCGACGCAGACCCCGGCGAGAGCGAGAGCCAGGCGCGCATGGTGGCCAACGCCGCCGCCTTCCAGAAGGAACTCGGCCAGGTGGAGCCCGAAAAGCGCCGCGCGCTGACCGAAATCGTCATGAAAGGCTGCGCGCTGGTGCGCGTCGTCGTCGACAACAAGGATCAGGGCTTCAAGGTGTTCCGTGTGCTGAACACACGCGGCAAGGAGCCCGGCGCGCACGATATTATCAAGACCGAACTGTTTCAGCGCGCGCGGTTTACCTCCAGCGAGGCGGCCCGTTATGCAGAGCGCTGGGCCGAGCATGAGGCGACCCTCGGGGGCGCTGCCTTCGACGACCTGCTGCGTCAGATCCGCACGATCTTCGACCGCGGCACCAAGGGCGATATCGTCGCCGCGTTCCAGAAAGGCGCGCTGGCCAGGATTGATGCGCGCAAGTTCCTCGACGATATATTGCCAGCCTATGTGCGCGCCTACCGCCAGATCGAGACGGCGCAGCTCGAGGAGGGCCCGCGCGCGCAGGCCATCGCGAACTGCCTGCACCAGATGCGCGCCCTCGAGCAGGCAAACTGGCGCGCGCCAGCGCTACATTTCCTGGCCGAGCGGGGCGTGGACGATGCCGCTGCGCCGGAATTCTTCCAGAACCTCGAACGCCTGTCCTATGTCACGCAGCTGCTGATCCATGACCGGGACCAGCGCAGCCGCCGCTTTTCGCGCGTGACCGAAGCGGTGCGAAATGACCGCGTGCTCCTGTCCAAGACCGGCCCGTTCGCCATCTCCCGCGATGAAGGCAAGAAGGTCCGTGAGCGGTTGATAGGCCGGTTTGCCACCTTCGGGCAGCGCCGGGCGATTGCCCTGCGGCTGTGCGCGGCGCTCGCCGGGGGCCGGACCATCCCACCGGAATCGGACGCGACCGTCGAACACGTGCTGCCGCGCACCATTCCCGACGACAGCCACTGGCTGGACACCTGGCCGGACGCCGCGCGCCGCCGGGAGCAATGTGACACGATCGGCAACTTCGTCCTGCTGACCACCAAGGTAAACCAGAAGGCGGACCGCCTTGACTACCGCGCCAAGAAGGAAATCTACTTCAATGGCGGCGGCGGTCAGGCTTTCGCCCTTACCCGCGACCTGATGGAACAGGACGCCTGGACGCCGGAAATAGTCCGCAAGCGGACGGAAACGCTCGCCGGCATCCTCTCCGACGCCTGGGGTCTCTAGACCGGGGCGCCGCGGAAACGCCGGCCGGCAGAGATCAGCAGATCAATCACCAGGGCCGCCAGAAGCGTCAGGCCCGCCATCGGCAGGAACAGGCAGACCACCAGGATCAGGACGACAACGCCAGCGGCGAGCCGCCTGTCAGCCGGCATCGGCGGTGTGCCGAGGCGGCCCTTCGGCCGGCGGCGCCACCACATGGCGGCGCCGGTGACGCTGAGCAGGATGAGGCCGAGCGTGACGATGACACCGACGGCGTGGTTGGGTCAGCCGAAAAGCGCGCCTTCATGGAAGGCGACGCCGGGCGCCATGAACCGGTCGACCGGATTGTTATCGGTGAATTCGATCCGCATCAGTTCCGCGCCGGTCCAGCGGTCATGGTGGACGGTGATCCGATCCGGCCGGGCGGCGGCCATCGAGCGGATCGTCCAGACGCCGTTCTCGCCGCGTGGCGGCTCAACTTCCAAGGGGGCCGCGTAGTGGTCCGGCGCGGCTACATCGAGGACTGCCTGCAGGGAGTGCGGTGCGGCCGCGCCAGCCACGGCCGGGGCCGACTGCACGCCGACCTCTCCCGCGCCCTCGCCCTGATCCCAAAGTTCGGCGCCGGTGCCATGATCCATTCCGACAAGCATGTCATGCCCGGAATAATCAGTATACAAATTTCGCAACTCGAGCGTAACGAGCCGTTCCTGCCCCGGCGCCTTCAGGCCGGCGAGGTCTTTGGCCTTGTTGAATCCGCCCCCCCAGACCTGCGTCCAGGGCAGGCCGAAGAACAGGATGGCCAGCACGACACCGCCGATCCAGGCGCCGCTCATGCCGTGCACCCTGCGCCGGGTCTCCCGCCTGCCCGGCCCTTCGCCGAACTTCGGCACGATCACGCGCCACCACGCGGTCCCGCGCAGCCACCGGAGGTACACGCCGGTGACGATGAGGATGATCATCCAGCTTGCCATGGTCTCGACGACAAGCGAACCGCGATCCTCCGCCAGCAGCGTGCCGTGGATACGCTTGACGAAATTCATGAACCGGTCCGGCGTCGCCACGGAATGCAGCACCTCGCCGGTGCCGCGGTCTACCCAAAGCGTGCGCGGCCCTGCCTCGCCCCGGAGTTCGAATTCGAGGGTGGGATCCGACGCCGCCGCAGGCATCAGGAGCTTGCCCAGGCTTGCGCCGGGACAGGCCGCGAGCGCCGCCTCCAGCGGCGCTGATGCGGGCTGCGCGGGACATGCGCGAAGCGGACCTCTAAGACGGGCACAGTTTGGGCGACACTGCCTTCCGATGGTGACTTAAGGACAACCCGCTCGTGAAGTGTGGCCGTTGGGGCGATCACACAAGCCGGGCAGTCATGGTCCGTGTCTGCCGGTGCGGACCGGGATTTCTGGGCGATAAGCTGGTCGAACTCAGCACCGAGGGCAGATCGCCTGGCGTGAAGATGCCGCCACCAGTGCCCCAAGCATCAGGCATCAGGCATCAGGCATCAATGCCTGGCAGATCAGTGCGATCACGGCAAGCGCGCGCGCAATCTGCCTGGCACCATATCCCCAGATGTCCGGCAGTCCATCAGGGTTGCCGGGAGGCTGAAGCGTCCGCTTCGCCGCAGGCGATTCCGGCCTGTCAGGTACGCGGGCCGGGGGGAGAAATTCCCCCTACGGAAGCTCTAGCCCATCCGGCCCGCCTCCCATAGGGTTACCACCGTCATCAGAACAAACAATCAGGGAGGGCCGCCATGAGCCTGTTCGATCTCAAGGGAAAATCCGCCATCATCACGGGCTCCTCGCGCGGCATCGGCCGGGCGATAGCCGAGGCCATGGCGGACCAGGGCGCCCGCGTGGTGATTTCCTCGCGCAAGCCCGGCCCCTGCCAGGAAGTCGCTGACGCAATCAACAAGAAGCATGGCGACGGCACCGCCATCGCCATCCCGGCCAACATATCCTCCAAGGAAGACCTGCAGGCGATGGTCGACGAGACGAACAAGTCGTTCGGCAAGATCGACATCGTCGTCTGCAACGCGGCCTCGAACCCCTATTATGGCCCGATGTCGGGCATCTCGGATGACGCCTTCACCAAGATCCTGCAGAACAACATCATCTCGAACCACTGGCTGATCCAGATGTGCGCACCGCAGATGCGCGAGCGGAAAGACGGCGCCGTGATCATCGTCTCGTCCATCGGCGGCCTGCGCGCCTCGCCGGTGATCGGCGCCTACAACATCTCGAAAGCGGCTGACTTCCAGCTTGCCCGCAACCTTGCCGCCGAATTCGGCGCCGACAATATCCGCGTCAACTGCATCGCGCCGGGCCTGATCAAGACCGACTTTGCCAAGGCCCTCTGGGACAATCCGGAAACCCTGAAGCGCGCCCTCACAGGCACGCCGCTGAAGCGTATCGGCGACCCGGAAGAAATCTCCGGCGCGGCGGTCTATCTTGCCTCAAGGGCAGGCGCCTACATGACCGGCCAGATGCTGGTGGTGGACGGCGGGGCGACCGTTACCTGATGCGAACCGAACTTTCGGCCCAGCAAGAGGCCTTCTTCGCCCGGCTCCGTTCCGGCGAATGGGAATTGCCGAACGGCATCCGCAATCTCGGCATCAAGCCGCATGAATGGCTGAAGGAAGTCTCCTACGGCTACACCCGCTATGAATGGCCCAATACCGGCGACCGCGACATCCAGCCGGACCGTGTCTTCGGCGGCTGGGTTGCGGGGCTTTCCGATCACATCGTCTCGATGACGATGGCGAGCGCGCTGGACGACGGCGAGTGGTTTACCACGATGGAACTGCAGACGCGGATTCTGCGCCCGGTACCGAACGGCCTGATCACCATCGAGGGCCGCCTGATCAGCCGGGGCAAGACCACCGCTCTGGTCGAGGCCGACTGGCGCGATGACAAGGGCCGCCACCTCGCGCGCATCACCGCCGCGAAGGCGATCCGCTCGATGGCGGAACTGCGCCCGGCGGGCTGACGCTGCAGCGCACAATTGCTGCTGGACAAATCTGCGCGGCATGCCAGTTCCCTGGCCAACAAGGGGATTTCGGATGACGACTGGCAAGGATGACACCGCAGGCGCGCAGCGCGACCCGCTGCTGGAGCGCGTGATCGAGCATACGATTTTTGCCAGCCGCTGGCTGATGGCGCCGATCTATCTGGGCCTCATTGCGGCGCTCGGCATCCTGATCGTCACCTTCTTCCGCGAACTCGCCCACGCCATTCCGGGCGTGCTGGTTATGGAGGAATCGGATGTCATCCTGCTGATCCTGTCGCTGGTCGATGTCTCGCTGGCCGGCAACCTGGTGCTTATCATCCTGTTTTCGGGCTATGAGAACTTCGTCTCGAAAATCGGCCCAGCGGAGCACCGCGACCGTCCGGCCTGGATGGGCAAGGTGGATTTCTCCGGCCTCAAGTCCAAACTCATCGCCTCGATCGTGGCGATCTCGGCCATCCACTTGCTGAAAATCTTCATGGACCTTGGCAAATACTCCGCCGAGGACCTTATGTGGTACACAATCATCCACGTCACCTTCGTCATATCGGGCGTCGGATTCGCGATCATGGATTTCATCGACGCCCGGTCGTACAAATCGAAATAGTTCCGCCCCTACTGCGTCACGGCAAAAGCAGGCAGGCATCGCCGTAGGAATAGAAGCGGTAGCCTTCGCGGATGGCGTGCGCGTAGGCCGCCTGCATCACCTCCGTGCCCATCAGTGCACAGACGAGCATGAACAGGCTGGATTCCGGCAGGTGGAAGTTGGTCACCAGGGCGTCGGTCGCCCGGATGCGGTCTCCGGGCTTCAGGAAAATGTCGGTCGGCCCGGTGGCCGCGTTCAGGGTGCCGTCGTCCTCCGCGCAGCTTTCCAGCGTACGCATCGCAGTCGTGCCCACCGGTACGATCCGGTTGCCGGCTGCCCGCGCCTTGTTCAGCCGCGCCGCGACTTCCGGCGTCAGGCGACGCCATTCCTCGTGCAGCCTGTTTTCCAGAAGATGCTTTTCTTCCAGCGGCTTGAACGTGCCGAGCCCGACATGCAGACGTACCGTTTCCCGCGCGATCCGGGCTGCATCGATCTCTTCCAGGAGGCGCGGCGTAAAGTGCAGTCCGGCGGTTGGCGCCGCGACGCTGGCAGCTTCCTCACCGGCAAAATTCGTCTGGTAGGTCTCACGGTCCTTCGCGTCGGCAGGCCGGCGCCGCGCGATATAGGGCGGCAGCGGCATGGCGCCGTGCCGGTCCAGCGCCGCCTCGAGCGCGGCGCCTTCGCAATCGAATTCCAGTTCGATCTCGCCGCCTTCGCGGCGCCCGGTGATAACCGCAGAAAATCCATCGGCAAACTGAATCGTGTCGCCTTGCTTGAGCCGGCGGCCCGGCCGGGCCAGCGCCAGCCAGCTCCGCCCATCCATCCGCTCGACCAGGTTCACATCCACGGTCACGTCGCGGCTGGCGCCATTGCGCGCAGGGCGCACGCCTTTGAGCGCGGAGGGCAGGACGCGGGTGTCGTTGAAAACCAGCACGTCGCCAGGGGCGATGTAGCGCGGCAGGTCGCGGACACTGGCATCCTCCAACCGCCCGTCGCCGTGCACCACCAGCAGCCGCGCGCAATCCTGCGGCTCGGCCGGGCGCAGCGCGATCAGCGCCTCGGGTAGGTCAAAATCAAAAGGGGTAAGGTCCATGCCCCCGCTCATCGCGCGGGCATAGGCAAAGCGTCAAGGCTGCGCTTACTCCACGATCGCCGGAATGGCTGGCAACTCGCACACATCGACTTCGCCCCTGGTGGCGAGTTCGGCCGCGAAGGCCTCGGTATCTGTGCGCAGTACCCAGGCTTTTGGCCGGCTCGCCTCTGGCAGATCGGCGGCGATTTTGGCCGATGTCAGCAGGTCCGGATCGTCCACCGTGCCACTGCCCGGCTCGCCCTTCTTCAGGGCCTTGACCACATCCTGCCCCGCAATCACGCGGCCCCAGGACGTGTATTGCTTGTCGAGGTGCGGCGAGTGTTCGCGCATCAGGAAGAACTGCGTGTTGCCCGAATTCGGGTCATTTGTCCGCGCGGTAGACAGCACGCCGCGGCAATGCGGGATCGAGGTTGAAACCAGTCCGTCGGCGGACATCTCCGCAAAGAAGGTCGGCTGCGTCAGCATCGGGAAACCCTTGAGGTAACCGTTCTTGCCGGTGTCTTCAGGGCCGATCACTGCGTCCAGCGGCATGGCGGCCACATCGCGGCGGAAAGTGAATTCCCCCGGAATGCCCGGCCAGCCGGGATCGGCGCCCTTCTTGGCCCAGACGTCGCCGCCCTGCGCCATGAAATCGTCGATCACGCGGTGGAAGGTGGTGCCGTCAAGGTCTCCGGATTTGATAATCTTCGTGAACTGCGCGTAGTGCTTCGGCGCCGCGCCCGGGAACGCCTCAATCAGGATGCGGCCCCTGGTCGTCTCGAACACGATGAGGTTCGCCGGATCGACCGCGCGCCAGTTGGCCTCGTCGGCGGTCTCGGCCCCGGCGCCCAGCGTCCAAGCGGACTGGGCCGCGGTATCCCCGCATGCGGGCAAGGCCAGCCCGATAAGGCCGGCGGCAATTCCAAACGCGACACGTTTCATTTCCTGTACTTCTCCAACAGGGCCGTCTTCACGTCGGGCGTAACGAACGGCGTGATGTTGCCGCCTAGGCTTGCGATTTCCTTCACGAGCCGGGAGGCAACGGCCTGATGGCGAACATCAGCCATAAGGAAGACGGTTTCAATGTCGGGATTCAGTTGTTCGTTCATCGCCGTCATCTGGAACTCGTATTCGAAATCCTGGACCGCGCGCAGGCCGCGCACGATGATCTGGGCGCCGCAGGCCTCGGCAAACTTCATCAGGAGGCCGTGCATCGGCATGACGCGGATTTCCGCCAGCCCGGGCCCGTTCAGCCGCGCCGTCTCGGCCTTTACCATCGCGACCCGCTCTTCCAGCGAGAACAGCGGCTTTTTGGATTCGTTGACCGCGACGCCGATAATCAGCTCGTCGACCAGCTTCATCGCCCGGCCGAAAATGTCGATATGACCATTCGTCGGCGGATCGAAAGTGCCGGGGTATAGTCCAATTCGGCGCACGTGCGGCCCTCCAGTAACCAGTCCAGTCGTCCGGGCAGGCGCTTAGCCCTGTCCGCCCTCAGGTTTATCCATACCGCCTTCACCGTCTTCGACAAGACGGGCGACCGAAACAACCTTCTCGTCGCCATTGGTGCGCAGCACCCAGACGCCGCCGGTTGACCTTCCGGCAATCCGGATCTGGTCAACCGGCGTGCGGATCAGCTGGCCGGCATTGGTGACCAGCATCACCTCGTCGCCTTCGCCCACGGGGAAGGATTGGGCGACCCGCTTGACCGGCCCGCCCTTCTTGTCACGGCCCCAGATATTCTGGGCGACCAGCCCTTTGCCGCCGCGTCCGGTGACGCGGTAATCATAGGCGGACGAGCGTTTGCCCATCCCATCATCCGCCACCGTGAAGATGAACTCCTCGGCCGCGCCGAGCGCAGCAATCCGCTCCGGCGACAGCGCCGCCTCGGCCACGGGCTCGTCATCATCCTCGGAAATTTCTTCCTCTTCGCCGGTTGCCGCGCGCCGCATGGCGGCGGCATGTTTGAGGTAGGCGCGCGCCTCCTCAGATGTCACACCCATGTGGCGCAGTATGGCCATCGAGATCACCTCGTCGCCGTCCACAAGGCGGATGCCGCGCACACCGGTCGAATCGCGGCCCGCGAACACGCGAACCTCGGTAACGTCAAAGCGGATGCACTGGCCGAGCGCCGTCGTCAGCATCACGTCTTCCTTGTCGGAGCAGACCTGCACCGAGACGATGCCGTCGCCCGGATCCAGCTTCATGGCGATCTTGCCGGCGCGGTTTACCCGGATGAAGTCCGCCAGCTTGTTGCGGCGCACGCCGCCGCTGCGGGTGGCGAACATCACGTCCAGGTCTTCGGTCGCTTTCTCGTCTTCCGGCAGCGGCAGCACGCTCTCGATGCGTTCATCCGTAGCCAGAGGGAATATATTGACCAGCGCCTTGCCGCGCGAAGTCGGCCCGCCCATGGGAAGCCGCCAGACCTTTTCCTTGTAGACCATGCCGGCCGAGGAGAAAAAGAGGATTTCCGTGTGGGTTGTCGCGGTGAACACGCGGACGATGAAATCCTCGTCCTTCATCGCCATGCCGGAGCGGCCCTTGCCGCCGCGGTTCTGCGTGCGGTAGGCGGCGAGCGGCGTGCGCTTGACGTAGCCGCCATGCGTGACGGTCACGACCATGTCCTCGACCTCGATCAGGTCTTCGTCGTCCATGTCGGTGCCGCCTTGGGTGAAGGCGGAGCGGCGCGGCACGGCGAACTTGGTCTTCACCTCGTTGAGCTCGCCCTTGATAATCTCGAGGATGCGCGGGCGCGAGCGGAGGATATCGAGCAGGTCGGCGATCTTGGCGGCAAGGCCGCGTGCCTCGTTGCCGATCTCGTCGCGGCCGAGGCCGGTGAGGCGGTGCAGGGGCAGGTTGAGGATGGCGCGGGCCTGTTCGTCGGAGAGGTAAATCGTGCCGTCATCCGGTCCGCGGCGCGTGCGCCGGTCGGCGATCAGGTCGATCAGCGGGCCCATGTCCTGCTGCGGCCAGGCCCTCTCCAGCAGGCGTTCGCGCGCTGTCGCCGGGTCCGGCGAGTTGCGGATGATGCGGATGATCTCGTCGATGTTGGCAACGGCGAGCGCAAGGCCCACCAACACGTGCGCGCGGTCACGCGCCTTGCCGAGTTCGAACTTGGTGCGCCGCACGACCACTTCCTCGCGGAAGGCGATGAAGTATCCGAGCACCTTGCGCAGGTTCATCAGTTCCGGCCGCCCGCCATTCAGCGCCAGCATGTTCACCGCGAAGGAGTTCTGCATCTGACTGAACCGGTAGAGCTGGTTCAGCACGACATCGGCGCTCGCATCCTTCTTCAGCTCGATGACGACGCGGATACCGTTGCGATCGGATTCGTCGCGCAGGTCCGAGATTCCCTCGATCTTCTTTTCACGGACGAGTTCGGCGATCTTGGTGATCATCGCCGCTTTGTTCACCTGGTACGGGATCTCCGTTACGATGATCGCCTCGCGGTTGTTCTTCGCGGTCTCGATATCCGTCTTGGCCCGGACGATCACGCTGCCGCGCCCCGTCAGCATCGCTTTGCGACTACCCGACAGGCCCATGATCAGGCCGCCCGTCGGAAAGTCCGGCCCCGGAACGATGTCGCACAGCGCATCCTCGTCGATCGCCGGATTCTCGATCATCGCCAGCGTCGCGTCGATCACTTCGCCAAGGTTGTGCGGCGGGATGTTCGTCGCCATGCCGACCGCGATGCCGCCGCCGCCATTGACCAGGAGGTTCGGGAACTGCGCCGGCAGCACCATCGGCTCTTTCTGCGAGCCGTCATAGTTCGGCTGAAAGTCGACCGTGTCCTTGTCGATATCGGCGAGAAGGTAGGTTGCCTCCTTCGACATCCGGCTTTCGGTGTAACGCATCGCGGCGGCCGGATCGTTGTCGATCGAGCCGAAGTTGCCCTGGCCATCGACCAGCATCACGCCCATCGAGAACGGCTGCGCCATGCGCACCAGCGCGTCATAGATCGCACTGTCGCCGTGCGGGTGATAATTACCCATCACCGAGCCGACGATGTTGGCGGATTTCTTGTAGGGCTTGTCCGGCGTGTTGCCGTTCTCGTTCATGGCGTAGAGGATGCGCCGATGCACCGGCTTCAGCCCGTCGCGCACATCCGGCAGCGCCCGGCTGACGATCACGCTCATTGCATAATCGAGATATGAGGATTTCATCTCGGACTCGATCGAGATCAGCTCAATGCCGTCCTGCGGACGCGGCGGCCCGCCGCCATTTTCCGGTGTTTCCGGCTCGTCCGGAGGGGTCGTGTCGTCGCTCATGGGAAAGCCTTCTGCATGGGTCCGGCTGGCTGCGTGAACATAGGTCCCGAATCGCCGTTTTTCGCTGGTTTAACACTAGCAGGCGCCCTGCCGCGGGGCTACCGCGCAATCACCAGAAAATGCAGTAACCATGGGCCTTCCGGCGTATTCTTGCCGGTTCCGGACCGTCCCGGAACTCAGGGGCTTCCAGGCGCCGCCGGCACCGCGCCGATTGACCGCAGGGCCCGCTCCACCGCCGCGCGGCGTTTGGGGGCTTCGGCCATGCCGCCGGGCATGTCCATGTTCAGCGCGAAGACATAGGTGCCCGGCGCCTCGCCGGCGGTCTGCTCGGCCCAGCCGACGAACCAGCCGATATCCATCTCGCCTTCGATGCTTTTCCAGCCGGTCTTCCCATAGAGAGTCCAGCCGTCGCCGCGGGCCAGCTCCATCACCGGGATCGCCGCCGCGTAGGTCTCCGCCGAGAGCGGCAGCGTCCGGCGCACGAGGCGCGACAGGAAGGCGGCCTGCTCCGCGGCCGAGATTGCGAGCGGCCCCTCGAGCCAGTAGCGCGAGATCAGCTCCGGGCCACCGATAGCGGCATTGCCGTAGTCGAAGGCCTCGAACGCGGCCGTCAGCTTTTCCGCGCCGACCCTCGGCACGACGATCTGGTAGACCCACACCGCCGAGCGCTGGAACGCCGTCGCAAAATCCTGGTCCTCGTTCCAGCTGTCGAGGAAGCGTTTCTGCCCATCCCAGGTGAAGCGCTCGCCGGGGTCTGTAACCGCGCCCGTCTCGTAGGCGAGCAGGGTGTGCGGAATCTTCGCGGTCGAAGCCGGCGTGAAGCGCTCATGGATGCGCGCCCCGCCACTGGACCAGACGCGCCCGTCCTCCAGCCGCAGGATAACGAGGGCAGATTTCGACGGATCAACGCCCTCCGCCCGCAGCGCGCCTTCCATCAGTGCCGTCCCGGCGACCGGCGCTGGCCCTTCGAGCTGTGTGGCGCACCCTACCAGGGCCCAGACCACCAGAAGCGGCCCTGTCAGCAACCTGCGCCAGAGGCCTGCCATCCGACCAGCCTCAGAAAGGGATCTCGTCGTCGAGGTCCTGGTTGAAGCTTTCCTTCGGCCCGCTCATCGTGCGGCTCGCCCCGCCGCCGCCGCCCGAATACCCCATATCGCGGCCACCGCCGCCGCTGCTCGCGCCGCCGCCTTCGCCGCGCCCGTCGAGCATCACGAGGGTCGCGTCAAAGCCCTGCAGCACGATCTCGGTCGTGTAGCGGTCATTGCCGTCCTTGTCCTGCCACTTGCGGGTCTGCAGCTTGCCTTCGATGTAAACCTTAGAGCCCTTCTTGAGGTAGCTCTGGGCGACCTTGATCAGGCCTTCCGAAAAGATCGACACGGCGTGCCACTCGGTCTTTTCCTTTTTCTCGCCCGTCGCCTTGTCGCGCCAGTTCTCGGACGTTGCGATCCGCAGATTGCACACCTGCCCGCCGTTCTGGAACTGCTTCACTTCCGGGTCCGCGCCCAGATTGCCTACCAGGATTACCTTGTTCACTGAGCCCGCCATGAGGACCTCCGTTGTGTCTGTTTCGCTATCGATTCGAACTCTAATACGCTCCGGTCGCCGGATTGTCGCCTCGCAGGCGAAGAATTCCACCGGCGCTTTCAGCTGCGGCTAAAAGCAGCTGAACCCACTGTTCACATTTTGTTCTTGTCGTCAATCCGGACTCGCGGCACAGATCAGAAAGAGCGGTTTCGCCAATGTCTGTTGTGAAGAAATGCGTCCATGCCGGCCACCTTCTTCCTTATTGTTTCCGCTGCCATGCCTGGCTTGGCCGCCGCCTGGGTCGTGATCATATCCAGCGCCTTGCTGAACAAGCTGAAGGTTGAATCTTTTTTCTTCGGCAACAAAACGCTTAAAGACCCCCTATAATCCAACTCCGACCACTTTCCTCCCGAGCGAGCCCGTATCCCCATGGCAGAATCCCCCTTCATCCGCGTGCGCGGAGCCAAGGAACACAACCTCAAGAACATCGACGTGGACATCCCGCGCGGTGAGCTTGTGGTGATGACGGGCCTTTCGGGCTCCGGCAAATCCTCGCTGGCATTCGACACGATCTATGCCGAGGGACAGCGCCGCTATGTCGAGTCGCTGTCGGCCTATGCGCGCCAGTTCCTCGAACTGATGCAGAAACCGGACGTGGAGAGCATCGAAGGCCTCTCGCCCGCCATCTCGATTGAGCAGAAGACGACCAGCCGCAACCCGCGCTCCACCGTCGGCACCGTCACCGAGATCTACGACTACATGCGCCTCCTCTGGGCCCGCGTCGGCGTGCCCTATTCGCCGGCAACCGGCCTGCCCATCGAGAGCCAGACCGTCAGCCAGATGGTTGACCGCACGATGGAGCTGCCGGACGGCACACGCCTCTTCCTGCTCGCCCCGATCGTCCGCGGCCGGAAAGGGGAGTACCGCAAGGAATTCGCCGAACTGCTGAAGAACGGCTTCCAGCGCGTCAAAGTCAACGGCACCTTCCACGAACTGGAAGACCCGCCAAAGCTCGACAAGAAATTCAAGCACGACATTGATGTGGTCGTCGATCGGATCATCGTGCGCGAAGGCATGCAGCAGCGCCTCGCCGAAAGCTTCGAGACGGCTCTCGGCCTTGCCCAAGGCATCGCCATCGCCGAGTATGCCGATCTCGAGCCCGGCGAGACCGAAGCCAGGCGCATCAATTTCAGTGCCAACTTTGCCTGTCCGGTCTCCGGCTTCTCGATACCGGAAATCGAGCCGCGCCTGTTCTCCTTCAACAACCCCTTCGGCGCGTGCCCCTCGTGCGACGGACTCGGCGAGCAGCTGAAGATCGACGCGGCTATGATTGTTCCGGACAAGGATCTTGGCCTCCTTGACGGCGCCATCGCGCCCTGGGCCAAATCCACCTCGCCTTACCAGACACAGACCCTTCAAGCCCTCGCCGCGCATTACCGCTTCGACCTGACCAAGCCTTGGAACAAGCTGCCCGAGAATATCCAGGATATCATCCTCCACGGCACCGGCGATGAGGAAATCCAGTTCCTCTATGATGACGGCATGCGCACCTACAAGACGAAGAAAACCTTCGAAGGCGTGATCCCGAACCTCGACCGGCGCTACCGCGAAACGGACTCGGCCTGGGTGCGCGAGGAGATTGCGCGCTTCCAGTCCGCCGCGCCTTGCCCGGCCTGCGGCGGCAAGCGCCTGAAGCCGCAATCCCTCGCGGTGAAGATTGCGGGCCTCGACATTTCGCAGGCCGGCGAATTCTCCATCCGAAAGGCGGGGGACTGGTTCGGCGGCGTGGCCAAGACGCTGACCAAACAGCAGAAGGAAATCGCCGCGCGTATCCTGAAGGAGATCAACGACCGGCTGAACTTCCTCAATGATGTCGGCCTCGACTATCTCTCGCTCGGCCGCGCCTCCGGCACCTTGTCCGGCGGCGAAAGCCAGCGCATCCGGCTTGCCTCGCAGATCGGCTCCGGCCTCACCGGCGTGCTCTATGTGCTCGACGAGCCCTCCATCGGCCTTCACCAGCGCGACAACGAACGTCTGCTGGTGACGCTCCGCCGGCTGAGGGATCTGGGCAACTCCGTGATCGTGGTCGAACACGATGAAGATGCGATCCTGACCGCCGACCATGTCATCGACATGGGTCCGGCCGCCGGCGTCCACGGCGGCCAGGTCATCGCGGAAGGCACGCCCGCCGAAGTGATGGCCAATCCGAGAAGCCTGACGGCCGACTATCTCAACGGCACGCGCGAGATCGCGATTCCCAAGCGCCGGCCGGTCACCAAAGGCTCGCGCAGCCTCGTCGTGAAGGGCGCGACCGGAAACAACCTGAAGAAAGTCACCGCCTCGATCCCGCTCGGCACGTTCACCTGCGTCACCGGCGTTTCCGGCGGCGGCAAGTCCACGCTGATCATCGAGACGCTGTACAAGGCGCTCGCCCGCAAGCTCAACGGCTCCTCGGATTCGCCCGCACCCTATGCCAGCCTCGAAGGCCTGCAGCATCTCGACAAGGTCATCGACATCGACCAATCGCCCATCGGCCGCACGCCGCGCTCCAACCCCGCCACCTATACCGGCGCCTTCGGCCCGATCCGCGACTGGTATGCCGGCCTGCCGGAAGCAAAGGCCCGCGGCTATGCGCCGGGCCGGTTCAGTTTCAACGTCAAGGGCGGGCGCTGCGAAGCCTGCCAGGGCGACGGCGTTATCAAGATCGAAATGCACTTCCTGCCGGACGTGTACGTTACCTGTGAGACCTGCAAGGGAAAGCGCTATAACCGCGAGACGCTGGACGTACACTTCAAGGGGAAGTCGATTGCCGACGTGCTCGACATGACGGTCGAGGACGGCGCAAAGTTCTTCGCAGCGGTTCCGGCGATTGCCTCGAAGCTCGATACGCTGAACCAGGTTGGCCTCGGTTATGTGAAGGTCGGCCAGCAGGCGACGACGCTCTCGGGCGGTGAAGCCCAGCGCGTGAAACTCGCGAAGGAACTCTCGAAACGGGCAACAGGCCGTACACTGTATATCCTGGATGAGCCGACCACCGGCCTGCACTTCGAGGACGTGAAGAAACTGCTCGAGGTCCTCCACGAACTGGTCGATGCGGGCAACACGATTGTCGTAATTGAGCATAACCTAGACGTGGTGAAGACCGCCGACTGGGTGCTCGACCTTGGCCCTGAAGGCGGCGATGGTGGCGGGATGCTGATCGCGGCCGGCACGCCGGAAGACATCGCGGCCAGCCCGGAAAGCCATACCGGCCGCTTCCTCGCCGAAACCTTCCGCCGCCAGGACGAACGCCGCGCCCAGCGCAACAAGCGCGAGAAGGCAGCGGCGAAAACTGTGAGGGATGCGCCTGCCGCAAAGGCAAAGCCCGCGAAGAAGTCAAAGGCCGGCGCAGGTGCGAAGTAAACCGGCCGTCAAGAAGAAGAACCGCTCACGCTGAACGAAGTCGAAGGTTGCGCCGCTGGAGACGACGGCTCGGCTTGGCCTGTCCTTTGACTTCGCTCAGGACGTGTCAGGTGGCTTGGCCAGCCATTCAGGTCACGCCTACCCGAACGTATCGGTTATCGCTGTGCCGCCCTGGTAAGCCTCCTGGCGCACTATCCAGGCCGCCGGCCCGCCGAGAGCGTGGGCGAAGGCGCCGAAAACCATCAGCACGAGCAGCATGACGAAGGCCATCGGGGCCCAGAAGGCAGGCTGCGCCATACCGGAGAGCACGGCGTTCGCCGTCTCATCTCCCGCGCTGGATCCGATGGCGGGCGCGACGAGCACGAAGGCGAGGAAGAACAAGACGGCGTAAAGCACTACTGAGACCAGGGTGAACACCGCGAAGAGCACGAAATAGCTGCCTGCCAGTGACCAGCCATGGCCCCTCGTCAGGTTCCAGCTTTCGAAAAAACGGATCTGCCGGTCACGGATGGTCAGCGGCGCGGCCGGCGAGAGGCGCGCGAACAGGTAAAGCGCCGCAACCAGCCCGATGAGGAAAATTCCTCCGCCCAGCAGCGCGCCCGCTGCGGCGCCGACCGCAAGACCCACAATCACGCCGGGGATGACCGCGCCGAGCACCAGCGCAAGATAGCCCGCGATCAGCAGCGCAAACCAGATCAGTCCGACGACCGCAAGGCGGCCTTCATCGGCGCCGAGCTTCAGGCTGAAGCCTTCGGCGCGCAGGTATCGCCGCTGGCTGGCTGCCTCGAAGAGGACCCAGAGCGCGAGGCTGAACGGCAGCAAAATCAACGCGCCGATATTGGCCCGGAACGACCGGGCTGACAGCTCGTCCGCGTAGGGCGTTATATCGCCGTCATTCCCGGCGATGGCGCGCAGGTACAGTTCGTAGACCGGGGCCTGCGTCCAGACGCCGACGCCCTGCAGAACGAGGGTCAGGACTGCGTAGACCAACACGAACCGCAGCAGGAATCCGCGCGGACCCTGCGAGTGCAGAAAGTGCGTCGTTGCACCTTTCAGGCTGATGCTGTCTCCGGTCATGCGCCAGTCACCTGTCTCTCAGTTGAACGCTTCGAGCTGGTTTTCTTCTTCGATCCCGCCGCGCGGATCATGGCGTACGGCGAAGGCGGCGGGTCCGCCCACGGCATGCTGCAGCACGCCCTGCACGAACAGGACGACGAAGACACAAGCCCCCACCGGCATCAGGAAACCGGGCGAAAAGATCAGGCCGCGCACATCGGCCCCTTGATCGAGTGCGCCGACGAGGTTCATTGAGGCGGGCATGATGATCATCTGCGCGATGCTGGTGATCACCTGGCCGAGAATGCTGCCCGCGACAGCGAGGATGACATATGCCCCGAGGATCGGCCAGAACCGGCCGCGCGAGACATTCCAGGCATCAAGGAAACGGATCTTCCTTTCACGGACGGTCAGGCCGAAACAGGGCGCCAGCCGCGTCGCGAGGAAAACGTAAACGGGAAAGATCAGCAGCATCAGCCCCATGGCGGCGAACATCGGGCCGAGGATGCGCTCGCCGGCTTCGGCGTCCGTCATCCCCTCAGCGCCCGCGAACACAGCCGCCATCGCCGACCACATGATCAGCAGAACCGGCAGGGCGATCAGCGCAAATCCGATCAGCCCCCAGAGCAGGCCGACAACCATCATCCGCGCCTCGTCCGCCCCGAAGCCGAGCGAGAAAGCTTCCCCCCGTATATAGCGGCGCTGCGAAGCGGTCTCGAACATCGCCCAGATCATCCAGCTGGCCAGCCCGCTCAGCGCCATCCAGGGCATCAGTCCGGCGAGGCCGCCGAAGAGCGCATCGAAACCCGCCTCCGGATTGTTACTGCCATCAGCCGCCTCCAGCGCCGCGATCCAGGCGACAAAGTCGTCTGCAGCCAGCAAGGCTGCCGCGCCGAAAACAGACATGAATACAAGCGCGTAGGCGAGGCCGAATATCCACGGGAATGACGCAACATGCGGCGCCGTGAAAGGCCAGCTGAGTGCGCGCTCGAAGGTGAAACCCCGGATCATGCAGCGCTCCTCCGCATCCTGCGGCGCAGCCTAGCCGCGTTCGGGCGGGTCGGTCAACCGGAGACGGAGGCCTGGGCGACCGCTTCGGGCCGCATGCGCCGGTAGGCGGCAGCGGCCATGCCATGCCCCGCGAGCAGGAAGGGTACAAAAAGCAGGATTCCGGCGGCGCCTTCGAGGGCGTAGCCGAGCGCCGTATCCGGAACCACCGCCTGAAGCGCCGCGTTCGCGGCAAGCCCGGCTGCAAAGGGCGCGACATGTGTGGCAAGCGCCGCGGCGGCGAGCGGTTTCAGGTGGGCTTTGGTCCAGGGGAAGGTCTGGAAGACGTGGGCCTTGCCCCGGTCGATGGTCGCCGCGCCGCAGAGCGTCAGGCGCAGGGCGAAATAGGCGAGGACTGCAAATCCCGCGGCGGCGACGAGAAGGTAGACGAAGCCGTACGGCGTCGGCAGCATTTCGATGAAGGCCTGCTGGACTAGTTCCGGGGCTGCGTCGGCGCCGAGCTGGTACTTGCCCTGCGCCTCGATCAGGATGCCTGGAAGGATCAGCAGAAAGAACCCGATGAAGAAACCGAAGAAAAGAAAGGCCAGATAGACCGCGAGATTGGCATGCGAGAGTGCGAGGAATCCGCCCGCGCGCGGGCCGATCAGGCTGCTGTAGAGGCCGCGGGAGAGCTGGATGCCGGCGCCGAAGGTGGCGATCGCCATGGCGAGCGGCGCGGCGAGGTTGCCGTCCAGCCGGAGGCTGGCGCTGTACAGGCCGCCGGCGAGCGCGAACAGGCAGAGCCAGCGCAGGTTGGGGCCCAGCGCGGCGAGGCCTTGCTGCCAGCCTTCCTTCACGAGGTTGCGTGCCGAGATCTTCGCGGTCATGTGGCCGAGCAGTAAAACGCGCGGGCGCCGGGGGCAAACGCCATCTTGACGCGCCCGGCCCGGCGGCCCCATGTCCCGGCCATGACCCTGAAACCCATTCATGTGATCGGCGGCGGCATGGCCGGCTCCGAAGCCAGCTGGCAGATCGCAGAGGCCGGCGTGCCGGTGATCCTGCACGAGATGCGCGGCACCCGCGGCACCGAGGCCCACCAGACCGACAAGCTGGCCGAGCTTGTCTGCTCCAATTCGTTCCGCTCCGATGACCATACGAGCAATGCCGTCGGCGTGCTGCACGAGGAAATGCGGCGCGCGAACGGGTTGATCATTTCCACGGCGAAGGTGCATCAGGTGCCGGCTGGCAGCGCGCTGGCGGTGGACCGCGAGGGCTTTGCCGAAGCCGTGACAGCCAGGCTGGAAGCGCATCCGCTGGTGACGATAGTCCGCGAGGAAATCGCAGGGCTTCCGCCGGAAGACTGGGACTCGGTGATCGTCGCGACCGGGCCGCTGACCTCGATTGCGCTGGCAGAGGCCGTGCGCGCGCATACCGGCGAGACTGACCTGGCCTTCTTCGACGCCATCGCACCGATCGTGTATGTCGACACTGTCGACATGAGCAAGGCCTGGCGCCAGAGCCGGTATGACAAGGCGGGCCCCGGCGGCGATACGGCAGCCTACATCAATTGCCCGATGACGCAGGAAGAGTATGGCCGCTTCCTCGACGCGCTGATCGCTGCGCCGAAGACCGAGTTCAAGGACTGGGAAAAGAACACGCCGTATTTCGAAGGCTGCCTGCCCATCGAAGTGATGGCGGAGCGCGGCCGGGAGACCCTGCGTTTCGGGCCGATGAAACCGATCGGGTTGACCAATGCGCACAATCCCACCGTCAAGGCGTATGCGGTTGTACAGCTTCGGCAGGACAATGCGCTGGGCACCTTGTGGAACATGGTCGGCTTCCAGACGAAGCTGAAACATGGCGCGCAGGCCGAGATTTTCCGGATGATCCCGGGACTCGAGAAGGCCGAGTTTGCACGGCTCGGCGGCATTCATCGCAATACGTTCCTGAACTCGCCGAAGCTGCTGGACAGACAGCTGCGTATGAAGACGATGCCGCGCCTGCGGTTTGCGGGCCAGGTGACCGGCGTGGAAGGCTATGTCGAGAGCGCGGCGATGGGCCTGCTCGCGGGCCGCCTGGCCGCTGCCGAACGCCTTGGCCGGCGCCTGGAGGCGCCGCCGGCGACGACCGCGATGGGCGCGCTGGTCAACCACATCACCGGCGGGCATCTTGCAGCGGGCCAGACGTTCCAGCCGATGAACGTGAATTTTGGATTGTTCCCGGATATTGAGGACTATTCGAAGACCGGGCCGGACGGCAAAAGGCTGCGCGGCAAGGACAAGGGAAAGTCGAAAAAGATGGCGCAGGCGATCCGTGCGCTGGAAGATTTCGACGCCTGGCTGGCCGGCGAAGTTCTGGTCGCGGCAGAATAGGCGCGCGCAGGCGTCCGGATGCAGCTGGGGCTGGCCGGTTCTTTTGAGCTGGTTTGATTTTGCCCCTCTCTTTCAGGCCAGGGCCGGATGAGCGCCGGATTGCCAGCTTACATTCGGGGAAGCGCTGAGCCCAATCCGGCATCCTGTTGCGCCGGAGGCTTCGCAGGACGCCGCCGGCCAGATTTCCGGTCAGGCATGGGGGGCGGACGGCCGCATCGATCGCGGGAAGCCGGATGGCAAATCCATCGACCGGGCGGGATCATCCCAGAGGCGCTTAGCTCGGCCCAGGGCGTTCGGAACAGGGGCGGCGAAAAGGTTCTCTTGCGGGCGTAAGTGAAAACCTGGGCAGCTTGGCGAAATTACACTTCGCCGGTGTTGATCGCTTTCATGATCGAGAAGCGTTTGGCGAGCGGGTTGGGAGCCCTGCCTTCGCAATAGAGTTTGCGCAGGCGGAAATGGGCGATGGCGGGGCGAAGCGGTTTCGGGGCCGGGGACACGTGCGGACCGAAGGCGTGGCTGGCCTTGCGGCGCACGGCGGCGTAGGCGGCCGAGACCGAGCGGATTTCCTCGGCCCAGTTGTGGACAGGAATGAGTATGTTGGCGGCGGCGAGCGCGACCCAGGCTTCGGGCTCCCTGGTGCGGTCCTGCTCGACAAAGGCGGTCTGGTAGCCATCGACGAGCTTCTGCAGGGCGCCCGGCTTCAGGCGGCCCTCGGCAGTTTCCTCAGCGATGGCGAGGCAGACATCATGACCGCGCGGGGCCTTGCCGGCCTCGATTTCGCCTATCGCTTCGCGCCACCACTGGAACCGGATGAGGCCGAGGGTTTCCTCGCTGACGACTTCCTGCACGCGGACCAGTTCATAATTCAGGGCATAGAGCGCGGTGAGGGCGCGGCGCTGCCCGGCGGGGGCGAAACGGCTGGAAATCCAGCGGTCCTCGTCGACCCGGCGGACGCGCTTATCGATCTCGGCCCAGGGAGTCTGGGTCAGGGGTCTGGTCTCGTTTGACATGGCCCCCATATGTGCCAAACCGCTGCGAAGCGAAAGACATCAAAGCCGCAATAGAGGACGTTTCCCCATGGCCTTCACCCTGCCCGAGCTGCCGTATCCCCGTACAGCCCTTGCCCCGCACATCTCCGAGGAGACGCTGAATTTCCACTATGGCAAGCACCATCAGGCCTATGTGACTAATCTCAACGGCCTGCTGGCCGGAACGCCGCATGAGAACGCCTCACTGGAAGCGGTTATCAAGGATTCTGCCGGCGACAAGGCGAAGGCCGGCATCTTCAACAACTCCGCGCAGGTATGGAACCACACGTTCTACTGGCACTCGATGAAGCCTGGCGGCGGCGGCAAGCCGCATGGCAAGGTGGCGGACCTGATCGAGCGCGACCTCGGCGGCTATGACAATTTTGTCAAAGAGTTCAAGGCCGCCGGCGCGACGCAGTTCGGCTCAGGCTGGGCCTGGCTGAGCTACAAGGGCGGCAAGCTGGTGATCACCAAGACACCGAACGCCGAGACGCCCATGACCGAGGCTGGCACGACGCCGCTGCTGACGATGGATGTCTGGGAACACGCCTATTACATCGACTACCAGAACCGCCGTCCGGATTATATCGACACGTTCCTGTCGAGCCTCGTGAACTGGGATTTTGCCAACCAGAACCTGGCTGACGCAGGCGCCTGAACCGGCTGGATTCCCCTCTTCAGTATGAAGAGGGGAGAGCCTCGATATTGTTTACGCAATACGGCAAGGCGGAGGCGCCGGAGCATGTTTTCTTTGCGGGCTGCGGGACGCGGCTCGCGCGCGAGATGGGGCTGATGGCTGCATCGTGCAGGCGGAGCCCCCCCTCCAGCATGACGACCTGCAAAAGGTAGGCTGTCGATGCCGATGGGGCGCAAGGCAGAGGGCATGCTGGTGTCCAGCGCGGCCGTGTTCGAAGGCCAATCGTCAGACTGGGCACGATCCAAGCGCGTACCGGATGAGCTGCATCAGGACATTCTGAACTATCGCAGCCTGCAGCCCTGAAGCCGCGCTCAGGGCTGGGCGGCGACGCGGAAGCCGGCGCTGTCGTCACGGGCGGCGCTGTCGATGCGTGCGCGGACGGCGATGCGCAGCTCGGCCGGCGTTGACTTGAACGAGCCGCCGCACACGATGCGCAGCTTGCAGGCGGCGACTTCCGCGGCGCGGCCATCGAGCGGGGCGTTCGCGAAGGTGTTGACGTAGCAGTCCTGCACCCATTCGCGCAGGTTGCCGGAAACGCCCGCGAGGCCGAGCGCGTTAGCGGGCAGCGTGTCGACGCCCTGCGGGTCCGTGCCGATGGCGGCCTTGTCGGCTTCGAACAGCGTGCCCCAACAGAAGGGGGTTTCGTGCCGGAGCGGGCGGTGAATTCTCATTCGGCTTCGGACGGCAGGCGGTAAGGCCGGCCGGTCTTTTTCGTCAGCGAGGCGGTGCAGGCCTGCGCGTCCCTCCACGAGACCCTGGCGACCGGCTGGAGGCCGCGGCCTTTTGTTCCAGCGGGCGGCGTGTAGGCGCCGCAGCCGCCATCGGCGACGCAGGCATCCCACTGGTCATAGGTGATCTCGGTCTGGCTGATCGCGAAGGGCGCCATGGCGACCTTGCGCTGCGCACCTTCCCGGGCGTTGCGGGCAAGTTCCTCTTCCGGCGCGCCCATCAGGAAGGTTCCGCCGGAAATGGAGATCATGTCCGGGCATATATCGCATTCGCGGAAAGTAGCCAGGACAGGCTCGGCGGGCGTCTCGATGACGGGCTCAGCTGCAGGCTCCGGCGCAACTTCCTCCGCAGGCGGAGGAATGACTTCGGCAGCGAGTGACGCGGCGGCAGCAGGCCCGGCCTCGGCGGATTCTGGCGCCGCGAGCGCCGAGAGCTGCGTGAGGACGGGCGCGACGAGGTCCGGGCGCGGATGTAGATGCCGGCGGCGCTGACCATGCCGAAAATGAAAGTGAGCATCACGGCGGCGGGCCGGCCGCCCCGGCTTTCGCTGCCCTTGAACGGCGCGGGCGTGGCGGCGAGGCGCTTCTTGATCACTTCGATAAAGGCGAGCCAGGCAGGATCGTTGCGGTCGCCCTGCCATTTCGACAGGTCGGTCGTCTGGATCAGTTCGAACATGACCGGGCGGTCGCATTCCTCGATCATCAGCGGCACAAGTGTGTTCTTGCGGGCGCCAATGGTGGCCTCAGCGCGGACCCAGCGGGATTTCACCTGACGGCTGGACCAGAGCACGACCACGGCGCGGGCCCTGTGCAGGCGGTCCTCGGTGATCTCGTCATAGTTTTCGCCCGCCTGGAGGTTCTGGTCCATCCAGACATTGAAGCCTTCGGCGATCAGCCCGTCGACAACCGACTGAGCGATTTTCAGGTCTTCCCGGTTATGCGATACAAAAATTTCCGGCACAGGCCCCCACCTTGCCAGTCATGTCCGGCGCGTCAGGAAGCGCCAGATTTTTAACGGCTTGCAAAAGCTCAGGCCCCGCTTTCACTACAGAAAGCAGCATTTGCGGATCCCGCGGGCTATACGGCAGGCAAAAAATGCAGTAGGGCCGCCGCATGTTCCGGGCATGGGATTCGCCCGGCTGCAGCTCTTTAGGTCATTGGGACCTGAAAGACGCAGGACGCGCGCCGCCAATTCGGGTGGCCAGGCAAATCAACCAGACATCCCGGAGACACTATCCTTGACTGAGACCACATTCGCGGACTTCGGCCTCGCCGAAAACATTCTCAAAGCCGTTCTTGAATCCGGCTATACGATCCCCACCCCCATCCAGCGCGAAGCCATTCCGCACATCCTGATGGGCGGCGACGTGACCGGCATTGCCCAGACCGGCACCGGCAAGACGGCCGCCTTCGTGCTGCCGATGATCCAGCGCCTCTCCACCGGCCGGGCCCGGGCGCGAATGCCGCGCTGCCTGATCCTCTGCCCGACGCGCGAACTGGCCGCGCAGGTTGCCGAGAACTTCGAGAAGTATGGCAAATACCTGAAGCTCACGATGGCGCTGCTGATCGGCGGCGTCAGCTTCAAGGACCAGGAAGCGCTGCTGCAGCGCGGCGTCGACGTGCTGATCGCGACACCGGGCCGCCTGATGGACCAGTTCGACCGCGGCAAGATGTTGCTGATGGGCGTCGAGACCCTGATCATCGATGAGGCCGACCGGATGCTTGACATGGGCTTCATCCCGGACATCGAGAAGATCTGCTCCAAGCTGCCGGCCAGCCGCCAGACGCTGCTATTTTCGGCCACCTTCCCAACCGACATCCAGCGGCTTGCGAAGACGTTCCAGAAAGATCCCAAGAAGATCGAAGTGACGCGTCCGACGGACGCGGCGCAGACGATCACCCAGCACGTCGTTCATCTGCCCACGAACGATGGCAAGGCCCGCCGTACGGCGCTGCGCCGCGTGATCGAAGCCTGCGACGTGAAGAACGGCATCGTGTTCTGCAACCGCAAGGTCGAAGTCGATGTGGTGGCCGCCTCACTGACCAAGCATGGCCACGACGCCGCACCGATCCACGGCGATCTGCCGCAATCTGTGCGCACCGAGACGCTGCAACGCTTCCGTGACGGATCGCTGAAGCTGCTGGTGGCGTCTGACGTTGCCGCGCGCGGTCTCGACATTCCGGATGTTGGCCAGGTGTTCAATTTCGGTCCTCCGCCCAAGGATGAAGACTATATCCACCGCATCGGCCGCACCGGCCGCGCGGGACGCTCGGGCCAGAGCTTTACGCTGGTCTCGCCGGCGGACGAAAAGTCCTGGGGCTTCGTGCTGAAGATGATTAAGCAGGAGGTGAAGGATTTCATGCCGGACGGCCTGCTGGACGAGCTGGCGAACCTTCCGCCGGAAGAAAAGCGCGACCGGCCGGGTGGCCGGGGCGGACGTGACCGGGACCGCGACCGCGGCCCACGGGGACGCAGCGAACGGGGCGAGAGCCGTGACCGGGGCCCGCGCCGCGAGCGCAGCGAAGAGGCGCCTGTCATTGTCGAGGCTGTGGCCAGCGAAGCGGCCGCCGCCGTTGACATGGTGGCAGAAGCGCCGATCACCCGCGACGAGGCGCCGAAGCGTGAGCGCGGCCCGCGCAGCGACAAACGCCGTGAACGCGGTGACAAGCCGCGCCCCGAGCGCCCTGAACAGCAGCGCATGGAACGCACCGAGCGGACAGACCGCGTCAGCGACAAGCGCGAGCGCCCGTCCCGCGATTTCAAACGCAAGGACGACGACCTGATCCTCGAACCGGCGCCCGACAAGGTCAAAGGCTTCGGCTCAGACGTTCCATCCTTCCTCAAGAAACGCTGATCGCAAGTCCGCGCAGACTTTATGTGAAGCCCACCCTGACGAAAGTCAGGGTGGGCTAGTTGCGTTAAGGCCAGAAGTCGGCCAGCGGCCTGGCCGGATCGACCTGGCGGCCGAATTGCGGGTTGCCATGGCGAGGAGCGCATGAATGCCTGTAACCGGAACTGGCGGCGTGTTCCTTCGCGCCAGCCCCCCCGGGGCGCTGGGCGCCAGGTATGATGTGCATCTGGGCGCCGGGCCGGGCCATCGATCTTTGCGCCGTTCAAAGCGGCTACGGATTATTCGCCGGAAGGCAAGGCCTGTATGCTGAACTTCCGGGTGAAAGGGCTCATCGCCCTGCTCACGTCGCTGTGCGCCGCTGGCATCGCGGCCGGGACCCGCGCGGAATGGGACACGCCTGAGACCGGAAAGTTTCCGCGCGCGCACGACCTGGAAGGCAACCCGATCGAGCCGTGGGAGCCGGCCGAGGGCGGTTGAACGAAAAAGAGGGGCCTCTCCCCGGGGGAGGGCCCCTGTATTTCATACGTCTACGGATTACTTCTTCATCCGGGCCTTGACCTGGCCGCGGTACTTGTCGCCGTAAGGCGGACGCATCATGGCGAGGATCTCGTTGTTGGTCTGCGTGTAGATCGCCTTCTTGTGGCTGAACTCAAGGAAGCCGTCGCGGCCGTGATAGGCGCCCATGCCGGACGGGCCGACGCCGCCGAACGGCAGGTCTTCCTGCGCGACGTGGAAGATCACGTCATTTACGGTGACGCCGCCAGAGGTCGTGTTGTTCAGGACGAAGTCCCTCTCGCTGGCATCGTCGCCGAAATAGTAGAGGCCGAGCGGGCGCGGGTGGGCGTTGATATAGGCGACGGCGTCCTTGGCATCATTATAGGACTTGACCGGCAGGACGGGTCCGAAGATTTCGTCCTGCATGACCTTCATGTCGTCGGTCGGATCGATGATCAGGGTCGGCGGAATCTTGTGGTGGGGCTGCTGGGCGAAGTTTTCGGACTTCGGGTTCAGCGTGATGACTTCGGCGCCCTTGGTGCGGGCGTCTTCGATATAGCCCTGAATCCGGTCGAAGTGGCGCTGGTTCACGACCGAGGTGTAGTCGTCATTGTCCTTGAGGCCGGTGCGATACATCGTCTCGATGGCGCGGGTGGCGGCGCCGACGAATTCCTGCGTCTTGTCCTTCGGCACGAAAGCGTAGTCCGGCGCGAGGCAAATCTGGCCGGCGTTCAGCGTCTTGCCGGCCATGATGCGGCTGGCGGCCTTCTGCATGTCGGCAGAGCGGCCGAGGATCACCGGGCTCTTGCCGCCGAGTTCCAGCGTCAGCGGCACGAGATTGTCTGCGGCGGCGCGCATCACGTGGTGGGCGACCGAGGTCGCGCCGGTGAAAAGGATATGGTCGAACGCCAGCTTGGTGAATTCGGCGCCGATGTCCGGGCCGCCGGTGACGACGACGACTTCTTCATCCGTATAGTATTTCGCGAAGAGCTGTTTCATCAGCTCGGACGTCGCCTCGGTGAATTCTGACGGCTTGATCATGCAACGGTTGCCAGCCGCGAAGACGCCCGCGAGCGGCGTGAATGTCAGGTTGACCGGGAAGTTCCAGGGGCTGATGACGCCGATGACGCCTTTCGGCTGGTACTGGAGTTCGGCTTTCGAGCCGAGCAGGCCGAGCGGGAACTCGACCTTGCGCTTCTCCGGCTGCATCCATTTCGCGACGTGTTTCTTCGCGTGCTTCAGCGCGCCGATGGAGCCGGCGATGTCGGTGAGGTTCGACTGGTCCTTGGAGCGGTGGCCGAAGTCTTTCGCCATCGCGTCGTTGAGCGCGTCGCCGTGCGTGGCGAGCAGGTCAATCGACTTGTCCAGCCATTCGATCCGCTTGGCGAGCGTCGGCGCGCCGTCTCTCAGGTGGGCGGCTTTCTGCCGGTCGAGCAAAGCGCGCATGCCAGTGCCTGGGGTACCGTCGAGGGCCATTGGAGTTCTCCGAAGTTGAGGTGCCGCAGGGGCATTTTCCATTGTAAACACTGTAGCGTGCGTTCAGCGTTTGCGCCATGGGGGAGTGAAAGGCTTGCCCCTGCGTGAGGCTTTTCCCGGCCGGAGCAATCGGTTTAATTCGCCGGCAAACGATCACAAGGGAGCGTCAGCGATGGCCAGGTACGAGAAGATTTCCTACGAGCGCGACGGCGACATCGCGATCATCGCGTTCGACGATGACAAGACGCTGAACGCCTGCGGGGTCGATACCGCCATTGAGCTGCTGCACGCGCTCGAGGTTGCCGCAAAGGAAGCGCGCTGCACGATCCTGACCGGCAAGGGGCGCGGTTTCTGTTCCGGTGCGAACCTTGGCGGCATGGGCTCAGGCCCGGCGCTGGCACATCCTGATTCGCCGCCGGACGCTGGCAAGGCGCTGGATGCGTTCTACAATCCTCTGGTCACCGCCATCCGCGAGCATCCGCATCCGGTGATCACCGCCGTGAACGGCGCGGCCGCCGGCGTCGGCTGCGCGATCGGCCTGATGGGCGATCTCGTGATCGCGGCCAGGAGCGCCTACTTCCTGCAGGCCTTCCGCCGGATCGGCCTCGTGCCGGATGGCGGCTCCAGCTACCTTCTGGCCAAGACCATCGGCCGCGTGCGCGCCATGGAAATGGCGCTTCTGGGTGAAAAGCTGCCGGCGGAAACAGCTCTGCAATGGGGCCTGGTGAACCGCGTGGTGGACGATGCCAAGCTTATGGAGACGGCGAAGGAATTCGCGCAGAAACTGGCGACCGGCCCCACGGTTGCGCTGTCGCTGGCACGCCAGTGCATCTGGGACGCCTGTGACGACGATTTTGGCGCCGCGCTGCATAATGAGCGGGTCGCCCAGCGCGATGCCGGCCGCACGGAAGACTTCCGCGAAGGCGTTTCCGCCTTCCTCCAGAAGCGCCCGGCGGTGTTCAAGGGAAAGTAATCCAGGATTGAAATTCAGAATTTCGCTTCCCTTAAAGATTACGAAACGCATTTCGCTCCAAGTCAAACTCCGAATGGGAAACCGGATCGGGCGCAATGGACTACAGGGTAGTACACTTCAACTGTGCTCGCCTGATGGGGAAGTTCGACTTCAGCAATGAATTCGTCCAGGTTTTTGTCGCGCTCCTGCCGCGCATTTTCAAGGATGGCGACGCGTCCGAAGGCCTGATCCACCATGATCACGGCCTGCGCTGCCCGGACGGCGGCTGGCGCGGGTTCACAAATGCGTTTCCTTACCCTCAGGAATGGCGCGCGCCGGGCATGCGCCGGCTCGCCAACGAAATCGACCGCAGTGACGGAACCGGCTTCGTGATGTGGTGGGCGCTGAAGGGCGAGCGCTTCACGCTCGGGGATGGCTGGCAGCGGTTGCAGCACCTGCGGGCGAACGGATCAACCGAGTATGCCTTCTCGCTGGACCAGCCGGTGAAGCGGTCGGCGGCGGCCTGATCACTCCTTCTTTTTCGGTTTGGACAGCGGCTTCGCCGCCGCCTTGGCTTTGGCCACAGCGAGCGCGCGTTTCGCCCAGGCGCTGGCTTCGTCGGGATCGTCCATCGCGCAGGACGGCAGGCTGACATAGCCCATGTCGATCTCTTCGCCGGTGCCGGGCTTGATCCAGATGAAGGGCGCGCTGCCTTCAGCCTCGAGGTCTGCGCGGAGCCGGTCGTCGGTTTTCAGGTAGACCGTGTCGTCGCCCAGCAGCGCGAACATCAGTCCGTCCCGGAACACGCCCGCTCCGCC
>ERZ888423.187-NODE-187-length-66177-cov-32.660128_pt1 | contig 66177 bp, 65 predicted proteins | sample MGYA00520523_ERZ888423 | MGnify/ENA primary metagenome ERZ888423 (study PRJEB32303, sample SAMEA104408611) | aquatic metagenome | biome: Brackish water; feature: Pelagic; material: water | place: Baltic Sea | collected 2014-06-08T10:24:00 | depth 30,27 m ... | reverse complement strand
TCGTTAGGGTTTCGCAGCGCGATGAACTCAGCAACCTCGTCTCTATTGCTCATGCTTCCCAATCGCTTCCTGATTCCTTCTTGAATGACAAAAACTCAAACTTCTGGATTGGCCGGGAACACATAGAAATCAAAAGAAGGCGACTCAACAATAAAAAACTCGGCGACAATAAAAGCATAGAAACCAACTCCGACCCAGCCCTTTTCGCCTCTTAGATCGAAGGTATATGAATGATAATTCCCAATATGCAACCCCTAATGGACTCACACTCCTGGTGCCAAGTGAAGGAAACATATCCCTCATGAAGCTATTGAAAAGCTACTGGGAGATGGAGGTTCAAACGATCAATCAAGAGATTGAAAAGAAACCCTAGTTGGCTGCTGATCAGGTGATCACACGCGTTGTCTCTCCTGCGGCCCCGCTCATCAGAAAGCTTCAGACCGAATCGCTGCACACCTTTGGCTTGCTTGGCTTGCTGCTGCTTTTAGGGGTACTGATCACAGAGCAGCTCGTACGACTATTTGAAAACGAAATCCAGAAGTTGCTGACGCCATTGCTGGCAGAGCCACGGGCTGAATCTTCAGGAGAATCAAGCATGCTGATGCCTACTCTTGCGAAAACTACGATCAGTGAATTCGCTACAATGATCAATCTCATTAATATGCGAATCCGGCGTATTAATCAACTCACCATTGAGCTTGCCCGTTCCAGGGATCAGATGGCCGAGCTGAGCATGACAGATGCGCTTACCGGCTGTAGAAATCGGCGTGATTTTCATTTGCGCTTGGCTGAGGAAGTAGCCAGGGCAAAGCGAAACCAACATACCTTGATGGGCATTCTTCTTGATATTGATCACTTCAAAGATGTTAATGACAGCTATGGCCATCCCTTTGGAGACAAAGCGCTCCAGTCCGTGGCCCATGCGATCAGCACTGGCATTCGGGCAGCCGACTACTGCTTTCGCTATGGCGGCGAGGAGTTTGTCACCCTGTTGATCGACTGCCCACAGGATCGAGCACTGCTAATTGCAGAATCACTAAGGATCAAAGTACAGGGGCTCAGAATTTCCAGCGGGGATGTCTCCATCTCGGTGAGTGTCAGCTTGGGGCTTGCTTCGCTGCACCTTGAAGACGACGATGCCGATACCTTCTTGGCGAGGATGGACAAGGCCCTGTACTTAGCCAAAAGAAGGGGGCGCAACAGTGTTGTAATGGCTCCACATCCTGAAGACGAGCACTGATACGGCGAGCACTGCCAGCCAGTGGCCCCTTGACCTGATCCAGCCCTCAGGAGTGGAACAGCAGGACCAGCCCCTTACGGAGTTGATGAAACTCGCGTTCTTCCCGGCTGAGATCCAGGCCCACCAGCAGCCCTTCCCGCAGCGCCAACTCATAGGGAGGTACCGCTGGCGGCTGGCCGGCGCGCCAGAGCGCGGCGATGCCCACAGCCGTGGCATGCCACTGGAAGCAGTCGGTCTCGCCGATCGAGGGCTCCTCGAGGGCGTCTTCAAGCAGATCGCGGATCGGCATGGGGACCATGGACTGGGTTCAGCATCCAGACCAATGGCAGGGATGGCAATCCACTGAGAGCTTTCGTGATCTCGGCGGTCTTGGAAGCGCCTACGGTGCCGCCATGCCCAGGGTGCCTGACCAGATCGCCCTCGTTCACGAGTGGTTCACCCCCCGGTCCGTGGGCGGCTCCGAGTTGGTGGTCCAGGAAATGGACGCCCTCCTGCGTCCCCAGCTCTTCGCCCTCGTGGACGGGGAAAGCCGTCGGCGCCAGAGCTGGCTGAACGGACGGACGATCCGCACCTCCTTCATCCAGCAGCTGCCTTGGGGCGTCAGCCACGTCCAGCACTATCTGCCTCTGCTGCCCTTGGCAATCGAACAGCTTGACCTGCGGGGCTATCCGCTGGTGCTGAGCAGCTCCCACCTGGTGGCCAAGGGCGTGCTCACCGACCCCGAACAGCTGCATGTGAGTTATGTGCACACGCCGGTGCGTTACGCCTGGGACCAGATGCACGCCTATCTGTCGCGTTCGGCCATCGCCCGCGGTCCGCTCGGGCCGCTGTTGCGCTGGCAACTGCACCAGCTGCGCCAGTGGGACGTGATCAGTGCTGGTCGCGTCGATCGGATCCTGGCCAACTCTCGTTTCACCGCCCGCCGCATCCGGCGCTGCTGGGGCCGCAGCAGTGTGGTGCTGCATCCACCGGTGGCGGTCGATCGCTTCGATTGCCACCTGCCCCGCGACGATTTCTATCTCTCCGTCTGTCGGTTGGTGCCCTACAAACGGGTGGACCTGATGGTGGAAGCCTTCAACCGCACCGGCCTGCCCCTGTTGCTGGTGGGCGACGGGCCGGAACGGCAGCGGTTGGAGCAGTTGGCGGGCCCCAGCGTGCGGTTCCTCGGGCACTGTTCGGAGGAACAGGTGAACGGGCTGATGGGCCGCTGCCGCGCCTTCCTGCATGCCGGCCTGGAAGATTTCGGCATCGCGCCAGTGGAGGCGATGGCGGCGGGAGCGCCGGTGATCGGTCTGGGGCAGGGGGGCCTGCTCGACACGGTCCGTTGCCTGAACACCGGTACCGAGCACCCCACGGGCCTGTTGTTCGACGTCCCCACCAGCTCCAGCCTCGTGGCGGCCCTGGAGCACTTCGAGCAGCAACGCCTCTGGTCCAGGTTCCCCCCCCAGCGGCAACGGGCCTGGGCCGAAACCTTCGCCCCGGAGCGCTTCCGGGAGCGGCTGATGGCCCTGCTGGAGCGCTACTGGCAGCAGCACGCGGTTCGCCTGCAGCAGGGGCGCCAGCCCCTGAGCTGGCCCCAGGGTTGAGCAGTGCGCGGCCTGATACGGCGCCAAGCTCCAACCATGTGGACATCGAGGGCACAGAAAAGCCCTTGCTGTGCCTCTGGTTTGAGTGACCTTGGCGACTTGTGGGAGTGCGAAAGGATTTTTAGAGTTTCAAGACCAACGGGATGGGATGGTGAAGGCCAGCAGCAATCCCTACGAGCCTGGCCCCGGCACGCTGCCACCGTTTCTGGCCACAGCACCGAACCCTTCCACCCTTTCCCACTACGTCGCCCTGTCTGCCACTTCCCCCGCCATCGCTTCGTTGCCAGGCAGCGGGCCGCGGCTCACTGGCGTGCCGAGCTCCAGCGATCGCCCCACTGCAGCCCAATTGATCGAAGCGCAGAGCACCTCCTCCAGGGTGATCAAGCGCACCGGTGACATCCTCTTCTCGCTGGCGGTGCTGGGGCTCGGCAGCCCGCTGTTTCTGCTGCTGGCGGCGCTGGTGAAGGTGAGTTCGCCCGGCCCGGTGTTCTACGTGCAACGGCGCATCGGCCGGGGCTATCGCGATTTCGGCTGCATCAAATTCCGCACCATGCGCAAGGATGCCGACCGCATGCTCCAGGTGTTGCTCGAGCAATCCCCGGAACTCAAGCGCGAATTCGGCAAGGATTTCAAACTCAAGGCCGATCCACGGATCACACCGATCGGCCGCTTTCTGCGCCGTTCCAGTCTCGATGAGCTGCCCCAGTTCCTCAACGTGCTGCGCGGTGAAATGAGCGTGGTCGGTCCTCGGCCGATCGTCAGGGAGGAGCTCAGGCGCTATGGCCGCCGTATGGACGAGGTGCTGGCGGTGCGGCCCGGGCTCACCGGCCTCTGGCAGGTGTCCGGGCGCAACAACCTTCGCTACGCCGAACGGGTGCGGATGGATGTGGCATATGCCCGCCACCGCGGCTTCCACGCCGATCTGGCGATCATCCTCCGCACCATGGGGGTGATCCTCTTCCCGATCGACCGGGGCGCCTACTGAGCTGCGACGAGGGAGTTGCGACGACGGACCTGCGGCGGCTGAGCCGACCTACCGAAGCGAGCCCACTGCCATCACAGCCAACCAGTGGCAGGAAAGCTCTGGCAGGCAATGATCAATTCGGCTTCAGGCCAGCGATGAGAACCAACAGCGGCAATGCCCCCAGCAACCACAGCAGCTCCAGTTGCCGGGACAGCCTCAACAGGCGCTCCACCCCCGCCCGATCCGCTGCAGGCCATGCCGCGCCGAACATCGGTTTGTCGATCAGCACCCCGCGATAACGGTTGGCACCGCCGAGGCGCAGTCGCGCAGCGGCAGCAAAGGCCGCCTGCGACACGCCCGCATTTGGGGAAGGGTCAGGGCGTCCTTCCCGCAACGCCAGCCGAAGCTGAGCTACTGCCTGCCGGCGGCCAACCTGCAGCAACGGCAGGGTGAGCGCCACCAGTCGGCAGGGCAACCAGGTGAGCAGATCATCAAGCCGGGCACCGGCGGTGCCCAGCCAGCGCAGCCGCCCACGCCGATACCCCAGCATCGAATCCAGCGTGCTGCTGGCCTTGAAGGCCCAGCCCAGGGCCAGCGGCCCAGGCAAGGCCAGGCCCACAGCCAGCCAGAAACCGGCACCCACCAGAATCCAGAACAGCGGAGCAAACAGCCCGTCCACGCTGTTTTCGGCGGCGGTTTCTGCGGCCGCCCGCAGGATGCCGGCCCCGTCGAGTTGCTCAACATCACGGCCCACGATCCAGGCCAGGCGACCCCGGGCTTCCTTCAGCGCCTCGGGGGCGGGCGGGGCCTCGGCAGTATCCCCATGCAGCGGTGCCACAGCCGCCCGCACCGCCTGCTCCAGGCTTGCCCCCGCCAGGCAGCTGGCCAGCCCCAGCCAGAGCAGCGGCAGACCCAGCGCCGGCTGCTGCCAGGCCAGGGCCTCCACCAGCCAACCGGCACCAGCACTACCGCCCACCAACAGCACGGTGAGGCCTGTGCCAGCCAGCCGCAGCTTCCAGGGTCGATCGCCGGCCCAGGCTTCGGCGCAGCGGCGTAACCCGGTGATCCACCACCCCATCACCTGCACCGGATGCAGCCAGTCGGCCGGGTCGCCGATCCAGCGGTCGAGGGCGCAGGCCGCAGCCACGCTCAGCCAGGCCAGCACAGCAGCGCCTGCGCCGTTGCTGCTCAAGCCGGCCCTCGGCGCCGCTCCACCAGGGACAGGGGCACGAGGGACAGGGACACGGCGGCGGTGGCAAACGCCAGCACCTGCAGCGGCAGCGCCAAAGGCAGACCGAGCAACTGGGCGGTGCCGCCCATCAACAGGCCGCGGCGCATGGCTGGCTGCTCAGGATCAGGCCACTTTGAGCCAGCTGAACATGGCGCGCAGCCCCAGTCCGACTTTCTCAATCGGATGCTCGGAATCGCGCTTGCGGGCGGCGGTCATCGCAGGCTTGCCTGCCTCACATTCCGCCACGAAATTGCGGGCGAAGGTGCCGTCCTGGATGTCGGCGAGGATGCGCTTCATCTCCGCTTTGGTGTCCGCGGTGATCAGGCGCGGGCCGCTCACATAATCACCGTATTCGGCGGTGTTGGAGATCGAATCGCGCATAGCAGTGAGGCCGCCCTTCACCATCAGATCCACGATCAGCTTCACTTCGTGCAGGCACTCGAAGTAGGCCAGTTCGGGCTGATAGCCGGCATCCACGAGAGTTTCGAAGCCAGCCTTCACCAGCTCGCTAAGGCCACCGCAGAGCACGGCCTGCTCGCCGAACAGGTCGGTTTCGGTTTCTTCCTTGAAGTTGGTTTCAAGGATGCCGGCCCGAGTACCGCCGATCGCCTTGGCATAGGCCATGGCCAGCGGGCGGGCCTGGCCGGAGGCATCCTGCTCAATCGCAAAAAGTGCGGGCACGCCCTGGCCGTTCTGATACTCCCAGCGCACGGTATGGCCGGGGCCCTTGGGGGCGATCATCACCACATCGACGTCCGCCGGAGGCACCACCAGGCCGAAGCGAATGTTGAAGCCGTGAGCAAAGCTGAGAATTTTGCCGGCGCTGAGATGCGGCGCGATCTCAGCGTCGTAGACCTTCTTCTGGGTTTCATCGGGCAGCAGCACCATGATCCAGTTGGCCCGCTCGGCCGCCTCGGCCACGCTGAGCACTTCAAGGCCATCGGCCCTGGCCTTTTCGGCCGAGTGGCTGCCTTCATAAAGGCCCACCACCACATTCACCCCACTGTCCTTGAGGTTCAGGGCGTGGGCGTGGCCCTGGGAGCCGTAGCCGATGATGGCTACCGTTTTGCCGTCAAGCAGGCTCAGATCGGCGTCGGAGTCGTAGAAAAGCTGGGCCATCCGGCGAATCGGGCAGAGCAGACAGCGACTTTACGTTCGCGCCCCACCCTGGCCTGAGCTCAGACCTCGCTGGGGTGGTCGATCACCCGGTCGATCAGGCCATAGGCCTTGGCCTCGGCGGCGCTGAGGAAGTAGTCGCGGTCGGTGTCCTTGGCGATCTTCTCGAGGGTCTGGCCGGACATGTCCGCCAGGCTCTGGTTGAGCATGTCCTTGATGCGCAGGATCTCGCGGGCCTCGATCTCGATGTCGCTGGCCTGGCGCTGGCTGGTGCCGCCCAGGGGCTGGTGGATCATGATTCGCGCATGGGGCAGGGCGAGCCGCTTGCCCTTGGTGCCGGCCGCCAGCAGGAAGGCGCCCATGCTGGCCGCCAGGCCCACGCAGATGGTGATCACCTCCGACTTCACATATTGGATGGTGTCGAAGATGGCCAGACCCGCCGTAACGGAACCACCCGGCGAGTTGATGTAGAGGTAGATCGGTTTGCTGTTGTCGTCGGAATCGAGATACAGCATCTGAGCCACCAAGCTGTTGGCAATGCTGTCGTTCACCTCTGAACCCAGAAAGAGAATGCGCTCCACGCCGAGCCGCGTGTAGATGTCCACCCAGCGCTCGTACTGGCTGCCGGGGAGACGGTAAGGAACGCTGGGGGTGCCGATGGGCATGGCGAATGGGTGTTGGGGGTGCGGGAAACAATGCGGAGCAGAAAGGGAGACAAGGGCGGGCGCAGGCCAGCCCGCGGCCTCAGACGGCGCCAACCAGCGGCGCCGTCACCTTCTGGCTGGTGAGGATGCGGTCGATCAGGCCGTATTCCAAGGCCTCACTGGGGGTGAGGTAGGTCATGCGATCGGAGTCTTTGCTGAGTTGCTCCGCACTGCGGCCCGTGGTTTCCGAAAGCATCTCCAACATTGTTCGCTTGTTGGTGAGCACTTCCTGGGCGCGGATCTGGATGTCGCTGGCCTGGCCGCGGGCGCCGGAGCGGGGCTGGTGCAGCACGATCGACGCATGGGGCAGGGCCGCCCTGTGCCCCTTGGCCCCGGCCGAAAGGATCATCGCGGCGGTGCCCATCGCCTGGCCGATGCAGATCGTGTGCACCGGGGGCTTCACATAGCGGATCGTGTCACAGATGGCGAAAGCTTCAGTTTCGAAGCCGATTGCATCGCCGGAATACCAGCTGGTGCCGGTGGAATTGATATAGAAGAAGATCGGCTTCTCGGGGTTATCGAACTCCAGATACAGCATCTGGGCGATGATCAGCTCGGTCACGTCCACGCCCATCTGGCGCTTGGCGTCGTCGTCGGAGAAGAGCGGCAGGCCCAGGTAGACGATGCGCTCCTTGAGCAGCAGCGACGGCAGGTCGGGCGGCGGTGTGCGCATCACGGCGGAATCGCCGTAGTAAGGAGCCGACACCGACATCAGGGAACGCCCGAAAACCTGTTGGGAGCCTAGCGGGGGCCTGCGGGCTGGCGAACCTCGGCGGCAGGTCGGGGATCCTCATGGTCGCAGCGGGCAAACACCATGCGGCCGGTGGGTGTCTGCAGGGCACCGGTGATGGTGACCGGCAGGCGCTGGCCGATACGCTTGCGGGCGGCTTCCACCACCACCATGGTGCCGTCTTCCAGGTAGCCCACGCCCTGGTCAGCCTCCTTGCCCTCGCGCACGATCTTGAGCTGCAGGGCATCGCCCGGCTGCACTTCCGGCCGCAGGGCCACCACCAGGGCGCTGAGGTTCATCACCTTGAGATCCTGCACCTGGGCCACCTTGGCCAGGTTGTAGTCAGCGGTGAGCAGGGTGCCGCCGGTGTCGGCGGTGAGCTTGAGCAGCTTGTCGTCAGCGCCGCTGCCCTCGTAGCGGGTGCTGTTCACCACCAGGCGGCGTCCGTAGGTTTCGCGCAACGCCGCCAGCAGATTCAGCCCGCGCCGGCCCTTGCCCCGCTTTTCCGCGTTGCCGGAATCCGCCAATTGCTGGAGCTCATCAATCACCGCCTGGGCCACAATCACCTGGCCCTCCAGCAACCCCGACTCCAGCAGGCCCTTGATGCGGCCGTCGATGATCACGCTGGTGTCGAGGATCTTGGCGGAGGCCGGCTGCAGTACCCCTTCCGCCACCAGCAACGCCTCGGCGCTGGAGGGGTTGAACAGGCGCAGCAGGGTGCGGCCGTGCACCTCGGCCAGGTTGTAGCCCAGCACGCCGAAAAACACGTTGCTGAGGATCGCCGCCAGCGGCTTGACGAACACCACCTCCCAGGGGAGGGGCAGCAGCAGGATCGGCGCCAGCAGCAGGTTGGCCACCAGCAGCCCCAGGATCAAACCCACCGCCCGGCTCACCAGCAGGTCGGTGGGCATGGTGCGCACCTGCCGCATCAACCGGCGGCGCAGCAGCTGGAAGAAGAAGCCCGCCAACAGACCGAAGAAGGCACCGAAACCGCCCAGCACCCAGCGCAGGCCCTCCACATTGGTGACCTGGATCAGCAGGTTTTCCGGCAGCAGATCAACCCCCAGCCAGCCAGTGGCGGCGCCGGAGATGAGAAACAGGAGCAGGATGAGCGGATCCACCATGGGTTCGGTTGTGGGGGCCCTCAGCTCAGAACCTGCAGCATGCCCGATTCCGGTCGTTTTGACCGGGCGTCGTAACCGACCATTTGGCGATGGACATCCCCACCATTGGTGAATCCCGGAGGCCGCGCAGCGCCTATGTGCACATCCCCTTTTGCCACCGGCGCTGCTTCTACTGCGACTTCGCCGTGGTGCCGCTCGGCGATCGGGCCGATGGCGCCAGCTCCGGCTCTATCCAGGCCTACCTGAAGCTGTTGTTGGGCGAAATCGCCGCCAGCCCCGCTGGCCCGCCGCTCTCCACGGTTTATCTGGGCGGTGGCACGCCTTCGCTGCTCACCCCTGACCAGATCCGCGCCGTGCTGGGGGCGCTGAAGCAGCGCTACGGCATCGCCGCCGGAGCCGAGATCACCCTGGAGATGGATCCGGCCAGCTTCGATCGCTCCCGCCTCGATGGCGTGCTGGCGGTGGGGGTGAACCGCGTCAGCCTGGGGGGCCAGAGCTTCGATGACGGGGTGCTGGAACGGCTCGGACGCCGCCACCGGCGCCGGGATCTGCTTCAGGCGGCCAGCTGGCTGCAGCAGGCGCGCCGGCACGATGGCCTGCGCAGCTGGAGCCTGGACCTGATTCAAGGCCTGCCGCAGCAGAACCTGGCCCACTGGCGCGGGCAACTGGAGCAAGCCCTCGCCCTGAGCCCGCCCCACCTTTCGATCTACGACCTGATCGTGGAACCCGGCACCGTGTTTGCCCAGCGGCAGCAGCAGGGCCAGCTGGAGCTGCCGGAGCCAGATCTGGGCGCCGACCTGATGGATCTCACCTGGGAACGCCTGCGCGCGGCCGGCTACGGCCACTACGAGATCTCCAACTACGCCCAGCCTGGCCATGCCTCCCGCCACAACCGCGTGTACTGGAGCGGCGCGGGTTGGTGGGGCTTCGGCATGGGCGCCACCTCGGCTCCTTACGGCATCCGGCTGGCCCGTCCCCGCACCCGCGCGGCCTATGCCGACTGGTTGACGGAGCCGATGGAACAGCCCACCGCCACAGCGACGGAACAGCCAGCGGCAGAGCACGCCGGCAGCAGCATGGCGCTCGATGAGCTGCTGATCGTGGGATTGCGGCGGCGCGAAGGGGTGGCCATGGCCGAGCTGGCCCACCGCCACGGCCTGCGCAACACCGACCTGGAGGATCTCCTGGCCCAGCTCTCAGACGCCGGCTGCCGAGGGCTGCTGAGCATCGAAGGCGGGCGCTGGCGGCTCAGCGATCCCGCCGGCCTCGCCCTCAGCAATGCGGTGCTGCGGGTGATGGTCGGATGGTGGGAGCAGCGGGCTCCGTCCATTGGCGCAGCGCCTGCACCGCCAGCTGGCGCCCATCGATCAGCGGTGGACTGAACGGCGGTTGCCGGCTGGTGAGCCCGAGCAGGTCGGCGGTGACCCGCACCTGGCCGTCGCAGTCGTCGCCGGCGCCAATGCCGATCACTGGGATCGCGAGCTGGCGCCGCAGGCTGGAGGCGAGGGGCCCGGGCACATGCTCAAGCACCAGGGCAAAGCAGCCGGCCGCCTCCAGATCCCTGGCCTGGCGCCGTAGCCGCTCCTGGCTGATCGGATCGTTTGCTTGGCGCCGGTAGCCCAGCTGATGCACCGACTGGGGGGTGAGACCGAGGTGGCCCATCACCGGCACGCCGCTGCGCACCAGCCGGTCGACCACCTGCAGGGTTTCCGCCTCGCCACCTTCGAGCTTCACCGCCGCAGCCACGGTTTCCTTCAGCACCCGGCCGGCGGCGGCCATGGCCAGATCGCCGCCGCATTGGTAGCTGAGAAAAGGCAGATCGCAGATCACCATCGGCCGCTCCGCCGCAGCTCCCTGCAGGCCCCGGCCCACCGCCTTGGTGTGGTGGATCATTTCCTCCAACGTGACCGGCAAGGTGGTGGCATGGCCAAGCACCACCATCGCCAGGGAATCGCCCACCAGCACCGCTTCAACGCCAGCGTCCTGCACCAGCGCTGCCGAGAGGGCGTCCCAGGCGGTGAGCACCCGGATCGGCAGACCGGCCTGCTTGCGTTGGATCAGATCTGCAGGGCGCAGGGGCACGCGAACTAGGGCGCAGGCATCTCCTTGCTAGCATCCGCTCGACTCGGACCCACGCGGCCCGGACGCCCAAATCTGGTCAGGCCTGGAAGGGAGCAGCCACACGGGATGCTCTTGGCAGGCGTGGTCTCCGGGTCACCCTTTTCAACACAGGCCTTTCAACACAGGCCTTTCAACCCAGGCATTTTGCCGCTGCACGCACTGCTGGCCTGGCTGAAAGGCCGTGACCCGTGCGTAAGTCGGCCTCAGCAATGCTGAAAATGCCGCCTTAAGCGAACGCAGGCCCGGCCCCCGCAAGGACGCCCGCCTTGTTGGCTCCGCCTCACTCCTCGCGGAGGTTCGACTGGCGGTTGAGCAGGAAGGGAGGAATCTTGGCGCCGCGGTGATCGGCGGGGGATTCTGCCGCGGGCGGCGTGGCGAAGGAGGGCGTGGCCCGTTCGGAGCGGTAGGGAGCGCCGCTCTCGAAGCCGGTGGCGATCACCGTTACGTGGATCTCGCCCTCGAGGCGGTCGTCGACGACGGCACCGATGATGATGTTGGCGTCAGGGTCGACCATGTCGTAGATGACCTCCGCCGCGGTGGTCATGTCCTCGAGCGTCATGTCCTTGCCGCCGCTCACGTTGATGACGCAGCCCTTGGCGCCGTCGATGCGGGCCGATTCCAGCAGCGGGCTGCTCATCGCCGCCTGAGCGGCCTCGATTGCGCGGGAGCGCCCAGAGCCCACGCCAATGCCCAGCAGAGCGGTGCCTGCCAGGGTCATTACCGAGCGAACATCGGCGAAGTCAACGTTGACCAGGCCCGGCTTGGTGATGATGTCGCTGATGCCCTTGACGCCCTGGCGCAGGACGTCATCGGCGTGGCGGAAGGCTTCCTGGAGGGGAGCGCCGGCGATGGCATCGCGCAGGCGGTCGTTGGGGATGACGATCAGGGTGTCGACATGCTCCGCCAGGCGGGCGATGCCCTCTTCGGCCTGGCGCAGCCGCTTGCGGCCCTCAAAACTGAACGGCTTGGTGACGATCCCCACGGTGAGGGCGCCGCACTCCTTGGCCACCTCGGCAAGGATCGGGGCAGCACCGGTGCCGGTGCCGCCCCCCATGCCGGCGGCGATGAACACCAGATCGGCGCCCTGCATCGCCTCCTGGAGCTCATTGCGGGATTCTTCAGCCGCCTTCTGGCCGATGGCGGGGTTGCCACCAGCACCGAGGCCGCGGGTGAGTTTCTGGCCAAGCTGCAGCCGGTTCTGGGCCTGGGAGAGCAGCAGGGCCTGGGCGTCGGTGTTGAGCACGCGGAAGCCCACCCCCTGCAGATCGGAGGCGATCATCCGGTTCACGGCATTGCTGCCACCACCGCCGACGCCGATCACTTCGATGCGGGCCGTCTGGCTGGGAACGATGCCGTTGCTGCTGGGGTGAGAAGAAGTCACGGCGTGTCCGTTGGAGCCAACGTGGTCGACAAGGGGGAGGCCTTCCGGTGCAGTCTCCATCAAGCGCGCTGAACCGTTCATCTCGGACAGCATTATGTCCTTCAGATACGGAAAACGGATTGTCCGATCCCACACATTCGCCCGAATCTTCCATTCCTGCAACCAGCCCATCAGGCGCTAGGCAAAACCTGAGCAAGCGGGGCGGCGCCCCCGAGGGCGCTAGTTGGTGCCGGGGAGCGGCCGCCGGGGAGCAGCAGCAGGCGGGCGCACGGTGAGGCCCAGTTCGGGGCGGTCGGGATCGCTCAGATCGATGGTGTTCACAGGCTTGCCCTTTACCCGGGGGGGAAGCTCCGCCTCCAGATGCTCCAGCACTTCAAGGCGGCGGGTGAGCTGGCCGTCGGGAGGCCCAAGGCGCACCTCGCCGAGATTGCGGGTGAGCAGCACGATGGTGCCGGTGGGCTCGAAGCGGATCTGGCTGAGGTTCTCGCCCAGCCGCTCCCGCTGGGCCAGCACCTGGGCGAGGGGTGCGCGGTAGGCCGGCTGCCAGCCCCGCACCAGCAGGCTGCTCGGGGACAGACCGCCGGATTGGCCGGTCAGCTGGGGGCCGCAGTTCATCCAGTTGCCGAGCCGATCCACACAGCCCCGGTTGAGGCCGCCCGGGGTGCGGCGCTCGGCCATCGCCACCGCCTGGCGATCGACCAGATCGACTCGCAGGCGGGGCGGCAGCATCAGGCGCTGCACGCCCACCTGCTCCACCGGCAGAGCCGCCGCCAGCCGCTCTTTGAGCTGCCGGGGCTGCAGGCTCAGCAGGGTGAGCGGAAAGCGCAGCTGGGCAGCGCGGATCACCTCCTCGCGGCTCACCTGCTTGCTGCCGATCACCAGCACCTGCTCCGGCCCCTGCAACGACCACCCCTGGCGCAACAGCACGTACCCCAGACCGGCCGCACCGGCGGAGAGCAGCAGCAGGCGCCAGAGATTGCGCAAGCGTTCATTGCGGCGCTGAAGGCGCAACTGGCGGCGCCGCTCCACCCCAGGAGGGAGAGGCGCCTGGCTCACAGCTCGCAACGGGAGCGGGCCATCAGGTCGTGCATCCAGCGGCGCGCCCGCTCGGCATCAGCGAAGGGCACATCCTTTTGCTCGCCGTTGCCCACCAGCCTGAGCCGGCAGCTGCCCTGGCTTTCTTCGGTGAGAGGCGCATCGCCGGAACCGAGCGCCATCAGCTCTAGCAATTCCAGCTTGCTGATCTGGAACTCTCCCTGGGGCTTGAGCTGCCCGGCCTCAAAGGTGCTCCAGGTCAGCTGGCCGTCGCGCAGCAGCGCTGCTCCACAGCCATCGAGCTTGGCCAGCTCGGCCCCCACCGCCCAGTCGCGGAAGAGGCGCTGCCGCCGCCGCTCCAGCCAGCCCAGGGCCGTGAGCAGCACAAACACCAGTAATAGAGGGAGCCAGAGCAATCCGTGCGTCATGCCGCCTGAACTCCTGCCTGCACATCACCGCGTGATTCTCTCGCCAACTGAACCAGCTCGTGCACCAGGCCCTCCAGCGGCAGTTCGGTGGCCTCCCAGAGCATCGGATACATGCTCTGCGAAGTGAAGCCTGGCAGGGTATTGATCTCGTTAAGCCAGAGGTCACCGCTGGACTCGTCGTAGAAGAAATCCACCCGGGCGAGCCCCTCGGCCGCCACCGCGCGACAAGCCTCAATGGCCATGCCCCGCGCCCGCTGGCTCACCGGCTCCGCCACTGGGGCCGGGATCAGGGTGTGGCTGAGCCCTTCGCTGTACTTGGTGGTGTAGTCGTACCAGTCAGCATCGAAGCGGATCTCGCCCACCACCGAGGCGCGCAACTGGCGCTTACCGAGCACGGCGCACTCCAACTCCCTCGCCTTCACACCCTGTTCCACCACCAGGCGGTGGTCATGGCGGGCCGCTTCCCGCAGCCCGGCCAGCAGGCTGGGGCGATCGATCGCCTTGCTGATGCCCACGGAAGAGCCGAGGTTGGCGGGCTTGATGAAGCAGGGGTAGCCGAGCTGGTGCTCCAGCCGTTCGAGCAGCTTCAAGGGGACGCCCGGACCTTCCAGCTCCGCGGCATCCACGCCCTGATAGGGCACCTGGGGCAGACCGGCGGCGGCGAAGGCGGCCTTCATCGCCAGCTTGTCCATGCCCACGGCGGAGCCCAGCACGCCGGACCCCACGAACGGCACCTGCATCAGGCTGAACAACCCCTGGATGGTGCCGTCCTCGCCGTTGGGGCCATGCAGCACCGGAAACCACACCTCCACATCGGCGGCGCCGGCGGGCAGGCCCTGAAAGCCGGCGCGAACCGGGGTGGCGGGCAACTGATCGGCCGCCGGCGGCACCCCCTGGGCCAGCACCGCATCGGCCACCGCCGGCGGCCACCAGTGGCCCTGCAGGTCGATGTAGAAGCAGCACAGGCGATAGCGGCCAGCGTTGTCGCCGCGGCGCAGGGCTTCGGCCACCGTGACCGCAGAGCGAATCGAAACGGCGTGCTCTCCGGAGACCCCTCCGAACACCAATCCGATCGTGCACGGGGCTGAAGGCATGGCGTCGGACTGGCCGCAGGGCCGGAAGCGAGAGGCCAAACGTATCAGTGCCGGGAAGGCGCGGCCCGCCGGCTCAGCGGCTCAGCGCCGGCACGCGTGGCAGGCCGGAGAGCGAAAACGCCCGCACCGACTCGATCCTGACCGACACCAGCGAGCCCGGCTGGATGCTCCCTGCCCCCGGTTGTGCCCCCGGTTCTGCTCCCTGTTGTGCTGTCGCTGCCGCAGGGCCGGCCGCCTCAGCGGCAGGGCAGGCGGTGGCAGGGAAGAAGGTGAGCCGGTTGGTGCGGGTGCGGCCCATCCACTGATCGGGATGCCTGGGGTTGCGCGCCTCCACCAGCACCTCCTCGGTGCGGCCCAGATACCGCAGGCTGCGCGCCCGGGCAGTGGTCTCCACCAGGGCATTGATCTCCTGCAGCCGGTCCACCTTCACGGCTTCGCTCAACTGGCCGGGCCAGTCGGCGGCGGGGGTGCCGGGGCGGGGCGAGTACGCAGCGGTGTTGACCTGGTCGAAGCCGATCTCTTCGATCAAGGCCAGGGTGCGGCGGAACTGGGCATCGGTTTCGCCGGGGAAGGCCACGATCACGTCGGCGCTGATCGCCGCATCCGGCATGCGCTCACGGATGCGCTCGAGAATGCGGCGGTAGCGCTCCACCGTGTAGCCCCGCGCCATCGCCTTGAGCACGTCGTCGTCGCCGCTCTGGAAGGGGATGTGGAAGTGCTCGCACAGCTTGGGCAACGCGGCACAGGCCTCGATCAAGCGTTCGGTGAAGTAACGGGGGTGGCTGGTGGCAAAGCGGATCCGCTCGATCCCTTCCACGTCGTGCACGGCGTGCAGCAGGTCGGTGAGGGTGTGCTGGCGGCGGCCCGCCGGGGTGATGCCGGGCAGATCGCGGCCGTAGGCATCGATGTTCTGGCCCAGCAGGGTGATTTCCTTGAATCCCTGTGCCGCCAGTCCCTCGATCTCCTGCCGGATCGCCTGCGGGGTGCGGCTCTGCTCCTGGCCCCGCACCGCAGGCACCACGCAGTAGGTGCAGCGTTCGTTGCAGCCGTAGATCACGTTCACCCAGCCGCAGACGGTGCTGTCGCGGCGAGCGGTGGTGATGTCTTCGAGGATGTGATGGTCGTCGGTGGCCACCACCTGCTGGCCGCTGGCCACCTGCTCCAGCAGGGTGCCGAGCCGGTTGGCGTGCTGGGGGCCCATCACCAGGTCGAGCTCGGGAACCCGTCGCAACAGCGCCGCACCCTCCTGCTGGGCCACGCAGCCCGCCACCACCAGGGTGAGGTGGGGATTGGTGCGTTTGCGCTGGGCCTGACGGCCGAGATAGCTGTAAACCTTCTGCTCGGCGTTGTCGCGGATCGTGCAGGTGTTGTAAAGCACCAGATCAGCCGAATGCTCATCGCTGCCCGCTGCATAGCCCATGGCTTCGAGGATTCCGGCCATGCGCTCGGAATCGGCCTTGTTCATCTGGCAGCCGAAGGTGGTGATCCAGTAGCTGCCTTTGGTGGGTGTGGTCGCGCTCATCGCACCAGTTTCGGCCATGGCTTGAATCCTTGGGCAGGACAGGACAGAGCAGGGCGCAGCTGCGGGTCACGCCGCAGGGGCCCGGGGATGGCGCAAACCACCGGCCATGGCGGAGACTGCCAGTGGGCGGAACCGATCGCGCCCCTCACCGGGCATGCGCGCTCGTCTTCGCCGCTTTTCTCTCACCAAGGCCGTGCCGCTCACGATCAGCCGCGGCACCTCGCGCGGCGTCGAGCGTGTGCTGGTGGAGATCGAACACGATGGCACCACCGGCCAGGGCGAATCCGGCGGCTTCGACACCGGCCATCGACGCTTCAGCACCGACGAGGTGGCGGCGGAACTGGACGCCCTGTTGCCGCGCCTTGAGAGCCCCGATGGCCTTGGCCGCCCCCGTGATCCGAGCGAGCGCCAGGCGCTCCAGCCCCTGCTGGCCGGGCTCTCGCCGCCGGCCCGCTGCGCCATTGATCTGGCCCTGCACGACTGGTGGGGCCGGCGCCTGGGCCAGCCGCTCTGGCGCCTCTGGGGACTCAATCGCCAGGCCTGCGCCCCCACCAGCGTCACCCTGGGGCTGGGCACGGTGGAGCAGGTGCGCGCGCGGCTGGTGAGCTGGCAGGAGCAGCTCGATGCGCGGCCCCGGCGGGTCAAGCTCAAGCTCGGCAGCCCCGATGGTGCCGACCACGACCGGGCGCTGGTGCAGGCGGTGGCGGCCGCACTGACGGGCTTCCCTGGCGCCGAGCTGCAGGTGGATGTCAATGGCGGCTGGGACCTGCCCACGGCGCAGAGCGTGATCCCCTGGCTGGCGCAGCAGGGGGTGGTGCTGGTGGAACAACCGTTGCCTGCCCTGAAGGATCCAGAGGCCGATGCGGCCGCCTTCGCCGCGCTCGACCTGCACTGCCCGATCCCACTGGTGGCCGACGAGAGCTGCTGGGATCTGCAGGATCTGCTTCGATTGGCGCCCCATGTCGATGGGGTGAACATCAAGCTGCTGAAGACGGGCGGGTTGTCGGAGGCCTGGCTAATGGCGCAGACGGCACGGCGCCTCGGCCTCGATCTGATGCTGGGCTGCTACTCCGACAGCTCCCTGCTCAACGGAGCCGCTGCCCAGCTGCTGCCGCTGGTGCGCTGGCCCGATCTGGACAGCCACCTCAACCTGGTGGACGATCCCTTCAGCGGGCCGGAACGGGACGGCGATCTCCTGTTCCCCAGCACCCGGCCGGGCCTCGGCCAGCCCACCGCCGAAACAGCCGCCGCCGATGGGGCCCCCGAGGGTCCTTACCCTCCGGTGCCGCCACCGTGCTGAACCCCTCGGCCCGGGTGGTGCTGCTGCAGCACGACGGCCTCGACAACCTGTCCGGCAAGACGGGCCTGGCGCTGCTGCGCTACCGCAGCGGACCGATCGTGGCGGTAATCGATCCGGCGCAGGCGGGCCGGCCACTGGAGCAGATCACCGGTATCCCCCGCGCCATTCCTGTGGTGGCCAGCCTGGCGGAGGCCTTGCCCTACGGCCCGGAGGTGGCCGTGGTGGGGCTGGCCCCCTCCGGCGGTCTGCTGCCCGAGGCGCTGCGCCGCGACGTGGCCGCCGCCCTGCAGGCTGGCCTGCACGTTGCCAGTGGCCTGCACACCCGCCTGGCAGACGACAGCGCACTGGCCGCCCTGTGCGGACCGCAGCAATGGATCTGGGACCTGCGCCAGGAGCCGCCGGGACTGGAGGTGGCCGCAGCCCGCTGCGCCGCCTTGCCTGGTCAGCGCCTGCTCGCGGTGGGCACCGACATGGCCGTGGGCAAGATGAGCGCCTGCCTGGAGCTGGTGGCCGCCGCTCGCCGCCAAGGCCTCGATGCCCGCTTCGTGGGCACCGGCCAGGCAGGCATCCTGATCAGCGGCGGCGGTGTGCCGCTCGATGCCGTGCGAGTGGATTACGCCGCCGGGGCGGTGGAAGCGGCGGTGCTGGAAGCCTGCCGGACCGGTGGCGGCGGCGACCCGGCCGCGGCGGCCTGCAGCGCCGCCACGCTGGTGCTGGTGGAAGGCCAGGGCTCGCTTTGCCATCCAGGCTCCACCGCCACCCTGCCGCTGTTGCGCGGCAGCCAGCCCACCGACCTGCTGCTGGTGCATCGCGCCGGCCAGCGCACGATCTCGCGGCATCCGACGATCCCCATCCCCCCCCTGCCCCAGCTGATCGAAGCGATAGAGCAGCTGGCGGCGCTGGGCCGCCCGGAGGGCCGGCCGCCGGTGCGGGTGCGGGCCGTGGCGCTCAACACGGCCCTGCTGGGGGAGGCGGATGCGGCGGCCGTCTGCGTGGACGCGCAGAAAAAAACCGGACTCCCCTGCGGGGATCCGGTGAGGAGCCGCGCAGCAGCCGATCGGTTGCTGGCGGCTTTGAGGGCGAGCGAGGGGACTTGAACCCCCGAATGGCGGCGCCACAAGCCGCTGCCTTAACCACTTGGCTACGCCCGCCGTGGTCTTTGCCAATGTATCAAGGAGCCTCGCCTGCCGCCCCTTGCCCGCCGCGCCCCCATCCGCCTCGCGCCTCTGGCCGCTGCTGGCCGGAGCGGCTGGCCTCGGCGGCGCCGCCCTGGGCCTCTCGCTCACAAACCCGCCGCCGAACGATTTCGAAAACTTCGCCGGCGATCAGCTGGTGGAACTGGCTGTGGAGGAGGTCTGCGGCGAGGACGGACTGCCGATGCCCTTACGGCTGGTGGTACAGAACTGCCCGGAACTGATTCGCAGCCAGTCACAGGTGCTCGGCGCCTTGGCCCGGCAGGGCACAACCCGGCACAACTTCGGGATCTTCAGCCTTTACAAGACAGCGATCGGGGGTCAGGAGGTGCTGCCGTTCCTGCGCATTCCCCGCTACCGGGTCACCACCTTTGCCGGCGCCGGGAACTTCGTGATCCTCTCCACCTCGAAGGACGGGGAAGAGGAGAACGCCGGTGACGCCACCAGCGACGCCAGACCGTGAGAGCCAGACCGTGAGCGCCACCCCCCTGCCGCCCCTGCGGCTGCCGCGCTGCCTGCTGGATCCAGGCGCCGTCCACCTGCCGGCCGCCGATGCCGACGGCCTGGTGGCCGTCGAACTGGAGTACGCCGAAGGACGCTTCACCACCATCAAGCCCTATCCCGCCGCAGCCGAGGTGCAGCTGCCGCTCGCCCTGACCCCCCTGCTGGAGCCCCACGCCCACCTCGACAAGGCCTTCAGCTGGGAGCGCCATCCCAACCGGACCGGAACAATGGCGGGGGCCCTGGCCGCCAACCAGCGCGAACACCTCGAACGCAGCGTGGAACAGGTGCGCGCGCGCGGTGAACGGGCCCTCGAGCAGGGCTGGCGCCACGGACTGCGGGCTGTGCGCAGCCACGTGGACAGCCTGGGTCCCGGCGCCGAGGTGAGTTGGGAGGCCCTGCTGGATCTGCAGCAGGCATGGGCAGAGCGGCTGCCCCTGCAACTGGTGGCGCTGGTGCCCGTACGCCACTGGGCCACCGCCGCTGGTGAGCAGTTGGCGCGCGAGCTGCTGGGCCGCCGGGGTAAGGGCGCTGCCGCGGCCGGTGGGGTGCTGTTGGGCGGCGTGCTGGGCGCCCCCTTCCCCCCCGACGGCGCCGATGGCGAAGGCCTACGGGCCCTGCTGCGCCTGGCCGACGGCCTGGGTTGCGGCGTGGATCTTCACATCGACGAAAGCGCCGAGGGCGGCGGCGCCGGGGTGGCCCTGGCCGCCCGCCTCATGATCGAACACCGCATCGGTGTGCCGGTGTGCTGCAGTCACAGCTGCAGCATGTCCCAGCTGCCGCTCCGCCGCCTGCTGCCCCTGGCGGATGCCATGGCTGAAGCGGGGCTTGCGGTGGTGGCGCTGCCGACCACCAACCTCTGGCTGCTGGGCCATCGCGACGGCCACACCCCCGCCCAACGCCCGCTGGCGCCGATCCGCCAGCTGCAGCGCGCCGGGGTGACGGTGGCGGTGGGGGGAGACAACGTGCAGGACCCCTGGTACCCGGGCGGCGACTTCGACCCCCTGGAGCTGCTGCGCTTCTCCATGCCGGCCGCCCATCTGGCCCCATGGCAGCGCCAGGGCCTGATGCCCTTCACCACCGCCGCCAGCCGCCTGATGGGATTGGCCTGGGACGGGGTGGTGCGGCCAGGGGCGCCCGCTGATCTGCTCCTGCTGGGCGCCGCCGGCTGGAGCGACCTGCTGGCCAGGCCTGTGCCGCGGCGGGTGCTGCAAGCGGGTCGCTGGTTGCCGGCCCCGGCGCCGCCCCCACTGCAGCAACTGCTCGAAGCCCTGCCTGCCTGAAAACCTGCCAGCCTGAACGTCTGCGAGTGTGAAACCACCGCCCCGTTGCCCTTGACCCCCTCCCCTGCCAGCGAACCGGTCGAGCTGCTCCCTGTGGCACTTCCCGCCGGCCTGCCCGCTCCCGTGAGCGCCGAGCGCATCGAGGCGGTGGCCCGGCAGCTCCGCGCCAGCGGTGGTCCGGGCAGCGGTGGCGCACCGGAGCTGGTGGGGCCGGGCAGCGAGCTTGAGAATCTCTCCCACGACTTCTTCACCTATTCGCCAGTGCTGACACCGCTGCTGAGCGGTCACCATGCCCAGCTGGTGGTGAAGGCCACGGCGCTGGGGCATGTGCAGCAGGTGGCGGCAGCCTGCGCCCAGCAGCAGGTGCCGCTCACGGTGCGGGGCGCCGGCACCGGCAATTACGGCCAGTGCGTGCCGTTGGCCGGTGGCGTGGTGCTCGATCTCAGCGGCCTGCGGCAGCTGCGGCGGTTCGATCCGGCCAGCGGCGTGCTCACCGCCGAGGCGGGCTGCCTGCTGGGCGACCTCGACCGTCAGCTGGCGGCCCACGGCCGCGCCCTGCGGCTCACCCCCAGCACCTCCCGCAGCGCCACGCTGGGGGGCTTCATCGCCGGGGGCTCCGGCGGCATCGGTTCGCTGCGCTGGGGGTTCCTGCGGGATCCCGGCAACCTGCTGGGCCTGGAAATCGTGACGGTGGAGCCAGAGCCACGGCTGCTGCAGCTCGATGCCTCCGGCAGCCGGCCGCTCAACCATGCCTACGGCACCAACGGCATCCTCACGGCGGTGAGCGTGCCCACCGCCGCCGCCGAGACCTGGCAGCAGCTGGTGGTCGATTTCTCAAGCTGGGATGCGGCCATCGAAGCCGCCAGGCTGCTGCCCTGCACCGCCCTGGTGTTGCAGGAGCTCTGTCTGCTGGAGGCCCCCGCCGCCCGCCAGCTCCCCTTACCCGGCGGCTGCCCAGCGGCCCGTGGCCATCGGCTGCTGCTGCTGGCCGCCCCCCAGGCCCTGCCGGTGCTGATGCCGCTGCTGGATCAACTCGGCGGAGCGCTGGTGTGGCAGGCGGCGGAAGGGGACAGCCGCGGACTGCCCCTGCGCGAACTCACCTGGAACCACACCACCCTGCATCTGCGCGCCCACGACAAGGGCTGGACCTACCTGCAGATGCTGCTGCCCCAGCCGGAAGCACCGGCGCTGGCCGCCTTGAAGCAGCGCTGGGGTGACGACCTGCTCTGGCACCTGGAGGGTGTGCGTCAGCAGGGCCAGCAGCGCCTGGCGGCGATTCCCCTGGTGCGCTGGCGGGATCGGGCAGCACTGCAGGCGTTGATGGAGCAGGCCAGAGATCTGGGCGCCCTGATCTTCAACCCCCACATCCTCACGGTGGAAGACGGGGGGCTGGGGGTGATCGATGCCGACCAGGTGGCGGCCAAGATCGCCTATGACCCGGCGGGGCTGCTCAACCCGGGCAAGCTGCGCGGCTGGGCGTGCCGCGGCTGATCGCCACCCCGACATTCAGGCTGACAGCCGGCTGTTGGCGGCAACGCTCAGCTGCACTCCAGGCTGGCCCGGGTGCTGATGCCGGTGAGCGGATGGGTGCCGCTGGCCCGCTGACAGAGGGCGCGCTGATCGGCGCGGTCCAGCAGGGCATCGGTGAAGTCGGCGTTGTCGATCTGTGCACCGCTGAAGCTGCTGCCGGCGGCGATCACCCCGCGCAGCAGGGCGCCGCGCAGATCGGTTTCACTGAAATCGGCGCGGTCCATCAGGGCGTCGGAGAGATCGGCGCCATGGAAATCGGAGCGCGAAAACACGCCCTGGGTGAGGATCGAGCCGCGCAGATCGGCGCCTGAGAAATCAGCATCCCGCCCAACCGCGCCGGCAAAAGAGGTGTTGGCGAGTTGCTGGCCGCTGAAATCCACGCCGCTCTGGTTGGTGAGCGTGTAATCGACCCGGTCTTGAAACAAGGCGCGCTCCTGCAGCCCCACCCCGGCGGAGGTATCGAGAGCCGAGGCCGGCAGCGGCCCCAGGCCCACCCCCAGCAGCTGGGTCAGCAGTAGCCCCAGCAGCAGCACGGCCGGGGCCACCACTCGTGCCGTTGCCGCCACGGCCGCCATTGCCGCCAACCCCGCCCGCCCGCCCCGCGAGCGCCGGCCCGGCAGCGCGGCCACTTCCACTGCCTCTGCTTGCACCACTGCATCTGTATGCGCCACTGTCATCGCTTCAGCCCGGAGGTGCCGTCCTCACTCTCCCCTGCCCCGGGGGCCAGGTCCAGCGTGCCGGCCGCCAGCAGGCTGCCCAACAGATAGAGCGAGCCCGCCACCACCACCGGCGGCGCCCCAGGCACAGCCTCCCAGGCTCTGGCCGCCGCCGCCAGCCCCTCCTCCAAGCTGGCGGCGGCCAGCAGGGCAGCGGCCCGCTCGGGGCAGGCGCTGCGCAGTTCAGCGGCGCCCCAACAGGCGTGGCCGGGAACGGGCACCAGCCAGCAGCGATCCGCGGGGGCCAGCAGGGCGCGCACCATCTCCTGACCCTGCTTGTTGGCCAGCATGCCCATCACCCAGAGCCGGGGCGGTGCCGGCTCACCGCCGCCACGGTCGAGTTCGGCCCGCAGCTCCTGGGCCGCCGGCAGGTTGTGGGCCCCGTCCAGCAGCAGGGGCAGCTGCCCCCAGCGGGCCCGCTGCCGGCGGCCTGGCCAGCGGGCGGCGGCAAAGCCGGCGCCGATTGCCGCGTCGGGGAGGCGCCAGCCCTGGCGGCGCAGCACCTGGAGCATCTCCAGCGCCACCGCCGCATTGGTGCGCTGCATGTCACCGGGCAGACCATGGCGCCAGCGCAGCGGGCCCGCCACCAGCTCCTCCCCCTGCTGCTCCAGCGGGCTCACCCAGCGGAGCGCGCAACCCAACTGCTGCGCCCGTTGCTCCAGCACGGCCGTCACATCGGGCCGCTGGGGCCCAGATACGGCCGCGGCGGCCCCGTGCAGCACACCGGCCTTTTCAGCGGCGATCGCCGCCTCGCTGTTGCCGAGGAATTCGGCATGGTCGAGGCCGATGCTGGCGAATCCCAGCACGCGGCGATCGGGATGGACCGTGGTGGCATCCAGCCGGCCCCCCAGCCCCACCTCCAGCACCACGATCTCCATGCCGGCTTCCGCGAAGGCCACGAAGGCTGCCGCCGTGACCAGCTCGAACGGGGTGAGATCGTGGCGCCGCGCCAGCGGCTGCAAGGCACTCAGCAGGTGCCGCAGCTGGTCGGGAGCGATGGGCCCGGCCCCCAGCTGGATGCGCTCGCACCAGCTCACCAGATGGGGCGAGGTATAGAGCCCGCAGCGGTGACCGGCGGCCTGAAGCGCGGCGTGGAGCAGTACGCAGATTGAGCCCTTGCCATTGGTGCCAGCCACCTGCACGGCGGCGAAGCGGCGCTCGGGGTGGCCCAGCTCTGCCAGAGCCGCCTGCAGCCGCACGAGCCCCAGGTCCACCCCACGGCGGCTGAACGGTTCAATCAGATCGGCGAAGTCGTCGATGGGCGGAAGCCGGTGGGAGACCGAGGCGCTCGGCAGCTTCAGGCGCCAGCCAAGGCGTCGATGGTGTGCTCGAGGCGGCTGACCGCCAGGCGCAGGTGCTTGGGCCGGATCACCAGCGGCGGCACGAAACGCACCACGCGCGGGCCGGCAGGCACCACCAGCAGACCGGCTTCAATCGCCCGCAGGGCAATCGCCGGTGCCAGCAGCTCACCATCGACCTTGAGCACCAGGCCCTGCAGCAGGCCCCAGCCCCGCACACCCTCGAGCTGATGGGGACGACGGGACACCAGATCCCCGAGCAGCTCCTGCAGCAATGTGCCCATGGCCTGCACATGCGGCACCAGGGCGCGCCGCTCCAGTTCCTGGACCACCGTGAGGGCGGCGCGGCAGGCGAAGGGGTTGCCGCCGAAGGTGCTGGCGTGGTCGCCCGGGCGGAAGTGATCCACCGAGCGCTTCACGGCCAGGGCTCCAATCGGGATGCCACCGCCGAGACCCTTGGCGAGGGTGATCGCATCGGGCTCCACGCCGAGCTGCTGGTAGCCCCAGAGCGCGCCGCTGCGGCCCACGCCGATCTGCACCTCATCGAAGATCAGCAGGATTCCGTACTGGTCGCAGAGCTCCCGCAGGCGGCGGAAGAAGGCAGGATCCCCGGGGTTCACACCCCCTTCGCCCTGCAGCGGCTCGATCAGCACCGCGGCAGCGCGGGGGCCGGCGGCCTCGCAGTCCATCAGCAGCGCTTCGAACGCGGCGATGTCGTTGTAGGGAAAGAAGCAAAAGCCTTCCACCATCGGCTCAAAGCCCTGGTGGTACTTCGGCTGGCCGGTGGCGCTCACCGCCGCCAGAGTGCGGCCATGGAAACTGGCCTGGGCCGTGAGGATGATCGGCCGCTCGATCCCCCGCACGGTATGGCCGTGCTTACGGGCCAGCTTGATGGCCGCCTCGTTGGCCTCGGCGCCGGAATTGCAGAAGAACACCCGATCAGTGCAGCTGCGGCTGGTGATCCAGGCGGCCAGCTCCTCCTGTTCGGGAATCCGGTAGAGGTTGGACACATGCTGCAGGCGGCCCAGTTGCCGGGACAGCGCCTTGCGCATCACGCGGTCGCTGTGGCCAAGGGTGCAGGTGGCGATGCCGGCGACGCAGTCGAGGTAGCGGCGCCCGGCGCTGTCCTTAACCCACACCCCCTTGCCCTTCGCCAGCTCCAGCGGGAAGCGGGCGTAGGTGTCCATCACCGGTTCGAGCACCAGCGCCAGCGTGGGGGCGGGCCCGGGCGGAGCGGCGATTTCTACGGACATGGGGCTGAAGCTGGAGGGATGGGAGCGGTGGGACTCGAACCCACATGCCCGAAGGCGCTCGATTTTGAGTCGAGTCCGTCTACCAATTCCGGCACGCTCCCATCAGGCGACTCTAGAGGGACGCGGGAATCAGCCCTTCGCCCCGACAGCGGCCAACCGCCCAGCTCTCCGCTCAGCCATGCACCCGGCGGATCACCGCACCGACGCTGTTGAGCTTCCCTTCCAGATCGGCGTAGCCGCGGTCGAGGAACTCCAGGCCCTGCACGCAGGTGCTGCCATCGGCGGCCAGGCCCGCCAGCACCATGGCCGCGGAGGCGCGCAGATCGGTGCCCTGCACGGGAGCGCCGCTGAGCCGGGCCACCCCCTCCACGAATGCCGTGTTGCCCTGCATGCGGATCGAGGCCCCCATGCGCTGCAGTTCAGCCACGTGCTGAAGGCGGTTTTCAAAGATCGTCTCGACGACCATGCTCGTGCCCGAGGCCGTGGCCAGCAGGCTCATGAACGGGGCCTGCAGATCGGTGGGGAAGCCTGGGAACGGCTGGGTGCGCAGGTCGAGAGCCTCAATCCGGTCGGCACGGATGGTCATGCCGATGCCGTCGGCTTCAAGCGAACAGCCGGCTTCCTCCAGCTTGCTGAGCACGGCACCGAGGTGGTCGGGGATCAGTGGGGCGACCCGCAGCTCGGAGCGCGTGATCGCCGCGGCCAATAGGAAGGTGCCGGCCTCGATGCGATCGGGGATCACGGCGTAGTCAGCGCCATGCAGCCGCTCGACGCCAATGATCGTGATCGTGGGGGTGCCGGCGCCTCGCACCTTGCCCCCCATGGCGATCAACAGGCCAGCCAGATCCACCACCTCAGGCTCAAGGGCGGCGTTGTGGATCACCGTTTCGCCATCGGCCAGAGCCGCAGCCATCATCAGTGTTTCGGTGGCGCCGACGCTGGGGCATTCCAGGTGGATATGGCCGCCATGGAGCCGGTGGCCGCGGCCGGGCACCACGGCCGACACCACTCCGTGATCAATGGTGACCTGGGAGCCGAGCGCCTTGAGGCCCCGCACGTGCTCGATCACTGGGCGGGAACCGATCTGGCAGCCACCGGGCAGAGGAATCTTGGCCACACCGAGGCGAGCCAGCAGCGGACCGATGCAGAAGAAGCTGGCCCGCAGGCTGTTGACCAGTTCGTAGGGGGCGGTGGAGTGGGTGAGATGGGCGCCATCGAGCTCGATCCAGTCGGCACCGCGTTCCACCTTCACGCCGAACGCGCCCAGGATTTCGCCCATCGCCGCGATGTCGGTGAGGGGGGGGATATTGCGAAGGCGCAGGGGTTGGGTACTCAGCAGGCAGGCGGCCATCAGCACCAAGGCTGAATTCTTGGCACCGCTCACGCGCAGCTCACCGGACAGACGGTGCCCGCCGAGGATCTCCAGGCGTGGATTGACCATCAACTGTGGCGCCACGGCGGCTGTCACGGTCATGGTTGATTGCAGAACCGATAGTCCCGGCATCTTGACAATTCAGAGGCGCACCGTCTAGCCGTCCGCCCCCAGAACTGTCTTCCGCAGCACCCCGTGGGGTGACGCGCGACCTGCTGCCCAGCGGCGCAGACGATGATCTAGGGTTGCTCCGTCGCTGCGGCGGCACGCCAGCGGATGTGGCGGAATTGGTAGACGCGCTAGTTTCAGGTACTAGTGGCAGCAATGTCGTGGGAGTTCAAGTCTCCCCATCCGCATCTTTTTTCATCCAGCCCCTTAGCTCTGTAGGAACCTCCAAACAGGGTTCTCCTCCTTCTCGCTCCCGTTTCCATGATCGTCCTCAAGATCAGCAACTCCTCCGAGGTCGTGGCAGGGAAAATCGGGCGCTTTCTTGAACGCCTCACCCCCGACAGCTTCGACGAAACCACCGTCGAAGACATCGTGCTGCAGAAGCTCGTCGAAAACCTGCGCGAGGAAGGCATTCGCGGCGAGGTGGCGGCGGTCAAAGGGATTGATCTTCATGCCACCGAACTGGTGATGAAGGATTCCATGCATGTCAGAAAACATCAGGTCTTCTGAACTTCCCCAGTCCGTCCAGCCCCTTCAGCTCGGTGGACCACCGCCTACCGATCGAAGCCGCCAAACTGGCGAGCCAATCCGATCAAGTGAGCCAAGCCGATCTGTCGACGACTGCCAGCGCGCCGAGCCACACCAGCCAGCGGCCTTTCTGCGGCCGTTGATCACCAGCCGGCGCAACCCTGTGGTGGGACGCTTTCGCGCCTTGCATGAATCCCGTGGCCGCCGCGATCACGGCTGCGTGCTGCTGGAGGGCACCCACCTGATCGAGGAAGCCGCCAGCCTCGGCCTGGCGGCCAATGAGCTGCTCGCCACACCCGCCTGGATCGAAGCCCATCAAACCCTGCTGCGGCAGCATCCGGCCATGGCGGCGGTGCTGCAGCCGGTGGATGAGGCGGTGCTGGCGGCCGCGGCCACCACCCAGCATCCCGATGGGGTGGTGGTGAGCCTGGCCCTGCCACGCCCCACCGCCCCCGCCGGGCTGGGGTTTGTGTTGGCCCTGGAGCAACTGCAGGATCCGGGCAACCTGGGCACCTTGATGCGCACGGCGCTGGCGGCCGGCGTGGAAGCGCTGTGGCTGGCCGGTGGCGCTGACCCCTGGCAGCCGAAGGTGGTGCGCGCCTCAGCCGGCGCGGCCCTCACCCTGCCGCTTGAGCGGCTGGAGGGGCTGGCACCACGCCTGCAGCAGGCCCGCGCGCAAGGGGCCCAGGTTGTAGCCACCACCGTGATGGCCCGCGGCGGCCCCGCCACCACAGCCAGCACCGCTGTGATTCCCTACTGGCAGCTCAACTGGACGCTGCCGACGGTGCTGCTGCTGGGCAATGAGGGGGCAGGGCTGAGCGCCGACCTGCTCGCCTGCTGCAGCCACCGGGTCACGATTCCCCACAGCGCCGCCGTGGAATCCCTCAATGTGGCCGTGGCGGCGGGGCCCCTGTTGCTGGAGCGCTGGCGCCAGCAACAGGAGAGAATGCCGATCACTCCCTGAGACACGCCCCGGTGAGCGACAGCAGCGCCTCTTCCTTCGACTACGACGTGATCGTGATCGGCGCCGGCTATGGCGGCTTCGATGCGGCCAAGCATGCGGCTGATCATGGCCTGCGCACGGCGATCATCGAATCGCGCGATATGGGTGGCACCTGCGTCAACCGGGGCTGCGTGCCCTCGAAGGCGTTGCTGGCCGCCAGTGGCCGGGTACGGGAGCTGGCGGATGCCAAGCACCTGCAAGGCTTCGGCATCCATGCCGCGCCGGTGCGCTTCGAGCGCCAGAAGATCGCCGATCACGCCAACCAGTTGGTGGCCACGATCCGCGCCAATCTCACCAAGACCTTGGAGCGGTCGGGGGCCGTGATCCTGCGCGGCAAGGGACGCCTTGATGGGCACCAGCGGGTGGCGGTGCGCCAGAGCAGCGGGGTGGAACAGGTGTTCACCGCCCGCGATGTGATCGTGGCCACAGGCTCGGATCCCTTTGTGCCGCCGGGAATCGAAACCGATGGACGCACGGTGTTCACCAGCGACGAAGCAATCAGCCTGGAATGGCTGCCCCGCTGGATCGCGATCGTGGGCAGCGGTTACATCGGCCTGGAATTCGCCGATGTGTACACAGCATTGGGTTGCGAGGTCACGATGATCGAGGCGCTCGATCGGGTGATGCCCACCTTCGACCCCGACATCGCCAAGATTGCCGCCCGCCACCTGATTGATGGCCGTGACATCGACACCCGCGCCGGCCTTCTGGCCCGCAAGGTGACCCCAGGATCGCCGGTGCGGATCGAGCTGGCCGCCATGGCCACCAAGGAGCTGGTGGAGGTGCTGGAGGTGGATGCGGTACTGGTGGCCACCGGGCGGGTACCGGTGAGCAAGGATCTTCACCTGGCCAGCGTGGGCGTGGAGACCAACCGCGGCTTCATCCCCGTGAACGATCAGCTCCAGGTGCTGGCAGGCGAGACGCCCGTTCCCCATCTCTGGGCTGTGGGCGACGTGACCGGAAAGATGATGCTGGCCCATACCGCCGCTGCCCAGGGCACCGTGGCGGTGGACAACATCCTTGGCCACACCCGTGCGATCGACTACCGCTCGATCCCGGCTGCCACCTTCACCCATCCCGAGATCAGCTCGGTGGGCCTGAGCGAAGCCGACGCCAAGGCACTGGCGGCCGCCGAGGGCTTTGAGCTGGGCAGCGTGCGCAGTTACTTCAAGGCCAACTCCAAGGCGCTGGCAGAATTGGAAAGCGATGGGCTGATGAAGCTGCTGTTCCGCAAGGACACCGGCGAGGTGCTGGGCGCGCACATCTACGGATTGCACGCCGCCGACCTGATCCAGGAGGTGGCCAATGCCGTGGCCCGCCGCCAGCGGGTGGGGGAGCTCGCCACCGAAGTGCATACCCACCCCACCCTCAGCGAGGTGGTGGAAGTGGCGTACAAGCAGGCCGCCGCCGCTGTGGCCTGAGGCCCGGCCCACGCTGCAAAGGGTGTGCCGGCGAAGGCCCCTACGATCAGCTTCTGTTGCCGAGGGGCTTTGGAGCTTCGCCGCCGTCCACCCAATCCGCCGGTGAAGGTGGCCCATCTTCAGTTCGGCATTCCCCACCCCGAGCAGGAGCCCCAGCACATCCTCGAGCGGATTGTCTGGGAGAAAGACCGCGAGGTGGCCGCCGCCAGGGAGCGGGTGCCTCTGGACACACTGCAGCGCCAGCTGCGCGACCTGCCCCCCACCCGTGACTTCGTGGCCGCGCTGCGGGCCAGTTGCCGCAAGCCCGCGGTGATCGCCGAGATCAAGAAAGCCAGCCCCAGCAAAGGCGTGATCCGCGCTGATTTTGATCCCGTGGCCATTGCCCGGGGCTACGCCGCCGGTGGTGCCAGCTGCCTGTCAGTGCTCACCGACAAGAGCTTTTTCCAGGGCGGCTTTGAGGTGCTGGTGGAGGTGCGTCAGGTGGTGGATCTGCCCCTGCTCTGCAAGGACTTCATCCTTTCCCCGTACCAGCTGCACCAGGCACGCGCCGCCGGCGCCGATGCCGCCCTGCTGATCGCGGCAATCCTCACCGACCAGGACGTGACGTACCTGATCAAGGTGGCCCGCGCCCTGGGGCTGGCCGTGCTGGTGGAGGTGCACGACGCCGAAGAGCTGGAGCGGATGCTGCGCCTGCCCATCTGGAGTGAGCCGGGCGCGGCGGCTCACACCGTGATCGGCATCAACAACCGCGACCTCACCAGCTTCCACACCGACCTCGCCACCACCGAGCAACTGATGGCCCGTTACGGCGATCAGATCCGGCAACGGGGGGCGCTGCTGGTGAGCGAGTCGGGGCTGTTCAACCGCGACGACCTGGACCGGGCCCAGAGCGCTGGCGCCGATGCGGTGCTGGTGGGGGAAGCGCTGATGCGCCAGCCCGATGTAACCGCCGCGCTGGAACAGCTGATCAGCGGTTGACGGCGGCTGGCCGCGCCTGCTGAAAGGCTGGTTGCTGCCTTCGGAGGCACGCCGCAGCAATGCTCAGCGCGTGCTGCGGCTGGGATGAACGGCCGAGGCTTGACCAGGCCAGGGGGCAGGGAGTGTGCTTCTTTTTCTCCCCAAACACGTGGCTGACTGGGTCAAAAAAAACCCCGCCAGAGGCGGGGTGCGGTGAACCAAAGCTTGGTGGAGTGGATCCCGGGGATCACACCTTGCGGGAGTAGAACTCCACCACCAGCAGTTCGTTGATCTCAAGCGCCACCCATTCACGCTCAATGCGGCCGTTGACCTTGGCCGAGAGCTTGGATTTGTCGAGCTCGAGGTTGGGTGGGATGTTGGAGAGGCCTGGGAACTCCAGATTGCCTTCAGCCAGTTGCTTGCTGGCCTTGCGTTGGCGCACGATGATCACATCACCGGCGCGGCACTGATAGCTGGGGATGTCAACGACACGGCCGTTCACGGTGATGTGGCCGTGGTTCACCAGCTGGCGGGCGCCGGGCACGGTGGGGCCGAAACCGAGACGGAAACAGACGTTGTCGAGACGGTTCTCGAGCAGCTTCAGCAGGTTGGTTCCGGTGGAACCCTCCTGGGCGCGCGCTTTCTTGACGTAGCGCACGAGCTGGCGCTCGGAGATGCCGTAGTTGAAGCGAAGCTTCTGCTTCTCTTCGAGGCGGATGGCGTATTCGGAGCGCTTGCGACGGGCTTGGCCGTGCTGACCGGGGGGATAAGACCGCTTGGCGGACTTACGGGTGAGACCGGGAAGGTCTCCCAAGCGCCGCGTGATCCTCAGGCGAGGGCCGCGGTATCGGGACATCGGGGAAAGCTGTTCAAAGGGATGGGTCGGCGCCGCCGCTGACCTGGGAGCATGCTGGAGGTCTCCCTCGGCAGCTCCCGGCAGTGGAACGCCAGCCCATCACTCTATCTTCCGGAGCCAACGCCCTTTCCGCCCTGGTGGCCCGGGTGCTGGTGGGCCTGATCCAGGCCTACCGGCAGTGGCTGTCTCCCCTGCTCGGGCCCCGCTGCCGTTTCATCCCCAGCTGCAGCGCCTATGGCCTGGAGGCGATCGGGCGGCATGGCCCTTGGCGAGGCGGTTGGCTCACGGCTCGCCGCCTGCTGCGCTGCCACCCCTTCACCCCCTGCGGCTGTGATCCGGTTCCCGATTGAAGCCGTGTCATCCCCACCCTCGCTCCTCCATGACCGTCACAGCCGGCCTGCCCCCGCTCACGCTCTACCGGCGCGACGGCTGCTGCCTCTGCGACGGGCTTGAGCAACGGCTGCGCGAGCTTGAGCCCCGCCCGGAGCTGGTCCTGGTGGATGTGGCGAGCGACCCCGCGCTGGAGGCCCGCTACGGGCTGGAGATCCCGGTGCTGGCCGTGGTAATGGCCCATCAGCTGCAGGAATTGCCACGGGTCTCGCCACGGCTCAGCGGCGCAGCCCTCGACCGCTGGCTGAGGAAGTGTCTGGCAGCGCTTTCAGACGCCCCCGAATCCGCCTAAAAACCTGCCAAACCGCCCCGGCGGCGGCGGCTGCCTCCCCACCCCCCATGTCCCACCCGCTCCATTCCCTCCTGCGCAAGAGCGGTCTGGAGGTGCCCCCAGCCCTGGGCGAGGCCGTCGTGATCGGCGTGAGCTGCGATTCCCGCCGCGTGGGGCCCGGCACCCTGTTTGTGGGGGTGCCCGGCGGACAGGTGGATGGTGGCCTGTTCTGGCCCAAGGCGCTGAGCAGCGGCGCCGTGGCCGCGGTGATCGGCGCCGCGGCGGCGGCCCAATGCCCGCCTTCGGTCACCGACCCGGTGCTGGTGGTGCAGGAGCCACTGGCGGAGGTTGCCGGGCGGCTGGCCGCTGCCTTCTGGGGGGAGCCCAGCCAGCAGCTGGCCCTGATCGGTGTCACCGGCACCAACGGCAAGACCACCACCACCTATCTGATCGAGCATCTGGCGGCCGCCTGCGGCCAGCCCGTCGCCCTGTTCGGCACGCTCAGCAACCGCTGGCCCGGCCACAGCGCCACCGCCTCCCACACCACCGCCTTCGCCGATGAGCTGCAACGGCAACTGGCCGAGGCGGTGGCAGCCGGCGCCCGGGTCGGGGCGATGGAGGTGAGCTCCCATGCCCTTGATCAGGCGCGGGTGGCGGGCTGCCACTTCGCCGGCGCCGTGTTCACCAACCTCACCCAGGACCACCTCGACTACCACCCGTCGATGCAGGCCTACTTCGAGGCCAAAGCCCTGCTGTTCGCCTCCGAGCGGCTGGCAGGGGGCGCAGTAGTGAACATCGACGACCCGTGGGGGGCGCAGCTGGCGGAGCGCCTGGCGGGCATCCTCGGCGCGCGCCTCTGGCGCTGCTCATTGGCGACGCCGGCAGAAGTGGCGGGGGCGGGCGGGACGGAGCTAGGCGTGCGTGATCTGGTGTTCGGGGCCGATGGCGTCAGCGGCACCCTGGTAAGCCCGTTGGGTTCCGGGCCGTTTCATTCCCCTCTGGTGGGGCGGTTCAACCTGATGAACCTGTTGCAGGCGGTGGGCGCCCTGCTGCAGCAGGGGCTGGAGCCGGCCCCGCTGCTGGCGGCGATCGAAAGCTTCCGCGGGGTGCCCGGCCGCATGGAGCGGGTGGTGCTGGCTGGCGGTGGCGGCACTGGCCTGCCGGCGGTGCTGGTGGACTACGCCCACACCCCCGATGGGCTGGAGAACGCCCTGGCCGCCTGCAGGCCCTTCTGCTCCGGCCGGCTGATCTGCGTGTTCGGCTGCGGCGGCGACCGCGACCGCGGCAAGCGGCCCCAGATGGCGGCCATCGCCGCCCGGCTGGCGGATCGGGTGGTGGTGACCTCCGACAATCCGCGCACGGAAGATCCCCAGCGCATTCTCGACGATGTGGTGGCCGGCATTCCTGCCGGTACCGACCTGGTGGTGGAAGGGGATCGAGCCGCTGCCATCGCCGCCGGCATCGCTGCGGCGGCGACCGGTGATCTGGTGCTGATCGCCGGCAAGGGCCATGAGGACTATCAGATCCTCGGCACCACCAAGATCCACTTCGACGACCGGGAAGAGGCGCAGAAGGCACTGCGGCTCAGGGCCGCCTGACGGCCATCTGCCCATGCCAGAGGCAGGCACCAACGGCGGCCGGCTCCGCCAAACGGTCTGATTGATCACACAAAAGTGGAAAAGCATCCCTCTCACGGTTAGAAAATTGAGCGCCAACACGCTTTTCTCCCCCGCATGGCTTCCAGTGTTCCACTGGCGAAGAAGTTTTTCGCTGAACTGATCGGCACCTTCTGGTTGGTGCTCGGCGGTTGCGGCAGTGCCGTTCTGGCAGCTGTCTTCCCTTACGACAACCCCACTGCCAACCCCCTCGGCCTGGGCTTCCTCGGCGTCTCGCTCGCCTTCGGTCTGACCCTGCTGACCATGGTCTACACCTTCGGCCACATCTCCGGCTGTCACATCAACCCTGCCGTCAGCTTCGGGCTGTGGGCCGGCGGCAAGTTTCCCGGCTCCCAGCTGCTTCCCTATGTGATCGCCCAGGTGCTCGGCGGGGTGATCGCCGGTGGTGTGATTCTGCTTGTGGCCAGTGGCCGCGAGGGCTTCGCGCTCACCGGTGGCAATCCGCTGGCCACCAACGGCTGGGGGGCTCACTCCCCAGGCGGCTATGGCTTCCTGGCGGCCCTGGTGATCGAGGTGATTCTCACCTTCGTGTTCCTGCTGGTGATCATGGGCGCCACCGATCGCCTGGCTCCCGGTGGCTTTGCCGGGGTGCCGATCGGCCTCAGCCTCACCCTGATCCACCTGATCAGCATCCCCGTCACCAACACATCTGTGAATCCTGCCCGCAGCACCGCCGTGGCGGTCTGGGTCGGCGGCGAGGCGATGGCACAGCTGTGGTTGTTCTGGGTGGCGCCGATCGCCGGCGCCCTGCTGGCGGGTTGGGTGCACCGCACCCTGATGGCCTCCGACACGGTCAGCTGAGGTCAGCTGAGCGGGCCACCAGCTGACGCAGGGCGTCCAGCAGTTGTTCCACTTCTGCAGAGCTGGTGGTCACGTGGGTGCAGGCCCGCACACAAGTAGGGTCGTCAAGGCTGCGAAGCCAGAGGCCCTGCTGACCCAGGGCCTGCACCACCGCTTCCGGAGCCTGATCTTCCACGGTGAAGCTCACCAAACCTGCGGGCGGCGCAGCACTGAGCAACGGCGTGATTCCGTTGATCGCCTGCAAACCCCGCCAGAGCTGGCCGCTGCGCTCCTGGATCAGCGCGAGCCGCTGCTCACAGGTTCCCAGCGACTCCAGCAATTCCAGCGAGGTGCGCAGGCCGGCCAGCAGCGGCGTGCAGGAGGTGGCCACCTCAAAGCGGCGGCTGTCGGCGTGCCAGGCACTTCCCCTGTGTGATTCGTTCGCCAGGCTGCGCCAGCCGCCCAGCGTGGGCTGCGACTCCACCAGCAGCCGCGCCGACAGCGCCACCCCACCGAGCCCTTCAGGCCCGCAGCACCACTTGTGGCCTGTGAAGGCATAGATATCGGCGCAACGGGCGGCTTCGGCCACCGGCAGGCTCCCCACCGACTGGGCCGCATCCACCAGCAACCATGGGTGGCGGACGTGCTCCTGCAGCCGCGCCGCCACTGCCGCGATCGGCATCACCAGGCCGGTGTTCCAGAGCAGATGGGACAGCACCACCAGGCGGGTGCGCGGGGTGAGCGCAGCCTCAAGGGCCGTCAGTACGGCTCCGTCCACCGCTGCTGCTGAATCGCCGCGAATATCCTTCACCGCCAGGGTGTCGAGGCTGAGGCCCTCGCGGCGCGCCAGCTCGCGGCAGGCCGCCACGATGCCGGGGTGCTCGCAATCACTGATCAGCAGCGCGTCGCCGGGCTGCCAGGGAAGCCCCCAGAGCGGCAGCACGCAGCCGCTGGACACGTTTTCGGTGAGCGCCAGCCGCGCCGGAGGCACACCACAGCCTTCCGCCAGAACTCCTCGCAGGCTGCTCACCTGCGCCGACAGCCAGGGCCAGACCTCAGCAGTGAAGGGACCAAGCTCCTGCAGCCGTTGCCAGCTGGCGGTGATCGCCGCCAGCGAGGGGGTTGGCAGGGGGCCCTGGCCGCCGTAGTTGAAGTAACTCTTGTTGGCCAGCGCGGGCATGAGCTGCCGCAGCTGGGCAGGGGTGTGTGGGTGCATGGCAGGGCTGTGACGCCTTCAGGTGAGCACGGAACCCTGCACGAACGGCTGGCCCGCGGCCAGGGCACGGAGATTGGCGCCGGTGACGTGGGCGATGTCACCGAGGGCCTCATGGGTGAGGAAGGCCTGATGGGCGGTGATCAGCACGTTCGGGAAGGTGAGCAACCTGGCCAGCAGGTCGTCCTGGAGCACATGGCTGGAGAGATCCTCGAAGAACACCCCCTCCTCCTCTTCGTAGACATCAAGCGCCACACCACCAAGGCGGCCCGATTTGAGTGCCTCGATCAAGGCTGAGGTATCGATCAGAGCACCGCGACTGACATTGACGAGAATCACACCGGGCTTCATGCGCTCGATGGTTTCGCGCCGGATGATGTGATGGGTGTCCGGAGTGAGCGGAACGTGCAGGGAGATCACATCGCTCATTGAGGCCAATGTGATCGGGTCGAGATAGGTGATGCCCTCGCGCGCCGCCCAGGCGGCATCCGGATAGGGGTCGTAGGCCACCACCACCATGCCGAAGCCGTGAAGGATGTGCGCCACGATCTTGCCGATCTTGCCCGTGCCCACGATTCCCACCGTCTTGCGATGCAGATCGCTGCCGACCAGGCCCTGAAGTGAGAAATTCATTTCCCGCACCCGGTTATAGGCGCGATGAATCTTGCGGTTCAAGCTCAACAACAATGCCACGGCATGTTCAGCCACCGCATAAGGGGAATAGGCGGGAACATGGGTCACCGTGAGCCCCAATTCCTGAGCCGAATCCAGATCAATGTTGTTGAAGCCGGTGCAGCGCAAGGCCACGAGTGTGATGCCCCTGGCCACCAATTGTTGGATGCAGGCCCGATCCACCACATCGTTCACGAACACACAGACTGCCCGAGCGCCCTCAGCAGCCGCGGCAGTGTCTGCCGTGAGTCGAAAACCAAGAAAGCGCAGCTGCACATCGGCTCCCGTGCAGGCCGGCAGGTGCAGACGGTCGTAGGGCTTGGCATCAAACACCGCCACCGTGAAGTCTGTGGCAGGGGGCTCAAGCACTGGGGCAGGGGCCGGGCCGCTCAGCGAAGGCTTCGCAGGATCCATGACCAAACCAGGCGAAAAGGATGGATCTTCAAGCCGACCCTAACGAGCCGGCGATGTCCCCATCCTCGCGCCAAGGCCGGTCAGAGAACCTGACCCACCATTACAGCGGCAAGTGCAGAAAACAGGGTGATGCCGAGCGCGGTGAGGGGGTTCTGACCCTGGGCCACGGCGAAGGTGGTCACCACACCGGCACCTAGACAAGCCACGGCGATCTGGGTAGCAACGGCAGGACGATCCACGGTGTTCTGTACAACTGCACGGCACCGTAGGGATGGAAATTGCTGGGACTTAGGCATTCCCCGGGTTTCGTTACCCGGCGTCGGGGTTCGTTACCCGGCGTCTGTTTTCGTTACGCCGCGCAATCTGGAGGCTGGGCGGGCACGGCCACTCTCGGCCCAGTGCTTGAGCGCTTCCAGTTGTTCCCGTGCCGTACGCGACAGCGGCACCAGATCACTGGCGGCGGCGATCAGATCGGGTTCGCCGAACTCCCGGTGGTCGCCGAAAGCCAGGTGCATGGCCTCCACCACCACCTGCTCCAGTTCGGCGCCAGAGAAACCATCGGTGCGGTCCACCAGCACCTCAAGCGGAATGTAGTGCTGGGGGCGCCGCCGGCGCAGCTGCAGATCGAGAATCGCCAGCCGCTCGGCCGCATCCGGCAGATCGAGCAGGAAGATCTCGTCGAAGCGCCCCTTGCGCATCAGCTCGGGGGGCAGGCTGTCTACCCCATTGGCGGTGGCCACCACGAACACGGCGGAGGTTTTCTCTGACATCCAGGTGAGCAGGCTGGCCAGCACCCGCTGGCTGGTGCCGCCATCGCTACGGCTGTCGCCACCGAAGCCCTTGTCGATCTCGTCGATCCAGAGCACGCAGGGGGCCATCGCCTCGGCGCGGCGGATCATGTCGCGGGTGCGAGCCTCGCTGGCCCCCACCAATCCGGCGAACAGGCGCCCCACATCGAGGCGCAGCAGTGGCATCGCCCAGCTGTGCGCGATTGCCTTGGCGGTGAGCGATTTGCCCGTGCCCTGCGGACCGACCAGAAGCACGCCGCGGGGGAGCGGCAGACCGTAACGCTCGGCCTCGTCACTGAAAGCCAGCTTGCGCTGCTTCAGCCAGTGTTTGAGGGCGTCAAGGCCGCCGATGTCGGAGGGGCTGGCTTCGGTGGGGCAATACTCCAGCAGTTCGCTACGAGCGATCGCCTGCCGCTTCTCCTCCAGTACCTCGGTGAGGTCGGCTTCACCGAGCTGCCCCCGGCGGGCCAGTGCCCGGGCGGCCACCTGGCGGATGCGCTGCTCGGTGAGGCCACTGCAGCAGTGGGCCAGCTGCTCCAACAGGGCCGGCTCCGGCGGCCGGCCGCTGGCCTGGCCGATGTTGGTGAGCAGTTGGCTGATTTCCGTAGGGCTGGGCAGGGGCAGCTCCAGCACGGTGACGCACTCCTCCAATTCGCGCGGCAGCTGCCAGTCAGGGGCGGTGATCACCAATGTGCGGGGTTGGCGGCGCAGGCTGGTGGCCAGGTTGCGCAGGCGGCGGGATATGCCCGGGTCGTCGCAGTAGCGGTTGAAATCCAGCAGCAGCAGAATCGCCGGCTGATCTGCCTGCAGGGATTCGATGCTGTCGAGCGCCGCCATCGGGTTCCGGGCCGCTTCTCCCTGGCGGTTGGGCAGGCCCTGCAGACCTTGCACGAAGTCCCAGCGCAGCAGCAACCGCTGACCCAGCCGCTCCGCCGCGGTGGTGAGCAGTGCCTGGATGCGCTCCTCCTCAGAGCTGCGGATCCACAGGATCGGCGTGCGCGAACGGATCAGCAGATCCAGCTGGTCGATCCAGGGCTCCGTCATCGGCCGGCTTCAGTGCTGCTGAACGGGAGGGCGGCGGGGGGCATGGGAACGGATCAGCGGAGCTCACGCAACCGGGCCCAGCGCGGGTCGGTCACAGCACCATCCTGGGCAGAGGCGTCAGGAACCGCGGGCGTGTCGTTGGTGCTCCAGGTGGCGGGACCGGGGCACTCAGGACCGCAATGGTTGCGCACGGGCCATTGCAGGCTGAGCTGCTCGAACAGCCAATGGGCGGGATCAAAACTGCCCTGGGGATCGAGGCGCTCGCAGGGGCCATGGAGCGGATCGTCGCCTGCTTCGCTCGGCTCATCCACGCCGATCCAGAGGGGTTCGCGCTCCTCAAACGCGATCGGCTGGTTGTAGTGACGCAGGCAGCGATCGCAGCAGAGGGTGATGATCGTGTGCGCCGCACCGCTCACCTCCAGCACGCTGCCCCCATGCAGGGCAGTGATCGCGCCCCGCACCGGGGTGAGGCTGGTGAGGGAAGGCAGATGCTGGTAAACCTGCCAGTGGCAGCCCAGGGGCATGAGCCGCAGCTGCTGAAGGCTGATCGGCTGAAGCGGCGACGGCTGCGGAGGGTGGGAAGAGCCGCTCTGGGTCACTTCTTGCTCTTGGGCTCAAATGGCAGACGATCGAGGGTGCCGCCGCCACCGCTGGCCGCCACAGCCACGGTCTGCTGGGCCAGCTGCTGATCGAGAATCTCCTGGAGATTGTCAGGAAGGGCTTCGCGGGTGAGCAGGAAGGTCTGCAAGCCCTGGAAGATGTTCGCCACCACCATGTAAAGCAACACGCCGGCGGGCAACGGGAAGAACAGAAACATGCCGGTGATCATCACGGGCGTGATCTTGTTGGCGGTGGACTGCTGCGGATTCGGAGGCATCCCCATGCCCGAGAGAATCTGGGACGCGAACAGGCTGGCGCCAAAGGCTCCCACCAGGATGGCGATGTCCCAGTTGATCGCCCCATCGGTGTAGAAGCCCACCTGACCCAGGGCTTTGATGAACAGGAAGCCGCTGCGGGCCGCAAGGCCGGGCACCTTGGCCTCCACCGTGGCGTCACCGGTGCCGATGGCCATGATCTTGCCGTCGTCGCTCACCGCCACCACGTCTGCGCCTTTGGTCACCGACCAGGTGGGCAGGAAGGCCGAGCCGTTCTCCACATCGGCGAGCACGGCGCTGAACGGCTTGCCCTCACGGGTGTGCAGCTCAATCTGCGCGGTGTCGCCGACACCGAGCTTGGTGCCCTGCTCCAGGCTGGCCACCACCGGCACGTGGCTGGTTTCGGTAATGAAGATCGAATGGCTGGCGCTGTTGAAGGGCTTCGATTCCACTGCAGCGATCTGGTCGGCGGGAAGCACCTTCAGGTTCAGCGTGTAGGGCACATCAGCGAAGGGGGATCCCCTAAGGGTGGCGAACAGGGCGAACAGGATCGGCATCTGCACCACCAGCGGCAAGCAGCCGGCCAGGGGGCTGCCGAACTCCTTCATCAGCTTGCCCAGCTCCTCCTGCTGCTTCTGGGGGTTGCTGGCGTAGCGCGACTTGATTTCCGCCTGCCGCTTCTGCATCACAGGCTGGGCGATGCGCATGCGGCGGGCGCTGCGGATGGAGCCGGCGCTCAGTGGGAAGAGCGCCAGCCGGATCACCACGGTGAGCGCGATGATGGCCAGCCCGTAGCTCGGCACCAATCCGTAGAAAAAATCGAGGATGGGGAGCAGCAGGTTGTCTGAGATGTAGCCGATCACAGCGGGGTGGCGACGGGGGGAAGGATCTGATCGGCCCAGTGTGCCCGACCAATGGGGCAGAGCGAGCGCACCGGGAGGAGGTGGGGGACGTCAGGCCGTGGCCAACTGGGCATCGCCGAATCCCTTCGTGCCTGCGGCGGCGCTGGTCTTGGCGGCCATGCACTCAAGGATGTAGGCCTCTGTTTCGCGGAAGCGGGGCACCGAGCGCATCTCGAGCTTGGCGCCATCGTTGAGCACCAGCACCATGTCGCCCCAGGCGCCGAAGCCGCGGGGCACCGAGCGCAGCTCGCGGATCTGGCTGTACACCACCTGGGTGCGATCGCGGCCCAGCCAGCCGCCGCTCACGGAAATCCGGCGGCTGGTGATGCGGAAACGCAGCCACAGCGCCCGCACGATGGCCCCGACGGCGAAGGGGATGCCGATCACGGTGAGACCGACGAAGAGGTTGAAGATCAGATCGCCCTTCGCCGGGCCGCCCTCATAGAAGACGGGTTCGGGAATGGTGGGGATCACGGGAAGACCATCGGTCGGGGTACCACTCATGGGCTCAGACCTGCCTTGCGAAACAGCTCCTCGCATTCTCCCAGCAAGACCTCGGGACCTGCGTCTGCGCTGCCTGGTTTGAGGCTGAGCAGAAGCCAGAGCGCACGGCCCGCAGGCATGGGGCCAGCGCAACGCTGGTGCAACCAGGTGTGCAGTTGCCGTCGCAACTGGTTGCGCCGAACCGCCAGCTTGCTGACCTTGCTGCTCACCACCACGGCACAGCGGCAGGCGCTGGGGGGGTGATGGCCGCTGGCGCGCAGCAGTGAAGGATCCGCCTCAAGCACCCGAAGCACCATGTGGGTTCCATGCAGCCTGCGGCCGCTGCGGTAGAGCCGATCGAAAGCCCGACGGCTCCGTAGCCTCAGCCCGGCGGGCAACGCCATGGGATGGGGCGCACGGGGCCCAGCATGGGGGATCGGGTCAGACGGCCAGGCGGGCGCGGCCGCGGCGGCGACGGGTGCGGATCACACGGCGGCCGGTGTGGGAGCGCATGCGCACCCGGAATCCGGAGACGCGTTTGCGTTTGCGGCTGGTTCCTTCAAGAGTGCGCTTCGTCATGCTGCCGCTCGGGGTCTTGCTCGTGGTCGATTGGCCAACTTATCAGGCAGGCGCCCGGTGGTCATGGCTCAGTTGGTGGGGTCGATCTGGATCAGCCAACTGCCCAGGTAGCCGGCAAAGGGCACATCACCTGGAGCCTGCGCAAGGGCGTTGAACTGGTACATGCCGGGGTTGAAGGGGTTGAACAGATTCATGTACACCCCGATGGTGATGTCGTCGGGGATGGGGCGATCGGGGAAGATCTCGATCGCCTTGCCATCGGCGTTCACCTCAATGGTGGCAGGAATCTGTTCCTTGCAACGGGTGCGCGACATCATGCCCCCTTCCTGCATGACGCAGAGCTTGATGTCCTTGGGCTCGATCCGGGTCTCGAAGGAGGTGGGCACTGCCACTGTGAGCTTGAGGATGGCTGTGTTGCGGTCTTTGGGCCTCAAGATGAGGTAGTACTCCGACCGCCTCAGACGTGCCGTTTCGGTCATGAAGAAGTAGAGCCTGCGGTAATCCCGGTTGTTGTCCCAGCGGAACTCCAGCAGGCCCGGCGTGCCCTGCGAGCGGGCTGCCGGCACATCACTGATGGCTGCCACAAGCGCGGTGCCGGCCAAGGCCAGAGCCACCGCTGCACCGGCCCGAGGCAAACACCGCCGCAACGCACGCACCGGACGCACGAGGCGGGAGCGGAGCGAGCCGAGAAACGGAAGGGTCATGGGACGGGGGTGCGGGCCGAAAGGCTGTGGCCCCATTCTCCCTTCCCCGTTCCAGTGGTTCAGCCCGAGGGGGTGCAGCGGCCGAGCTGTCAGTTATGACCGGATCTGTCCGGACGCAGCCTGGCGGCGTCGCGCAAGTAGGGATGCACTGGAACGCGGGCGGCATCCATCCAGGCATGGGCCAGCAGCCGAATGCAGCGGGGAAGGTCACCGGAGACGGCCATCTGCTGGCAATCCAGCAAGGCCACCCCGTCCCAGTCTGGATAGCGGCGGGCGATCGCGGCGGGGAAACAGGCGTTCAGGTCGGGGGTGGCCGAGAAGGTGACCGAGAGCACCTGCGGCCCCTCCAGGCCATTGCGGGCGATCAGGGCATCCAGCAGTTCCGCCACGGCTTCGGCGATGGCGGCGCTGGTGTTGGCCTCGACGGTGATCGCGGCCCGCAGCGCCCGCAGCGCAAGTCCCTCGGTCATGGCCGCCAGAGCCAAAGCGGCTGGCCGCTCCAGGCCAGTTCCAGGCTGAGGGCCTGGTGCAGGCTGGCGAAAAGGTTGCGGCCCGGCAGGAACGACAGCAGCCGCTTGGCGGGCTTGCCGAAGGTGGTGGGACGCACCTCGTTTTCATCGAGCCCCGCCAGCCGTGCCGCGAGCCGACGAGCAGTGTCCTCGTCGCCCAGTGCATCCACCATCCCCAGCGCAAGGGCCTGAGCGCCCGTGAACACCCGCCCATCGGCGAAGCCACGTACCACTTCCTCGCTGAGGCCACGGCCGGTGGCAACGGCCGCCACGAACTGGTCGTAGCTGGAATCGATCAGCCCCTGCAACAGGGTGCGCTCATCGGCGGTGAGGGCGCGGTCGGGGGAAAGGATGTCTTTGTAGAGGCCGCTTTTGACCGTTTCGAAGCTGATTCCCACCCGCTCCAGCAGGCGTGAAAGGTTGTTGCCCCGCAGGATCACGCCGATGGAGCCAGTGATCGTGCCCGCATTGGAGACGATGCGCTCCGCCGCCACCCCCACGTAAACCCCGCCGGACGCGGAAATATTGCCGAAGCTGGCGACCACACGGCAACCCTTGTCCCGCAGGCGGAGCAAGGCGGCATGGATCTCCTGGCTGTCGCCGACGGTGCCGCCGGGGGTGTCGATGCGCAGCAGCAGGGCCGGGCATTCCCGCTCCTCCACCTGACGCAGCGCCTTGAGCACCCGCTCGCGCGTGCCCCCAGCGATCGGTCCTTCAATCACGACACGGGCCAGCGTTTTGCGGGACTTTCGGCGCCAGGGCCAGGGCATGCGCTGCGGCACGTAGTGGCTGGATCTTAAAAAGGTTGTTGGCGGCCGCTCTGATGAACCCTGTTTTCCGTTGGCTGCTGATGCTGCTTCCCTTCGCGTTGTGGGGAACGGCGATGGCGGCAATGAAGCCACTGCTGGCTCACAGCGGGCCGCTCACGCTGGCCTGGATGCGCCTGGTGCCCGCCGGTCTCGCCGTGCTGCTGGCGGCCGGGGTGCTGCGACGGCCGCTCGGGGTGGATCCCGCCGACAGGCTCTGGCTGCTGGCCTTCGCGCTGGTGGACGGCACCCTGTTTCAGGGGCTGCTGGCCCGCGGGCTGGAGGGAACCGGCGCCGGGCTGGGCTCGGTGCTGATCGATTCCCAGCCGCTGCTGGTGGCTCTGCTGGCCCGCACCCTCTTCGGTGAGTCGATCAATCCGGTGGGCTGGCTCGGCCTGTTGCTGGGGCTGGCCGGCATCCTCTGCCTGGGCCTGCCGGCGCCGGTGCTCCAGCACTGGTGGCTGGAGGGTCCTGTCAGCTTCGGGGTGCGGGCCTGGAGCCACGGCGAGCTCTGGATGCTGGGCGCCGCCGCAGCGATGGCGGTGGGCACGGTGCTCTGCCGCTATGCGATGCGGCGCAGCGATCCGGTGGCGGTCACCGGCTGGCACATGCTGATCGGCGGGCTGCCGCTGCTGATCGGGGCGGCGCTCGGGCCGGCGCTCGATCCGGCGCTGCCGCCCTTCTGGCCGGTCTGGACCCTGCCGCAATGGGGCTGGATGGCCTACGCCAGCCTGCTGGGCAGCGCCCTGGCCTACGGCCTGTTCTTCTGGTTCGCCAGCAGCGGCGATCTCACCGGCTTTTCTGCCCTGACGTTCCTCACCCCGGTGTTCGCCCTGCTCTGCGGTCTGCTGCTGCTTGATGAACACCTGCGCCCGCTGCAATGGCTGGGGGCTGCCCTGGCGCTGGTGTCGGTCTTGCTGATCAACCGGCGCCGCCAGCTGTGGGTGCCCAGCACCGCCGTGCCGGAGCCAGCGCCATGAGCCGTGTGTTGCGGCTGCTGCTGGTGAGCACGCCGGTGGGCACGCTGGGCAGTGGCAGGGGCGGAGGCGTGGAGGTCACCCTGGCAGCCTTGGTGACAGGGCTCAGTGGCCGCGGCCACCAGGTCACGGTGCTGGCCGCAGAAGGGTCCCGGCTGCCTCCAGGCTGCGAAGCGGTGCAGCTGTGGACCTGCCCCGGCCACGACCAGCCCAGCTGGCAGCACCAGAGCCACGACAGCGCCGTGCAGATCCCCGCCGGCGGCCTGCTGCCTGCCCTGTGGGACCGGGTGCTGCAGGAGCAGAACGGCTTCGATGCCGTGCTCAACCTCGCCTACGACTGGCTGCCCCTCTGGCTCACGCCCCACTGCGCCACGCCGCTGTTCCACCTGGTGAGCATGGGCTCGGTGGCGCGGGTGATGGATGCGGTGATCGCCGATGTGGCGCGTCGCTGCCCCGGGCGGCTGGCCTTCCATACCCGCACCCAGGCGGCTGATTTCGATCTGCCCGGACCGCCGCTGGTGCTGGGCAACGGCTTCGATCTGTCCGCTTACCACTTCCGCGCCCAGCCCGACCCGGAGGCCCCCCTGGGCTGGGCTGGACGCATCGCACCGGAGAAGGGGCTGATCGACGCCGCACGCGTGGCCGCCGCTCTGGGCCGGCGTTTGCTGGTGTGGGGCGTGGTCGAGGACGGGGCTTATCGGGACGCGGTGGTGGCGGCGGTGCCGGCCGGCACGCTGGACTGGCGCGGCTTTCTGCCCACCCGGGAGCTGCAGGCGGAACTCGGTGGCTGCCGCGTGTTGCTGAACACACCCAAGTGGAACGAAGCCTTCGGCAACGTGGTGGTGGAGGCGATGGCCTGCGGCGTGCCTGTGGTGGCCTACCGCCGCGGCGGCCCAGGCGAACTGGTGCAAAGCGGCCTGAATGGCCTGCTCGTTCCCCCCGACGACCTCAATGCCCTGCAAGCGGCCGTGCTTGCCGCCGAGCGCCTCGACCGGCAGGCCTGCAGGCGCTGGGTGGAGCACCACGCATCGCGTGAGGCGTTCGCCGGGCGTGTGGAGGCCTGGCTGCTGGCTGGTCTGGCATCAGCTTCGCCCGCCACCAATTCGCTACAGGGTCAAACCGACAGCCGGTCGCTGGACGCAGGGACGTAGGTTTCCCACGATTGTCCCGCTGCTCGTGCCCCCTGCCAACCCGCCTGCAGCGGCACGTCGAGGGTGGGGCCCGTGGCTCGCGCTTCTTGTCACGGCGGCCCTCGGGGTGGGGATCTTCGTGCTGCGGCTCGGCGAAGCGGGGCTGGTGGACGAGACCCCGCCCCTGTTCGCCGGCGCCGCCAGGGCGATGGCGGACACCGGCGACTGGCTGACCCCTCGGGTGAACGGGCTGCCCCGCTACGACAAGCCGCCACTCGTCTATTGGCTGATGGGGCTGGTGTATGCCCTGCCGGACCACGCCCGCTTCGACCCTCTGGGCAGCTGGGCCGCCGGCCTGCCCTCTGCCCTCTCCAGCATCGGCGTGATGCTGGCCCTCTGCGCCACCTTGCTCCGCTGGCCGCAGCCCAGCCTGGGCCCCGGTGGGGTGAGGCTGCCCCAGCGACCTGCGCGCAGCGCTGTGGTGGCGGCCCTGGCCTTTGCGCTCTCCCCCCTGATGCTGCTCTGGGGCCGCATCGGCGTCAGTGATGCCCTGTTCAGCGCCTGCCTGGCTGTGAGCCTGCTGCTGTTCTGGCAGGCCTGGGCCGATCCTCGCCGCCCCTGGTGGCTGGGCTGGCTATTGCTGGGCCTGGCGGTGCTGGCAAAAGGGCCCGTGGCTGTGGTGCTGTCCGGCCTGACGCTCGCCGGGTTCGGCTGGCATCAGGGCATCCTGCTGCCCCTCTGGGCGCGGCTGAAGGCCGGGCGCGGACTGGTGGTCACCGCCCTGGTGGCCATGCCCTGGTACGCCGCGATGCTGGCGGTGGAGGGGCAGCCCTTCTGGGACAGCTTCTTCGGCTATCACAACCTGCAGCGCTTCAGCTCGGTGGTGAACGATCACCTCCAGCCCTGGTGGTATTTCATCCCGGTGCTGATCATCGCCAGCCTCCCGTTCACGCCGCTGCTGCTGCTCGGCCTGAAGCGCGGCCTGGCCCGGCCCCCCCAACCGCCACAGCACTCCCTGCGCAGCTTTGCCGCCTGGTGGCTGCTGGCGGTGCTGCTGTTCTTCACCATGGCAGCCACAAAGCTGCCGAGCTACTGGCTGCCGGCCACCCCGGCAGCGGGCCTGTTGATCGCCCTGGCGGCCCAGGACGGCGAGGGGGACAGGGTGAACGGCGAACGGCGCGGCGGTGGGGCAGGCCGGTGGTTCGTGCTCGCTCAGGGCGCCAGCGTGCTGCTGACGGCCGTAGTAGCCCTGGCGCTCTGGGGATCCAGCCACTGGATTCCTTTGATCCAGGATCCGGAGATGCCCACCCTGCCGGCGGATCTCATCGCCAGTGGATTTGTCGGCCACGCGGCCCTGTTCTGGACACTGGCGACCCTGGTGGGCCTGTTCTGCTTGCGGCGGGTGACGCCCGGCTGGCTGCTGGGGCTGCAGCTTCCTTTGGTGGCCTTCCATCTTTTCGCGCTGCTGCCAATGTGGCAGCTGGGCGACGGCGTACGCCAGCGACCGGTGCGTGAGATGGCTGCCAGCGTGCAGCGTGAGATCCGGCCCAGTGAAGGCCTGGCGATGGTGGGCGTGCTCAAGCCTTCGCTGCACTACTACACCGGTCGGGTGGTGATCTACGAGGGGGTGTCCGCCACCGGCATGGTGAATCTCAGTGATCGCCTCCGCCATGAGCGGCGCCAGGGGCAGCAACCCAGCGCCAGCGAGGAGGCCCCCACCACGCTGGTGGTGATCGATCAGAACACCAGCCAGCTGCCCTACTGGCAAGCCGTTCAGGCAGAAGAACTGGATCGCTCCGGCATCTATCGGCTCTGGCGCGTCGACCGTGCGCGGCTGGAGAGCACCGCAGCCGCACTCCTGAACGCACGTGAGGGCCGCCTGAACTGGCGAGATCCAAGGCCGGAGCGCTACTGAGCGCTGTCCTGGCGCACGCAGAAGCTGCAGTGCCCCCAGCGCTGCAGTTCACCGGCCGGAGCTGGAGCGCCGCAGCGGGGGCAATCGGCAAGGCCGTGCACATCGATGCGGCTGGGATGGGCCGCCCACACCTCCGCCTCGCTCTCGCTGCCGGTGCTGACGGCCGCGGCCGGGTGGTGATGCTGAAAGCGCAGATCGCGGATCTGGAACCCCGCCCCCCGCAGCGCGCCGAGCAGCTGATGACGGTTGAAGCGCAGGGCCTGCAGCCACTGCGGATGGTTCGCACCCACCCACAACACCCCGGCCTGCAGTGAAAGCGGGCGGCAGTGGGGCGCCAGCTGGGCGCCCGCCACCTTGGGCCAGGCCTGCCACAACGCCGCCAGGCTGCCGCCGCGTCGCCATTGGGCGGCGAGGGCCGTGAGGCAGGTGCCGACGGCGGTAGCAGGCAGCCGCGGCGGCGCCACCAGCACCTGGAGGGAGCCGATGCGACGGGTCTGGTCGCGGGGGGCGATGGCCATGGCGCCAGGTTAGGGGCGGGCAACCGGCGCATCCAGGGCCACCCACCACCGCTACCCTCGGAGGTGCCCCCTCCATGATCCATGGGCTTCTTCGATCGGCTCAGCCGCCTGCTGCGGGCCAACCTCAACGATCTGGTCAGCAAGGCGGAGGATCCGGGCAAGATCCTGGATCAGTCGGTCGCAGACATGCAGTCCGACCTGGTGAAGCTGCGCACGGCCGTGGCCACCGCGATCGCCAGCCAGAAGCGCATCGAGAACCAGGCCCAGCAGGCGGAAGCTCAGAGCAAAACCTGGTACGAGCGGGCCGAGCTGGCCCTTAAGAAAGGCGAGGAGGATCTGGCGCGCGAAGCGCTCAGTCGCCGCAAGACTTACCAGGACACCGCCACCGCCCTCAACAACCAGCTCTCCAGCCAGGCGGGCCAGGTCGACGCGCTCAAGAAAAGCCTGCTGGCCCTGGAAGGCAAGATCGCCCAGGCCAAAACAAAGAAGGATATGCTCAAGGCCCGCTCCCAGGCGGCCCAGGCCCAGGAGCAGTTGCAGAGCGCCGTGAGCGGGTTGGGCACCAACTCCGCCATGGCCGCTTTCGAGCAGATGGAGGAGAAGGTGCTGCAGCAGGAGGCCCGCAGCCAGGCCGCCGCCGAACTGGCCGGCGCCGACCTGGAAAGCCAGTTCGCCTCCCTGGAGGGCAGTGAGGTGGACGATGAACTGGCGGCCCTTAAGAACCGGCTGGAGGGCGGCCATGCCGCCACCCCGCTGCTGGCGGCCGACAGCCCCACCCCGCAGCTGGAACCCGTGAAAGCGGCGGAAGTGGATGCCGAGCTTGAAGAGCTCAAGCGCTCGATCGACAAGCTCTGAGCTCCACCGGTGCGGCAGGATCCCCGCCAGGGGATTCCTAGACTCGGACTCTCCAGATCCCTGCTCTTTCCCTGCCGTGGCCGTTGCCCAGTTCACCGACGCGACCTTCGCCTCCGACGTGCTCGAGCAGCCCGGTGCCGTCCTGGTCGACGTCTGGGCCAGCTGGTGCGGCCCCTGCCGCCTGATGGCGCCGTTGATGGAGACAGCCGCCAGCGATTACGCCGGGCGCCTGGAGGTGGGCAAGCTGGAGGCGGATGGCAATCCCAGCATGCGCGATGCCCTCAAGATCCAGGGGCTGCCCACCTTGATCCTGTTCAAAGGCGGCGAAGAGGTGGCCCGCCACGAAGGGGCGATGGCCCGTCCACAGCTCAAAGCCTTTCTTGATGCCCATCTCTGAGCGAGTCGCCCGCCTGGGCAGCGGGGTCTTCGCCCGCAACGATCAACGCAAATCCGAATACCGGCTGCACTGCACCGGCCTGAGCGCTGCCGGCCACGGCAACAGCCCGGCGCCCCTGCTGGATCTCTCGCTCGGCTCCACCGATCTGCCGCCGCCGCCGCAGGCGCTGGCGGCCATAGCGGCGGCGCTCACGCGCCCCGACAGCGCCTCCTATTGCCTGCACGCCTCCACGCGTCCGTTCCGGGAAGCGGCCGCCGCCTGGGCCCGGCGCCGCTTCGATGTGGCCGTCGATCCCGACACCGAGGTGCTGCTGCTGGTGGGGTCCCAGGAAGGCACCGCCCACCTGCCTCTGGCCGTACTCAACCCGGGCGACCGCGCCCTGCTGCTGGATCCCTACTACCCCTCCCATCGCGGCGGGCTGGAGCTGGCAGGTGCACGGCCCCTGCTGCTGCCTCTGGAGGCCGAGCAGGGCTGGCGACCACCGTTTGAGGGGGTGCCGTCCACGCAGTGGGAGCAGCTCAAGCTGATGGTGCTCGGCTACCCGCACAACCCCACCGCCACCACCGGCGAGCAGGCCTGGCTGGAGGAAGCCGCCGCTCGTGCGGTGCAGCACGGCATCGTGTTCGCCCACGACAACCCCTACGTGGACCTGGCCCTGGAGGGCGAGGCACCTGCCTTGTTGCGCAGTCCGCACTGGCGCCAGTGCGGGATCGAGTTCTTCTCGCTCTCCAAGAGCTGGTGCCTGGGCGGCTTCCGGCTGGCCTTCGCCATCGGGGCCGCGCCCCTGATCGCCGCCCTGCGCCAGGTCAAGGGGGTGGTCGATTTCAACCAGTCGCTGGCGCTGCAGGCCGGGGCCATCGCCGCCCTGGAGTTGGCGCCGCACTGGCCGCAGCAGCTGCGGGCCACCTACCGGGAGCGCCGCGACCGCATGACGGCGGCGCTCGAGGCGCAGGGCTGGCGGGTGCGGCGGCCGTCGATGGCCCTCTACCTCTGGCTGGAACTGCCGCCTGTGGCCAATGCCATGGGCTCGGAAGCGTTCTGCGCGGCTCTGCTGAAGGGCAGCGGTGTGGCGCTCACCCCTGGCAACGGCTTCGGCGACGGCGGCGAGGGGTGGGTGCGGCTGGCACTGGTTCATCCGGCGGCGGAACTGGACGCCGGTGCGGTGCGGATCGGGAACTGGCTGCGTTCGCTTTCCGGGTGACGCGGCCCCTGCCCGGCCGCCCCGGCCGATGAACGGCCGCATCGCCGCCGCCAGGCGCGAGCTGCTGCTGCGGGAGGGGCCCCTGGCTCCGCCTCTGCCCTGGAGGCTGGCCGTGGTGCCGGTGTGCGGAAGCACCGAACGGTTGCTCGATCAGCGGCAGACAGGGACGGCCCCTGGGCCGGTGGCGCTACTGGCGGAGCGGCAGCGCTTCGGCCATGGCCAGCAAGGCCGTCCGTGGGCCTCGCCCCGCGGTGGAGTGTGGATGAGTGCGGCGCTGCCATGGCCGCCGCAGGGGGCTTCCCTCGCCCTGGCGGCGGCCGTGGGGCTGGCGCTCCAGCTGGAGGCGCTCGGCCTGGCGCCCACGCTCAAATGGCCCAACGATCTGCTGCTCTACGACCGCAAGGTGGCGGGGTTGCTACCGCGGCTGCGCCTGCGCGGCGGCTCCATTCAGGCGGCCCGGGTGGGGATCGGACTCAACGGGGAAAACCCGGCGCCGGCCGGGGCGATCAATGTCCGGCAGGCACTGGCGCTCAGCGGCCATCGCCGCCGGCAGGGCGCTGATGCCATCCGCCTGGCGGCCCGCGTGCTGCTGGCGCTCGATTGGGCCGCGGCGGCAGCCGCTGAGCCGGAGCGGGTGTGGCACGAAGCCAACGCGCGTCTGCACGGCCATGGCCGAGCCATGCTGTGGCAAGGAGAGTCCTGGATGGTGGCCGGGCTGGCCCGTGACGGCGGGCTGGAGCTGAGGCGCGGCGCCGAGCGCACTGTGGTTCGGCGCCGTTTCCAAGACCTGACGTCCCAGGCTGCCTAAGCTGAGCACGCACTTTTACCGCCTGGTGTGAACCGCCTTCGTCACCTGCCGGTGCTCGCGATCGGACTGGCCTCTGTGATCGGAGCGCCGCTCGCCCTCGCTGAGCTGCGCGATGCCGCGGCCGGTGCTGCACCCGCGCCGATGCCAGCACCCACTGCGCCCCTACCCGCAGACGCCCCAGCGGCAGTGCCGCAGGCGCTCACCCCACCAGTGCCCCCTCTGGTTCCCCCGGCAGGCACCAGCGAGCCGGCCACCCAGCCGCTGCGCCCCAACCTGCAACGCTCCCAGACCCCGGCGCTGTCGTTCGATCAGGTGCTGGATCGCTTCGAACGTGAGGGAGTGGTGACACCGGCGGAACGGCAGCGGGCACGCCTCGGCGCCGTGGTGCGGCCAGAAAACCTGCCCGCCCATCGCCAGGCCTGTCGCGAGGGCGCCCTCTCCCCCACCGAATGCCGCGGCGTGGTGGTGCGCTGGCCCGGCAATGACGCGCTCACAGGCCCCGGCGGGCTGCTTTCCGATGGCACATACACCACTGCTGGGCCCGGAGGGATGCCGCTGGCACCGATCACTGTGCCCGTTTCGGCACTGCTGGCCGGCCAGGGGGGCAACTTCAGCCTTGCCAGCGTGTTTCGCATCACCCCCAGGCCCGCGCCGCTGCTGGGCAACGGCAACCGCAGCCTGCTGTTTCCGCTGATCGGCTCGGCCATCACCACCAGCGAATTCGGCTGGCGGCTGCACCCGGTGATCGGCAGCTGGCTGATGCATGCGGGCCGGGATCTGGCGGCGCCGGAGGGCACCCCGGTGGTGGCGGCCCTGGCCGGACGGGTGGTGAGCAGTGGCCTGGCCGGCGGCTACGGCCTGGCGGTGGAGGTGGAGCATGAGCGTCCCCTGCGCCGTACCCTCTACGGCCACCTCTCCGAACTCTTCGTCAAGGAAGGGGAGTGGGTGGCCCAGGGCGAAGTGATCGGGCGGGTGGGCAGCACCGGGCTGAGCACAGGTCCTCACCTTCACTTCGAGCTGCGCCAGCCGGCCAACGGCGGCTGGGTGGCGGTGGAGCCGGGCGAGTTTGACCCCGGCCGTCAACTGCTGGGCGGCAGCGATGCGATCGCCCTGCTGATGGGCCAGTTGCTCGACACCCTCGAGCGGCCGAGCGCAGCGGCAGCCGGCGACAGAACAGGGCCCGGCTAAGCGAAGGCGTCGTCGAGGCGGCCGTCGCGGAAGTGCACGATGCGATCGGCACGCGCGGCCACTTCGTCTTCGTGGGTGACCATGACCACGGTCATGCCCTCCTGGTGGAGCTGATCGAAGATCTCCAGCACCTCCTGGGTGGTCTGGGAATCCAGTGCGCCGGTGGGTTCGTCGGCCAGCAGCAGGGCCGGCCGGTTGATGATCGCCCGCGCGATCGCCACGCGCTGCTGCTGGCCGCCGGAGAGCTGGTTGGGCTTGTTCTGCAGGCGATGGCCGAGTCCGACGCGTTCGAGGGCCTCGATGCCGAGTTGCCGGCGCTGATCTGCAGAGATGCCGGCATAGATCATCGGCAACATCACGTTGTCGATCGCACTCATGTGCGCCAGCAGATGAAACTGCTGGAACACGAAACCCAGCTTGCGGTTGCGTAGATCGGCCAGCTCGTCATCGTCGAGATCTTCGACCGCCGATCCACTGAGCCGGTAGTGGCCGGAGGTGGGGCGATCAAGGCAGCCGATGATGTTCATCGCCGTGCTCTTACCCGAACCGGAAGCCCCCATCACGGCCAGATAATCACCTTCGATCACGGTGAGGCTGAGCTCATCGAGGGCGCGGACTTCGGTGTCACCGGAGCCGTAGATCTTGCTAACGCGATCGAGCATCGCCACCGGCTCATGGATCCGGGGCCGTGAGATCTCCGCCTGGGCAGACACTGTCATCCCAGGATGGCGGGAGTGGGGGGAACGGGCGCCGCGGCGATGGCGGTGGCTTCACGGGCGGCGGAAGAGGCGATCGCTTGCTGGAGCATCGGCGTACCGGTGACGGCACCGTTGGCCCAGGTGAACAGCGGATTGGAGAGCACCCCACCCACGGCCGTGACCAGCACACAGGCCACCAGGGCAGTACGCAGCGTGCCCATGCCGGCCAGGTTCCAGGTGATTGCCGGATAGGCCTTCACCACATCGGAGGCCTCCTGCGGTTCCTTCACCACCATCATCTTGATCACCGAGATGTAGTAGTAGATCGACACCACCGAGGTGATCAGACCCACCACCACCAGGAGGTACTGGTGGTCGGCCCAGCCGGCGAAGAAGAGGTAAATCTTGCCGAAGAAACCAAGCATGGGTGGGATCCCTCCCAGCGACAGCAGGCAGAGGCTGAGCCCGAGCGTGATCAGTGGATCTTTCTGATAAAGCCCGGCGTAATCAGAGATGCGGTCGCTGCCGGTGCGCAACGAGAACAGGATGATGCAGGCGAAGGCGCCCAGGTTCATGAACAGATAAGCCGCCATGTAAAGCACCATGGCGGCGTAGCCGTCTTCGGTGCCACACACCAGGCCGATCATCACGAAGCCGGCCTGGCCAATCGAGCTGTAGGCCAGCATCCGCTTCATGGTGGTCTGGGCCAGGGCCACCACGTTGCCAAGGGTCATGCTCAGCACCGCCAACACGGTGAACAGCAGCTTCCATTGGGTGTCGAAGCTGTCGAAGCAGCCCACCAGCAGGCGCAGGGCCAGGGCAAAACCGGCGGCCTTAGAGCCCACCGACAGGAAGGCCACCACCGGGGTGGGTGAACCCTCGTAGACGTCAGGGGTCCACTGGTGGAAGGGCACCGCAGCGATCTTGAAGGCCACGGTGGCGAGCACGAACACCAGGGCCAGGGCCGTGACCGGCGTGGCGCTGGTCTGCAGGGCCACGCCGACCGCATCAAGGCCGGTGGATCCGCCTGTGAGGCCGTAGAGCAGGGAAGCGCCGTAGAGGAACACCGCAGCAGCGGCGGAACCCACCAGCAGATACTTGAGGGCCGCCTCACCCGAGCGGGCATCGCGCTTCATGTAGCCCGAGAGCAGGTAGCTGGACACCGAAAGGGTTTCCAGCGACACGAAGATGCTGACCAGATCGGTGGAGCCGCACAGGAACATGGCACCGAGCGTGGCCGCCAGCAGGATCGCTGCGTATTCACCCACCGGGCTGCCGCTGCGCTCCACGTAGCGCCAGCTGATCATCAGCGACAGCAAGGTGGAGGCCGCCACCACGGCGCGGAAGGCCACTGCCAGATCGTCGGCCAGGAAAGAACCGAGGAACGAAGGCTCAAGCGGCGCATTCCATTGACGCGCCAGCAGCACCAGAGCAGTGCCCAGGCCGGCGTAGCAGATCGGCGGCACCCAGCGGACAGCCGCTTCCTCACCGGCCAGATCCACCAGCAGGCAGACCAGCAGGGCAATCAGGATGGCTGCCTCAGGCGCGATGGCGCCGGTATTCAGCTGGGCGGCTGTGATGCCCAGGCCGATCGCTGGCGCTGTGGCCGGGGCGGCGGCGGCCAGGTGGGGCAGTTCCGTCAGGGCGGGAAGGACGCCAAACAGATCCATGTCGGCTTCTAACGATCGCCTGGTCGAGCGGACTGTAGCGGCGGCGTCGCGCGTTCTCAGGCGGGATGGGCCGCCGATGCGATAAAGAGGGAACCGGTTCATCGCCTGCCTGTGGCGCACACCCTGGTCATCGTCGAGAGCCCCACCAAGGCCCGCACCATCCGCGCCTTCCTGCCGAAGGAGTTCCGGGTGGAGGCGTCGATGGGGCACGTCCGTGACCTGCCCAACAACGCCAGCGAGATTCCCGCCGCCTACAAGGGCGAGAAATGGGCCAACCTGGGCGTCAACACCAGCGAAGATTTCGCGCCGCTCTACGTGGTGCCGAAAGACAAGAAAAAGGTGGTGAAGGAGCTCAAGGACGCGCTCAAGGGCGCCGACCAACTGCTCCTGGCCACGGACGAAGACCGGGAAGGGGAGAGCATCAGCTGGCACCTGCTGCAGCTGCTCAGCCCCAAGGTGCCGGTCAAGCGGATGGTGTTCCACGAGATCACCAAGGACGCCATCCAGCGCGCCCTCGATCAGACGCGCGAACTCGATATGGAGTTGGTGCACGCCCAGGAGACCCGGCGCATCCTCGACCGCTTGGTGGGCTACACCCTCTCGCCGTTGCTGTGGAAAAAGGTGGCCTGGGGGCTGTCCGCCGGCCGGGTGCAATCGGTGGCGGTGCGGTTGCTGGTGCAGCGGGAGCGGGCCCGGCGGGCCTTCCGCAGCGGCAGCTACTGGGACCTCAAGGCCGAGCTGCAGCAGCCGGGTGGCCGTTTCGACGCCAAGCTCACCCACCTGGCCGGCGAGCGCATCGCTCAGGGCAGCGATTTCGACGAAAGCACCGGTGGGCTCAAGCCCGGCAGCAAGGTCAAGCTGCTGGCGGAGAGCGAAGCGCGGGCCCTGCGCGAGAGCGTGCTCGCCTTGCCCTGGCGGGTGGAGCAGGTGGAGGAGAAGCCCACAGTGCGCAAGCCCGTGCCGCCCTTCACCACCAGCACCCTGCAGCAGGAGGCGAACCGCAAGCTGCGGCTCTCGGCCCGCGAAACCATGCGCACGGCCCAGGGCCTTTATGAGCGCGGCTTCATCACCTACATGCGCACCGACTCGGTGCACCTCTCCGAGCAGGCGATCAGCGCCGCCCGCGCCTGTGTGGCTGAGAAATACGGCGACACTTTCCTGAGCCCCGCTCCGCGGCAGTTCAGCACCAAGAGCCGCAATGCCCAGGAGGCCCACGAGGCGATCCGCCCCTCCGGTGAACGCTTCCGCACCCCCAACGACACCGGGCTCGACGGCAAGGATCTCGCCCTTTACGAGCTGATCTGGAAACGCACCGTGGCCAGCCAGATGGCCGATGCACGGCTCACGATGCTGGCGGTGGAGATCGCCGCGGGCGAAGCCCGCTTCCGGGCCAGTGGCAAGCGCATCGATTTCGCCGGCTTCTTCCGCGCCTACGTGGAAGGCAGCGACGATCCCGATGCGGCCCTGGAGGGGCAGGAAGTGCTGCTGCCCGCCCTGGCCGTGGGCGATGCACCGGTCTGCAAGGGGGTGGAGGCGCTCGGCCACCAGACCCAGCCGCCGGCCCGCTACAGCGAAGCGGCACTGGTGAAGATGCTGGAGAAGGAAGGGATCGGCAGGCCGTCCACCTACGCCAGCATCATCGGCACAATCACCGACCGTGGCTACGCCACCCTGGCCGGCAACGCGCTCACCCCCAGCTTCACCGCTTTCGCGGTGACCGCCCTGCTGGAGGAGCACTTCCCCGACCTGGTGGACACCAGCTTCACCGCGCGGATGGAGAACACGCTCGACGAGATCTCCCACGGCAAGGTGCAGTGGCTGCCCTACCTGAACAGCTTCTTCAAGGGAGAAAAGGGGCTGGAAACCCAGGTGCAGCAGCGCGAGGGCGACATCGACCCCACGGCGTCGCGGACGATCGTGATGGAAGGCCTCCCGTGCGTGGTGCGGATCGGCCGGTTCGGCGCCTACCTGGAGTCGAAGCGGGTCGCCGACGATGGCAGCGAAGAGCTGGTGAAAGCCACCTTGCCCCAGGAGATCACCCCGGCGGAGCTCGATGCCGAGCATGCCGAACAGATCCTGCGCCAGAAAACCGAGGGGCCCGAATCGCTGGGGGAAGATCCCGAAACCGGCGATGCGATCTACCTCCTGTTCGGCCAATACGGCCCGTACCTGCAACGGGGGCAGGTGAGCGAGGAGAATCCCAAACCAAAGCGGGCCTCCTTGCCCAAGGGCGTTAAGCCCGAGGATCTCAGCCTCGAGGATGCGCTGGGGCTGCTGCGTCTGCCGCGTCTGTTGGGCGAACACCCCGATGGCGGCCGGATCCAGGCCGGCCTGGGCCGCTTCGGGCCCTATGTGGTGCACGACAAGTCCAAAGGCGAAAAGGACTACCGCTCGCTCAAGGCCGAAGACGACGTGCTGCTGGTGGGGCTGCCGCGCGCCATCGAGCTGCTGGCCACCCCCAAGCGGGGCCGGGGCGGCCGTACGGCCCTCAAGGATCTGGGCCTCCCCGAGGGGGGTGAGGAAAGCATCCAGGTGTTCGATGGTCCCTATGGCCTCTATGTGAAGCAGGGCAAGGTCAACGCCTCGCTGCCGGAAGGCGCCACGGCGGACACGATCACGATCGAGCAGGCCGTGGAGCTGCTGGCCGCCAAGGCCGCCAGCGGCAAGACCAAGGCCCGCAAGCCCGCCGCCCGCTCCACGGCCAAGCCGGCCGCCAAGAGCACCACAGCCAAAACCACCTCCGCCAAGCCAGCCGCCACCAAGGCCACCAGCACCAAAACCACCGGTCCATCGGCGGCAAGTGCCAAGGGCGGGACGGCGGAGGCCAAGGCCGCCAGCGGAACCACCAAAGCCAAGCCGCCCGCCACCACCAAAACCGGGCGCCCCCGCGCCAGCGCCGTGCGAATCATCAAGGCCGCCTCCGGCTGATGGCCCCCTCTTCCCGCCACACCCTTCCCCTGCTGGCGACGCTGTTGCTGGCGCTGGCGGGCTGTGCCGGCACCCCTTTCGGCCAGCAGCTGGCGGCAGGGTTCGATTCCCCTGCGCCACCGGCGGCCGCGACGCCCCCCGCCTCCGGCGCCAACCGTCCTGTTGCCGTCACCGGCAACGCCGTCTCCCCTGCAGGCTCGAATCCCGCCGCACCTGCAGCTGGGGCCACTGCCACCATCCCGGCCACGGCTGCGCCGGCCACCGCCCCAGGCACACAGGCGCCATCTCCTCCCACGCCGGCGGCGCCGGCCCGCCCCACCAGCGGCTCCAGCGCGGTCAACCGCCCGGCCGGGAGCCAGGCGCCGGCCGCTGCCGTGCCCTACCGGATCACCCTGAAGCTTCCTGGCGCCGATCCCTCCGCCCCTGCCGAAGCGGTCACCAAAGTGCTGCGGGCCGCTGGCCTGCGCTTTGAGGTGGAGACAATCGAGCGGATCCCCACCCCCGAAGCCGCTGTGGCGGCGCCGAAGTCCACGCCGGCGCCGCCGCCACGCTGAGCCGCCGCCATGCCCCCCTCCCCCCACCGCCTCAGCCGGCGCCAGGCCCTGCAGCTGGTGGAAACCGCCTACATGGCCGCCGCCACTGCCCTGCTCTGGGCAGGCCTCTACTACCTGCCGGTAGGGGGCGCCCTGTTCCGCCTTGCCCTGCCCCTACCGATTGCCCTGCTCCTGCTCCGCCAGGGCTGGCGCTGTGGCTGGGAAGGGGTGGTGGTGGCCTCCCTGCTGCTGGTGGCGCTGATGGGCCCGATCCGCGGACCGCTGGTGCTCTTCCCCTATGGAGCGCTGGCGCTCTGGCTGGGCTGGGGCTGGCGCAGCAACTGGAGCTGGTGGCTCACCTGGGGCGTGGGGCTGGTGATCGGCGCAGCCGGCTTCCTGGTGCGGATCACGGTGCTGTCGGTGCTGGTGGGCGAAAACCTGTGGGTGCTGATCACAGCCGCCGCCTCCGGGCTGCTGGAGCGCATCAGCGGCCTGCTGAACCTGGGCGGTGGCCCCGACCTGCTGCAGGTGCAGGCCCTGGCCCTGGGGTTGGTGGTGGTTCAGAACCTCATCTACGTGCTGGCCTTGCACGCGGTGGCCTACTGGATTTTTCCCCGCTTGCAGGCACCGATCCCCGAACCGCCCGATGCTTTGCGGGCCCTGGTGGCCCTTGACCCGCTCTGAGCTGGTGGACGACCTGTGCGCCTGCCAGGAGGGCCGGGCCAAGAAAGCGGCGTGCAGGCCTGTGCTGAGGCGATGGCCGGTGGGCCCGTGGTGTTGAGACGTTTATCTGGAGACCAGTGGTGCTGCAACTGACGGGCGACGCCGATCAGGCCGAACGCTGGGCCAAGCAGATGGCTGCCGGCTGGCAGGACGCCCTGGTAGTGCTGCTGCTGGCCGGCACCGACACCGCCGCTGTGCCGGGCATCTCCGCAGCCGGAGCCACCCCGGACTCCCGCCGTCGCACAGCTGCCGCCGATGCCGAGCTGCTGCTACTGGGCCCAGACACCCCCCGGCCCCACGCCCTGCCGCCCCTGCCGGCAGGCGTCAGTCCGGCGCTGATCTCCCACGTGGTGGTGCGTGAGCTGCAGCTCACGCCCCTGGTGGTCGACCTGGGTTGCCCGGTGGCACCTGCGGTGCCCCACATCCGCCTGGGGCAGCAGCCGGCGCTCTGCCTCAGCAGCGGCCGGGCCATGGGCGAGGAGCGGGTGCTGGCGCTGCTGGCGCTGGGGCAGCGTTGGGCGCGGGCCTGGCAGCAACGCTGGCAGGAGGCCCCACAAGTTCCGCCACTGGTGCTGGCCGAATGCGTGCCGGGCGGCACCAGTACCGCGCAGGCGGTGCTCACCGGTCTTGGCGTGGCGGCCGGCGGCCTGGTGAGCGGCAGCCTGCTCACCCCCGCCCACGGCCTGAAAGCGGCCCTGGTGGATCAGGGTCTACGGGCGGCGGGTCTGGCCATGGCCGGTGAGGCGGATGTGAATCCCGTGCGTGTGGCAGCGGCGGTGGGCGATCCGATGCAGCCGCTGGCGGCTGGCATGCTGCTGGCGGCGGCCGAAGGGCGCTGGCCGGTGCTGCTGGCCGGTGGCAGCCAGATGGCAGCGGTGCTGGCGCTGGCGCTGGCGCTGGCCGATGCACCGCTGCGGACCCGGCTGGTGGCGGCAGCGGCCCTGGGCACCACCGGCTGGGTGGCGCGGGAACCCAGCAGCGACCTGGCGCTGCTGCTGCAGCGCGTGGCGGACCGCTGGCGGGTGGCGCCACCGGCATGCTTCGCCACGCAGCTGTGCTTCAGCAGCTGCCGCAGCCCGGCCCTGCAGGACTACGAGCGCGGTTACGTCAAGGAGGGGGTGGGTGCCGGTGGCCTGGCCCTGCTGTGGGAGTGGAGCGGCCGCAGCCCCGCCGGCCTGGCCGCCGCCTGCGACCGGGCCCAGGAGCGCCTGATCGCCTCCCTTTAGGGTCCAACCATGCAGGAACGCTCTCCCCTTCCCGCCCGCTTCAGCCGCCGCCGCCTGCTGCAGGCCGGCGCCCTGGCCGGCAGCGGATGGCTGGTGGGCTGCGCCCGTGGTGCGTCCTCTTCCCCCACCCTCCTGTACAGCCGCAGCCAATTGCCTGCCGCCTGGGGCAAGCAGCTGCCTTCCCCCTGGCGAGGAAAGGCGCTGGAGGGTCCCGAAGCGGTGCTAGCCCAGCAGAACGATGCCGATCTGCTGCAGCTCTCCGATGGCTGGCTCGGCGCCCTGGAAGCCGACGCCCTGCAACCGTTCAGCTCGAGCAGCACCGCCAGCGCGCTGTTCGAGCAGCTGGCGCCGTTCACTGAGGCCGTACGCGCAGGGTTCCGAAATCCGCTGGCGGCGCCCGAAGGCTTGGCCGCACCTGCAGCAGCCCCCCCTCTGGCGCCGATCGCCTACCCGTGGGCCTTCGGCACCTGGGTGTTGGTGCTGCGCAACCGCAGCGATCTGAGCCGCCGCAGCGCAGAGGGCTGGAACCTCCTGCTGGATCCGAGCCTGCGCCAGCAGCTCGTGCTCCCCTCCAGCCCCCGCGTCGTGATCGAGCTGGCACTGCGCACCCTCAGCCCCGACACCGCTGCTGCCGGCAGTGCTCCTGCGGCTACCTCCGGCATTGACCGCCTCTCAGCAGCGGCGCTGCCCGGCCAGCTCAAGCGCCTGCGGCAGCAGGCCCTCGCCTTTGACGACAAGCACGGCTTGAACCTGCTGCTCAGCGGCGACGCCGAGGCGGCCGTATTGCCCAGCCAGCGGGTGCTGCCACTGCTGCGCAGCGATGCCAGGCTCACCGCCCTGTTGCCGGCCAGCGGTTCGCCGCTCTGGTGGAACCTGCTGCTGCGGCCGCGCCAGAGCCGCGAACCTGCACCTCTGGCCTGGATCGCCCGCAGCATGGAACGGCACACCCTCTATCGTCTGCTGGCGGCGGGCTGGGTGCCGCCGGTGAAGCGCCAGTTGCTGCGGGCCGCCCTGGAGCCATGGCCCGAGCACGTGGCGCGCCTGCTCTACCCCGACGACGCCGTGCTCGCGCGCTGCACCAGCCTGCCGCCATTGAACAGCGCCGATCGGCAGCGCTACCAGAGCCTCTGGAACGCCGCCGCCTGAGCCGGCAGCAGACCGTCACCTGAACTTCATTCAGCCCCATAAGCGTCGGCGCGGTGGCGCGGCCAGCAGGCGATGGGTGGCGGCCAGCAGGTGCGGGATCGGCAGGTCGTGGGGGCAGCGGGGCAGGCAGTCACCGCAGCGGTGGCAGGCGGACGCATCGAGCGCCTCCCACCAATGATCCGCCCTGCCGATCAGGTTGTAGCGCTCGCTGGCGAAGGGGGTCATGCCATGGCCGAGGGCCAGATTGCGCAGGCGCAGCAATGCCGGAATCGGCACCTCGCTCGGGCAGGGAAGGCAGGCGCGGCATTGGCCACAGGCTGCGGCTCCCAGCCGGCGCTGGCCCGCCTCTGCCAGCCGCGCCAGGGCCTCCTGCTCCGCCGCGGTGAGCGGCCCGTCGGCGCCGGCCAGTGCCGCGGCCCAGCCGAGATCCGTCGGCTGGGCCGCGCCGAGGGTGAGCGTGGACACCCCTGCGGCCAGCAGAAATCGGTAAGCGAGCGGCAAAGGCGCAAAGGGTGCGCAGTCTTCCACCAGCTCGGGGGGCGGGTCGTAGAGACGGCCCCCCTTGTCGGCGGGGGAAATCGCCATCACGCCGATGCCGGCGGCCAGGGCCTGGCGGGCCAGGGGCAGGCGCTCCTGATCGAACAGATGCAGATGCAGGCTGCAGAAGCCGAAGCGGCCGCTGGCCAGGGCCCGCTCGATCAGCGCGACGCTGCCGTGACTGCTGAATCCCACCTGCCCCACCAACCCCTCGGCCAGGGCCCAACCCAGCAGGGCGGCCCCATCCCCCTTCAGGGCCCAGTCGAGGTGCTCCGGCCGGTTGAGGCCATGCACCGCCAGGTTGTCGAGGCGGGCCACCCCCAGCCGCTGCAGCGAGGCCCGCAGCTGGGCCTGGCCGCTGGCCAGATCCACCCCCGGCAGGAGCTTGCTGGTGAGCAACAGGCGCTGCGGCGGGATGGCGAGCTCCCGCAGAGCACCGCCCAGGTGCACCTCCGCCGGGCCGTAGGCGGGGGCGGTTTCGAGATGGTTGATGCCCGCCGTCAGGGCCGCTTCCACCACGGCACGCATCTGCCCGGCCGAATCGACCGCCCGCATGGTGCCGAGGGTGAACAGAGAAACGGCAGGCCCCTCACCGAAGGGACGGCGGCAGCCTTCAGCCGGGAGCACCGTCGGGTCCACTGCTCTTGGGTCCGTTGCTGATGGGGCCGCCCTGGCCAGGCCCGGGAACGGACGGGGGCGGTTTGCTGCCACCCCCGCTTTCGCCTCCACCACTTTCGCCTTCACCGTTGTCGCCACTGCTCTCTCCGCGGCCCTCTTGCTGGGCGCGGCGCACGTTGCGGATCAGCTCCGCCGGGCTCACCTGATCCAGGAAGCGGCGGAAATCTTCCTGGTCCTCGGCGTCGGCTTCGGCATCCACGGGGATTGAGGCTTCGGCCACCACCTCCTCCAGCATCCAGATGCCACTGCCGGTGCGCAACGCCAGGGCGATGGCATCACTGGGCCGGCAATCCAGCTCACTGGGCTCGCCTTCGTTATCGGTGAGCTTCAACACGGCCCGGAAGGTGTTGTCTTCGATTGTGTGGATGATCACCCGCTCCAACTGCACGCCGCCCACCGCCATCAGGTTGGCCATCAGGTCGTGGCTGAGCGGGCGGGGTGGTTGCTGATCGCCCATGCCGGCCAGGATGTTCTGGGCCTGGGATTGGTCGATCCAGATCGGCACCTGACGCCGCCCGTTCGGATCCCTGAGCAACACGATCGGGCTGCGGCTGGCCGCATCCAGGGCGATCCCGGCCACACACATTTCCACCATGGTTGTGCCACGCACTCCCGGTATCCGATTATGGCCAGGCCTGCGAAGCCGCGAATGTTCACCGGTCTGGTCCGGGCCGTGGGGCAGCTCAGGCGCCACCCCCAGGGCGTGCTGGTGGAAGGCGTGGAGCAGCTGCACCCCCTGGCCCTTGGCGACAGCATCGCCGTCGACGGGGTGTGCCTGACGATCTCCGGGCTGCACCCCGATGGCCGCAGCTTTCGCGCCGACGTCAGCGACGAGACCCTGAGCCGCAGCACCCTGGCGGCCAAGGCGGCAGTGGGTGCAGCTGTGAATCTGGAGCCGGCCCTGCGGCTGAGCGACCGGCTGGGCGGTCACCTGGTCAGCGGCCATGTGGACGGCCTTGGAGAGGTGGTGGGCGTGGCCCGGCAGGGGGAGTCCTGGCGGCTGGAGCTGCGTTGGCTCGACCCCAGCTACGGCCGCTATGTCTGCGACAAGGCGAGTGTGGGCATCGATGGCATCAGCCTCACCGTCGCGGGCTGCAGCCCCCAGGGGGACCGCTTCTGGATGGCGGTGATTCCCCATACCTGGGAGGTCACCACCTTGAAACTGCGCCGGGTGGGGGATCAGGTCAACCTCGAGGCCGATCTGCTTGCCAAGTACACCGAGCGGCTGCTGGCGGCCGGTGGAGCGCCGCCTGCCGCTGCGCCCGGCCGGGGTCCACAGCTGGAGCGCGACTGGCTGGCGCAGCATGGCTGGGGCTGACCCAGGTCACGTCCTGCTCCGGTGGCCCCGCCACGGGCCGCTCCGCTGACCCGGCCTAGGGTTCAAAGGACTGCGCCGACGGCGGCGGCGTGGTTCTCCCCCGCACGCCCTTCCATGCCATGGCGCCCCAAGACACGCAACCCGACGTAGCGCCTGTGGGCCTGACGCCCCGGCTCGATCCTCGCCGCATCGCCGCGCTGCGCAGCTTCACGCTGGCGGAAGGCGTGCTGATGATCGTGCTGGGGGTGTTGGCGCTGATCTTTCCGGTGGTGGCCTCGTTGTGGGTCACCGTGATCGTGGCGGTGGCCTTCCTGGTGGGGGGAATCGTGAGCTTGATCGACAATCTGGCCCGGGCGCCACACCTGAGCCGCTGGCACACCTTCTGGCGGCTGGTGGTGTCAACGCTGTTCGTGGTGACGGGCGCCTGGATGATCCAGCAGTTCCGTGCCGGTTTTCCCAGTGCCGCCGCCCAGGTGGCGGCCTTTGCGCTGGCGATCGGGGTGGTGTTCGTGATTGAGGGCGTGGTGGCGATTCTGGTGGCGTTGGCCCACCGGGCCGCCCGCGGCTGGGGCTGGGGCTTTGCCAATGGAGTGGTGACGCTGCTGCTCGGCGTGCTGATCCTGACGATGAAGTTCTGGAATCAGCTGTCGGTGATCGGCCTGCTGGTGGGGGTGAGCTTCCTGTTCAGCGGCATCGATCTGATCGGCTTCAGCGCCCGCTTTCATGCCCACCCCGAAGACGGGGCGGAATCCTGAAGTGCGGCGCGCGCCTCAGGCCGGCTCCTCCTCCTGGAGGGGCAGCAGCCAGATCGAGCGCGTTTCCTGGTGGATCTGAATCCTGAATTCCTGCCCGGGGGTGAGCCCCATGCGGCGGGTGTAGGCGTTGCCGATCAGCAGGTTGCCGTTGCCGTGCACGCGGGTGCGGAACTCCGCCTGACGGCCTCTGGTGGCCGCCTGGGCAGCGGAATCCCCGGAGATCTTGTAGCCCTTCGCATCCACCAGCGCCTTGTAGAAGCTCTTCTTCAGCAACCGGCCGGCAGGGGAGACATAGCCGCAGCCACGGGCGATCTCGTCTTCGGAGCGGCTACTAAGCGAGCGGGCCTTTTCGAGCAGGGCATCGCCAACCAGCATGGGGGGTCTGCCGTTGGAGGTGAGGCTCGGCGTGACTTGATAGTTCAAGATGAACGGGCCTGACAGACAACAATTCTGCCGATCAGATTGGTGATCCGGCAAGGGCTGATCACAGCAGATAGAGAATCCCGAAGAGAATCAACCAGATCACGTCGACGAAGTGCCAGTAGAGCTCGGCGGCAGCCAGGCCGAAATGCTCGCTCGGGGTGAAGCGGCCGGGCTGACGCGCCTGCCACCACACGATCATGATCATCAGGGCCCCTAGGCACACGTGCAGGCCGTGGAAGCCGGTGAGCGCGTAGAAGGTGCTGGCGTAGAGGTTGTCAGTGAGGCCGAAGGGCAGAGAGAAATACTCCACCATCTGCCCGCCGAGGAAAGCGAAGCCGAGGCTCGCCGTGACCAGCAGCCACCAGCGGCAACGGCCCATGCGCTCTTGCTTCAGTTCGGAGGCGGCGCGGTGGAAGGTGAAACTGCTCAACACCAGCAGGGCGGTGTTGATGGTGGGCAGGATCAGCTCCAACTCGTAGATCGCACCGGCCGGCAGCGGGTTAACGGCGCGAAAGGTGAGGTAGGCGGCGAAGAAGCCGGCGAAGGTCATGCCGTCGGCCAGCAGGAAGGTGGCCAACCCGAACATGCGGTAATCGCCGTGACCCTCTTCAAGAACCGGTGCGGCAGCGCCAGCAACGACCGGCAGCGAATCGGTGCTGGGGGAGAGGGTGGTCATCGGGGGAATGGCGTGGGGGCAGGGCCGGAACAGGTGGGGAGGGGAGAACCGGGAAGTAGTGGCTGGGGATTCAGCGGCTGGGGATCAGTGGATGGGGATCAGTGGATGGGGATCAG
>ERZ888423.185-NODE-185-length-66986-cov-22.012236_pt1 | contig 66986 bp, 66 predicted proteins | sample MGYA00520523_ERZ888423 | MGnify/ENA primary metagenome ERZ888423 (study PRJEB32303, sample SAMEA104408611) | aquatic metagenome | biome: Brackish water; feature: Pelagic; material: water | place: Baltic Sea | collected 2014-06-08T10:24:00 | depth 30,27 m ... | reverse complement strand
ACGCAGATCTTGTCGCGCATTGAGAATAGTTGATCGATCATGGATGCTCCTGATAGGTGATTGTTGACTGGTCACGGTTATGACGTGAATTTCTGCGCTATGTTGGCACGATTTACCTGTTGGTATCAAAATGTATTCGTTAGATTTTCCATGCCCAGGGGGAACGCCTGCAGATAATCCGGCTCTGATTGGCGCCTCTACCGCATAAATGGGCATCGAACCCCAGCCCCACCCTGAATAGGTAAAGATATGTAAAAACAGTATCTCTCGGCCGGAAGTCGGGTGACAAGGGTTCCAAGGGTTGTCACACTCATGTCTGACCTTTTTGATGATACTGCACCATGGCCACCACGGTACTGATTATTGACGATGATAAGGACCTCTGCTCGTTACTGAGCGATTTTCTGCTGCTCGAAGGATTTGTGCCCAGTGCTATTCATGACGGTGCTGAAGCCGTGATCCACTGCCAAGATAACAGCTACGATGCCATCATACTGGACATTATGCTGCCTGGGCTGCAGGGACTGGATGTACTGCGGCAGATGCGGCAATACACTACCACGCCAGTACTGATGCTCACTGCTCGAGGCGAGGATGCTGATCGCATATTGGGCCTGGAGCTAGGCGCCGATGACTACCTAGCCAAGCCCTGTAATCCGCGAGAGCTCGCAGCGAGGCTGCGTGCAATTCTGCGACGCTCGCATCCAACTATTGAAGCTGGGGTCAAACACACCCTTGATGTGGGACAGACTCGCATCAACGCATCAAACCGCAGCGCTTCATTTGACGGCATTGACCTGCAGCTCACCAGCACCGAATTTAACCTTCTGCTAGTGCTGTTGAATTGCGCGGGCACGGTCGTGAGCAAGGAAACGCTGAGCCAGCAGGCATTGGGACGGTCGCTCTCCGCCTACGACCGCAGTGTTGACGTCCATATTAGTAAAATTCGCAAAAAACTCGCAACCTGCGGCGGAAATGAACTGATTGTCAGTGTACGAGGCAGCGGTTACCAGTTCAGGGCTAGTGCGGGAGACGTCTAAAAATGAACCTATGGGGCAGTCTATTCATTAAGCTTTTCATTGCCTTCTGGCTTGTCACGATCGCGATCCTGGGAAGCTGGCAGCTGACATCGGACTATTTCGAATCACAGCCACCCGGCCCGAAATTTTCTGATCGTGACCCTTCAGCTCCGCCGCACCGCTTTATATTACGTACTATCTATAATCTCGAAAATATTAGCCTAAAGGCTTTGCCGAAACAGATCATCAAAATACAACGAAAGCATGACATTCAAATCTATCTTTTGACGCGGACGGGCGACGACATTCTAGGACGCAAAGTTCCCACAAAGGTATCAGAGATTTCAGACGAATTACGTTCTATGACGGGCAGTTCTCTAGCCAGAAAATCAAAAGGCGGTCTCTTAGCGATCCCCATATATCGCAAAGAACAAGGTCCACTGACTGCGGTCTTTAAATTTCCGCAACATCGCAGACTGATCGTGAATGCTTTAACGACTAGCCTATGGCTTCGCATCACTCTAGCCGTGTTAATTAGTGGCGTAATTTGTTTCGGTCTTTCGAGGCTAATGACCAATCGACTTAAAGCTTTGCAGTTGGCATCACGGCGACTGGCCACCGGCGCTCTGGACACTCGACTGCAGGTCCGCGATCGTGGTGGTGACGAAACTGATGAGTTAGCCCGTGACTTCAACAGTATGGCGGAACAACTACAGGAAATAATCGAGACACAAAAACGCTTGCTAGGCGACGTATCCCACGAGCTGCGATCACCTTTGGCGCGACTGCGTGTCGCACTTGCGCTAGCGCAAGAAAAACCAGAGCAACGACCACAGTATTTGCATCGGATTGAGCAAGAAACAGAACGTCTCGAAGAACTTATCAGTCAGCTACTTTCCAGTCAGGCGCAGGACGTCACCTTGGACACCCGGATAGACCTTGTAGCACTTTTGAAACAGCTGTGCACAGATGCAAATTTCGAAGCACAAGGCGCAGGTAAACATTTCGTCTTCACGGCCGATACCGCACGGGCGGATGTCGATAGCTGCAGGGATCTACTGCACAAGAGTTTTGATAACATTCTGCGTAACGCCCTGTATCACACAGTAGAGAACTCTGAGGTGAGTGTGTCCGTTGTTTCAATCGACGGCGATTACCAAATAACCGTAGAGGATCAAGGGCCAGGCGTGCCCGAGAATGACCTTAATAAAGTATTTAACGAATTTTATCGTGTCGACTCTGCCCGCTCGCGCGAGTCCGGCGGCCATGGTCTAGGCCTTGCCATCGCAAAACGTGCACTACTGCTGCACGGCGGTGAAGTGACGGCAAACAATACGGGTACAGGATTGAGAATAACCGTCCGTCTTCCCTTGCCCGGAAAAAGTGTGTAATGAGTAAAAATATCACACAGCAGTAACGGCAACCGCCTGCAAACAGGCCAGTCATCGATAAACGCTGACCTTATTTTTGGCTCTTAAGTTGTTCTAGCGCGCTCTTTCGCCACTACAAACAATTCGGCATTTCCATGCGACCAGTGCACCACCAGCTCTGACTTGCAGATTTTCCAGTCACTGCCGATTTCAATATAGTGATTGTTATATTCGCCCACCACCGTTATCACGTCGTCGTCTGCAAGAGCGGGAACTTCCCTATTTGAAAATATGACATGATCGGAAGAAAGGTAAGCGCGACAACTTACCTGAGCGTCTGAAATGTAACACCGGTGATTAGTAATCATATGCTGAGTGATATCAAAACCATTAATCACACTTTGTAGATGCCTCACCCAGTCATCAGCTTGGCGTGGCACTGCAGCATCACCAGTAGCCGCACTGAGATCTCCGTAATCGATCAACACTTCGTCAGCAAAACAATCACGCACCATTGGCCAATTTTTCGTATCCAAGCCCTGTGCATACTGGTTGTAACTATCGATCAGAGCGTTTCTGGTCAAAAGGTTTTTCTCTATACTCGACATTTTTAGACCCTCCCTTTTAATGCGGTACCACCCCTTCGGTGATAGTTGTTGTGTTATCAACCACCATAGCTGCACCGTTTACAGCGACTGACTCATCTGAGGCAAGGAACAGCACCATATTTGCCACATCAACAGGCTCGCCAACCCAGATATTCTCCATCGCTTTAGCCGCTTCGGGGTCATTTTCCATTACAATCTCTTTCATACCCTCCAGCATGGGAGTGCGCATATTTCCCGGGTGAACAGAATTACAACGCACCCCGTATCCATTCTGCGCACTGAGAACAGCAACAGACTTCGTCATTCCCCGTATGGCGCTCTTGGAGGCTGCATAGGCAAAAATCATCGGGCCGCCCTGAATACTGGCCGTTGAACACATATTGATAATGGATCCGCCGCCCGCCACCTTCATTACACGCAGCGCATGTTTACAGCCAAAAAAAGTGCCATCGGTTCCCACGGCGTTAATCTCGCGCCATATCTCCTCGGTCGTGTCCTCGATACTCGCAAGGCGAACAATACCGGCACAGTTGAGCAGAATATCGAGGCGCCCAAAGTCGGCAATGACCTTGTCAATGAGCGCACTCCAGTTTGCCTCGCGCGTGACATCCAAAGGCTCAAAGCGTGCACCGGGAATTTCGTCGGCCACAGCCTGTCCCTGTTCAAGGTTGATATCGGCGAGAACCACCCGGGCCCCCTCTTCCGCAAGGCGACGGGCGGATGCTAACCCCAACCCTGAGGCAGCTCCGGTAATGATCGCGACTTTATCCGTTACTCGACCCATAAAAAGACTCTCTCCCTCGATTTAAAATACCCGCGCCGGTCAGAATCAGACAGCGCGCGCTTGCAATAATTTAGTAGCATGATAACGTATCATAAAACAAACAGCACATACTGTTTATTATAAATACGCTTGGAGACTCAACCCATGAGCAGCGAAAATGTCGAAAATTATGACGACGTCACTATGTACGGCCTCACGGCAGAAAAACAGGAACATTTACTGCTAACACAAAATGAGCTGACCTTTATCTGGACGAACAAAGACGGCCACGGAATGGGCGTTACGATGAGTTTTATCTGGCGCAAGGGTCGCATCTGGTGCACGGCGACTGAGCAACGGGCGCGCATGAAAGCCCTCGCCCGAGACCCGCGCTGCTCGGTGGTCATTTCGAGCGCTGGGATCGACGACGATGTGAGCCAGTCCATCACCTTTAAAGGCCACGCTGTCCTGCACACAGATCAAGAAACAAAGGACTGGTTCTATCCGGACTTCGCCCGACACGCCAACAGCCCGGCACCAACGCCCGAGGCTTTTGTCGCGTTTCTGGATACCCCGGCCCGTATTATTATAGAAGTGGTGCCACAGAAGACCATTACCTTTGATGGCGGCGTGATGCGCGACACCACCAGTGAAGCGCTCAAGTAGCGCGCCTCCTTGGTTGATTGCAAGAACAACAGCGCCTCCGACAAGGCCCGCCCCTGAATTAGACGGGCATCATCACGCTTAGGGGTTTATGACTTCTTTAAAGGTGGCCATACCTTCATCGAACTCCCAGAACCCACGCAGCGCGGTTAACTTACCCGCTTCGTTGCAGCTGTAGGTAAACACACCGTTTACCTGCTGAGAATACGTCTTGCCCTCAACCTGCATCACCACGTTAAGTGTCACAATATTGGCGCACTCAAGATGAGCTGTGTAGGTGTCATGAATAATATATTCGATGTCTGCATTGGCAATATTACGGTCATAAAATGCCTCTCTGGCCTCCGGGGTCGAATGCCCTTTACCATCAGGGTCGAGCACCGTAGGGCCGATGGGGTCTTCAATGATGCCGTCCTCGGCCCACATGTCTAACCAGCGTTGTTTGTCCTTACTTTTCAGGCACTCACGCGATATGAGTGACATCTGGTACGCGGGATTGTCTTTGTTCATGCTGTATTCCTTCTCCATGTTTAACACTGTCGTGGGGTTGGTTTGATATCCGGTGTCAGCGTTTAGCTTGCCTACTCACAACGGCAAGCCTCCGACCCCAGCGTTGACAGAACCCGTATCATTATAGGCTCTCATCAGCAGGTCGGCGATACGCATCTGATGCACTTCATCCGCCCCATCAGCCAATCGCGCCCAACGGGCCTGTTGCAACATAGCAGACAAGGGTGAGTCCTTGGAATAGCCTAAGGCACCGTGCACCTGCACGGCACGGTCACACACCTTCCACAGGGTATTCGCCACATGGTGCTTCGCCATGGAGACTTCCTGCTTAAACTCCATGCCGTTTTCGATTTTGTAAGCGGCGTGCAACACCATCAGCTTCGATGCATACAGCTCCATAGCACTGTCGGACATCATCCACTGTATGCTCTGTTTTTCACTGAGTAATGACCCGTGGGCAAAACGCTGCTGCGCCCTATCGATCAACATTTCGAGCGCCATTTCTATTTCGCCCAACCAGCGCATACAGTGCGCCAAACGAGCCGGCCCCAATCTGACCTGCCCAAGTTTATGGCCACCGCCGCGCTCACCTAACAGGTTAGCCTTGGAAACACGGACATCCTTGTACAGAATCTCGCAGTGATTATGGCTGCCCGACATGGTCTCTATATCACGCACAATTTCGAATCCGGGAGAATCGCAGTCAACAATAAAAGCGGAGTTGCGCGCCTGCGGAATCTCTGCATCTGGGTCGGTGCGAGCAATGACAATAGCAAAGCTGGCGCCTCGGGCACCGGACGTAAACCACTTATGCCCATTGATCACCCAGTCATCTCCATCCTCTATCGCCGTCGTCTGAATGAGCGTAGGGTCAGAGCCCGCCACTTCGGGCTCCGTCATCGAAAAACAGGACCGAATTTCGCCTTCAAGTAGCGGATTCAAATACTGTTCGCGCTGATACTCGGTGGCAAAATGATGCATGGTGTGCATATTCCCCTCATCCGGCGCATGCGCATTCATGATGTAAGGGCCGTAAGGCACTTTTGCCGCCTCGGCCGATACGGCAGCGAGGGCAGTCACTCCTAGCCCCATACCACCCACTGACTCTGGCATATGAGGCAACCAAAACCCTTTTGCTTTCGCTTCCTGACGCAGCTCCTTGATTAGTTCGGACCAGTCCTCTCGCTGGGTGTCCTTGTTTGCACTTAATTGGGCATAGCGTGCTTTAACCGTGTTGTGCAAAAACTCTCGGATATGAGTGCGTGCTTGCTCTACTTCGGGGCTGAACGTGAAGTCGATGGACATAGTGTCTGCTACTCCTTTTACTATCGCGAAAAACCGTTTCTTTGCTGCCAGCTAGTAATTTACTCGATTGGAAAAATTGCACCCTACATCCGTCTCACGCTATTTTTCAGTCGAGATACGTAAAAAAGTAGGGGCTGTCCACCTAAAAAGTACTTTAGGTTTCCTGTCCAGGAACACTGCCGTCATAGGATGTCTTAGAAATACTGTCTCCATCAAATTTAATGGTTTTTTCAGGCACCAGCTGCAGTACCACACGCAGCGGCGTGTCGAGATGTTGTATAGCCGCCTCTACCGTGGGTGCAGGGTAGGGAGTGATAATTTCCGCCATAGCTGGGTAGAACCAGTCCTTGGTCGCCTGATCATCATGGATCACCACTCGGCCCTTGTACGTCACTGTCTTACCGGGGCCCATATCGGTTCCCATACTCGAAATGACTACCGAGGCACGAGGGTCGCGGCGCAGCGCCTTTATCCGCGCGCGCTGACTGGTCGCCGTCAGCCAGATGGCGCCATCGCGGGCAACGTAATTCATAATCACACCCAGACCGTGACCGTCCTTATTTGTCCACACGAAATTACATTCTATCTGCTTCTCGATTAACTCTTTCTCACGCTCATCACTCAGCTCATAGAGCGTAACGTCCTCGTAACCCTGCATTGCGTCGTCTGACATTGTATTAGCTCCTGCGGTTAAACACGGTTGATGGCATCACTAGTAGCGCGGCAGGCTGCCATTCTGTTGCCCCCCAGCCAAATCAAGCACTTGACCATTGATGTAGCCTGAGCGCTGACCATCGGCAAGAAACAACGCGGCCTCAGCCATATCATCAAGCGTACCCATGCGACCACAAGGCGTGGCATCCATGTGACCCTGAATAACCGGTTGCATGGAAAAAAATGCCTCTGTCATATCTGTCTGGATTAAGCCTGCGGCAATTGAATTAAAGCGTACGTTCTGATCACCGTACTCTACTGCGGCAACCTTGATGGCATAATCGATACCGGCGCGCGCGGCGGAATACGCTGCCAGGCCAGGACCGGGAATACGCGCGGTCAGCGAAGAAATCGTGACCACAGAGCCCCCTTCGGTCATGGCGGCCGCCGCATATCGAAAGAATAGCAGCGCGCCGACCAGGCTAATATCGAGGGTCGGACGAATATCCTCTGCAGTCAATTCAGCGATCAGGACACCTGAATGAATGCCCGCTGAAAATACCGCTATATCGACCTGCCCATAAGTACTTGAAGCCACCTTAAACAGATTTTCAATATCACCTTCTCGGGTGACATCGCAAGCGACTGACGTGCCCCCCAGCTCAGATGCAAGCTGGTCGAGTGGCTCCTTGCGTCGCGCCGCCACCACAATGTTCGCGCCCTCTGCCGCAAATCGTCGAGCAATTTCAGATCCAAAATTTGCAGTGCCGGATGCACCCAGAACCACCGCGGTCTTGCCTGCCAATGTTGTCATACCCAATTACCTGTTGATGAAGTGTTTAGTGAGCCATCGGACCCTTCAAACCTTGTGGTCTGGTCCGACGATTGATCTTCTGTGCACGTACCTGGCGGCTCTAGCACGCCGCTACTGACCCTGCGCTATGATTTCGCTGATTTGCCGACGCAGAACATCCTTGCGTACTTTTCCGCTCGCAGTACGCGGAAGGTCTGACACGATTGCGACATGCTGCGGTATTTTCTGCTTCGCCAATAATGCAGCGTTCGCAAACCGCGCTACCTCCGCGATATCCAATACACTCTCCTTGGACACAGGGATAATGTAGGCACACACACCTTCGCCCAGACGCTCATGGGGCATAGCGACTATCGCCACCTCACGAATATCCGGATGATCGTGTAAAACATCTTCCACTTCCTTGGCGCTGATATTTTCTCCACCGCGAATAATGATGTCTTTCTTTCGGTCAGTAATCAGAATGGCATTATCAGACGTGATATGACCGATATCCCCGGTCAGGAAGAAACCCTCGCTGTCATGAGCCTGTGCATTCTGCTCGGGGTCAGCATACCCCAGCATCATGCCCGCGCCGCGCGCGGCAATTTCTCCGTCCTCACCATCGGGCACCGCTACACCGTGGTCGTCCAGTATTTTTACCTCGTAGGCATAGATCGCACCATCGGTTTCAGCCGCCAGTTTTTGCTGCCCATCGCCGACAAAGCCCAAGGTGATAATGGGCGTTTCCGTACTACCGTAAACTCGAAACGCACGACAATTGTCTAAGCCCTCACAGGCCTCTTCAATTACCTGTGGCGGCACTGCGGCACCGCCGCAGGCAAAGAGCCGCATAGTCGGCAGGCCAGTATTGTGCCGCTTTGCAGCTGCCACCAGCTCCACCAAAAAAGGTGTTGCGCCTACACTGGCGGTAGCGCCAACCTCATTGATAAATGCCACAGCAGCATCCGCATCCCAGCGCGGCATAAGAGCAGATTTAACCGACGTCACAAACGGCAGCACCATGCCCGAGCCATAGCCTGTAATATGCGTCACCGGAGATGGCATCAACATCACATCGCGCTCATCCATGTGCCAATAATCCAGCGAATTTTGAATCACTCTGGCCAGCGTGTTGTGGCTATGCATTACCGCTTTAGGCGTTCCGGTGGTGCCCGATGTGTACAGGATGGCCTTGACTGAATTGGGATCAACCGTAGGCAATGTGTCGAGATCTACCTGAACATTCTCTACCAGATCCTCATAACACAGCATGTCATCGTACTGCCCTTCGGCTCTGACTGTGACGACATATTCAAGATCTGGTAATTCAGCGCGCAACGACGCCAGCATGGACGGAAACTCCAGGCTGCGAACCCGCTCTGGAATATAGATCAGTCTGGCCCCGACGTCTTTGAGTATAAAGCGCAGCTCGTGGTCACGGTAAATCGGTATCACCGGATTAACGATTAGCCCCATTGCAGAGGCCGCGATATCAACCACCACAGACTCTCGCCAGTTGGGCAGCTGAAAACTGATGACGTCTCCCGCTTTCATGCCAAGCGTCTGTAACCCTGTGACCAGACGTCTAGCTTCGTCGGCAATAGAGCCATAGGTAATCGAAGCCTCTCCCTCAAGATAGATCGCCACTTCATCGGGCCGCTCCTGTGCTTTACGCCACGCCGCTTGAGCAATCGTCGTATTGCCCCACAGTGCGCCATCTCGCTTTATACGCTCAGCGGTCAAAGGGTTTTTCATCAGTGCGTCAATCTCTTCAGTTTGGTAAGTAGTGCAGCGTGCTACAATTCAGACAATACATGTCCGCCGTCCACTGTGACCGCTGAGCCGGTCATCAGCGAGCCCGCATCGGAGGCCAACAACAACAGAGGTCCGTTCAATTCGCCTAGAGTTCCCGTCCGGCGTTGTGGAATACGCTGAATCAGCGCCTGCCCTTCGCTCGTTTTGAACCATTCGCTGTTCAAGTCAGTGTTAAAATAGCCTGGGCACAGCGCATTCACACGAATATTGTATTGTGCGAATTCAAGTGCAGCAGCCTTGGTGAACTGGACGACAGCAGCCTTTGATGCCGCGTAATTGGTCAGGGCTTTTTGCACACGCTCAGCGAGGATAGAGGCGATATTAACGATACTCCCACCAACACCGGCAGCGATCATACGGCGAGCCGACTCGCGTGCGACATACGCCACACCGGTCAGGTTGGTATCAATCACATTGGTCCAGTCATCATCACTCAGATCAAGCAACAACTTTGGAATAGTAATACCGGCATTGTTGATTACTATTGTGACCACGCCAAAAGCGGACTCGATCTCATCCAGAGCGGCAGCAATACTTGCACTGCTGGTCACGTCCATAGTGACCGCCATGGCCACACCACCACCGGCAATGATGTTATCGGCTTCGGCCTGTATAAGCTCTGTGCGACGCGCCGCCAATACGACTTTAGCACCTGCCTGAGAAAGAACCGTCGCGAAATGCCTGCCGAATCCGCTCGACGCACCCGTGACAAGGGCAACTTTACCCTTCAGGGAAAATGGCTGTAACAGCTCGTTCATAGCAAGTATCTCTAATAGTTCATTCAGGCGTTAAGATATTTATCCAACGTCTGGTGAAACTGACGGATGCGCACTTCCTGATAATTACCCAAGGATATGGCACCTTTCTTCGATGCCTTCAGGCCTTTTTGTACCTGAGGAAGGTTGACGCCATCCTGATTGAATACGTTGGACAACCCTGCGCCCATCACCTCGGCAGCGTCACTGAAAGGCTCATCAATGCCCAGACTGAACGTCGGCACGTCATCAGGGGGCTCAGTGCCCTCTGGATAACGCGTCAGCAGGAAGATGTCCATAATCGTACTGTTTACATCGTCACCGTTGGGTCGCTGACGATAGGTGATAACAGTGCCATGACCGGCCCAGGGCGCAAAATTGGGAAACAGCGAGTACAGGGTCGAATCCATTAACTCAGACATGGTGGCGCGCCCTTCAAAGTTTTCACCGGCCTGCTCGTTCACCCCCGGCAGACTGATTTCGGCGAGTTTTTCCCGCGCGGTCTGGCCGGGTGATAGCTCGGGACGGTCCTCCATTCCAGCGAGCTTCATCATCGCATCCATGGAATCCTGTTCAGTAAATTTGTCGGCATGCGTCGGATTAGGTACTCCGTAGGCAGTAATCGTGCGACTGACATGATCACCCCAAACATCATACTGAGAGTTGTCAATTGCTTGGAATGCCATCAACTGGGGATGCGTGGCGATAGCATGGTAAGACTCGATAAAAGCCTCCAGCACCACTTTCCAATTAGCGCCGATCACCTTCTCGACATGCATCGAGACATACCGATGCTCGTGTTTCCACTGATTCATGTGCTCCGGCAGCACTTCCATGTACTCCTCAAGCCCAGGCGCCTCATCATCCATATTGATAAAGACCCACCCACCCCAAGTCGCTACTCGCACCTCGGGCAATGTATTGTCTTGCTTTTTTATATGGGGGAAGTCCCACTGGCAAGGAGCACTATCGAACTCACCGTCGAGCGTCCAAGTCCACCCATGATAAGGGCAGCGCAAGTTTTCGGAGTGTCCAGAACCACGTTTCAGTGCCCGGCCCCTATGTAGACAAGAATTGTAAAACCCTTTCAGTTCTCCGGACTCTGCACGTGTTAACACAATAGAATCGTTAACGATATCGTAGACAAAGTAATCGCCGGAATGTCGCAGACGACTTTCGCGGCAGGCCACCTGCCACGTCTTGCGCCAGACTTTTTCTACTTCTCGATCGAAAAATTCTTGCGAGATATAACGCTCTACAGGAATATCTTCTGAGCCGAGATACGTATCCGTGCTCTCACGCAGAGCCGCAGGAACCTTCACCTTTTCCCGGTCAAGAAGGTCCTGAAACGTCTCTGAAGGATCACGGGCAGCAATTTGTTCCGGCGTCAAGTTCACTTTCTCATTCATGGGGCAAACCTCTTTGCTGATGGGCTAGCGCTGCAAAATCGTGATGGCACTAATACCGGGCGCGCCGTAAACATGGGTATAGGCCAGTTTCGGATCATCCGGCACTTGATGGTCACCGGCCTGTCCGCGCAGTTGCAGCACATTTTCGTAGACCTGCCTCAATCCGGAAGCCCCTATTGGCTCTCCATTGGCAAGGCAACCGCCATCTGTATTGACGGGCATGCTGCCACCAATGTGAGTCGCACCTTGCTGGATGAGCGCTTCCTGTTCACCGTCTTCACAAAATCCGTTCTCAGCCATATGCATGATCTCAGCCCCGACCTCGGTATCCTGTAACTGCATAACATCGATATCTTTAGGGCCCACGCCTGCCATTTCGAAAGCCGCTTTTGACGCATCCACTGTAGGCCCATCGACCTGTTGCAATGCCTGACTCGGTGCGAAGACCTCAAAAGAACCAAAGCGACGCGACTTCATAGTCGCCGCCTTCAGATAGACCGGTGTATCCGTATAGCGTTTGGCATGATCTGCCCGACAAAGAATCAGCGCCACGCCCCCCTCAGCCGGCGAGCAAAACATGAATTTTGTCAGCGGATTGTTGACCATAGTGGAATTGATAATTTCATCAACACTAATAGGCTCTGTACGCCACGCGTTGGGGTTTTTAGATCCATTGATAAAAGCCTTTTCTGACACCTTAGCAAGGGTGTCGTGACTGATAGCATGGTCATGCATGTACTTCTGAATTTTCATGGCAAAAAATTGAGTGGTCATCATCATACCAGCCTCGCCATACCATTCTCCGATGCCAAGCTCCTTCGGGTCAGCATTGAAAGCGCCGCGGTCGTGCTTATCAAAGCCAGTCACCATGCCCACATCGTATTCGCCAGATTTAATGGCGTTGTAGGCCGAGATCAATGAACTGCCGCCGGTGGCACAACCATTGGCGACATTGATAAAAGGAATACCGGTCAACCCCAGCTCGTTAACCAGCGCGTCAGCACTGCCTGCACTGGCGCTGCCGCCGAAAGCGAACTGGATATCACGCCATTCGACCCCGGCGTCTTGCAGGGCCAAACGCGCCGCATAAGCGCCCTGTTGCAGCCCGCTGCGAGCAGGCGTGCGGCCGAAGGGGTGAATGCCTATGCCAACTATTGCTACGTCCATGACTCAGTATCTCGTCTATTCTATAACTGTTGAAATTTACTCTGTCTATCGCACCGGTCTGAAAAAGAAGTTGATCACCTCATCACCGTTTTCTTCAGTTCGATAAGGCTCAAACACAACGTCCATTTCCATACCAATCTGCAACTTCTGTGGATCATTTTCCGTCAGGCGACCTTCCACCCTAACGCCACCCGGTAGCTCTAGGTAGCCGACCCCATAAGGAATAAAAGTCTCTGGAGTCTCATCACTCTTATAAGGATTTTTTGGCATAAACTGCTGTACGGTCCAGGTCCACAGCGTCCCGCGCGATGGCAACTCTTCTATTTCGACGTCTTGCCCGGAACAGGCCATACACGAACTCGCCACGGGAAACGCAGCAATACCGCACTTCCTACAGCGACTCGCCAGAAGTGCTGGCTTTGCAGACGGCCAAGTGAATAAACCCTCTGCGATTGGTACTCGATTACTCATAATGTCATCTCTTTTCCCTTACAGGACCACTGCATGTACAACCAGTCTATAACAGCATGGACGCCGGATTTTCAAGAAAACCCTTTAATGACTTCAAAAACTGTGCGGCTACCGCACCGTCAATAGCCCGATGATCAGCCGACAGGGAAACACGCATCACCGTAGCCGGGACAATACTGTCACCGCGTACGACAGGCTTTCTAACGCCCGCCGCCACCGCCAGAATCGCCGCCTGCGGCAGGTTAATAATCGCGTCAAACTGATCGACACCGAACATGCCAAGGTTTGAAATACTAAAAGTACCCCCCTGAAATTCGTCTACGCCCAGCGTCCCAGCCTGTGCACGACGTGCCAGATCACTCGATGCAGCGGCGATTTGCGGCAACCCTTTGGCACCGACATTCCTGATAACGGGTGTTATCAATCCGCCTTTCACTGCTACCGCCATGGAAATATCCACCTGATCGAACTGTCGAATACACTCTTTTGTATATTGCACATTGACTTCAGGCACTTGCTCTAACGCACTGGCACACGCTTTTATGACAAAATCATTGACGGATATTTTGTGACCCAGCGTGCCATTCATATAGGCTCGCTGTTGCAATAGGCTGTCAATCTCGATATCCACACTCACACGATAATGTGGGATGGTCTGTTTGGATTCAGTCAAGCGTGCGGCAATCGTCTTGCGCATACCGCTCAGTTTCTGCTCTCGATAGTAGGCTACACCCGTCTCTGCCACTGCCGCCTTCTCAACATCCTCTTTACTGACGCGCCCGCGCTTACCCGTAGCCGTCACGTCGTTCAAATTGATGTTAAGAGAGCGAGCCAGTCGCCTCGCTACCGGCGTAGAGGCAATATGCGCGTCATCCTCTGTGGATCGCTGTGATTCAGATGTAGGCGCTGCACCACTAAATCTAGGAGCTGCCACAGCCTGTATTCCGCCCGCCTGTTCGACATCACGCTTGGAAACGCGGCCGTTGCGGCCCGTCGCCGCCACATTATTGAGGTTGATATTGTGCGCTCTGGCCATGCGCCGCGCGACCGCAGAAGCTTTCACACCAGCATCATCTGGCCCTTGTGAGAGAGCGCCAGCAAATACCGGCGCAGCAGTAGCGACTGGAATATCACGAGCAACTGGCTGTGCCTGCGATGCAGGGGCAGCAGGCGACTTCGCTTCCGATGACTGCGCTAAAGAGGAACCGGATGCATCGGGCACAAACCCGACTACAAAATCGTCAATCTGTGCTTCGCTGGCTTCACCGGTGGCCACAACACCCATCAACATGCCAACCTTTAGCGTCTGCCCGACTTCACCGATGATCCTGACCAAAGTGCCTGCGACCTGACATTCGGCGGCATTGACGATTTTTGAGGTTTCGATATCGACCAGCTCATCACCGACCGCGAGCTTCTCGCCAACCGACACGCGCCACTCTGTTATTTCACCCTCCTCCATCGACATTCCCCACTTAGGCACGGTGAGGGCGTGCAGTGTACTCATCGCGTATACCTCAAGACAGCGCGCACTGCCGCTTCAATATCGCTCTCTTGCGGCATCCAAGCATCTTCCAATGCAGGCGCAAACGGGATGGGTGAATGCGCGGCAGTGACCTTCATGATCGGCGCTCGAAGTGACCCAAAGGCTTTTTCGGCAATGATACTGGAGATGTCCGCTGCGAGACCGCAGCGCGGTGTCATCTCGTCCACAATCACCAACCGTCCAGTGACTTCAACGCTTTCGATAATGGATTCTTCATCGAGCGGAGACGTAGTGCGCGGGTCAATCACGTCACAGCTAATACCCTCGTCTGCCAGTCGATCGGCGACCGCAAGCGCTTTGTTTACCGTATTAGAGATGCCGACTATGGTGACGTCTGTCCCTTCCCTGAGGAAGTTTGCTTCACCAAAGGGAATGGTATACATCTCATCAGGCACTTCGCAGCTGGTTTCGTAAAGAAACTTGTCTTCTACAAAGATAACGCAATCGTTGTCACGAATTGCAGTAATCAGTAAACCTTTAGCATCATAGGCATTCGTTGGGCATACCACTTTTAAGCCCGGCACCATGGTGACCATCTGTGTCAGATTCTGAGAGTGTTGTGCACCGCCACGCAAACCTGCGCCTGCCATGGTGCGCACCACCATCGGACACTGCGCTTTCCCACCGAACATATAACGAAATTTTGCTGCCTGATTATAGATCTGGTCGAAACACACACCGAGAAAATCCATAAACATCAATTCAGCGATAGGACGTAATCCAGTCTGGGCCGCACCGGCCGCTGCACCCATGATGGCAGACTCAGTAATCGGCGTATCGATCACCCGGCTCTCACCAAACTCAGGGAAAAGGCCTTTCGTTACGCCCATAACACCACCGTAGGCATCACGTTCACCGTCACAGCCCGCTCCACCGGCAACGTCTTCACCAATCACAATAACCGTACTGTCCCGGCGCATTTCCTGCGCCATGGCTTCATTGATCGCCTGTCTATAAGTCTTTATTGGCATTACTTGTTTACTCCAGATTCTGTCGGCGTTATCGCGCTGCTCTTGGGGCCGGTCTCAATACGCAGAGCTGTAGACGTCAGTCAGTAACTCCGACACATCAGGGCTAGGTGCAGCCAGAGCAGCTGTTGCGGCTTCATCAATGTAGGCAGCCACTTCCGTATCGATCTTCTTTAACTCTGCCTTCGTCGCCAACTTTTTCTTGATGGCGATGTCGCTAGCGATCTTCAGACAGTCCAGATCTTTCATCAACCGCTTAACTTCCCCCTTACCACGATACTGCTGGGCATCGCCCTCGAAATGGCCGCGGAACCGCGTGATGCTCGCCTCGATTGCAATCGGGCCCTTACCACTGCGACAGTGATCCACTGCTTTTTTACACGTTTTATAGGTTTCAAAAATGTCTGCACCGTCCACTTTCAAAGCGGGCATGCCGAAGGCTGCCGCGCGACTGGCGATATCTTTGGAACCCACTGCATAACCTGCGGCAGTGCCTTCACCATAGCCGTTATTTTCAAACATAAAAATAGCAGGCACCTGCAACACTACCGCTAGGTTCATCGCCTCAAAAGTGGTGCCTTGATTAGACCCTCCGTCCCCGGTGAATGACACTCCGACACTACCCGTTCCAAGTGTTTTTGCCGACAAAGCCGCGCCGACAATCAGCGGAGGACCGCCGCCCACAATAGCATTGGCGCCCAACATGCCCTTCTCAACTGCGGCGATGTGCATCGAGCCACCTTTGCCCGCGCAGCTGCCACCCTGCTTAGCCATAATCTCCTTCATCATGTCGCCAACATCGCCGCCCTTGGCAATGCAGTGGCCATGGCCGCGATGGGTGCTGACGATGTAGTCTTCATCCGATAAATTCATGCACATACCCGTCGCGATAGCTTCCTGCCCCGCATAGAGGTGAAGGAAGCCTGGAATATTACCTTTACTGAATTCATCACTCACGCGATATTCAAAATCACGAATCGTACGCATGGTGCGATAGGCTTGTAGAAACTGTTTTTTATCCAATGACATTGATCACTCCCGATACTTGCTGTGCGTATTGATCTGTCTTACTCGTTAAATTCTCATCAAGGTATTGTCGTTTTTGTTATCACTTTAGTGTCAGGCCCTGCATCCAGTTAGCATGAAATCCGTTGGGCACACGTCCTGGAATATACACCTTCGCGACAGGACCGCGGTCAAAGTCACCGGCGTTGAGAATAGACAGAAAGGCGCCTTCATCTGGGTTGTAGACAAAAGACATTATCCAGCCGTCTTCTTCACGCTCACTATCGGGGTTAGGCACATAGACCGGTTCGCCGGCATTTGCCTCAGAGCCAAACTCATATAGCTTGGTCTCTCCGGTCTCAAAGTCGTAACGTCCGGTACAATTATAGCCGTGCGCATCGCCCCATTCTCGATTAGAAGAAGCAGCAAAGCCGTAGCGATAATGCTTGCCCATCTTGCGCTCGTCCACGCGAGAGAACTCGCAAAAAATATCTGAGAACTCCTCATCGGTCACTTTTTTGGTCGTCAGATCTAATGTCATGCGATGCATTCTGCGCGGCTGTTTTTCCGCGCCGCTTGCCTGTACCACCGCAAAAGGGATAGACCGGATCCAGATGTAATCAATGACCAGCTTGCCGCCTTGCTCAAACCCGTTACAAAAGTGCCAGCTAAAGAAAGGGTCCGTTTCAAATATCATTTGCTTACCGTTACCGTCGCGCGGGATAACGATGATCTTAGTACCGAGCTCAGGCTCCCACATAAAGGGATCTTCGCCCTTCATGGCTTTTTCTAAACTGTGAAATGCCGGTGCATAAAAAATAATCACGTAGTTAGCAGTAATCTGCAGATCGTGAATGATGCCCTTGCGCTCAAACTCGACAGGTATCATCTTAAGGTGCTTGCCGGTGGCATCGAAAATCTGAACCCAGTAATTGGGACTGTCCCAACGCTGGGTACATGTCACAAGCTGACCGGTATCAGGACACACCTTCGGGTGCGCTGTCAGAGCATCGCCGGGCTTCAGCGCTCCATCGTAATCATACAAACCAACCGTAGACAGGTCGTTGTTGAGCAAATGCGGGAAGCCGCCTTCCCACATAGCAAAGAGTTTATCCCCATGATAAATCACGTTGGTATTAGCCGTATTCCTTACTGGGCTCGGCTCGCCCCCGGCTTGTATTACCTCCTCTGGCACCTCGAGGAGCTTGCCAACACTGCCGTAAATCGTGCGATTGAATTTTCGTTCTGTTTTAAGGTGGTTTGTTTCAACCCAGCGATTTTTGTACTGAACATGTCCGTCTTTGAAATACACAGCATGCACCATGCCATCGCCATCGAGTGGGTAGACATAATCGTTTGGCTGAAACGCAACATTGGCACCGTCACGCATATAGGCGCCCGCCAGTTTAGCGGGCACCTGCCCTTCTACAATCAATTGGTCTTCGCCGAAATCACGCTCTTCATCGACGGGGGCATAGTTGCCCTGTAAATATTGATATGCACTCAAATCCATCAGCTCACCTCGGGTGTATTATCAGCTAGTCGTTATTAGGCTAGTAAGGTCTTAAGATAGTAGGGTCAGAGATAATAGCAGCTCAAATCTTTTAAAAACAGTCTCGTTTGTTTCTTTTGTCGCTTACTGGCGCTACAGTAACGGCCTGTCGATCTAAGGGGAACAAACGATGAATCCAATTGAAGATGAACTGGCCCTGAGAAACCTCATGGGGCGCTATACCGATGCCGTAAATCGCAGGGACGCTAACGCCTGGATCGCCACCTGGGCAGAGGACGGGGTCTGGAATCTGCTCGGCACCCCGGTGAGCGGGCGCGACAATATCCTCGCCCTTTGGCTACAGATGATGGGCGGCTTTGAGTTTGCCCTGATGCTGCCTAGTTCAGGCGTGTTTGAAATAAACGGCGACAGCGCCAGCGGTCATTGGTACCTGCATGAATACACCCGTGACCATGAAGGCAATGCCAGCACAATGGTGAGTCGCTATCTGGACACCTATGTCAAACAAGGCGGCCAATGGTTGTTTCAGTTACGCCACTACAGCTTTATTTATAACGGGCCTTCAGACATGAGTGGGAGTTACACCCCCCCATCAGGCTGAGCCCATCGCCAGTCATCTGACACTGGATATTGTCCCCATCAGGATGAAGCAAGCCAGCGATCTGGCTTTAATGCAGGGACTGATACAGAACACAGTACCCTGTCATCATTACTACCGCCGGGGCTTCCGGCATGGCTAAAGACATGAAAGAAAGCCGTCAGCGCTGGCGAAAAATTGCGATAGTAGCAGGATCTTTTACCCTGATATTTGCGCTTCTGATGCTCAGTCCATACAAAACAACCCTTCTCAACGGCCTTATGCTCGAGGCGAATGCTCATATCAATGATTTATTGAAATCTCAAGATTCATTCCTAGCATCCATGCCTGAAGCCATTAACGGCGTAACGTCGACTGATTTCGTTCCAATATTAGTGTCACATTCAGAGGATAGCGACCCCCTCGATGCTTGGTTCGAGAGAAGCCAAACAGAAGCCCTGCTTGTGCAAAAGAAGGGTCAAATTGTCTATGAACGCTACTCAGAGGATGCTGATCGTGGCAGAAATATTAATGGCATGTCTATGGCAAAAAATATTATTGCGCTCATGATTGGCATCGCGATCGATGAAGGTAAAATTCAATCAGAAAACGATTCAGTTTCGCACTATCTTCCAGAGATCGTTATCACGAATAATGACGGGTTAACTATTCGAGATTTGCTGAGACACACGTCAGGCATACAATCTGCGTCAGAGGACCTTAGTGCCACGTTAAAAGGTAAAGGCCTTGTAACGCCGCTGGCTGAAATTTCATTTAACGGGGATCGCGCATTCCGTTATGACAACATTAACTACCACCTATTGAATCTCATACTGGGACGCATTTATAAGCAACCACTGAATCGCCTGATTGAAGAAAAATTGTGGCTCCCTTTGGGTCTAGAAGACGCCGCCATTATCAATAGTGCCGGCTACTGTTGCCTGTTTGCCACCGCACGATCTTGGTTGGCTATTGGCAATGTGTATCTCAACCAAAGCAACACCGTGGTGTCTAGTCATTGGATAGAAAAAATGATTAACGACACCGTAACCCCAGAGTGGTTTTTTGTCCAAGCGACAGGCGAATCTGTGGGCAATGCCTATGGCTACCATATTTATAGTGGGTTACCAACGTTGCCTGAGACTTTTTGGATTGAAGGCATGGGGTTGCAGTTGATCATGATTAATCGAAAGACCGAAACTATCATTGTCAGGCTTGGCGGTATTCCCTCGAAATTCAACATCACCTCCAATCGCAACGACGCAACACTTATACAGCCCTTGCTGAAGGTTTTAGCTCAATAAATTGACATCAACATCTTTTTTGCAATGACAGACGGGCACGCTCACACATATCGATTCGACCTATACGCTACTCCTCGGGAATCCGAATCAACAGTTTGCCTGTATTGGAGCCATCGAATAATTTAAGAAATGTGGGCAACACATTATCGAGGCCGTCGACAATCTCTTCGCGAGACGTAATCTCTCCAGCCATTAGCCACTCAACCAATTGACCAATGCCCTCTTCAAAACGATCCAGATAATCCAGCAAGGTGAATCCCTGCATAGTGACGCTCTCGGCAACCAGTTGCCACAAATTGGTAGGGCCCGGTGCATTGGGGACGTTGTAGGTTGAGATCCAACCACAAACAGCCACCCGTGCAAATTTATTGAGGCAGTTCAATGCAGCATCCATAATGTCGCCGCCCACATTATCAAAATAGACGTCGACACCCTCAGGGCAGGCTTTTCGAATGGCCGCCTCATAATCGCCACAGGTCTTATAGTTGATCACCTCATCGAAGCCCAGGTCTTCCTTGATCCAACGGCACTTGTCATCACTGCCGGCCATACCCACCACCCGACAACCTTGCATCTTGGCGATCTGCCCCACAACTGAGCCCACCGCACCAGCGGCAGCGCTGACGAGCACTGTCTCACCGGCCTTGGGCTTGCCAACGTCCAACAAACCGAAATAGGCGGTCAGGCCCGTCGGGCCCAGCACGCCCATAAAAGTACTGAGTGGAATGCCGACGCTTTCATCCAGCTTGTTGAGGGTTACGGCCTGCGCCGTTGTATACTGCTCCCACCCCCCCAGGCTCATAGCAACATCGCCCACCGCATAGTCTGGACTATTGCTTTTGACCACGCGGCCAATAACGGAACTACGCACGGCATCGCCCAGAGTGATCGGCTCTATATAATTGGGGTCATCGCCCATCCAACCGCGAATAGCGGGGTCCAGCGAAATATACAGATTGCGCAATACTACCTCCCCATCGGCCGGCTCGGCGACGGGAACGTCTCGCACAGGCACGTTGTTTGCATCGGGCTGTCCCACGGGACGTGAGGCGAGATAATACTGCCTGTTTATCAGTTCTGTCATAGCTGTAATGTATCCGGTTAGTGGGCCGCATACGATAACGGCTCCCAAAAAATCAGTCAACCCTGATTGTTTTAATGCACCTACTCTGCTACTGTTTCAAGCGTTCACCTTACCCACTTAATAGTCCACTTAATAGCCCATTTATTGCTCAGGATTGATCATGACTATACTGATTGCCGGCACTCTCCATCTCCCTGCCCTAGAGCGTGAAAAGGCGCTTGCAGAAACGGCAACTTTGGTGGAGGAAACGCGCACACAAAAGGGTTGTCGGCATTACGTTTGGTCTGCAGACCCGACCTCCGACACGCGAGTCTACGTCTACGAAAACTGGGCTTCGGTAGAGGATCTAGCGGCACATTTGGCAGGCCCCTACTACCAGAACATGCTCGCCAGCCTAGGCAAGTACGGCGTGAGTGACACCGAGGTGTCAAAATTTAAAGTGGCATTGGAAGAGCCTGTATACGATCCGGAGGGAAAGCCCCGCGCAGATTTTTTTACTGAATAAACACTGGGTTTCACTAAGTAGGCAACGACTATAGGATTGCAATTAGATGGCGACTAAAACAGTAAAAACATATTGTCGATTCTGTCATGCCTACTGTCCGATGGAGGCAACAGTCGAAGACAATCGACTAATAGCGCTAGTGCCGGATACCAGCAATGAAATGTATGGCGGCTACACCTGTATCAAGGGCCGGCAAATGATAGATCAGATTGACCACCCTACTCGCCTGCAACAATCACAAAAAAAGCAGCCCGACGGGTCGTTTAACGCCATTGGTACCGAGCTGGCGATGGATGAGATAGCCACGCAACTGCAGACCATACTGGACACCTACGGCCCACGCAGTATCGCCAGCTACAACGGCACCTACTCTTACCAGAATTCAGCGGCCCACGACGTGGCCAGAGCATTTCACGCGGCCATTGACTCCCCCTCTTACTACACGAGTGTCACCATCGACCAACCCGCCAAGGTGGCAATCGGACCGACTCGTATGGGCTGGTGGAACGGTGGCAGCCACATGTGGAATGATTCTGATGTTGCCATGATCATCGGTAACAACACTTTGGTATCACACTTTTCCATACCCGGCGGCATTCCTGCTTTTAGCCCTCATAACGCCCTGCGCGATGGTAAAAAGCGCGGCATAAAAGTGATTTGTATCGACCCACGCGTGACCGAGGTGGCGAGTCGCGCCGACCTGCATCTGCAGGTACGTCCGGGTCAAGACGCTGCAATCTTAGCCGCAATTATTGCCGTGATCCTCGCAGAGGAACTGCACGATAAAGCGTTTTGCCTAGACAATATTGAAGGGCTGGAGCAACTCACAGAACAAACCCGACGCTTCACGCCCGAAGCCGTGTCTGCTGCGGCCGGCATTCCAGCCAACCAGATTATTGAGGCCGCCAGAATGTTTGCTGCCGGCCCTCGCGGTACTGCCGTTACCGGCACAGGGCCAGAGATGGGGCCTCATCCCAATCTATTGCAACACCTTGTACAATCTCTAAACGCGATCTGCGGACGGCACTATCGCGAAGGCGAACGCTTGCCTAATCCCGGCGTTCTCACACCCACAGGCCCTCGCAGTGCCGAAGCCACAGGGCCACAGCCACAGTGGCTCACAGACGGCGTAAAGAGTCGTGTGTCTGAAGATATTTGTGAAACGGTGGTGCTTTCGCCCTATGGTCCACTCAAGGAAATGCCCACCGCTGTGATCAGTGACGAGATGCTTTTGGAGGGCGAGGGGCAGATCAAGGCCCTGATCTGCGTCGGTGGAAACCCTCTGCTCGCCTGGCCTGACCAGGAGAAGACGCATGCGGCGCTGTCAGGTCTGGAGCTGCTAGTCTGCATTGATATAAAAATGGCGGCGACAGCGCAAATGGCTGATTATGTGTTAGCGCCAAAAATGTGTCTGGAGCGTGAGGATGTCACCCTGCTCACCGATATATGGCACGACAAACCCTACAGCCAATACACCCAAACCGTCGTCGAGGCCCAAGGCGATAAAATAGAAGAGTGGGAGTTTTTCTGGGCCATGGGCAAGCGTATGGGGCTCAACATGAGCATGGCCAATGGACCGATAAACATGCAAGAAAAACCTAAAAAATTCGATTTGCTGGCAAATATCACCCAAGGTTCACGCGTACCCTTACAAGAGATTTACAACACCGAAGGCGGAAAAATTTTCGATGTGCCGGACGTGATTCTTGATGCGCCCGATCCGACAACACGCGGGCGTCTGCAGCTGTTCCCGCCGGGACTGGAACAGGAACTTGACGCTTCCCATAACGATATGAAATCTTCGGGCACGAAAGAATATCCACTGCTATTGATCAGTCGTCGCATGAAAAACACCTACAACTCTACCGGGCCAGAGCTTAGCCTGCTGAAGAGCAAGGGCACCACCAACCCCGCTTTCATGCATCCCCAGGAGTTGGCAGCGCTTCAAGTCGCCGACGGAGACATTGTGGAAGTGCACTCACGCCACGGAGCTATCCCCGCTGTTGTGACGGCCAGTGATGATATCAGGCCCGGCGTTATCTCGATGTCGCACTGCTGGGGTGGCTCACCAGATCCTACTGCGAATGCTGATCAGAGGGTTCGGGAAATCGGCAGTAACACTAACCGCCTAATCGACAACTTAGAGAATGCGGAAAGGTATTCCGGCATGTGTCGGCAGAGCAGTATCCCAGTGGCCATTAGAAAACTATCCTGAGTTTTTTGGAGCACGAGACATGAGCGAGCACAAACCCTTTCGGTTTTCACTGCAAAGCTTTAACACAGATTCACCAGCCAACTGGCGCAACCTGATCGCAAAAACGGAAGACCTCGGTTATTCCACTTTTTTCCTGGCCGATCATTTCCTCAGTGCAGGCCCCGCTTTAGACAGCACCTACCACCCGCCACAAATGCTGGCTGCAGTGCCGGCAATCGCAATGGCGCTGGAACAAACAAGCACACTGCGCGTAGGTTGCCGTGTTTTTTGCAACGATTATCGCCACCCGATTATCCTAGCCAAAGAAGCAGCCACTATGGACTACCTGTCTGAAGGGCGACTAGAGTTCGGTCTCGGCGCAGGCTGGATCAAAAACGAATACGAGGCCGTTAACCTGCCATTTGATGAATTCCCACAGCGCTTTGAGCGCTTCGCTGAATTCGTGCACGCCTATAAAGCGTTCATGTCGGGTGAACCACTGGATATCGCTGGCGACTTTATCAAATGGTCGGGGTTTTCTGGCACACCGACATCGGCACAAACACCCTACCCGCCATTAATGATCGGAGGTGGCAGCAAAAAAATTCTAAGCTTTGCCGGACAGGAAGCCGATATTATCAGCCTAAACTTTAATAACCGCGCTGGAATGCTCGGCCCCGATGGAATGGCATCAGGGCTCGCTGCTGCCACCGCAAAGAAAATCGACTGGATAAGAAGTGGCGCCGGGGCGCGTTTTAACGACATAGAGCTGGAGATCGGCGCCTATAACACTATTATTACCGATCAACAAAAACCTACCGCAGCGGCCATCGGCGATGCTTTAGGAATGTCAGGTGACGACATCCTCAGTCATCCGCACTGCCTAATTGGTAGTGTCGACTTCATTTGCGACGAACTGCAACGCCGCCGAGAAACCTACGGTATTTCTTATATTGCCGTACTCGATGATGGTACAAATAACATGGTAGAACTGTTTGCGCCGGTTGTTGCGCGTCTCGCGGGCAAGTAAACTGCAACATTTTTGAATTTAGGAGTCATTCGACCCAATGCTAAAACTGACTGATCCGTCCTTACTGCGATCTCAACTGCACATCAATGGTAACTGGGTAGACGCCGATAACGGTGCCACTATCGGCGTATTTAATCCTGCTACCAATGAGGAGATCATCGCAATCTCCAATGCCGGTGCCGCTGAAACTCGGCGTGCTATTGAGACTGCCGAGACCGCTTTCGGCAGCTGGCGCCAGGTCGTTGCTAAAGAGCGCTCCGCTATTCTTAAACGCTGGTTCTCCCTCATCATGGCAAACCAAGAAGACCTTGCTCAACTAATGACCGCCGAACAGGGCAAGCCACTGGCTGAGTCACGTGGCGAAGTGGCCTACGGTGCTGCATTTGTTGAGTGGTTTGCTGAGGAAGGACGTCGAATTTACGGCGACACCATCAGTGCCAACAATCCCAATCAGCGCATTGTCACCCTGAAACAACCCGTGGGAGTGGTTGCTGCGATTACACCGTGGAACTTTCCCATTGCAATGATCACCCGCAAGGTCGCTCCTGCACTCGCCGCGGGTTGTACCATCGTATTGAAACCTGCCACTGAAACACCTCTTTGTGCGCTGGCCCTCGCTGAACTAGGTCACCGAGCAGGCATTCCAGCCGGTGTGTTTAGCGTCATTACCGGCCATAACGCCAGAGCGATTGGTGGCGAAATGACCAGTAGTAAGGTCGTGCGGAAACTGACCTTCACAGGCTCTACTGAAGTCGGAAAAATACTGATGGAACAGTGTGCTGGCACGGTCAAAAAGACCTCGATGGAACTTGGAGGAAATGCGCCGTTTATCGTGTTTGATGATGCGGACCTGGATGCAGCAGTCATCGGCGCTATGGCATCGAAGTACCGCAACGCAGGTCAGACATGCGTCTGCGCCAATCGTATTCTAGTGCAGGAATCGGTGTTCGATGCTTTTACGGAAAAACTGATTACGGCCGTCAAGGGACTGAAAATGGGTAACGGCGTGGAGGAAGGTGTAACGATTGGCCCACTGATCAACAACGCAGCCTTTGACAAGGTCAGCGCTATCGTGAATGACGCCACAGCAAAAGGTGCGAAGGTATTAATCGGTGGCAAAGGCAGTGAGGCGCCGGGGGACAATTTTTATGAGCCCACTGTACTGGTAGATGTGGACGATACGATGGATGTCTACAACGAAGAAATCTTCGGCCCTATAGCCCCGTTGTTCAAATTCAAGACTGAAGAAGACGCTATCCGCATCGGCAATGACACCCCTTTCGGACTCTCGGCCTACTTTTACTCGCGCGATATAGGGCGTATTTGGCGCGTCGCGGAAGGACTAGACTACGGTATTGTCGGCATCAATGAAGGCGTTATTTCTACCGAGGTTGCCCCATTCGGCGGAATGAAGGAGTCAGGTATCGGCCGCGAAGGTTCCAAATACGGCATTGATGATTATCTGGAAATTAAATACCTGTGCATGGGTGGTGTCGGCAGCTAAGACCGATACTGCCAAAACAGATGATCAGCGCGGCATGACAATATCGTCTATAATTGCTGACTGCGCCGCCCTGATTTAGTCAGACACGTTTTTTCATTGTTCAGTCGAGGCCAGAAAATCAATGCCCAGCAAGAAGGAAGTGACAGCAAAGGACAGAGTCGCGGGGCAACCCGGTGAAGACATAAGCTGGCAGGCGCAAAAGAGCGCCATGACCCGGGAACGCATACTGACAGCTTCTATTAATTGCTTTGTAGAACTGGGCTACACCAATGTCACCACAGCCAAGGTCGCAAGCTTAGCCAAGGTTTCTCGCGGCGCGATGTTGCATCACTTCCCGTCGAAAACAGAGCTCATTAGGGCCGCAGTCGAGTATCTGCACGACAAGCTGTTAGAAGATTACTCGTATCGCGTAGCCAGCATTCCCTCCTCCCTAAAGGGGAAAAAACGTCGTCGCGCAGGTGTTGACGCCTATTGGGATCACCTCACCGGCGACTTGTTCGTGGTTTACCATGAATTGTGTGTCGCTAGCCGGACGGATCCGGAACTAAAGTTCATCTTAGAAAGCTCACAACTCGCATTTGAAAAACATGTACTCGATTCCAATGCCACGTTGTTTTCCGAGTGGAACGACCGCGGAGACCGCTTCCTGCTGGCCATGGATGTCACCAAGTGCATGATGGAGGGCATGGCCGCTGGACAGCTAATGACCAACCGGGACGAACGCGTGAAGCAACTTCTCGACTACCTCGCCGACCGCCTAGAAGAAATTTTTGAAGAAGGAGAAGGCTCTGCTATCGGGCGGCACTCCGCCAACAAGTAGATTCTCTCAGCCTTCGTAACGCAAGATCTTTGCGCAAAGGTTATGCCGCGCGAGCAGCCGCTAAATCGGTAAACTTTTGCAGATACCAGGCCTCATCGCCGTAAAGCTTGGCTAAAACCATTAAGCGTTTGTAGTGGTGACCTATACTGAGTTCATCCGTCATGCCAATACCACCATGCAACTGCACCGCCTCCTGCGCCACAAACCTTCCCGCTTCGGATACTTTCACCTTCAAGGCCGCACACGCGCTAGCCGACTCAAGGCTATTCTGGTCCAGCTGAATCGCCGCATTTAGCAACAGTGACCGGGTCTCCTCTACTTTCATATACATATCAGCCATGCGGTGCTGTAACACCTGAAATTTGCTGATGGGCTGACCAAACTGCTGACGCGTCTTGGTGTACTCGACGGTAGCATCCAGCAGCGCCTGCATCGCACCCAGTGCCTCCCCGCCCAACGCCACGATAGTTGTGTCGATGACTTTCAACATCAGCGCATGGCCCTTACCGACTTCACCGAGCACACGATCGGCACCGAGCACTACACTGTCAAGAGCAACATGTGCACCATGACTTCCGTCTACAGCGAAAAAGTCGTCACGGCTAACGCCTGAAGAATCCACATCAATAAGAAAAAGAGTAATGCCTGAAACGTCGCCGACGGACCCACTGGTGCGGGCGGATACGATAAGGTGATTGGCGCAATGAGCGTTTAACACAGTAAATTTAGCGCCGTTTAACACATAGCCGTCACCCTGAGGCAGAGCCGTCGTGTGCACTTGCGCTATATCATAGCCACTGTTCTGTTCGGCGAAGGCAAATGCCCACTGCGCACTGCCATCAATAATTGCGGGAATGTACTGTTGTCGTTGCTGTTGACTACCACCGCGGTGTAAAAAACCACCGCAGGTCACCACCGTAGTCAGAAACGGTTCGCGCACCAAACCCTTCCCCAAGGCTTCCGCAATGACCATCACATCGGTTGCCCCACCCGCAAAGCCGCCCAGTTCTTCGCTGAACGGGACAGACAACCAGCCCAATTGCGCAAACTGTTGCCACGCGGCGTCATCAAAACCTAACTCTGTCATAGTGACAGCGCGATGACGCGCGACGCTGCAATGCTGACGGACGTACTTCTCGACGCTATCGCGCAGTAATATCTGTTCTTCGCTGAGGGAGAAATCCACGATGAGACCTGTCTTTAATAATAAATAGAATGTCTATGGTCAGACAGCGGTGCTGCCGCGCTCATGCCATGCTAACAAAGCGACCTAGCCAAAACAATCAGTCCCTACTGTTTTATTCTTATTCAATTTGACCTAGACTCGTTGGCAGAGAATCCTCCCTTGGCACCACTAACCCTGCAGGAATACGCATGCCAACATTGAACCTGAGCGCTAATGAAGTCCTGACCACCACGCGAGCCGTGCGCAAGCGGCTAGACTTTGATCGGCCGGTTGAAATGTCCGTATTGCGTGAATGCCTCGATATCGCACTGCAGGCGCCTTCGGGTTCCAACTCACAGGGATGGCACTTCGTCATCGTAACGGACGCTGCCAAGAAAGCCGCCATTGCCGAACTCTACCTGAAAGCCTTCGAGGACTATGAAGCAGGGCCTGCCCAGCCAACAAAACAACATCTGGACGACCCATCGATGGCCCCGACCCAGGAGCGGGTGCTCAGTTCTGCACGGTATCTTGCGGACAACATGGCCCATGTTCCTGCCATGCTGATCCCCTGTTGCGCAGGACGTACAGATACCCCGGGCCTGCCACAGGGTGTCCTTGCCAGCATCTACGGCTCCATCCTTCCGGCAGTATGGAGCTTCATGCTCGCTGCAAGAGAGCGCGGCATTGGTACATGCTGGACCACTCTGCATCTTGGTTACGAACAGGAGGTAGCCCGCCTTCTAGACATTCCCGACGACTTCACTCAAGTCGCCCTCATCCCCATTGCCTACACCCAAGGTACCGCGTTTAAAACGGCACCACGCAAGGATCTGGACAACGTTTTACATACCAATGGCTGGTAGCTCATAACCTCAGGAGTCGACGATAATGGATCTAGGCATTAAAGGCCGCAAAGCACTTGTCAATGGCGGCAGTGCCGGGTTGGGTAAAGGCAGCGCACAAGCTCTAGCTGCCGAAGGCGTAGACCTGTATATTTCTGCACGTCAAGAAAACAGGCTACAAGCCACTGCTGAACAGATTAGACGTGACACTGGCGCGTCAGTGACAATTATCGTAGCGGATCATTCCAGCAATGAAGGCAGGGAAAAAATCCTGTCTATCTGTCCCGACCCTGACATCCTTGTAGGCACCTGTTCTCCCGCACCTTTCACACCGGATTTTCGCAAGGTGACCACAGCCGATTGGGAGGAACACCTGTCCGTCGGCCTGATCAGTCCCATCGAATTTATACGTGCTACAGTCGATGGCATGTGTGACCGCGGCTTTGGCCGCATTGTAAATATTTCCACCGGAGCCTCTAAATTCCCATCAGAGTTAAGAACACTGTCGGGGCCGCCGCGTGCTGCCTTGTCTAACTATACGGTTGCTATTTCCAAAGTCGTTGCTAAATACAATGTCACTATTAATAACTTGCTGCCAGGGATGCACCACACTGCGACGTCTCAGGAGCGTTTTGGGGAAATCGCTAGGGAACAAGGCAAGACATACGAAGAGGTTGTAAAGGACTGGATTGATGAATGGAAAATCCCTGCCGAGAGATTTGGCAACATTGAGGAGTTTGGCGCTATCTGCGCAATGCTCTGCGGCAATCAAGCTAGCTATATTGTCGGGCAGAATATTGTGATCGATGGCGGCATTACTAACTCTACCTTCTAAGGGCGACCACACTTAAAGAATAAACTTTGTAAGAGGGATATCAGCATGGCAAACACCGCTACTCCAATTGAGTATTCTGCCGCAAACGTCGTTTGTAAAGGCATTTACTTCACACCTGCACAGGTCAATGGAACATTACCCGTAATCTTGGTTGCTCCTGCATGGGACGGGCTGAACCAAGAGGTGCGAGATAAGGCCGCAAAGCTTGCAGACGCCGGCTATATTGCCTTCGCTATCGATTTACTGGGCGAGGGAAAGACGATGACCGACATGGCGGATCTGATGCCAACCCTAACGCCTTTTTTCGAAAATCGTGGCATGCTTTTGGACCGCATGCTGGCTGCAGTTACCACGGCCACCAAAATTCCTGGCGCTGATCTGTCGCGCATCGGTGCAATCGGTTATTGTTTTGGCGGCACAGCGGTACTGGACCTGGCGCGAGCCGGCAGTGACCCTATCAAGGGGGTGGTGTCTTTTCACGGCGGCCTAGAAGGCAACATGCTCGATAATCCAACAACAATCAGCACAAAAGTCCTAGTGCTGCACGGAGAAGATGACCCTCTTGTGCCGCAAGAGCAGGTCGCGGCCTTCAAGGCTGAGATGACAGAAAAGCAGGTAGACTGGCAACTACATGCATATGGCCACACGATGCATGCCTTTACGCGTCCTCAAGCCAATGACCCAGCGTTTGGTGCTGTCTACAATCGGTCTGCTGACGAACGCTCTTGGCAGGCTATGCTGAATTTTTTTGAAGAAGTGTTATAACCAGTGGTTGGAAATAGAAAGCCTATTCCAACTGAAGCAGATATCACACGACTCACGGGGCATAGCTTTCCGGGCGGCTTTTACAGTGTCGCGCACTGGGAGAACTTTTTACTGACCGAATGCACCGGCGCAGCATTGTTACCAGACGGCTTAGTGCACCCGGTCGCTCTGTTCCATATACCTATCGTTGGCGCCGGAACATCAATCGCAGAAATGTTTGCCCTTGGACAGGCAGAGTCAGATCTGTCTATCATGATTGAAAGTTACGACTGGGAAATATTTGTGGCCCTGCGCGAGAAGACCCGCTATGCAATCAACGGCAGTATCACAAGTGCTAAACGTTGCAGAAATGAGCAGGGTAACCTCTACGACCGAATCCAGTTCTGCTTTGAGCTTCATACGCCAGATGACAGCCTAGCGGCGCGCGTCACCATCACCTGGCACTATACAAGGAACATGCTGTGAAGTTGGCAGTAGGCGACAGCATACCCGAGTGGGAAATGGCCAGCGTGAGCCCGGAACGCATGCGCACCATGGCTGCCATATTGCGCGACCCCAACCCTCTACACTGGGACCGCGATGCGGTGGATGCTCTGCCCCTTGGACTGGGAAAGCGAACAATAAATCAGGGACCTTTAGGCCTCTCCTACATCATTAATATGCTACAGGCGTGGGGCGGGCCAGACTGCCTGCGCCGGATTGTCATGCGCTTTCCACAGGTGGTCCTTGATGGCGAGCGAGTCGTCGCACGAGGCGAAATCAGTGTACTGCGCGAGGAGCAAGGTGTATGGCTGGCCGACTGCAGCATTCGCCTGGAGCACGACGACAGGGGCGTACTACTGGAAGGTACTGCGACCATTGTACTGGCTGAAAACGCTATATTAATCGACTGACTGTGCTCCGCCGGCGGATCAATGACTATAGCCGTCATTATCAGCGGCCTTGAGCCGTACTAAACGGACTAACATCTATTCAACAACTGATCTAAGCTAGACTATTCTAACGAGAGGCACACCCCATGACACTATGCAGCGCAGGACGCCTGTTAACTATCCTAACGATGATTTTCGTTCCCTTGCTTGCACACAGTGAATCAGCCTCTCCCACTGCACAGACGCTGATTGAAGAACTTAATCTTACCGAGTCCACTAAGCCGATCGCCGAACAAGCTGGCTGGAACCCTAAGCGGGTAGCGGTCATGCTTATCCCGGCTTTAGTGTCCACCTCAGATAATTTTGAAACAGAATTACAAAAAGCAGCAGGCGATGTGGAGCTGGTTTTTGACCGCTCAGGCAGTTTTGTACCGGCGCCGGAATTACTCATCGGCACCGATGGCGTGATCGGTTTCTGTACCCCTCCTATGCTTAAAAATGCTGATGCGCGCTTGCTCTGGGTACATAACTACAGCGTGGGCATGGAATACTGCACAGGGGCAAGCGATACGCAGATCATCTCATGAGGGGCCAGATTATGTGGACTATGTCGGCTTAACAGATGAACTGCATAGCATGGCGGCAACAGCTGACGTGATTGCCAACGCTCTGCCCCTTACACCTGAAACGACTGGCGTTTTCGACAAGGCGTTCTTTGATGCAGTAAAACCCGGCGCGATCTTTCTGTCGGTCGGACGAGGTAAAAATACAATAACCGGCGACCTTATTGCCGCATTAGAGTCAGGCAAACTGTTTGGTGCAGGACTGGATGTGACCGACCCTGAACCCCTGCCCGCAGGCAACCCACTTTGGCATTTACCGAATGTCATTATCACGCCACATGTCTCTGCCACTGGCGCCGATGCAAACCGGCGACAAACCGTTATCGCCGTTGAGAATCTGCGGCGCTATGTTGCGGGAGAACGCCTGCTCAACGTTGTAGATATGTCCAGAGGGTATTGATGACAAAAAACCTCTACAGACAGCAGTTGCAATGATTTGAACATCGAAAGACAGCAGGCACCTGCAGAGCTACCACGTCGTTGCAGCGAGAGGCAGCACTTCACCCTAGAATTTTTCACCCGCAATATAATCATCTATCAATTCGTGCAGGCGCGATACGCGACTCTCCTGCCCAGACAGATAAGAGCCACGGTAGCCCTGTGAACGCATACCCATCTGCTGCGCAGGAAAAATTGCCATATCCTGATCAATTGTGAGCCCCATAGACTGCGTGCCCGCCTCGAATATCTCATGTTTCACCATCGCATCCCGCTCTACCAGGCCCGCTGTGGTGCGAACTGGCTCAGTCGCTGCAGCCGGAGCAGGGGCATACCACCAGTTATCAAAAATGCATCGCTCAGGGTCTGTCGGATGCGGGCGTGCGCGCAGGAAATGAAAACCGTCCACCCACAGCGACACGGCAAAGTTTGGAAAAAGCGTGTAGTGGTAGGCATCCGTCAATTGACTGTCATTCAAATGATTAAAATAATCATACCCCCTATTGGGGCCATGCTGGCGCCGTGCTTTCTGCAGTGCCTCGCGTGTGTCTTCACCTCGTCCGACAAAATCAGCCGGGGCCAGTTCCCACTCACGCAATATCCCCGCCAGTGGCTCACCGATGACCCCTGTTTTGTCAATAGCGGGTCCCCCATATCCACCCAGCATGATCATGCGGGCGTGACCTTCATCAGCCATATCAAAGCGGGTTGTTGTGTAGCTAGTGTCCACCCCAGAATGAATACGCAATTTCTCCACGTCTGCTCCCGTGGGCCGATGTACAGTATTAACATGATATGACTCATTAAAATTGTCCATCACTACCTTCCAGTTCACTGGAGCAATTGTAGTTTTGGCGACGTACCGCTTCCATTTCTCAATACCATAGACAGCCCAGTCATCCCATACGGGACCTAAATATTCTTGTAAGCTAACACAGTCAGAATCCATATTGATCCAGATGAAGCCGGCAAACGTTTCACAACGAACCTCTTCAAGCAATAACTTTCCACAAGGGTTCCCTTCGGGAAAGTCATTTGGATCCTGAACAAAGTCGAGCGTGCCATCAGTGTTCCAGGCCCAGCTATGGTAGGGGCAAACAAAACGTCTTACGTGTCCCTTTTCTTCGCTGACAAGTCGCTGCCCTCTATGCTGGCAGACATTATAGAAAGCCTTAATGCTTCCTCCTGCCTGGCGTACCATGAGGATAGACTCCCGACCCACCTCTTCCTGCTGCCAGTCGCCGGGGTCAGGCATTTCATCCTCGCGGCCCAGTAACAACCACACCTTAGTCCAGATATTTTCCCATTCTTGCTCAGCAAATTCACGGGACGTGTAGCGATAACCCTCTAACCTGTGTCCGCGCAGATTCTGCTGTGGCCAATCTGGGAGATCACGGGGAAGATCTTGTGCGCTTTTCTTCTGCTCCATGTTCAAGCCTCCTATTTCCATATTTTCTCTCACCGTCCAGACTTTCTCCGGCGCCACGCCTGACAATTTTTAATGCTAAGCTGTACCTTGCCTTTTTCTACCATTAGCAGACGACAGCCATGCCCACTAATAATAGCCGCGATCGAATCGAGTTACAGGACGTCATGCTTAGCTATGCCGCTAGTGTCGATGAGCGCGACAGAGAACGCTATGCGGCCTGCTTCTGCGACGACGTTGAAGTGGTTGGGTTTGGCACACAGACCTTTCACGATCGCGACACTTGGGTGAACTACGTATGGCGGGCGTTGGAAAGCTACAGCGCTACTCAACACTTGCTGGGCCCACAATTCGCGACGATTAGTGGTGACGAAGCGCACACTCGATCCGATGTTCAGGCGTTGCATTTTTTGCTTGATGAAAACGCCCGTTTTACTCTGTGGGCCACTTACAAAACCACTATGCGCCGTAACAAGGATCGCTGGCAAATCAGTCGACATGAGTTGGTGGTTCGTGGCACCCGCACAGACTAACATTCCTTCTATTTCCCTTTAAATACAGGCTTACGACCCTCTTCGTAGGCCCTGATTGCCTCCGCGTGATCCTCACTGGGCCGAGTCAGCAGCATGTGTGACGAGACCATATCGAGGTGCGTATTAAGATCCATAGCCAGACTCTGCCGCACTGCTCGCTTCACAAGCTTCATGGCCAGTGGTGCTCGCTCGGCTATGCCGTGTGCAAACTCCAGACAGCGCTGCATAAACTCGTGGTCTTCAAATACTTGATTCACCATACCGATGTCCAAAGCTTCCTCAGCGCTAATGGGCTCAGCAGACCAGAACAGTTCCAGCGCTTTGGCTTCGCCAACAATGCGTGGCAGAAAATAGGTCCCGCCATTTCCTGGGACTAAGCCAAAGGCCGTATAGCTAACACGAAAATTGGCACTGCGTGCCGCGAAGCGAATGTCACACTGCAGGCTCACATCTACCCCTGCTCCTGAGGCTAAGCCGTTTACAGCTGCGATCACTGGCTTGTCAATTTCAGCCAGTTTTTTAGGTATGCGATGCAGACGCTCCCAAAATTGCTCTTTAATTTCCAAGGGTGATGGCAAAGTATGCGCACCGAGCGTAGTCGTATCACCGCCGCGACAAAATGCGTCTCCGGCCCCGGTGACTATAATAACCGCCACATCATTATTGATGCGGCACTCTTCCAGTGCATCGACCCAAGGCGACAACATCGCTTCATTAATCGCATTGTTTACCTCAGGACGATTAAGCGTGATGATGGCGACCCTGTTATCAAAGTCCAGCGTGACGGGCGAGGTCATTTCGTTTCTCCAGCTTCAGGATTAATGTATTTGTCCAGCGTCTGATGAAAATGACGAATACGTACCTCTTGATAACGGGCTAGCTCAATATGACCAGATTGCAGCGACCGCAGACCCTTGTGGACAAATGGCAAATTACCAAAGTCTTGGTCGAATACGGCTGCAAGACCTGCCTCAATGCCCGGGGTATCTCCCAAGGTTTGGTCAGCAGGCACAAACTGCTCAGCCGCATCTCTCGGTCGTGCCTGAGACTCCGGATATCGCACCATTAGCATAATTTCCATTGTGCACATATCAGGGCAGTCGTTATACGGCAGAAAGCGGTAAGTGACATTAGGGCGGAATCCGGCCCAAGGTGCAAAATTCGGAAACACCGAGTAGAGAATCGCATCCAGCACTTCACTGTGTGTCGCAAAGGATGAAAGGTCCTGATCATACATCTTGGAAAAACGTCGGATGTTCATGTCGCCCAGAAACTCTCTCGCAGACATTCCCGCCGGCAGCTCTGGCAAGCCCTCTTCCGCGTCTACCCCATAGACGGTTAACCATTGATGTACCGCCTGTTCCTCAGTGGTATCCCTGACATGCGGACTCACGACACCCATAGGCGTAATAGTGCGGCTGACATAGTCGTTGAAACAATCGTATTGTGAGTTCGAATCTCCCGTGTAGGGCAGTAACTGAGGGTGCGTGGCGGCAGTGTGATAAGACTCAATAAAGGCCTCGTTTGCGATTTTCCAGTTACAACGCAATACTTTCTTGATGTGCAGCGCCTTGTACGTTTTCTCTGGTGCCCACCGCTCGAAGTGATCGACCATAATGCCGAGGTACTCACGAAGCGGCGCCGCCGTCCCGTCGATATTGACAAAGACCCAGCCGCCCCACGTGTCTACTCGCAGATCGGGCAAGTCAAAGTTGCTGCGATCAATATGGGGGAAATCCCATTCACACGGGGCCCCCTGAAAACTACCATCCAGGCTCCAGCGAAATCCATGAAAGGGACAGGTAATATCATGACTATTGCCAAGCCCCGCACTAGACCCAGACTTTAACTGTCGCCCGCGGTGCAGGCATGCATTGGGGTAAGCATGAATATCACCGCGCTCGGTGCGGACAACCACAACCGAATAGCCAGCGATATCCTGAACATAAAAGTCGCCCGCACTGCTGATCTCTGTCTCCCGGCACAGTGACTGCCACACTTTCGGCCACAGCTGACGCTTTTCCTGTTCGTGATACTCACGCGACAGATAGCGCTCTACTGATAACCGCTCGGAGCCTAGGTAGGTCTCTGTACTTTCTCGCAGTGATTGCGGCACCGGCAGAGACTCTTGATCCAGCAAATCCTGATAGGAAGGCCCAGAAAATCGCGATATATTTTTTACTCGTTTATTCAACGCAACCTCTATGTTATTAATAATCGCCTTTACAGGCTAACGATGAGCGTTCTGTATGTTTTCTGCCCCAAAATCCATTCTTATTACCGGTGCCTCCAGCGGCATTGGTGCCGCACTTGCGCTACATTACGCCGCGCCGGGCATCACCCTGTTCATCACTGGGCGCGACCGACAGCGTCTCCAGACGGTTGCCCACCAATGCACGGCTGCAGGCGCCTCAGCAACATGCTGGGTTGGCGATGTCACCGACGCTGAAGGCCTCAAACAATGGATCCGCGCCTGCGACGCTGAATCCCCCTTGAACCTGGTCATTGCCAACGCCGGTGTTGCTCTGGGCGCCAGCGAGGTAAATGATTTACATCAAGCCGCTGTCGACACCTTTAACATTAACGTCCATGGCGTATTCAATACCGTTCATCCCGCATTAGAAGTCATGTCCACACGCAGACCTTACCCGGTTATTAACGCACAGGTGGCTATCATGAGTTCGATCATGGGCTATGCTGGAGTAGCCCGCTCACCTGCCTACTCGTCGTCCAAGGCCGCCGTGAAACATTATGGCGAGGCGCTACGCGGCAGTTTTCGCGCTATGGGTATCGGCGTCTCCGTTATCTGTCCGGGCTATATCCGCAGTGCCATGACCGCCAGCGACACTGCTACTCTGCCATTTCTGATCAGCGCACCCAAAGCCGCAGCGATTATCGCCAAAGGCCTTGCGCGCAATAAACCCCGAATCACATTCCCCTGGCAAGTGACTCTAATTACACGACTCGCCATCAACCTGCCAGGGTTTATGGTCGACCGTATCAATCGGCCCTGGGGCACAACTCGACTGGAAGACCAACCCTAACCAGCAGATTTCCAGGTGCCGTGAAAGCACACTGGGACTCGATGAGAAACCTTTGCCCTGCCAACCGGTCCTGCCGCGATGTTCTGCGCATCAAACACACAAAGCGCACTAGTATTGCTCGTAATATCATAAACGCAGGTGAGCACATAACCATCGCCCTCAACGCTGGATGCATTGCGCGGCACAAACATAGGCTCCGAAACATAACCCGCCTCAAACGCGTAGGTGTCGGTCGCGAGAGTCTTTACGTTAAAGTGCACGATAGCGTTATAGACCACGTCGCTACCCGGGATCTCGGCGGGGATTGTTCGATCCGTTGAGGTATACCAACCATGGGTGTAATCGCGCATAGCGTAGCGCGGATCTATCACAGGAAACTCTGCACCGTGATCTGCCAGATATTTCATCTGCACCCGCGGACTGTCGTGATTGAGATCAATCGTCCATCGCGCGATTGAAGGGTGTATATTGGCCGGTGTCGGCGTGCCATCAGCCATCGGAAACAGTGGTGGCGAGTCGAAATGACACGCTTCGATGGTGATCACGCCGTCCTTGTCATGTCCATTCATAAAGTGAAATACGTAACACGCATCACCCTCGATCCATTGCATATCCGCCGGTGTACCGTTGCGCGGCATGATACCGACCCGCGTGCCAACCTCAGGCTCCCAGGCAAAGGGCGGCTTGCCTTCCATTGCCCGATCCATGTCGCCGGTAATGGGCATAACAGGGAATATAATGTAGTTCTCGGTTACCACAAAATCGTGCACCATGGCCGAGTAAGGCGCCTTGAACACATGAGACTCTGTCATGTGTCCCTCTTTGTTCACCCGATAAAGCCCCATATCATCACTAAACGGACCCGTCGCCATATAGGCATGAAAAAGCAGTTCTCCGGTAACCGGATCGACTTTTGGGTGCGCCGACATGGTGGTGTTCAACTTGCCATAGAAGCTCCATGATCCATACGAATCCAGTGTATCCGGATCCATCTCAAACGGCAGATGGCCCTCTTCCAGCAGTAACATCCGGTTACCGTGGCAGACGACCGAGGTATTGGCGACACCCTCTTTGTCCGTCAGCACAAAATCCAGGTATTCCTCTGGCGTTTCCAGCGGGTTCATGCCACTGAACAGAGACTCACCGGTGCGCTGTTCAATCCTGAAGCGTTCGGTGCGAGCCCAGCGATTCTTGTGGCTGACCCTGCCATTGTTAAACGTAAAAGCGTGGATCATGCCGTCGCCGGTAAAGAAATGGTATTCATTCTTCGGTGGCACTTGGGGGTTCGGACCGTTGCGGTAGAAGGTCCCGTTCAGGTCTTTGGGTATCTCGCCTTCAATAATCAAATCCGGCGCAGTGCACTCGGCCGTGAGCGGCTCATAATAACCCTGTAAAAATGCATTATCTGGCCATGGCTTCATAGGCCAATACCCCTAGTTTCTAATGGCAAAAAATAGCGCTAATGAGGTCAGGCCGCAATGAAGGCATCTTTTTCAGTCGCCCTGACGCCATGAACCATGAAAACCTGCTGGTACGCTATGGGACAAGTGAACCTTGGCCAATGGCCCATCAGCCAATTTAAGGGCGTTGAAGATATACAGGCTACTCGTTCTCGTTTCGAAGCTGGTGACCACTGCCAGCAGATAACCTTCGCCTTCAGCGGCACCCTCATAGGCGGGCACAAAGATCGCCTCCGATGGCATCGCCTGCCCACAGGAGTAGCGATCTACGGCGCCGGTCTGATGATCAAAGTGGCCAATAGTATTATAGAAGTAACCACTGTCTTCCAGCGTACTCTTCAATTCACCATCAGGAGACGTATACCACCCGTGTCGATAAGCTCTGCCCGCATAGCGGGGATCACATTGAGGAAACTCCGACACGTACTCATCGATACGCGCGAAGGTGGCGCGCGGATGCTGGGCATTCATATCCAATGTCCATCGTGTCAGGTGAGGCTCGGACTTGCCGGACGATCCTCCATCTGGAGTAGGAAACAAGGGAGCTGATTCAAACTGACTGCAGTCGACAGTGATGACGCCGTCCTTGTCAAACCCGTTCATAAAATGAAAAGTGAAACCTAGGTCCATTTCCACCCAGCGGACATCCTCAGTCTTACCGCCGTGGCGTGGCAGAACACCAAGGTGAACGCCTTTCTCGGCCTCCCATGCGAACGGAGGGCCTCCTTCCATCGCCCTCTCGAGGCTCCCCGTGATGGGCATAACGGGGATAATGATGTAATTTTCCGTGACCACGAAGTCGTGCACCATGGCCGAATACGGTGTGGGAATGAGTATACTTTCCGTCAAAATTCCCTCGGCATTGACTTTGTGCACCATCACGTCGGCTGCGAAAGGACCGGTTGCCATGTAGGCAAAAAACACCATTTCACCTGTTTCAGGATCGATTTTGGGGTGGGCCGTCATCGCCGTATTCAGTTTGCCTCTAAAATTCCAGCTGCCCAAAGACTCGAGCGTTTCAGGATCTAGTTCGTAAGGTGGGTGACCTTCTTCCATCACCAGCAAACGCTCTCCGTGCCAAACGGTGGCAGTGTTAGCCGTACCGTCTTTATCGGTAAACACAAAGTCGCTGTAGTCTGGATCACATTCAAAAGGATTCATTGGGTTAATCAACGTTCGGGCTTCCCTGTCTTCATGCTTCCACTTTGCAGTGCGCACCCAGCGATTGTTGTAATCCACCTTGCCGCCCTTGATATGGAAAGCATGCACCATGCCATCGCCCATAAATAGGTGGTAATCGCCCCGAGGCTTGAAACGCTGATTGGGGCCAGCGCGATAGAGGGAGCCGCACAAATCGGCAGGGATTTCACCCTCCACGACGAGGTCATGCGCATCGCATTCCATCTGGATCGGACCGTAGGGGAATTTCAGAAACGGGTTAGTTGCAGGCATCGGAGCGGCCATTGGAATCCTCATTTTTCAAATTTGTTATTGCGAGGGCTTACCGTAGCCCCAAAATTATAAACAGTCAATATTGTTTGTTTTTAATCTGACGATTTGTTAGGCTCATTATTCAGTTATCACCGCCTGCACTGCAGGTGCCACGCTCGCCCCGAGTGGCTGATTAACGCGCCTCTGGGCCCAATAAAAACAAGGTTCCACTGGTGACTTATGACTAATCGTCGACTTATTTCCGGTCTTTTACTGCTGGCCTCTCTAGCTCTCACGAGTGTCTATGCCACCGCAGAAGTAGATCCCAATGGACCCGACCCTCTGGCACTTGAAGAGGTGATTGTGACTGCAAATCGCCGGCAAGAGAGCATACAAGAGGTCCCCATGTCGGTGACGGCGTTTACCGGGCAGTTTTTCAAAGACTCCGGCGTCACTAACCTTGCCGGGCTAGAGCAATATACACCCAGCCTCAAGATAACCGAAGGAACAGACTCGAACTCCACATCTATTCGGATTCGAGGCATCGGTTCAGTCGGCACGAATGTAGGCATTGATCCTAGTGTCGGGCTATTTATCGATGGCGTTTATCAGGGCCGGGCTGGCATGAGCATAGGAGACCTTATCGATATCGAACGCGTGGAGATTCTGCGTGGGCCACAGGGCACCCTGTATGGAAAAAATACAGCGGCAGGCGCTATCAGCATTATCACCAAAGCGCCCTCTCCCGACGCATTGGAGTCCGAGATCCAATTAACCTACAACACGGATCAACGCGCCGAAGTGCACGCCATGGTCAACGTCCCCTTTGGTGATACAGGCAACGCTATGCGCCTGACAGGCTTTGCCGTCAATGGCGATCACCTTTACGAAAGCACTTACACGGGACAGGGCCTGAACGACGCAAATAAGTGGGGGCTCAAAGCGCGCACGTTGTTCGACACAGGCGCAAAATCAGAAGGCGATGGCTTTGGCGAATTTTTGTTTACCTTTGATTATATGAAAGAAGACACTAATTGCTGCGGCCTTGCTATTCTAGACTATGAGGGCCTTTCTACGCTTAACGCCCCCACCACCAATACACCTTCGGCACAACTGTCAGAAGAGCTTGGCCTGAACGCGCAGGGAAACCCCATTTTGCAATGGGTCTCTTTTGAAGACTCGGAAGGCTTCTCCCCCCCTGATGCAGACCCCTTCAGTGACGATTACTGGATCGATACTGAAATCTACAACAAAGTGATAGTGGGAGGCGCGGCGCTGGAGTGGAACAAGGAGCTTGCCAGTGAAGATACCTTAACTTTTATCAACGCTTGGCGGCATTACGAATCCGACAGCGCCTATGACGGGGACTTTACGGCATATGAAGCCGTGGGGGGCTCAACCGATATTAATTTTAATCAGTATTCATCAGAGTTCCGGATCACCTCACCGGGTGGCGAAACTATCGACTATCAGGCGGGGCTTTATGCCTTCTACTCACAGATGGAATCGGTCGGCACGTTCACCCAGTCCGTTGCCCTCGTGAGCAACATCGGCATCGTTGCACTATTCCCTGACGGCACACTCAATACCGACGACAATAACTACAAAACCACCAGCTACGCTGCATTCGGCCAGGCAGTCTGGAACATCACAGACGAATTCAGTGCCACACTCGGCCTGCGTTATACCTATGAACGCAAAGACCGAAAAGGCTCACAGATCACTTCGCCCGCGTCAATTCTTGACATTCCGCCTGTCGCTGGCCCCGACGTGTACTCCGATGACAGTCGCAATGACGACAATATATCGCCGACAGTAATAGCGCGCTATTTCTACACCCCGGAGATCATGACCTATGCCAGCATCAGCAGGGGTTTCAAATCTGGGGGGTTTAACCAGCGCCGAGAATTAGAAGGGAAAAATGGCGAATTCGATGAAGAGACGGCAACTAACTATGAGATCGGCTGGAAAGGTTCCGCCCTAGACAGACGTCTGCAGCTGAACGGCACGTTCTACTACATCCGTTACGATGACTTCCAGGCACAAGCCTTCGACGGCTCCAGCATTAGTGTGACCAACGCAGGCTCAATGGAAAGTTACGGGATGGAACTGGATCTGGTCTATGTCCCAGCAGCTGATGTAGTGGTTGGCTCAGCGGTAGGCTATAACAAGGCAGAGTATAAAGACTTCGACAATGGGCAATGCACTGTCGCGCAGGCATTCAATGAATATTACGTCGTCGATGGTGCACAAACCGGAGCACCGGGGATTTCATCACTGTGTCTTCAAGACCTTGCCGGAGAAGCGCTGGATAACGTACCCGAATGGACTGTGAGTTCTTACGTCCAATATGAGCACGACCTGCCGGCAGAACTGGTCGGCACTGCCCGGTTAGAATACAACTATACGTCCAGTTTTTATCTCGATCAGGATCTTGACCCAAACCTCGAAAATGATGCGGTCAACCTGGTCAATCTGCGCTTCACCCTATCGAATGCTGAACAAACCTGGAACGCTGCCATTTGGGGCCGCAACATACTGGATGAAGAGTACTATGTTGCCGGGCTAGACGTTCCCGTGCTTGGCGGCTACGCCGGCGTCACGGCACCCGGCGCAATTTACGGTGTCACTGTGCGCTTTATGTACTAGTACGATGACTAACCAGACTCAAAGTCTTTATACCCGACTTAAGGTCGGCAGAGGCCGAGCCTTTACAAAACGGGATAAATCGAATGTTTGATGAAAACGTAATCTCCACCGATGGCGGTTCAGGCCGTGTCCCGCCACCGCAGAAAATGGGTTTCTATTATAACTGGGGACCCCAAGCCTGGATCGACATGTGGATGTCGAACTCTATGCTGGTAAAAAAGGCCATGCCTATCATCAGCCATACCTTTGTACCGATTTTGCGACTGTCTGGCGACAAGGGGCAGGTGGACCGTGATTACGAGCAGATCAAGTCGCGCAGGGAGGTCATTCATCGCTTCGACTCCCCGCGAGAAAAATGGCGCAAGCGCTACGGCAACTTTGTGCGCGAAGTTGAGTGGGCATTGCTGGAACTGCGCAAACACTACAGCCAGAAACAATATGAAGAAATTGTCATCGGCACGTCAGTTGCGCTATCTCATGAGACCTCTGGCGACTTCCTCAAAATGATGAACAGCATGTCGGATAAAAATAAAAACAAGAAGACTAAACTATCGAAAGACGGCAGTCCCACCAAACCTGGCCGCTGGAGCACCTTCCTGTTTGAAACCTTTAATCCGGCCCACTGGTTGACGGGTCCAGCAACGATCACTGAATTTGATCCGGCTAACGGCCTTACGGTAATGGAAATTCCCGATTGTGGCTGGCATACCTGCGGCCCCCAAGATCGCCTACCGAATCCAAGCGCACTTCCTGAAGAAGGCTGCCTTAACATCTGTAAAGGTCCCTTTGAAGCGCTGTTCAACGGTGCCAGTGGCGGCCTGAAAATGGAATTCGACCCGCACCTACCCGAGACGTCCTGTACCGTCAGAATGAGCTGGCAGCCAAATTAGCCAACGAGGAGTGTCCCAATGAACCTGTTGGAGATATTCTTCGCACGAACGCGTCTGTGGCAGCATCGGCAGGAAATCGATGCGCTGCGCACTGAACTGGATAAACTTCAGCAACAAAACGATAGCATGCGTGAAGGTATGCGGCGCTGTGTGACCTGTGAATATCGCATCGATGTCAAACAACGGCAGGATGACAGTATCGGTGCATCCGCACAACGCGCCCCTGCCCCGCTAGATCATCAGCAGTAACACCCCACAACACAACCCAGTCCACACTACAATTTGAGGAGAATTTCATGTCCGTTATCCTAGTGACAGGAAGTAGCACCGGCATTGGTCAAGAAACGGCGCTGCATATGGCGCGCAAAGGCCACGATGTCTACGCCGCAGTCCGCAGCCCTGAGACTGCCACAGAATTAAAAGACTTAATTGCAGCAGAGGACTTACCTGTTAGCGTTATCAAGCTGGACCTTGTCGACCCCGACTCTATTGTGACCGCCGTGGCAGAGATTATGGCTCGCAATGGCCGTATCGATGCGCTGGTCAACAACGCCGGCATCGGCGGTGGCCGCGCCGTGGAAGAGACACCAATGCACGAAGTCCGCGAAATTTTCGAGACCAACTACTTCGGCAACGTCAATGTATTGCGCGCGGTAACGCCCATCATGCGCCAGCAAAAATCTGGCAGGATTGTCACCGTCGGCTCACTTGCCGGTCGTGTTGTTATGGGCTGTCACGCTCACTACTCTGCATCCAAGTGGGCGATGGAAGGTCTCAGCGAGGCACTGGCGCAGGAAATGGCCGAATTCAATGTGAAGGTGGCCATCATCGAGCCAGGCTGCGTCCTAACGCCCATCTGGGGCAAGGGATCATTGCCGACAGAACCTTCACCCTACCTCAAATCTTTGCAACGGCTGGGACGCTTTTTTGAGTTCGGTCTGCGCCGCCCGGCCATGCCCACTGACGTGGCCAGCGCAATCGCCCACGCCATCGAATCGGACAAGCCGCACTTCCGCTACCCGGTTGGACCCGACGCCGTAGAAAGTGTTGCTGCTCGCGCCAAGGTATCAGATGATGAGTGGATAGAAGCCAACTGTTTGCAGGGCGAGGCCTTCAGTGATCGATGGCTGGAGTTGGTCGGCGTGGATTATTATCGGGACTAGCCACTTTTACGCGAACGACGTGCCTTTTTGAGCGAAGGAGGTCTTCTCTCATCTGGGCCGGCGACACAGCCCGACCCAAAAGCTACATCCTGGTTAAAACCTTGCATTGATGACTCGGCGTGCGCAATGCCTCAAAGGCATCGGGCAGTTCATCCAAGGAAACGATGTCCGTCACCATAGGCGAAACGTCAATGCGTCGTTCGCCAAGCATCGCCACACACGTATCAAAATCATCACGTGTGTAGGCGATGGCAAACTGTATGCGCAGTTCCTTCACCAAACCAAAGAAAGGAATAATGGCATCTGGCTGCTCACACACGCCCACCGGAATAATCTTACCGTGATGGGGTGCCATCTCGATGCACTGCTGTAGCAAACCCGGGGCACCGACACATTCAAAAATCACATCTGGCGCGCCGCCCGCTATATCCGAGAATTGTTGCAACAGGCCCTCAGCTCCGCTGTCTAAATCAGGGTGAATCACGGCAGTAGCTCCCATCGTCTTCGCCAGCGCAGCGCGGGTTTTGGTGACTTCGCTGACAATCACTTCCCTCGCACCGAAAAAACGACACCACAACGCCACTGCAAGACCGATGGGTCCGGCGCCGATCACCATCACCCGACTACCCGCCTTGACATCGGCTATCCGCACGGCGTGAATCCCTACTGCCAGAGGTTCAACCAACGCCGCGCTTTGCAGGTCCAGATCATCTGGCAGTAAAATCGTTTCACGTGAACCCGTAGTGACAAATTCGGCAAAGCCCCCCGGGTCATCGACTCCGGACACTTTCTTATTGGCACACTCAAAGAAACGTCCAGCAGCACAGGGCAGGCAGCGCCCACAGCCGATAAAGGGCATCGCGCAAACACGGTCCCCTACCTTCCAGTTGCCGTCTGCTTCTTTACCCACCTCGACAATCTCGCCGACATATTCATGACCCAGAATCTGGCCACAGCAGGCCGTCGTTAACCCCTCCCGGGTCGCATGTAAATCAGTACCGCAGATACCACAGAAACTGACTTTCATCACCAGTTCAAAAGGCTCCGGCACGGGGTCGGCTACCGACTCCAGTGCTAGGGGCTGACCGACTTCCTTGAACACTGCCGCTTTCATACGCTATCTCATTGGTTGAGGACTACAGGTGGTGTATATGACTGTATCTAGGCTGCTATGCTTCTGACGGGTGCACGCTGGCGACAACACTGGGACGCTCGTTAACGCGCTTGAACCAGGCCTGCAGGTTGGGTAATGACTCAGGAATTCCCTGGCCAATTAGGGCGCCGAAATCTGCAAAGGCAAACAGTTGTATATCGGCCAAGGTGAATCGGTCGCCACACACGAATGTCTTGCCCGCCATTTGTGGCTCCAGCCAGGCCCAGGAATCCTGTACGGTGGCTTTCAGATCGTCTGCCGCGTGGGGAATGACTCGATATCGGTCTTTAAATAGTCCTATTGCCTCTGCACTGCGAAACGCCAGCGTCATAGGCTCAAGGATGCGCGTATCAAATCGCCGATTCCACATCCGCGTTTCTGCCCGCTCTTCCGACGTGGCACCGATCAACGATGGGCCGTCCGTCACTTCATCGAGGTAACTGCATATCACCGTCACTTCCGCTATGACACTGCCATCATCGAGCTGCAAGCAGGGTGACTGGGCTGACGGGTTGAGTTTCCTGAAATCATCGCCAAGATTTTCACCCGCCATGATGTCCACCTCCTGAACCGGCAAATCTATGCCGCGTTCAGCGATAAACATTGCCACGACGCGAGGATTGGGACCTATAGACGTATAAAGTTTCATTATTTTCTCCTTGTGATACAGCGATGAATCTGGTCGCCAACGGGTTCATCCTTCAGCGAAGAAATGAGCACATTGCCAGCGTCTTTTGGCTATCTTGACACATACATTATCGGATACAAAATAAACAGTCAAATCTGATTGTTTTTTATAAATAGGTTTGCTAACGTGCCCTTTGAACACTCGTTGCCGACCAGGGACGTTGCCTGTTGAAAGGCACTTCCCCGCGCCTCTATCGAATAAACAAAAACACAACCATCATCTCAGGAGACACACATGGATCTCGGACTGTCTGGAAAAAAAGCTGTCATCACTGGTTCAACCCGCGGCATTGGTCGTGCCATTGCCAATCTGCTTGCCGATGAAGGCGTTGACCTAGCAATTTGCGCACGCCAGCAAGCTGACGTTGATACTGCTATCGCAGAGCTCAGCGCTAAAGGCGTCAAAGTCGTAGGCTCTGCTATTGATGTGGCTGACGGCGAAGCCTATAAGCACTGGATTGCAGAGATGGGCACGCAGTTGGGCGGCATTGATATCTTTGTACCCAATGTCAGCGCAGGCGGTGGCAATATGAGTGAAGAGGGTTGGCAGAACAATTTCAACGTTGACCTTCTTGGCACAACTCGCGGCGTCGAGGCGGCCATGCCCTTTCTCGAGAAATCTTCTGCTGCAGCCATCGTCGTTATTTCCAGCACCGCCGGTGTGGAAACATTTATGGGCCCGCAACCCTACAACGCCATTAAGGGCGCACTCATCATCCACGCCAAACAGCTGAGCCAAGCTCTGGCACCTAGCGGAATTCGCGTCAACTGCGTCTCGCCCGGCCCGATCTATATAGAAGGCGGTGCATGGGAATATATTAAGAACAATATGGCCGAACTCTACGACAGCACACTGGCGCAAATCCCTCAGGGCCGCATGGGCTCTGCAGAAGAAATAGCCAACGCCGTAGCCTTTCTGGCCAGTCCAGCTGCGAGCCTAATCACGGGCGTAAACTTGGTAGCAGACGGTGGCTTTACCAAGCGCGTGCAGTTATAAAATGAGCAAGAGCGATCGCGTTGACGTCTACCTTGTTGCAGGCGGGAAGTATCACAATATTGACCATGCAAGGCTTGAGATACTGAAGTTGCTCGCGGAGCAACCTCGCATCAAGGTCTTGGTGGGATCTGACTTCAGTGACATCGAGGCCATCTGCGCCAGTGATGTCCTGATCACCTACACCTGCGACATCATTCCCACGGAAGACGAAACCCGCTGCCTCACAGATTACGTCAACAACGGTAAAAAATGGTTCGCTCTGCACGGCACAAACTCCATTCTGCAGTTCTTGGAGCCTGCTGCTGACGGCACGCCTCGCGTGGACTGTCCAGAAGACAACATGTCCTTCATGGAAGTACTGGGCAGCCAATTCATGTCGCACCCCCCCATTCATGAGTACGAGGTCCACGTTACGGAACCAGATCATCCGTTGGTGAAAGGCATTCCCAGTTTCAAAGTGGACGATGAACTCTATCTGTGCAAATTTCACGGTGAGCACCAGACATTACTGCATACGCACTGGTCAGATCCCGTTGAGAATTTTATTCGGGACGATTGGATGAAAGACACTGATGTGCAGCCCATTTTGTATCTCCACCCCTACGGAACCGGCCAGGTTCTGTATCTAACGTTAGGACACTGTCGCGGGAAATACGACATGCAACCCTATATTGAGGAGTACCCAGTGCCTGAAGAAGGCGCCTGGAAAACTCAGGAATTCTATGAGTTGTTGCGCCGTGGCATCCTGTGGGCGATGGACCCCATACAGTAGTCTTACCGGATTAAAACCATGAACCTAAACTTTAGCGACGAAGAACTGCAATTCCAAGGTGAGGTTCGCCAGTTCTTGGCGGAGAAATTACCAAAGCATATTATCGAAGGCACTGCGAATAATGGCAGTGTATTTGTCGAGAAGGATATCGCCCTTCAGTGGCAAGATATTCTGGTGAAAAAGGGCTGGGCCGTTCCGCAGTGGCCGGTGGAACACGGGGGCACTGACTGGACGCCTACCCAGAAATATATTTTCAGTAAAGAATGCTACCACGCCGGGGCACCTATGCTCATTCCTCTGGGACTTCTGATGCTCGCGCCAGTCATCATGGCATTTGGAACAGACGAGCAGAAGGCCGAATACCTGCCGAAAATCCTGAGCGGTGAACATTACTGGTGTCAGGGCTACTCAGAGCCTGGTTCTGGCTCCGATCTTGCCAGTCTAAAACTCAAAGCTGAATCCGACGGCGATCACTACATTGTTAATGGCTCAAAAATCTGGACCACCCACGCCCACCTCGCCGACCACATTTTCTGCCTGGTGCGCACGGATAATAGCAGCAAGCCTCAGGCTGGAATCAGTTTCCTCCTTATCGACATGGCAGCACCCGGTGTTGTCGTTGAACCCATCATTACGATGGCAGGGGATCATGAAGTCAACCAGGTGTTCTTCGACAACGTCCGAGTGCCAATGGCGAACCGTATCGGCGAGGAGAATCAGGGCTGGAGCTACGCAAAATATCTGTTGGAGTTTGAACGCGGTGGTGGCTTCAACGCACACCGCATCCGACACGAACTGGACCATCTGTGCGGCCTCATTAAGGATGCAAAAAATTGCAATGCTGCATTTGGCAGGGAAGGAACCATGGCCCGTAAGCTCGCGCGCATAGAAATCGATCTCAAAGCCCTGGAAATCACTGAATTGCGCATCCTGTCCTCGGTGAGTGATGGTGGTAACCCCGGGCCGGAATCCTCCATTATGAAGCTCTCAGCGACCCGACTGGAGCAGGAGATTAACGAATTATCAGTCGATGTCCTCGGCTACAACAGCTTCATCATGAATCCGATCGCAGGCGGTAATCCAGTGAGAGCAGATTACGTTAGTTCGATAGTGCCGCGGTATCTCAATAATCGCGCTGCATCCATCTTTGGCGGCTCCCAGGAGATTCAGCGCAATATCATCGCCAAAATGGTGCTGGGACTGTAACAACACTGCAAAAGTGCTCGGGAGATTTTCAATGCAACGCCAGCAACTGGTTGATGAAATTAAAGTCCTGATGGGTTTAGTGGCCGATAAAACCACAACGCTGGCCGATAGCGTTATGGAAATCGACGTCAACGAGTACACCGACCCGCAACAGTTTGAACGTGAAAAAATCGAGTTGTTTCGACACTATCCTCAGTTTGTTGGACCCAGCTGTGTGGTCCCTGCTACGGGCGATTATTTCGCCTTTGACGATACCGGCATTCCGATTCTCATCGTGCGACAGCAAGACGGAGGCCTCAAAGCCTTCGTAAATATTTGTTCACACCGCGGGGCTCCATTGAACGAGTGCGCACATGGAACGGCTAAAAAAAGGCGGCTATTTTCCTGCCCCTACCACGGCTGGACCTATGACTTGGAAGGTCAACTAGTGGGAGTGCCATTTGGCAATGAAGGCTTTGATGGCATCGACCGCGATGCACTAGGCCTAAGACCATTGGACGTTCAGGAAAAATACGGCATGATTTTCGTCATGCCTGACCCAGACAAAACTTTTGACATCGACGAAGTGTTGGGAGGTATTCAAGAGCGCCTTTCGGGCTTTGGCTTTGAGGATCACTACTATTTAGGCGCCAAGCAAGTGTTCACCGATTTTAGCTGGAAACTGAACATGGATACCTTTCATGAGTACTACCACTTTGAATTTCTGCATGCAGAGTCCATTGCCACCATGGTCTATAGCAATACCGCAACCTACCGACAGTGCGGGCGCAACCATTCCATGGGATCCCCGGCCCTCAGTATCAACGAACTCAAGAGTATTCCAGAGAATGAGTGGGAACCTAGAAACTACAGTTCTTACGTCAACTTCATTTTTCCCAACACCGTCATTTTCGTTGTTGAAGACCACTTCCAGACCTGGCGAGTCTACCCCATCACACCAGACCGGTCGGTGGTATATCACAGTATGTTCCTGCCCAAAGAACCGGCAACGCCCGAGGAACGACAGTATTACGAAGACTATTTCCAGATGATTAATGATGTGGCCGTCGCCGAAGATTACTCACTGGTCGACAAAATCAATCGGGGCCTGAAAGCGGGCATAGAACGTAAGGTCTTGGTTGGACGCAATGAACCCGGCGTTCAAAACATGCATCGCCAAATACATGACATGCTTGGCTAAAACCTTGCCTACCACGCCTGAAAATGCTGCTGTGAACAGCATCCCCGGCGGAACGAAAGCAGCAGATCGAAGCTATATGAAGCCGAGGAAAGAAAGATTACGGTCCAGTGGTTCTTCAATCGGGTCCAGCATCACTCTCTCAATGACCATTGAAAAATCAATGTCCAATTATTTATTCGACGCACACGGTGACGAGGCTTTTGATGACGTCTATTTTTACACTTATCAAAAAATGATTGGAGCGCCGATTATAAAGACGTAGTGGCCGGCAGGGTGACGTAGTGTACGATAGGCGAAACAGACGACGCAAGTAACCACCACTATGAATCACGGCAACTACGAAGACGAACCGAACCAAAAAATTAACTGGCACATCATCCGGATAATTTGGCCCTATTTGATGGAATATCGTAATCGAGTGCTGTTGGCCCTCGGCTGCTTAATCCTCGCCAAGCTAGGCAATGTGGTTGGTCCGTTCATCCTCAAGTATATCGTTGACGCCCTAGACTCCGAGAAAACGCAACTCATCGCGGCCCCAATAGCGCTCGTATTAGCCTACGGCCTTGCGCGCTTTGCTAACGTCCTGTTTGGGGAGCTTCGCGATACCGTTTTTGGGCACGTTACCGAACGGGCAATGCGGAAAATTGGCATCAAAGTATTCAGGCACCTGCATAATCTTGACCTCGACTTCCACCTCAACCGTCGCACCGGTGGCCTGTCACGTGATATTGAACGCGGCACCACCGGCATCAGCTTTCTCATGCGCTTTTTTGTCTTCAATATTGTGCCGACATTTATCGAAATTTTTATGGTCGTGGGCATCCTGCTCTACAACTATGGCTGGGGATTTGCCCTGATCACGCTCAGTGCAGTGTTAGCGTATGTGTGGTTTTCGGTAGCAGCGACGGAATGGCGCACCAAATTTGTGCGTGAAGCCAATATTGCCGACTCTGCCAGCAACAACCGTGCTGTGGACAGCCTGCTCAATTTTGAAACGGTAAAATATTTTACCAACGAAGAATTTGAGGTGCAGCGTTACGACTATGAACTCGAAAAGTGGGAGTCCGCTAGGCGCAAAAACCGCTTGTCGCTATTCTCCCTCAATGGAGGTCAAGCGCTGATTATTGCAGTCGCTATGACTGCGATGATGTGGCTGGCCACCTCGCGTGTTGCAGCCGGCACTATGACACTAGGCGATTTTGTACTGATTAACGCCTTTATGATCCAGCTCTTCCTACCGCTTAATTTTCTAGGCTTCGTCTATCGAGAGATCAAGGGATCGATGGCCAATATTGAAAAAATGTTGCAGCTTCTGGAGATCACGACCAGCGTTGACGACCGCCTCGAAGCGAAAATGCTGGCACCCGCGACATGGGACATTGAGTTCACTGATGTTTCGTTTTCCTACCGGCCTGACAGAAAGATCTTGAACAACGTGTCATTCACCATTGGAGCAGGTCAAAAGGTCGCCGTAGTGGGTGCTAGTGGTGCTGGGAAGTCGACATTGGTGAAACTTTTGTTTCGATTTTATGATCTTGACGAGGGCAACATTACAATAGGTGGCACGGATATTAGTCATGTCACCAAAAATTCTCTGCGCCAAGCTATCGGTATCGTTCCTCAAGATACGGTCTTATTCAATGACAGCGTTTTTGAGAACGTCCGCTATGGCTGTCCCGAGGCAAGCGATGCAGAAGTGTCTAATGCCATTTATCTCGCGCACCTCGATGATTTTATCAGCCAACTGCCGGAGGGGCACCAGACCAGAGTCGGTGAACGAGGCTTGAAGCTGTCAGGCGGTGAAAAACAGCGGGTGGCAATAGCGCGAACAATCCTCAAACGCTCGCCGGTGTTGGTCTTTGATGAAGCGACCTCATCACTCGACAGCAAGTCGGAACAGGCTATTCTAACGGCATTGCGAGAAGTCGCTGAGGGGCATACAAGCTTGGTAATCGCACACAGACTGTCCACTATTATTGATGCGGACAAAATTGTTGTACTGGATCATGGCCGCATTGTGGAACAGGGTTCACATGAGGCACTACTCGAACAGCGTGGTTACTATGCCGATTTGTGGTTTGCTCAACAGAAAGAGCAGAGCCACCAAGCAAGCGACAGCTAATGTCGTGCTGCACATGACCGCCGTCAGCAGCACCGTCGAATACCTATACCGATACTTGACAATGAGTTGCATAAATTTGAACATCTCAACAAGTTATCGAAGCAGACTGCGCCCAATGACTAATAATCTATGATACGCCTCAATATAGTCGCTTGGCATAATGGTGGCGGACTCAGCCATGATGTCGATATTATTATTGCTGCTTTGCCGATAGATCGCTTCGAGGTGACTCTTAATGACTCCCCTTATCATAAGGCAAAGATTCGACGTCATCGAATTTCTCATCGCGCTCACGGCTTTCGACAGCGGTGGCTGCATCCTAAAACCCTCGCTGCTGCGCCGTATGATATAAATTTGTTTCTGGAGGATATCAGTCCCGGGTTCTTCAGGTACGCCAGTATCAATACCTTTATCCCCAATCCGGAATGGTTTAGAACATCGCAGTATCGGCATCTGGAAGGAATCGATAGCGTTTTTTGCAAAACCAAAAGTGGGCAGAGCGTATTTGAGGCATTAGGGCGCCCAACGCGTTTTATCAGTTTCACCAGTGACGACCGCCTCGATACGATATCCTCTGGGGAAAAACAGGTCGGATTCCTGCATTTAGCGGGCCGCAGCTGGCAAAAAGGTACTAAGCCTCTGACTGACTTGTGGCTGCGACATCCTGAATGGCCGCTTTTAACCGTGGTACAGAACCCAAAAACCTATAGTCAGTCGAGGGTTAAGTTAATTCACGCACCAAACATAAAACATGTGCTTGAGCGTCTGGATAATGACAGCCTGCGGCGGCTACAAAACGCCTACGCTGTGCACCTATGTCCCTCCGAAGCAGAAGGGTTCGGACATTGCATTGCCGAAGCCATGAGCTGCGGTGCTGTTACTCTTACTACGGATGCGCCCCCGATGAACGAATTGATTACACGGGACCGGGGCATTCTTGTCGCACACAACAAGACACGCCAGCAGCGAGCGGGTATCAACTATTATGTAGACCCGGAAGACCTTGAGAGAAAGATAGAACAGATTATTCAAATGGAGCCATCGTCTATGCAAGCATTGAGTCAAAATGCCAGAACATGGTATGAAAAAAATGATCGTGTTTTTCGCACTCAGTTCGTCGAGGCGCTTGAGGCGATGCTGCTCGCGAGCTGATCACTGATACGGTGAAGGGATCTTTATTCACCGTGACTGCGCATGCTCCACAGTGGTGCGCCGGATTCCGCCAGCGCTGCCTGTAGGTATGGCAGGCAATTTTCTAACTGCTGCTGCAATATCCAGGGGGGGTTCACAATAAACATGCCACTTCCGCGCATGCCTTCACCTGTCAAAGGCTGCACCGGGAATTCGACCAATAGCGATTTTACCGGCATCATCTTCAATCTTTCTACAAAGCCCGACACATCATCGCGGTCCAGCAACGGGTACCACAGTGCGTAAACGCCTGTCGCAAACTTTTTACAGCCGACCTCCAAGGCAGAAATTGCGGTGTCGTAATCAGTCTTTACCTCATAAGGTGGATCGATCAGTACAAGTGCGCGCCTTTCCGGAGGCGGAAGAATTGCCTTTAATGCCGAAAATCCATCGGCCTGCTGTACTTTGATACGTCGATCGCGGCCGACCCAGTCGTCCAGTCTCGAGGCATCGTCGGGGTGTAACTCAAACAATTGCAGGCGATGAGCCGTGCCCAAAATACTCGCAGCGATAGCCGGTGATCCGGGATAATGTAAGAGCTCACTTGAGGGGTTAAAGCTGCGCACCATATTGACATAATGTTCCAATGGCGGCGGCAGGTCACTGCGCCCCCACAGGCGAGCGATGCCCGAGTCAAACTCTCGATTTTTACTGGCAAAAGACGTCTGCAGAGCAACAACACCCGGCCCAGCATGGGTATCAATATACCGTAAGGGCTTATCTTTTTTTTGCACCAAATACTGCAGTATCAACACCTCAACCAGGTGTTTCAAGACGTCGGCATGATTACCAGCGTGAAATGCATGGCGATAGCTAAGCATCAATCAACCTCCATTGTGGCAATCGGGATCGTGTCGCAGCTCGGATAAGGGGTATCGCCCCAGATACCTCGCTTACTGGTCAAGGCCGCGTTTCCCGGCGTGAAGCAAAATATCCGCATCGACAGAAAAGAAGGGTGGCGGCGCAGCGCCTGTTGTTTCACCCGCATCGATGACCATCGTGTGTCCTGTCATATAACGAGCGTCTTCACTCAGCAAAAACAAAATAGCATTGGCAATATCCTGTGGCATACAAGCAAACCCCAAGGGTGAGGAATCTGCTATGAACTGGGCTGTCGTTTCAGGGTTATTGTCACCCAGTGCACTGGTCATCGGTGTAACCGTGCCGCCAGGCGCCACCGCATTGACCCTAATACCTATTCTAGCCAACTCACACGCAGCGGACTTGGTAAGCCCAACGACACCGTGCTTGGCCATCGTATACACATGCGGTCCAAGTCCACCCACGACACCTGCGGTACTTGCCAGAGACACAATCGCACCCCTGCCTTGCGGCTGCATCGCCTTGGCAGCATGCTTGATACCCAAGAAAACAGCGCGGGATAGAATTGCCATCGTATGGTCAAAGGCTTCTGCACTGGTATCCATAATCGAGCCAATGGCACCGACAACGCCGGCATTGTTAACCATGCCGGTCAAAGGGCCAAACTCATTCTGAGCCAAGGCAATGGCGCCTACGATATCATCCTCTCGCGTCACATCGGTGAAGTGAAAAGCGGCACGCGAACCCAACTCCAACACAAGAGCTCGCCCACGCTCTTCCTGTAAGTCCGCAATCAGCACACTGCCTCCTTCGCTGATAATTGCCCGGACGGTCGCTTCTCCGATACCACTGGCCCCACCGGTAACTACCACACATTGATTCTCAAACTTGCTCATACCTGGCTCCAATGTCTTTAGAAAATGTTTTATAATCTGCACTTGATTCAACAGACTTTATCAGACGGCAAGCACGTCAGCTTTCCATTGTCTCCCCACAACGTTAATATTTCCATACTTTCTCGATAAGACCCAAGCATGAAAAAGTGGTGCGATAACGCTGTAGGCAGAGAAAGACTCCGAAAAAATCTATCCTAAATGTCTCAATGGCTTGGGCTGCACCACAGCCGGTAACAAAGGGAGAAACAAATGACTCAGGAAGTAAATGCAAAAGTGCTTATCGATATTCCGCTTTTTGCGGCGTGGGAGAAGCTCAAAGACATATCCCTTGCACATAATTATGTCCCTGGCATTGTCAAAACAGAAATCGTAAGCGAACAATTACAAGGTATTGGCGCCAGTCGTTACGTGTACCGCAACAAGAGTAGCTATATCCAAGAAACAGTGGAGGAATGGCAGGATGGAAAAGGATTTTTGATACGCCTACACAAGGGCGAAAAACCTGCTCCTCCTTTTAAAAATGCATGGTTTCGCTACGCGCTAAAAAATTCCGGATCAGGACAAACCGAGCTTTCTACCACACTCATTTACGAAATGCCGTGGGGCGCACTGGGAGCCTGGCTAGGAGCGAGAATGGCAAACTTTGTGCAGTCGACCATTGCCGATGTCGCAGTTTCGATGAAGCTCTATTACGAACGCGAAGAACCCACAACGCCTGCCACTCTAAAAATATATAAAGCACAGCATAAGCAATAGATAGGCCCCTAAGCTTACCCTTCATTCATGCACAAAAACCGAGCGGCATTCGACCACTTTGCACTGACGGTGGTCATACGTGGGGATTGGTCAGCCAGTCACGGCTTGGCGCAGCACCGCACCGTAGCCATCAAACTGCGGAACGCCATCCAGTGCATGGCGGTTGCGCAGATGCTCTCGCAACTCACGCAATTTGTAGCTGGGCACACTGGCCATGAAGTGGTGTTCTAGGTGGTAGTTAACACCGCAAGGCGCGAAAATCATGCGCTGCCACCAAGGTGCATCAACAGTGCGAGTATTCATGCGGGTATCTAGATCGAATAAATCGGGCACAGCGGCATGCTCAGCAACCTGACGTATGCGAATAATCAACATAAATACCGTCATATAGGCCACCGCCCACAGCAAAAAAGTCCAGCCGATACCGCAGGCCGCCAGGATCGCAAACAACACCAGTTGCACTAGCAACTGCTTTACGAAAGGCAGTGCCGATGCGCGCTTTTCCTTGGATAGCGCGCCCGCAGCACCGTGAACGATAGATGACATCAACTTGAAGCCAGTTTGGCCGCTAAGGTCGCGGATAACCTTGCGTTTAAAGCTTGCCCGCGACACCGGGTACGCCTGATAGTTTGACAGGTCTGGGTCAGCGATACTGCCGGACTTAGCATGATGCTCTAGGTGACCTCGCGCATATGAGGGCTGATCGCTCATAACCGGAAGGGCGCAGAGCCACTGACCGACAACAGCGTTGAGGCGCTTAGAACGAAATAGGCTTCGATGACCACAATCATGCATCATCACAGACAGGCCCATTTGCCTGCTAGCCAGAAGGATCACTGCCAATACTATCGTTATGGGGTTGGGCCAGGCCGCGACGACAGCAAAAATGGCAGCGATAGATAACCAATTACCCAGTACCAGACGCCAGCCTTGCCAGTCGCTTCTAGTGGTAAAATAAGCCACGTCTTCAGGCGACGCGTAATCACTCACGTTCATGAGACCCCCTATCGTCCTAGTACCGATCACCTCGCATCGGATAGAGGATACTGCGCACTGTAACGAAATTGAAGGATTATAATGCTGTTTTTTTAAGCGGGGCCAATGTGATGACGGTTGTTGAGGTGCCACATACACCTCAGTGAATAGCGATTAAGGGTCAGCGCAACAGATCGGGCGCAAGGTTCTCGAGCTGGCGGCGAATACCATCCCGCCAGTCAACCTTGGTTTCTCCAATCAATCCGTGCATTTTTTCTAGGTCTATACACAAGCTGCCAAACGCTTTGGCGTTGTCTTGAAAGTTCGGTTCAAAACCTGTTAGCTCAGTGATGTAGGCACACCACTCCTCGATACTGACCTTTTGTGAACCCCCGAAATTAACGGTCGTAACATCTGTACTTGCCGCTGTGAGTAGGTAGGGTATTTTCTCGATGTAATCATCACTGTGCAGTGGGTTGTAATAATTGGGCTTATCTGGATGTAAGTCGATGGCAATCCCCTGCTGCATCATCAACATATGAAAGTACATCCAACCGCCGTTGTCACCGTAAGGCACACTCAGGCGAGCTATGGTAGTGGGTATTTTTTGTTGATGCGCAACAAAGCGGCACACCGTCTCAGCAGCGATCTTCGAGATACTGTAGGTAGGAAACATGACGCGGTGGTTATCGCCTAATGGGGCATTTTCGGCGCGCGGTTCCTGACCGCAATATTCATAGACGGCAGTGGATGAAAAGTGAAGGAAAGCTTTTGCTGTGCGGCATCGAGTCATGAGATTTCCCACGCCCTCGGCATTGGCAGCTAGGTCGTACTCAAAGTCGCCGCTTTTCACAACAGCGAAATTTAACACATAGTCAAAATCTTCGGGAACGACATCGAGACTGCTTGCATCGGCCAGGTCTGCCTGCAACACCTTCGCACCCAAACTCTCTATCTGCGCACGATCTTCTGCTTTACGAAACCGCGCCAGCGCGTAGACATCAGCAATTTTTGCGTAATGCTCGACCACCGGAAGAGCCACCTGTCCAGTGGGGCCAGTGATAAGAATTTTCTTGTTGGTTAGATCGACAGGGGTTACGGGCATGGCATGTTCCTCAAATATATTTTGGATGTGTCAGACGCCTGCTCGAGGGTAGCTGCTATAGCCCTCTGCACCCGGCGTGTAAAGCGTATGCAGATCGAAGGCTGTTAGCTGCTCACCGGACTGCCATCGCTCGACCAAATCTGGATTTGCAATAAAATGTCGGCCAAAAGATACCGCGGCGAGCTCTCCGGCCGCAACTGCGGCTCCGGCTTCTTCAAAGCTATAGCTCTCATTACCAATCAATCGATCACCGAAATAACGCTGGCCGAGTGCAATATTGTCCACACGCCCTTTCGGAAAACGCATGGCATGCAGGTACGCCAGATTCAGAGACTTAGCTTCCTGTAGCAAGTAGTCGAATGTGTGTTGCGGGTCGTCATCCTCAATGTCGTTAAAAGGGTTATCCGGACAGATGCGCATACCCACACGCTGTGCGCCGTCAACGCTAGCCATAGCCTCCAGCACTTCGAGTATGAAACGTGCTCTCTTGGCAGCACTACCGCCGTAATCATCGGTACGTTTGTTGGTGCCACTACAAAGAAACTGAGCAGGCAGGTAGCCGCTGGTGCAGTGTAATTCGACGCCATCAAAACCAGCGGAAAATGCATTTTCCGTCGCCCTCTGATAATCCGCTATCACCTGCAAAATTTCGTTCAATGCTAAGGCACGGGGTTCATCAAAGGGCTGCATACCCTGCAGATCAGTGTACATTTCTCCACGCGCACGAATCGCCGAGGGTGCGACTGTCTCACTACTTGGTTCTTTATTTAGAACGTTGGCTACTCTGCCCACATGCATCAGCTGTGCCACCATACAACCGCCCTTTTCATGCACCGCATGGGTGACGCGGGCCCAAGCTTCAACCTGTTCCTCGTTATAAATCCCAGGGGTACGACAGTACCCACGCCCGTCCGCACTAGGAGCGATACCTTCAGAAATGATCAGCCCGGCGGTAGCACGCTGGCTGTAATAATCCACCATGATGTCGGTAGGCAGACCATCCTCACTCGCGCGACTGCGCGTCATGGGTGCCATCACAACACGGTTGCGCAATTTCAACGCACCAAGCTTTAATGGTGTAAACAAATCCATAATGATCCTCTGACGCGCTCGTGCTTCAAATTCAAGGTGTCTGTCGTGAAATGTATCAAGCCCCCTCTACTTCCATTGCACGAAAACCAAGGCTGTCGTCCTCCGCCAGCAAACGGCCCAACTTTTCCAGCTGCTGACTGGCATTACCCAAGGAGAAGCTAATCTGCTTGGCCATCAGGTAAAAACGGTGGATAGGGTATTCAATATCAGCGCCGATACCCCCGTGTAAATGTTGTGCCGAGCACACTATCCGATGCGCAGCATCACAGGCCCACCATTTTGCGGCTCGCACTTCAGCGCGTGCATCCAGTCCCTCGCTGAGACGCCACAGCGCCAGCCAATAGGTAGAGCGAATCGCTTCCACGTCGATGTAGCTATCCGCCATACGCATAGCTAAGGCCTGAAACGTGCCCAGAGCAACCCCGAATTGTTTGCGCTCACCCAGGAAGTCCGCCGTGCGCTTCATCGCCTCTTCGGTAACACCAACCTGCAATGCGCAGTGACAGAGATTGGCACGCTGCTCCAGCCACTCAATAATGTCTGCACCCTGTCCGGGCGCGCCCAATACGGTATCGTCACCGGCGGTGACGTTTTCCAATATCAAATGGGCTGCTCTTTCACCGGACAGGCCAATCTCGACACTCTGAACGGTCACCCCCGGCGCACCAATGTCAACGACAAATACGGTTTGCTGTCCTTTAGCGTCTTCAGCAGGTACAAGAATAAAATCCGCCACCGCACCATCGGGTACTACCGCTTTTTTACCGTCGAGTATCCAGCCCTGGGCACCCTGCGTGGCTGAGACTTGAGTCGCGATTGCGACATTCATACCCAGCTCGGCGATAGCTGCACTAAATTTTGCTTTGCCGGAAGCGAGCGACGGAAGGTAACGTTGCTGCTGTTCCGCCGAACCGAATTCCGCAATAGGTAGCCCACCCAAGACCAACGAAGCGTACAGCGGTACCGGCGCAACGCGTCTCCCTTGTTCTTCCAGCACCATACAAAGTTCAGTGAGACCCAGACCCGTGCCGCCGGCAGATTCGGGGATAGCCACCCCTAATAAACCTTGATCTGCTAGCGTTTGCCATAACGTCTCGTCATACGTCTCGTCTGTGCGCGAGAAACCCAGCAGGAACTCGTCGCTGGCGCGATCAGAAAAAATCTGGCAAGCCAGTTCGCGAATTGAATTCTGGTCGTCACTAAAAGTAAAATTCATAATTGCATGCCTCAGTAGGTTCTGACCATGGCAGTCAGGTTGCGGGTATATTTGAGCTTCTTTTCCTCAGGTTGCTGAAGAAATAGTGCTCGATAAAACATAGTGGACAGTAGCTCTGCGAACTGTTCTGCGGACAAATCCGCAGCACGCAGCGTCTTACTCTCATTAATAAAGTATTCGCGTATCAACCCCTCTCCGATGCCGGCTAGGGAGTACACCACCATTAGCGACTGGTTTTTTCTGAAATGCACGTCGGGAAACAGTTTCGGCATGAGATCCACCAGCCACATTAACTGATTACGATAGTTCGCGCGCAACATGCTGGAGAATGCCTCATCCTCGTCCGCTAATTGCAACAGAGACCGCATAACCCCTGGGCGTTTTGCATATGTACGCACCACAACGAGGTTGTGCGCGTAAATCCGCGCGTACCAGTCACCCTTGGATACATGCTTCTCTACTTGCACTGGGTCATTGCTGGCCATGGAGAAATCCGTGAGAACCTCCAATGTAAGGGACTTCAGGTCCTTGAAATAGTGATAAAACAAGCCCTGGGCGACCCCTGCCTCGCCGGTGACATCGGCTATGCGCATCTTGTGGTAGCCCTCACGCTCGAGCACAGCCAGCGCAGCTTCCTTCAAACCCGCACGGGCGCGCTCTCCCCGCGCGCTGAGAGCAGCGATACTCTTGGGTGATTTGGCAGTGATTTCTGACATAGGGTGATAAAATAGTTGAATTTGAATTCAAAATCAATATTATATGAGCCATTAATTGAAAGGAGCCTGCACATGTTCGTTGACTACACAGACCATCAAAAGGAGTTGCGCAAAGAATTTCGCGCCTACTTCTCCAATCTAATTAAGCCCGAGCACCGCGAGGAATTGCGCAGTGCAGAAAGTGGCGATCTCTATAAGACGCTCATCCGGCAGCAAGGCCTCGATGGCATGCTGGCGGTCGGCTGGCCGGAGCAATACGGTGGTCGCGGCCTTACCGAAAGTGAACAACTTATTCGCTATGAGGAGGCCCTACTAGCAGGCGCGCCTACGCCCTTCGTAACACTGAACACTGTCGGCCCATCGATCATCAGCAAAGGTACTGACGAGCAAAAGAAACGGTTCCTTCCCGGCATAGCAAGCGGCGAGCTTCACTTTTCCATTGGCTATACCGAACCCGGAGCCGGCACTGATCTTGCAGCCCTAACGACCTCAGCCGTCAAACAGGGTGACCACTATTTAGTGAATGGGAATAAAGTCTATACCAGTGGCGCTGAAGGTGCAGACTATGTGTGGTTGGCGGCCCGTACCAATCCGGACGTTCCAAAGCATAAAGGTATTTCTATATTGGTGATGGACACCAAAGACCCCGGATTTTCTTACGGCCCTATCCACACCATGGGTGGTGTGCGCACCAACGTAACGTACTATACCGATGTAAAAGTACCCGCTGATATGATTATCGGCGAAGAAAATGGTGGCTGGCGTTTGATAACCGAGCAGCTCAATCATGAACGAGTCGGCCTCGCCGCATGGGGCATACAGGGCTGGAAAATTTTTCGGGCGGCTCTGGAGTGGGCGCGTAACACCAAGAATGCCGATGGGCAGCGCGTCATCGATGATCCTCTTACCCAGCGTAATCTTGCAGAGGTCTACGCGCACCTTGAGGCTATGCGTGTTATGAACGCACGCATGTCTTGGCAGCTCGATCAGCAAAAAATGGACCCGGTCTTCCCTTCTGCTATTAAAGTCTACTCAACTGAAATCATGCTGGAAATTTGCCGCATACTGATGGACGTCGTGGGCCCCCATGCTCTGATAGCCGCTGGCAGTGAGGGTGCAGTGCTGCATGGTGATCTAGAGCATGAGTACCGTCGCGCTACCATTAGTACCTTCGGCGGTGGCGTAGTGGAAGTATTGCGTGGACTGGTCGCCACTCATGGACTTGGCATGCCGTCGCACCGCTAGAAACAACCGATAACTGCAATAGGAACTGTGCCAGATGACAACGGATGAGCAAAAAGCCATTGAGTCAGAGATTTATGCCTTCATAGGCCAGAAAGTCTATCCACCGACACCCGCAGCGGATGATATAAACGAGGCCATGATTCGCCAGTGGGCAGAAATCATGGGCGATAATAATCCGGCCTATCTCGACAAAGAGTGGGCGGCTAAAAGCATTCGCGGAGGCACTATCTCACCTCCCGCTATGATGTATGTCTGGGGTCAGGAGGGCTTTCAAGTCACCAAAGGTCGTGCACCTAATGCAATGTCGAATCTTGTTAGCGTCTTCGACAAGCACGGCTACACCGGCGTGCTGGGCACGAATGTAAAGCAGGAGTATTTCAAGGAAGTCAGCCCCGGCGACAACGTCACCATTGAGATGATTATCGACAATATCTCCGAGCGTAAAACGACCGGGCGCGGCACCGGATATTTTTTCGAAACGCTGTCGACGTTTACTGACCAGCGCGGTGAAAAGGTTGGCACACAACGCTTCAAGGTACTGAAATTCATCCCACAGGAACAGACTTCCGCTGCTGCCACTGAGAACAAACTCGACGTTCCAACCCGGATCGCCTCCCCTCGCGGCCACGACAACAAATGGTGGTGGGAAGCCTGTGACGACGGCAAAGTGCTGATACAGCGCTGTAAAAGCTGCCAGACCCTGCGCCATCCTCCCCGACCCATGTGCGGTGAATGTCAGTCCATGGAATGGGATTCCATCGAATCCACGCTGGACGGTGAAATTCTTAGCCACACCGAGATCCACCACCCCAAGATTCCGGGCTACCAGTATCCACTGGTGTGTGCGGTCATCAAACTGGCAGAGGGCACTCACTTCGTGGCAAATATTATAGGGTGTAGCCCATCGGAAGTGCATATCGGCATGAAGGTCAAAGGCGTGCTCGAGCAAGTCGACGAGAAAACCATGCTGCCGCAATTCTATCCGGCGTAATCAGGAATAAAACTATGAATGAATACAAAACACTGACTCGCGCCGAGGTAGCCGTTGGCGACAAACTACCCAATGCGGACATCGACATCACAACGGGCCTAGTGGTCTGCGGCGCTCTGGCCACGCGTGATTTCGAACCGGTACATCACAGCAAGGCCGCCGCACAAGCCGTCGGTCTGCCTGATGTATTTATGAACATTCTCACCAGTCAAGGCCTGATGACTCGTTTCGCTACCGATTGGAGCGGGCCGGATGCTGTGGTCAAATCGGTGGATCTGCGTTTGGGTGCCCCCAACATACCGGGCATGTTAATGACGGTTAGCGGTGAAGTCACAGCACTGGACAAAGATAGTGGACTGGTAGACCTCGCAGTGACCGGAGAAAATAATATATGGGGCATGCACATGCAGGGCACCGTTCAACTGACATTGCCCAAGGAGTCCTGAACCGTGATCGCTAACGTGAAAGACAAAGCAGTAATTGTCGGCATCGGCAATACTGCATTCAGCAAAGATTCTGGTGTTTCTGAACTCTCGCTCGCGGTGCAAGCCGTCAAAGCCGCCATTGATGATGCAGGCCTTAAGCCCAGCGACATTGATGGCATGGCAACCTTCACTATGGATAACAACGACGAAATCGAGGTGGCACGAGCGCTCGGTGTGGGCGAGTTAACCTTCTATGGCCGCTCCCATTACGGTGGTGGCGCCGCTACTAGCTGCCTGCATCAGGCAACCATGGCGATAGCGACTGGGATGGCAGAAACGGTTGTGGTGTATCGCGCATTGAATGGCCGTAGTGGCCACCGCTTCTCTGGTGGCGTTGCCGGCGACATCACCACAGCTGATGCCATTCATTGGGGCTGGTATATGCCCTATGGCCTGCTGACTCCCGCCAGTTGGGTCGCAATGTTCACCCAGCGCTGGATGCACAACACCGGCGTCACCAAAGACGCGCTGTTTGAAGTGGCGCACTCAACCCGGGTCTATGGCGCCAACAATCCGGCCGCTTTCTTTTATGGCAGAAATTTCGACCGCGCCGAATACGACGCAGCACGGATGATTGCGGACCCACTGCAGTTATTCGACTGCTGCCAAGAAAGTGATGGCGGCTCAGCAGTGATCGTGACGACGCCTGAGCGTGCACGCGATCTGAAACAGCCGGGCGTGAGTGTGCTAGGCGTCGCTCAATGTGCCGGCGACAACCAAGAGCAAATGACTTCATTCTATCGCGAGGAGTTCGCCGGCATCCCGGAAATGGAAACTGCGGCAAAAAATGTTTACGCCATGAGCGGCCTTTGTGCAGATGATATAGATGCTGCCGTGATTTATGACGCTTTCTCCCCCATCGTACTATGGCAACTTGAAGCCTGGGGTTTCTGCGGCTATGGCGAGTCCGGTGATTTTGTGAAAGACGGAGCGTTAAGAACGAGCGGCCGACTGCCCACCAATACCCATGGTGGTCAGTTGAGTGAAGCCTACATTCACGGCGTTAATGGCATCGTTGAAGCCACCCGCCTGGTGCGTGGCACCTCGACGAACCAGCCAGAAAAAACCGTCAATCATGCGTTAGTGACGTCCGGCGTGGGCATTCCGACCGGTGGGGCGATTCTAGGAAAGATGAACTGAGACGATTTTTTGCAGGCCGAAGCGGCCGACATCCAGCCTGCTCAGGCGTGAATACCTCATTGCCATGAGCACGCTTACAAAAATCGAAAGGGTCTGCGTATAACCGCAGTCCATTTTGCCAACGCACACCGCATAAAAAAAGAGGCCAAAGGCCCCGCTATATATAAAACCTGCTCCCTGGCAGGCAGGTCAGTATTACATGTAAATTATAATCATTTCGTAAACCAAAACAGGACGTTCATCCTGTCCAACAAGATGAATATGCTGTTCCATTATCAGTTTGGTGCCCTTGGGTGTCGTGGTCACGCCCTTGACTCTGCTGCGACAACGAACAGCGCTACCTACAGGAACAGGGCCGATAAAGCGCAGCTTGTCAGAGCCATAATTCAAAATATTGTTGTAGCCGGTCACTTCATAACTAGGCTCACCAACCATTTTTGGTAGAAGCACTAGCGTTAAGAATCCGTGGGCTATGGTAACGCCAAACGGACTGTCGGTTTTTGCTTTCTCAGGATCAGTATGAATCCAATACGTATCGCCCGTCAGCGCCGCAAACTGATCGACCAGTGTCTGGGTAATCTCCACCTGCCCGCTCCAGGAACCAAACTCGTCCGACACCAACTCCTGCAACGCTTCAATATCGTTATATGCATACCGCTTCATATCCTACTCTCCTCTCGTTACTCGATCCGTCATTCGTCATTCGTCATTCGTCATTCGTCATTCGTCATTCGTCATTCGTCAT
>ERZ888423.184-NODE-184-length-67089-cov-8.377137_pt1 | contig 67089 bp, 52 predicted proteins | sample MGYA00520523_ERZ888423 | MGnify/ENA primary metagenome ERZ888423 (study PRJEB32303, sample SAMEA104408611) | aquatic metagenome | biome: Brackish water; feature: Pelagic; material: water | place: Baltic Sea | collected 2014-06-08T10:24:00 | depth 30,27 m ... | reverse complement strand
GTCTCGGTGAGATCTGTGAAGCTCTCTTCCTGGCGCAGGTCAATTGGTGCCTGTGACGGAGACGGTTTCGCTGCGACGAGCATCGTGTCCCCCCTTCCCACCAGCGGTCCAAGAAATGCAAGTGGTGCAAAGGCCGCTGCGTAGACGAGTCGCCTGGGATCGGTCAGCATTTTCTGGAGTGACCCAAAGCTATAGCTCAGTGGAATGCTCTGCTGTTTCACGACCACTTGCTCGAACCCCGCTCGGTGCAAGGCATCCGTGATTGTTTGCTCAGAGAACTGCATCAGGTGATACGGGGGTTCTGGGTGTGGCCACTTGCCGACGCTGCTCGCTACTCGTAGCGAGGCTTGCGGAAACAGCCCGTCGATATTTGGTGTCGTCAACCAGAGCCAACCGTCTTCAGACAGCAGTTCGCGAGCATGACTCAGCAGTGCGATTGGGTCGGGCACGTGTTCCACGATGTCCCACATGGTGATGGCATCAAATGAGTGAGGGGCTTCGTGCACATCGGTCAGGGTTCCCGTATTGACATGTAGGCCTTTTGCCCTCGCTAGCTCAGCAGTATCGGGGTTGAGCTCAACTCCTTGGGCCGAAAATCCGGCACTGTTAGCTGCGGCAAGGAAGCTTCCAGAGGAGCACCCCACATCGAGCAGCGAACCGGTTGCGGTCGTGGCCAGGATCATGCTCAGGTGATCCTGAGCGGCATGGTCGGCTGCTTCGATTGAGGCCGCATCATCAACGAGCTGTGTATGAAAGCCAGACTCGAAGGAGTACAGAGATTTGAGTTCATCCTCGGAGGGAGGGTTACTCAGATACACCAACGAGCAGTCCGTGCAGCGTACGAGTTGCCATTGCTCCTCAAGCCAAACCTCTTCAGCGGCGTGAGCTTGGCAAACCGGACATGAGAGAAATGTCGGCCCCTGTGACATTTGTCAATTCTATGGAATCTCGGCCGAGCCTGCACTGAATTCTGTAATTCCTAGCAAGACTTCTGCCTCGGCTAGAGTGGCCAACTCCACGGGCTGTGGCGCAGCTTGGTTAGCGCGCCTGACTGGGGGTCAGGAGGTCGGGAGTTCGAATCTCCCCAGCCCGACGGAACGGAACCCCTGCAATTGCAGGGGTTCCGGCAGTTTTCGACCTAAATGGAGCAGGTTCCGAGTGGCTTCGAACAGCTCCAAGCTCTAGGAGTGGCTGCGATGTTGAGGTGTGGCAGAAACCTCTTGCGGGTTCAGAATGGTGATCAGGACAGGCATTCCGTGGACATTGCAACCCCATTTGGACAGGTTGTGTTCATCCAGGTAGAACCAAAGAAATAGGCGCCCGAGGTGTTTGCACCAGTCATATCGGCCTGTGAGAAGTTCACGTTCTGCATGTTCGCGTTGGCCAGGTTTGCGCTTCGCAAAATTGCAGCACTCAGGTCGGAACCGTATGCGTAGCTTCCACTTAGGTTGGCGCCCGTTAGGTCTGCTCCACTCAAGAGAGTTTGCTGCAGGTTGGCGTTACTCAGGTTGCTCCTCACCAGACTGGCTCCAGTCAGGTCGGCCATAAAGAAATAGGAGCTACTGAGGTTCGCATCAGCGAACTGTGCGCCGATCATGACTGCGCCTTGCAGGTTGGCGTTGCTCATCTTTGCGCCAGACAAGTCGGCGTTGGTGAGGTCGGCCATATACAGATAGGTGCTCACTAGATTCGCCCCGGACAGGTTGGCTCCTGCTAGGTCTGCGTTGCTCAGGTCCTCTCCACGAAGGTCACAACCGTGAAGGTCTGCTCCTGTGGTGCGAATACTGCAGTCGACTGCCGCTGGAATTGTGGTTGTGCTCGTGGTCGGTGCCGGACTCGGCGGCGTGCAGGCCGCGACACATGCGCCAAACAGAAATAGAACCATCAGGGACCTCGGCCAGAGGCGTGGTACTACATTCACAAATCGCTCCCGTTCAATCTTCGCCTAACTCACAAGGGTGCAGGTCTTGGGTGTGATCTCCAATAGGCCGTTTTGCCTAAAGTTGACGCTTGTACACCCGCCTGCTGGAAGTTCTACCAAGGAGTTGCCGCGCCGGCATCTCTAGGATGCGGACGCGGGTTGTCCTTGGGGGGATCTTCAGGTGGGGCTGGAAACTGTGCAGTCCGTGGACTGAACCTCTCCGTTCGGGCAGGTTGTATTCGACCAAGTTGCGGCGTAGAAGCCTGAGCTAGGAAAGACTGCTCCAGAGAGATTGGCTTCAGTTAGGTTCGCACTTTGGAAGTTGACGTTCGTGAAACTGCCCGAAGTTAGCAGCGCAGCCGTCAGGTCGGCCGCATACAGCGAACTGTTCGACAGGGTTACTCCGCTCAGGTTTGCGCCCGTCAGATCCGCTCCCTGCAGGTTCAGATTGCTGGCAGTCACGCCCGACAGGTCGGCACCTCTCAGGTTGGATTGGTAGAGGTTGCCGTTGGTGAGATCAGCGGAGCGAAGATCACAGCCGTGTAGGTCAGCCTCATAGCCTCGAACCGTACAGTCATCGGCAACCGATGGCAGCGTTGTTGTGGTCGCTGGGATTGTTGTCGTGGTGGTCTGTATCAGCACACAGGGGGTACACGCCACAAATTAGACAGTTAGTACTGCCAAAAAACTTGTTGTAATCGCTGATCGCCTCATCAGTGCTCCTTAGTTGGGTCGCCCTAGTGGCAGAAGAGTGACGAAAGGTTGATTAGGAGTGAATGGGTGAATTCACCTAGGCAACTTGCCCCTGCAAGTTTCTCTAGTGACTGACGCACAAAGGTGGCCCAAAATTGAGTCTATGCCGGTAACACTTGGTTGCCGACATAGAACTCATTCCCTTGGGGGGGGGAGATTTTGAGGTGGCCGCTGGCCAACTTATCGATCTTGCACATTCTGAACAATTTTTAGAATAGGCGAATTCACCTATGTTTGCAGTTTTTCAGGGCGGAGATGATCCATGTGATTTCCCTGCTTAGTCCGAGTCATTTTGGTGGTTCGGATACTGACTGAGACCAGACGTCATCAGCGCTGCTTGCGGCGCCACAAGTAGGTGGTGTTGAGGAACCAATTCAAGACGAGTGCTATGGATGCGCCGATCAGGTTCTGCACAACACGCGATGCACTCGTTCCAAGAAGGTTGAGCAAGAAGCCGATGTTCTGCAGTGAAGTGAAGACTGCGACGTGAACACACGTACCGACGAGGGACATGACTTCATAGAGCGCAAACGCTGGAATCAGCGCCCAGCCCCGGTAGCGCTGCTCCCAAAACGTGAACTCGTTGTTCATAGCGAACAGCAACAGGATGGTGACCTGAACGCTGAAGAGGAACGAGGTTGCAATGGGGTCGATCGCAGCGTTTAGTCCGGTGGTGATCTCGGGGAATCCGACTGCTTCGGCCAGCGTGAACAGAACAGAGTTGACGGCCAAACCAACCAGACCAACCATTGCGTACAACAAGAAGGTTGGATTGATCTGCCGGCCAACACGCAACTCTGCAACTCCAAGCAGGTACGAGCGGATGACGGAGCGGTTGAGCTTGGTTTCGCCATGAATCCGGTTGGAAAACTCGTAACCCACTTCGTCCACCCGAAGTTGGTGATTACGGCCAATAAACTCCAACAGGATCTTAAATCCTCGCGGATTGATCGAAGGGGCCGTCTGCTCGTAGGCCTCACGAGACACAACGAAGTACCCGCTCATCGGGTCGCTCACCGAGACTCGCAAGAGAAGCTTCGCGATCATGGTGGCAACCCAGCTCACGAAACGCCTACTCGATGACCAGTCTCCGTAGCCGCCGCCAGCGGTGGATCGCGAACCAACACATACGTCGACCCGTTTTGACAGCACATGGCTGAGCATCTCGGGCAGTACGCCAGTGTCGTGCTGCAAATCTGCGTCGATGACCACGAGCACCTCGCCACGTGCAGTCGACAACCCGTCTAGTACCGAGGCCGAGAGTCCGGGATCGTGGAACCGGCGCATGACTCGCAGGGTCGGGTCCTCGATAGCAAGAGTTTCTCCGACCTGCCAAGTGCCATCGGGGCTGTTGTCATCGGCAATGATGATTTCGTGCGGGAGTACGCCAAGGGCAGCATGTAAACGCTGAATCAGAATCGGCAGATTCTCTGCCTCGTTGTAGGTAGGCGTAACGATCGACACCAGAGGCTGCAGCTCAGAGGAGGCGGGGGGTGCTGAAGGCTCGGGCGGTGCAGACATGGCCACGAGGATCCTACCGGCGCGGATTGGTGGACTCAGGCTTGCTCATCATTTCTCTACTTGGCCGCCTAGATTGAGCGCATGTGCGGCCGTTTTGTTTCTACCTCCACCTCGCTGAGTATTGCTGATTTCTTTTCCTTGGACGCAGTAGAGGAGCAGTTGCTCGATGCTGGACCCCGCTACAACATTGCCCCGACCGCGTTAATCCGAGTGGTACTTGAACGGGGAGAGTCTCGGGTGTTGACATCTTGTCGTTGGGGCCTTGTGCCAGCTTGGGCAAAGCAGGAGTCAATCGGCGTGCGGATGATAAATGCCCGAAGCGAGACGGTGGCAACGAAGCCATCTTTTCGTTCGGCGTTTGCCAAACGCCGATGCATTATTCCGGTGGACGGTTTTTATGAGTGGGTGAACCTGAAAGAGTCCAAGACGAAGCAGCCCTACTTCATTTACTCCTCGGCAGACGAACCTCTCGCCTTCGCTGGACTGTGGGAGGAATGGCGAGGCGACTCTGTTGAAGAGTCAAAGGATTCGGTGCTTCGGACCAGCACGATTATTACCACGCAAGCAAACCAGAAAATCTCTGCGCTCCACGACCGAATGCCGGTCATTCTGCCCAGAGGAAGCTGGGAACAATGGTTGTCCCCGCAGGAACAACAGCGCGAACCGCTAGAGGAACTTCTTGTGCCAGCAGATGAGGATGTGCTCGAGTACTTCGCCGTATCAACAGAGGTCAATAACGCCCGCAATCAGGGTGAGCAGCTGATCAAGGCCTTGTAGAGCCGTGGCCGAGCAAGATCTGGAAACCCCGGCCAGTCACCCAGACCAGAACTACTCAGGGCAGGGCTACTCAGGGCAGGGCTACTCAGAGACTTCGGGGTGACCAAGTTCTCGTAGTGCCGAGCGGAGTTGCTCGGCGGCCTGGTCAAGGTCCTCGGCACTTGCGTCAGAGTCAGCGTTGGCAAAATTTAAGTCCGACTCATGGTCAATCGGCACCAAGTGAACATGGCAATGCGGCACTTCAAGTCCGGCGATGATTGATCCAATTCGCACGCAAGGGAACGAGGCTTTGAGAGCAGTCCCCACTGCAAGCTGAACCCGGGCCACCTCTTGCCAGGTGCCTTCATCAAGATCAGTCCACTGGTCGACCTGTTGCCTCGTCACGACCAACGTGTGCCCGGGACGAAGGGGTGCAATGGTCATGAAGGCGACCACGTCTGGCCCTTTCCAAACAAAGCGACCAGGGAAATCACCTCGAATGACCTTGGTGAAAACGGAATCCTCAGTTTGTGGCGAAGAGTTACTCATGATCGCAACACTACGAGGGGCTACAGAGTCGGGTGACGTATTTCAGCCCATCAGACATGTATCGCTGCGCTCAACACCATGCCTGTGTCAGTGCTCTGGCCATAGACTGCACGAGATGACAGACCCAGAGACAAAGCAGCGAGGACTCGCAGGGGAAGAAATCCCAGAAGGCGAAGACCGCCTCCTCACTGCACCAAATGCAATCACCTTGGTCCGGCTGTTGTGCATCCCTATCTTTATCTGGTTGCTCTTTGGCAGAGAAAACTACTTAGCAGCAGCTGTCCTTCTTGCAGCGCTCGGAGCTACTGATTGGGTTGACGGTTACGTCGCTCGGCGGTTTGGGCAAGTCTCGAACTTTGGGAAGATGTTTGACCCAACGGTTGATCGGCTGTTGATGATCGTTGGCATTATCGGAATCATGTTGGTGCATTTAGATATTGCGTACTTTCAACTCTTTGCTTGGATTGTCGTCATCCGAGAGGTCGTGCTTTCAGTGTTTGTTGCGGGGACGGTTCTGCTCGGCGCAAAACGCATGGACGTGACCTGGGTTGGCAAGTGCGGGACGTTTGCGATGATGACTGCGTTCCCCGCGTTCCTAGCTTCCGCTGATGCAAGCTTGGCGGGCACTTGGCAGCAAACGGCTCTCTTGGTCATTGCTTGGTGTGCAGCAATCCCCGGACTTGTCTGCAGCATGATCGCCTTTTTCGGATACTTCCCCAAGGGGATCATCGCCCTCCGTGAGGGCCGGGCCCAACGTGACCTCTTAGCAACGGGCGAATCGCCAACCAACTCCGAATGAAGATGAGTTTCCACCCGCAGAATTCTCAAAGGATGTACCAATTGTGAAGGCCGTGATTATGGCAGGAGGCGAAGGCACCCGCCTGCGCCCACTGACCTCGAATACTCCAAAGCCAATGTTGCCCCTTGTGAACCGCCCGATGATGGAACACATCATCGACTTACTCAAAGCGCACGGCATTAACGAGATCGTGGTGACCGTTGCGTTCATGCCGAACGCCATCCGTAACCACTTTGGCGATGGCTCTGAGTTCGGAGTCAAGATGACGTACGCGTCTGAAGAACACCCGCTTGGGACGGCGGGTTCGGTTCGCAACGCAATGGACGAACTGACCGAGACTTTCATGGTGATCTCCGGTGATGTGCTCACCGATATTGACTTGTCTGCACTTGTTCAGTCGCACGTTGACCGGCAGGCGTTGGCCACGATTGGTTTGGTTCGGGTTGAAGACCCTCTCGAATACGGCATCGTGATTTCTAATCAGAATGGTTCAATCGAACGCTTCTTAGAAAAGCCGACTTGGGGCCAAGTTTTCTCTGACACCATCAACTCGGGCATCTACGTCCTTGAACCAGAAATCTTTGACTGGATAGCAGCCGATGTTCCCGTGGACTTCTCCTCCGATGTTTTTCCGGCGCTGCTAGAAGCCGGCAAGCCCGTGTTTGGGTCAGTGGCCGAAGGGTACTGGGAGGATGTTGGGACCCTCAGTGCCTACCTGCGGGCGCACAAGGACATCCTTGATGACAAAGTCTCGGTTCGGATCCCTGGATTTGAAGTATCGCCAGGTGTATTTATTGGAGAAGGGGTTGAGATCAACCATGGCGTTGTGATTAACGGCCCCGCCGTGATTGGCGACAACTGTTTCTTGGAATCCGGAGCCGAACTCGGCGAGTACTCGGTGCTGGGCGACGGAGTCCGCATGCGGCGCGACGGTCACATTGAACGAAGCGTGATTCACGAAAACGCCTACATCGGTGAAAGCGTCATGATTCGCGGCACTCTGGTTGGGCGAGCATCAGACCTGCGTCGTGGTGTGCGCTGCGAGGAAGGAGTGGTGCTCGGCGATGAGGTGTTCGTTGGCGAGAATGCCGTTCTGTCCTCTGAGATCAAGGTCTATCCCTTTAAGACTGTCGAGGCCGGGGCAGTAGTCAACTCCTCAGTTATCTGGGAATCGCGTGGCGCTAGAAGTCTGTTCGGCAATGGGGGAGTGACTGGTCTGGCAAACGTCGATATGACCCCAGAGCTAGCGGCCAAGGTGGCACTCGCCTTTGCGACCTCGCTCAAAAAAGATGCCACGGTGGTGGTATCGAGAGACTCAAGTAGAGCCGCTCGCATGTTAAAGCGAGCGATGATCGCCGGACTCAACGCCGGCGGGGTCAACGTCTTAGACCTAGAGACAGCAAGCGTCCCGCTCACGCGGTTTCACTGCAGGGCAACGTTGGTTTCTGGGGCAATCACCCTGCGACTGAGTGCAGATGACCCTGACTCCGTCATCATCCGATTCTTTGATCGTGGCGGCTCGGACATTCTCGAGGAGCAGCAGCGAAAGATAGAACGACTCTTTACGCGTGAGGACTTCCGGCGAGTGCGACCGGCCGACATCGGCGACATCGACTTGGTACCGCGTTCCCTTGAGCAGTACGCGATTGCGCTTGAGCACACCATTGACGTCAAGGCGGTCGCTGCAAGGCGGTTCAAGGTGGTGATTGATTACTCCTATGGTTCAACCAGCTTTGTTATGCCAAACGTGCTGGCAAAGCTTGGTGCAGAGGTTCTGGTGGTCAATCCTTTCGCATCTACAAAGGGAACCCTTGGATTCGATCGCGATGAGCATGCCGCTCAAGTTGCGGCACTAGTCAAAGCCTCTGGCGCCGATCTTGGTGCGCTCATTGATCCAAGCGGGGAGCAACTGTTGCTAGTGGACGACCACGGCAGGGTGCTCACATTTGATCAATCGCTGTTCGTATTCTTGGACTTGGTTTGCGACAATCTTCTTGGTGACACCGTGGCATTGCCGGTAACGGTCAGCAGGGCGGCAGCAGCAATAGTTGAGTCTCGCGGGTACAAGGTCTTGTGGACCAAGACTTCGGCAGCAGCACTGATGGAAGAGGCTGACTCTCCTGCGGTTGGGTTCGCTGCGAATCTTGAGGGTGGAATAATCCTGCCCGGGTTCTTGCCTGCCTTTGACGCCGCAGCGGGACTGCTCAAGATGCTTGATCTGCTAGCGGGCAGAGACGCGAAGCTGTCTGAACTAGTAGCCCGTGCACCATCTGTTCATCTCCTGCACGAACAGGTGATCACTCCCTGGGAACAAAAAGGCACGGTGATGAGGACTCTGGTGGAGCAAACGCATGGCCGAGAGGTGGACCTGATTGATGGCATCAAGGTGCACCACGATTCGGGCTGGGTGCTTGTTCTGCCTGATCCAGAAGAGCCGATTACACATATCTGGGCTGAAGGCGACAGTGCAGGTGATGCGCGGACATTGTCTCAGGAGTACGCCCGGCGCATTCGGCAGATGCTGAAGTAGGTGCATTGCCTTACTGCTCACCTGATCTGGAGACCTATCGCAGTTGAGGACTCATCTGTATGTCTGTGTCGGGTAGCTTTGGCATCATGAACGTGCCAGAAGAACTCAGGTATTCATCCGATCACGAGTGGATTCGGATTGAGGACGGAAAAGTGAGGATCGGTATTACCGATTACGCACAGGATGCTCTTGGAGACGTTGTGTTCGTCCAAGTGCCAGAGGTAGGAGCCTCAGTGGGCGCCGGAGATTCCTGCGGCGAGGTTGAGTCAACGAAATCCGTCTCCGAAATTTACGCTCCCATTAGTGGCACGGTCGTGGAGACCAACTCGGAGCTTGAACTCTCTCCGGAGCTGATCAATTCGGACCCCTACGAAGCGGGTTGGATCGCAACGATTGAACCAACGGATCTTGCTGCAGTTCAGGAGCTTCTTGACGCTGCCGCCTACCGGCAGATCACCGAGAGCTGAGCGCAGAACCTATGGGCGCCGATGGAGTCATCTGCCCGGTTTGCAGCATCTTGAATCAGCCAGGAGCAAACTTTTGCTCAGCATGTGGCGGCGAGTTACCCGAGGTGACCGAGCTTGCTACTGGCAGTTATCCCATCGTGGGTGTTGATGTTGAAGGTGCGGGCGAGGTCGCTCAGCTCATCATTACCCGTGGTTCCACTGCAGGCGCTCGGTTTGCTCTCACAGCCGATGTAGTCACCATTGGTCGTGATCCCAAGAGCATCGTGTTCCTTGATGACATCACCGTGTCGAGAAATCACGCAGAGGTGCGCAGAGACCCCGATGGGCAGTTTCAGTTGCTCGACTCTGGTTCGCTCAATGGCACCTACCTTGATGGCGAGCGGGTAACTGAGGCGCTGCTACGTGAGGGTGCGCAGGTTCAAGTTGGGAAGTTTAGATTTGTGTTTGTTATCGGGATTCTCGGAGGTCCGGCATGAGTGATACTGCAACGGCGGGGCATCTTTCCATTGGAGAGGTGCTTGCAATGGTGCAACAGGATTTCCCCGATGTGACGATTTCCAAGATTCGCTTTCTTGAAAGCCAAGGTCTGATTGCGCCAGAACGAACAGGCTCTGGTTATCGCAAGTTCTATGAGGCAGACATTGAGCGACTCCGCTGGATTCTGCATCAGCAGCGAGACAATTTCTTGCCGCTCAAAGTGATCAAGAACATGTTGGAACAAGGTGTTGATCAGTACGATCCCATGGGTGATCAGCCGACACTGTGGTCCACTGCCACTGACCTTGATCTACTTGACCCATCAACGGTTCAAGATGACGAGGATGACGAGGACGAGGTCGACCCAAGCCTGAGCGATGAGGCTGCTGCAGGGGCTGAGCGTATGTCTCCGGCCCACCCAGCGGTCGCTTCAGCTACGCAGCGTTCAGAAGACTCCAAGTCTGCTCAGCGCTCCCGTGCGCTTTTGCCTGAAGCGCGAAATGCCCAGCGAGACGCAGACCTTGCAACTGAAACCACTTCCACTTCCGGAGAGCCTGTGACCGAGTCAAACCGCCCTGCGCATGCCACCCCCGCAGATGTTGTTGCAGCCCTTCAAGAGGACCCTCGTATCAAGGGGCGATCCCGCAAAGGCTCTTCTGCATCAGACGGCGACGGCTCAAGCAGTGCACAATCAGAGCCCTCCGAGGCTGCTCGATCTGGGCGCGGAAAGCCTGCGCGAAAGAAGAAGTCCTCAGCTTCGGACACGCTGCTTTCCGCTGAAGAGTTGTGCGAGTTGTGCAGCATTAGCGAGGAGCTTCTTGCAGGGCTGGAGCAATACGGTTTGGTTGTGCCCGGATTCATGGGTGGCCGGCCAACCTATGACGGCGAGGCAGTCGAGGTTGCACATTTTGCAGCTCGTTATGCCGAACTGGGCGTCGAGCCTAGGCACCTGCGCATGTACAAGGTCTCGGCCGAGCGAGAAGCTGGTTTCGTCGAGCAACTCGTTGTCCCGCTCATGAAGCAGCGCAACCCGGCATCGCGGCAACAAGCAGCAGAGCGCTGCGATGAACTCCTCGCCATGGGGGCTGAATTGCATGCGGCTTTGCTGCAGCGGCAGCTGTCGCAAATCACCCGCAACGACCAGGACTGAGAGCTAGACAGCAGGGCTAGGTGGCGCAGTCAGCGGGCCCCGTAACTACCACTAAGCTAACTACGTGATCGAGCTTGAGTTGGTCGCTGTGCGAGTAGAACTTCCGAGTAACACCCCAGTGATGGTGCTGCGCGAACTGCAAGGCCGTCGCCGGCAATTGTCAATCTTTATCGGTGGACCCGAGGCTACGGCTATTGCCTTTGCCATGGAAGGAGTCGAGACTCCTCGCCCCCTTACTCACGACCTGTTCTGCGATGTTCTTGATGGCCTGAGCGCTCAACTCGAACGCGTCGTGATCACCGAGTTACGTGAGACAACGTATTACGCCGACCTAGAAGTCAGTTCTGCTTCTGGGCTGCAACATATTTCTGCTCGCCCCTCCGATGCCGTAGCGCTCGCCGTTCGAGCAGGATGCCCGATTTTCTCTTCCGAAGAAGTACTTGATACAGCTGGATTTATTGAAGAAACGGGGTCAGATGATGACTCCGACGACCTTCCTGAAGCAGTGGTGGAAGAGTTCAAACAGTTCATTGAGCAAGTTTCACCCGAGGACTTTGGTTCCTAATAGCGACCGCACTCCCTGCTGCGACTAGGCAAATCGGAACATCCACCGCATACTTACTACCTCGGAGTAATTTCTCGGATGCAACTTGCGGCCGGAATTCACTGGCACAAAGACGTGGAGCGCGATCAATGCAAGAAATTTTGAGCGAAACCCTAGAACTGCCGACACCAGAGCAGGGCTTTAGTGGTCGCAAGACAGCCGAGATTGTCGGGATCACCTACCGTCAGTTGGACTACTGGGCTCGAACCGACCTGTTGGTGCCATCTCTGGCCGAAGCTCGCGGTAGCGGGTCTCGTCGTCTCTACTCCTATCGCGATTTGCTGGAACTCAAGATCATCAAGACGCTGCTAGATGCAGGACTCAAGCTGGAGTCTGTAAGGCAGGCGTTCGATTACATGCGTGAACACCTGATCGAGGACATCACCTCGGCGAACTTGGTGATTAGCGGGCGAACCTCGGTTCTTGTTCGCTCTGGCGAGGAACTGATCGACGTGTTGCAGAAAGGGCAGGGAGTGCTCAACGTACTTCCGCTCGCCGGCGTCAAAGAAGAGGTGGACGCTCGCATCGTCGAGTTCCGCCCGGCAGGAACTCCCGCAACCGAAACCTCTGCGGTTGCAACAGAAGCGCCGGCCGTTTCTGTGGCTGCTGGTCTCTGAGGCCGTAATTGATGCAGTTCTCACCTCTAGATTCGGTTCACCGCGCACTCGACGCCAAGATGGTTCCCTTTGGCGGTTGGGACATGCCCCTTTCGTACCCTGGTGGAACGCTGGAGGAGCATCGCGCCTGCCGCAGCGACGCAGTGGCATTCGACGTCAGCCATCTTGGGACGGTTCGCGTTCAGGGGCCTGCCGCACTCGAGGCCTTGCAGCGAACTCTTACCAATGACCTGAATAAAATCCAGCCTGGTCGGGCGCAGTACACGCATCTGCTCGATCCAGAAACTGCCTCGGTGGTAGATGACATCATCGTCTGGTGGGTCGCCCCGGACGTATTTGATGTCATGCCGAATGCATCAAATACCGAGGGTGTGCGCTTGGCTCTAGCCGATGCTGCTGAGCAAGGTGAGATCTCGATTGCCGAGACCACAGCTCTGCGGGCTGTCATCGCCATTCAGGGCCCGAAAGCAATCGAGAGACTGGCAACAGTGTTGCCAGAAGCAGCAGCGGTGGGCCGATTCCGTGTCAAGGAGTTTTCCTTTGAAGGTGCAGACTGCATCGTCGCCGGAACGGGGTACACCGGCGAAGAGGGCGTCGAGTGCGCAGTGCCAGTGAGCGTCGCGAAAGCTTTCTGGGACCTCATCATGAGCGCAGGCGTGACTCCCGCTGGCCTTGGTGCCCGCGACACGTTGCGCCTTGAGGCGGGCCTACCTTTGCATGGCCACGAACTCGGTGAAGGAATCACCACACTCAATGCTCGGCTTGGATGGGTTGTGAGTTGGGATAAGGGAAATTTCCGAGGCAGGGATGCACTCGAGCGTCAGAAACTCAACGGCGTCTCACCCCTGATGTACGGACTCAAGACAGAAGGACGCCGGCCCCCGCGGGCTGACCAACCAGTGCTCCGTAATGACGAAGTCATTGGCCAATTGAGTTCAGGTAACTTCTCGCCCACTCTTGGGTATGGAATCGCTCTGGCCTTCCTTGACCCAAGCGTTCAAGTTGGCGATCAGGTCATGATCGATCAGCGGGGCACGCAAGTTGCGGCCGAAGTGGTCAAACTGCCGTTCTTGTCACAGACCTGAGCTCCACAGACCTGAGTTCCACAGACCTGCGGCTTGAACTTGCCGGATCCTTATTCGGCGAAAGCCTCAATGGGTGGGCAGGAGCAGACCAAGTTGCGATCGCCATAGCCGCCGTCGATCCGACTCACGGGAGGCCAGTACTTGGAATTCTTCTGATGCTCGGTTGGCCATCCAGCTAGCGACCGCGAGTAGCTGTGATCCCAGGCGTCGCCCGCGACTTCTTGGGCAGTATGCGGGGCGTGAACCAGTGGGTTGTCCTCAAGGGTCCACTCGCCAGCGGCCACGCGATCGATCTCTGAGCGAATCGAGATCATCGCATCACAGAAGCGGTCAAGCTCGGCAAGCCCTTCGGATTCGGTCGGTTCAACCATGAGCGTTCCGGGCACCGGGAATGACATGGTCGGGGCGTGGAATCCGTAGTCCATGAGCCGCTTTGCGACATCCTCATTGGTGATGCCGACAGACTTCTCGAGCGGGCGCAGGTCCAAGATGCACTCGTGGGCAACTAGGCCACCACGGCCGGTATACAGAATGGGAAAGTGATCGGCGAGCCGTAACGCAATGTAGTTCGCAGACAGAATTGCAAGCTCCGAAGCTCGGCGAAGACGGTCACCCATCATGGTGATGTACATCCAAGAAATTGGAAGGATGCTGGCAGATCCGAAAGGTGCTGCAGAGACTGCACCAGGCCCACTGCTCGGCCCAGCGTCTGAGCGATGCTCGTGATTCGGAAGGAAGGGTGCCAGATGTGCGCCTACTGCGACAGGCCCCACGCCCGGGCCGCCACCGCCGTGGGGAATGCAAAAGGTTTTGTGCAAGTTCAGATGGCTGACGTCAGCCCCAAACTTTCCTGGCTTGGCAAGCCCAACTAGGGCATTCAGGTTTGCGCCGTCTACGTACACCTGCCCGCCATGCTCGTGAACAATCTCGCAGAGTTCGCCGATGCTTTGTTCGAACACCCCATGGGTAGAGGGGTACGTCACCATGATGGCTGCTAGGTCTGCTGAGTGTTCCTCTGCTTTGGCTCGGAGATCGTCAAGATTGACGTTTCCGTTCTCATCAGTTTCGACCACGACCACCCGCATGCCGGCCATGACTGCACTCGCAGCATTTGTCCCGTGAGCGGAGGCAGGAATCAAGCACAAGTCGCGCTCGGGGTTGTTGCGTGAGCGGTGGTACCCGCGTATTGCGAGCAGGCCTGCGAACTCCCCCTGACTGCCAGCATTTGGCTGCAGCGACACTGCGTCATATCCCGTAATGCGAGCCAAAGAATCCTCGAGCTCTCGAATGAGTTGAACGTAGCCCTCGGTCTGCTCCGCAGGAGCGAACGGGTGAATCTGTGAAAACTCAGGCCAGGTCACGGGAATCATCTCGGCTGTGGCATTGAGTTTCATCGTGCATGAACCCAGAGGAATCATGGTTCGGTCGAGAGCCAAGTCTTTGTCAGCCAGACGGCGCAAGTAGCGCAGCATCTCTGTCTCTGAGTGGTAGCTGTTGAAGTTCGGGTGGGTCAGGTAGTCGCTGCTTCTGAGAAGGTCCTGTGGCAGGTGCGACCAAGTTTCACTGGCGGCCGCTGCGGCAGCCTCAACCTGCTCAACGCTTCGAGTTACTCCAAAGGCAGACAGCAACTGCATCACGGTGGCAGCGGTTGTGGTCTCATCGCAAGAGAATCCGATTGCGTCTTGGGAGTGGGCACGGATGTTCAGCCCAGCCTTGAGCGCTGCAGCGAGGTACCCCGCGGCTGCATCTGGAGTGCGGAGAGTGACCGTGTCAAAGAAATACTCAGAGGTCAGAGCAAACCCAGCCTCGGCCAAAGCATCGGCTGCCACACTGGCGAGCAGGTGGGTGCGCTGCGCAATGCGAAGCAGTCCCTGAGGGCCGTGATACGACGCGTAGGAGGCCGCCATCACCGCTAACAGGACCTGAGCTGTACAGATGTTTGAGGTTGCCTTCTCCCGGCGGATGTGCTGCTCGCGTGTCTGCAGTGCAAGGCGCAGTGCAGGCCTGCCGTGGGTATCCCTCGAGAGCCCAACAAGTCGACCGGGTAGTGAACGCCGAGCAGCGCTTCGCACGGCCATGAACCCGGCATGAGGCCCACCGAAACCAAAGGCAACGCCAAAGCGCTGGGCGGAGCCAATCGCAACATCGGCACCCCATTCACCAGGAGGGGTCAACATGGTGAGTGAGAGCAAGTCAGTAGCAACACATACCAAAGCGCCGCGCTCACTTGCAGAAGCCGCAAGAGTAGAGAACTCACGAATGGCACCCGAGGATCCGGGATACGAGAGCAGGATCCCGAAATATTCATGGGCCTCGGAGTCGGCAAAGGGATCGCCTACCGCAACTTTGATATTGAGCGGCTCAGCTCGAGTGCGAACCACTTCGATGATTTGCGGGTGACAGTCTGCGTCAACAAAAAAGGTCTCGGAGGCAACCTTCGACTGCCGACGCGCCAGCATCATGGCTTCGGCCGCTGCAGTTGCCTCGTCGAGCATCGAGGCGTTAGAAATCTCCATTCCCGTCAAGTCCGTCACTACTGTCTGAAAGTTCAGAAGTGCTTCGAGCCGACCCTGTGAGATCTCGGGCTGATACGGGGTGTAGGCCGTATACCAAGCGGGGTTCTCGAGGATGTTTCGAAGAATCACGTTGGGAGTGACATTGCCGTAATAACCCGCTCCGATCATCGTGGTCACAACCTGATTGCGTTCGGCAACCTCACGGAGTCGAGCTAGGGCTGCCTCCTCTGTTGGGACCGCCTCAATCCCGAGCGCCTCACTGATGTGAATCGCGTCCGGAATCGTCGTCTTCATGAGTGAATCGAGCGTGTCGTATCCGAGCGCTCCCAACATGGTTGCTACATCAGATTCAGTCGGGCCGAGGTGTCGATCAGCGAAATCCTCAACGGGAAGATTGGTATATGCGGCAAGAGGGTTCACAGGGTGCTCCAAGTCGTACGAGAAAGTGGATGCCCCCTCTGTCGCCGTACCTGAGAGCTTCACCGGTTGCCGTGTGGCAACTGGCTTTCCCCGTCGGTGAGTTCGTGCTGATTCGTAGCACGAACTGCTTTCCAGAGTTGCCTGACCAAACCGGTTCGGGTGCCTGAGAGATTCCGGGGCGGTTGCTCCTTCGGCGCCCGCCGCTGGTGGCGACGGAACTCTCCCGGTGAGGTTTCAGCATAAATTGTCTTTGCAGGTTACCCCGCCGCAGGAGCCGCGTGCCCCTCAGCGGATTTACCAGCGGATTTCCCAGCGGATTTCTCGGCGGCATGCTCTTGCATTGCGGCGCCGATTGCGTTCATCGCTGCACCCATCTGCTCGGTGCGATTCGCCATGACCCAGTTCATTGACTCCTCGGTACGCAGCGAGCGCGAATCGAATGCTGGGAGTACGTACTGAGCAAACAGTTCGTAGCTTCTGCGAGTGGCCTCTGGGTTTGCCCACTCATGGGCCTGCAACAAAATGGTTCCAAAACCGCCGTTTGATTCCTGGATCAATTCCTCAATAAGAGCAATGGCGTCCTCTGGGGTGCCGATCACGGCGCCGCCCATGTGGTTCAGGTGATCTGCGAGTTCCGAGGGAGCAACATCGGGGAAGATCGGCAGGGCTGCTACCTCGCGAAAGTACGTCGCGTAGTCGGCAAGACCGAACTCGACATCTTTGTAGGCCTGCTCCTTGGTCTCTGCAATGTGCATCATGGTGACAAGACGCCAGTCGCGGCGTTCGGCGCGTTGGCCGAACTGCTCAGCTCGCTCCTCCATGACCGTCCAATGGCTACCGAGCAGATCAATGCCGCTGCGTTGGCTGGCCCCGATGGACAACAACGAACAACCGTACTTGCCTGCAGCTCGAGGCCCCGAAGGCGAAATCATCGCAGCGACGGCTACTTCTGGGTGTGGGTCGGTAAACGGTCGAATCTGCAACCGTGCCTCTCGAAGTGTGAACCAGTCAGTCTCGATCGACACGGGCTCCTCGCTGCGAAACAGTTCAAGGATGGCCTCGAGGCCCTCTTCCATCCTGCGTCGCTGATCCACAGGGTTGATGCCCAACATGAATGCGTCCGAGGGCAAAGCCCCAGGGCCGACCCCCAACATGACGCGCCCGCGCGTCATGTGATCAAGCTGCACAATGCGCTGAGCTGTCATGAAGGGGTGGTGGTAGGGGAGCGATGCCACGCCAGTTCCAAGGCGAATATGGCGAGTGCGCTCAGCGGCAGCCGCAATAAAAACCTCGGGCGAGGCAATGATCTCGAAGCCACCTGAGTGATGCTCGCCGATCCAAGCCTCGTGAAACCCAATGCGATCAAGGTGTTCAATCAGTTGCAGATCGCGCTCTAGTGCGAGGGTGACATTCTGATGCACCGGATGAAACGGTGCCATGAAGATTCCGCAGCGAAGAGGCCAATCCATGTTGCAAGCCCTCGTTAGTTTGCAAGGTCTGGTTGTTGTTCCATGATCCAGGTGTACAGCGGGTGAAAGCTAAATGCGCCGGCCATTTCTGAGCCCATTTGTCCGCGTGTATGGCGTGCCACATCGGGGTCGATCAACACGGGTTTGCCCGCTGCCATAGCCATCAGTTGTGATTGGCAGGTTCGCTCGGCTGTGATGAACCACCAGGCAGCTGCATCCACAGATGTTCCTACGGTCAGCAGTCCGTGATTGCGCAAGATTGCCATCTTGTTGTTGCCAAGGGCTTCTGCAATGCGGGCGCCCTCAGAGGTCTCGTTGACCACGCCTGTGAAATCATCGAATAACGCGTGGTCCTCAAAGAATGCACACGAGTCTTGGGTGAGTGGATCAAGTTCGATGCCAAGCGATGCAAAGGTCTTGCCGTAGATCGAATGGGAGTGTGCTGCGGCAATCACATCGGGACGGGCCCTGTGAACCTGTGAGTGAATGGCAAATGCCGCTGCGTTCACTGGCCAATCACCAATAACGACATTGCCATCGTGATCAACACAGATCAGGTCAGAGGCCCGAATCTGCTTAAAGCTCATACCGAACGGATTCACCCAAAACCTGTCTGGAAATTCGGGGTCTCTCGCCGTGATGTGCCCGGCTACGCCCTCTTCGAATCCAAAGAGCCCAAACAACCGAAAGGCGGCGGCAAGGCGCTGCTTGAGGAACTGCCGCTCCTCTTCGATATCAGAGAATTCGGGAATAGTGAACGGTGTGGGTCGCATGGAATGCTCCAGTATTTGTCGGGGAAGGGTAGGTCAGTCGGTGCATGCGGCGATGACCTGATCCCAGTAGGACTCAAAGCTATCTCGCTGGTCTGCTGTGGTCTTGCCGAGCCGCACCAGAACCGTATCGCTGTTCGGGATACACATGACGATCTGCTTCTCGTAACCATTCGCCCAGAAGATCTCGCCTGATCCTGTTCCACGAGAACTACTGGCTAACCCCCGCCGGACCCACCAGTGCTGGCCGTAGAGCCAACCATCTTCGGGGTCCACCGAGACTGCTGTTCTTGCAGCGTTCACCCAGCCCGTAGGCAGTATGCGCTGCGAACCCCACACGCCATCGCGCAGGTAGAGCAACCCAAATCTTGCAAAGTCCTGAGCAGATGCAAAAAGGTAGGAAGATCCAATAAAAGTGCCGGCGGCATCGAAGCGTGGCTCCGCAGTACTCATGCCTAGTGGACCAAAGAGCCTCTCCTGAAGGAACTCCTGCATGACTCTGCGTCGCTCAACAGGGTCCGATCCTGCGCCAAGGACCTGCGCTACGTGCCGGGCAATGATGTTGGTAGTGCCACTCGAATAATTGAAAACCGACCCGACGCTGTGTTCTAAGGGTTGTGAGGCCGCATAGCCAGCAACGTCATGTGTTCCCGAACCGAACAACATCTCTAGGCAGTCTGAGTCCTTGTCGTCTACGTAGTCCTCAACAAACTGCAGTCCCGAGCGCATCTCTAACAGGTCATTCATGGTGATGGCCTGGCGCGGATCGCCTGCGGACTGCCATTCGGGCGCGTCCACCGGCATGGTTGGGTCGAGCAGACCGTCGGCTACAAGTATTCCAACAGCGGCCTGAGTAATGCTTTTACCTATCGACCATGAGATCAGGGGAGTCTGTGCTGTTACCTCTGGTGAGTAGCGCTCCTCGACGATCAGCCCGCCTTGCACGACCAAACAAGCCAAGGTCTCGCCAAGGGAGTCAGCGCTAGCTGGGTCGAAAGCCTGATCGAGCAAGTTGCGTAGCCGTTGTGGATCCCCAGTCAGCTGGGGGCCGTAACTCCAATCGGAAGTTGGCCAACTCATTTCCGCAGGCTGAGCGGGCAGCGAAGGCAGTACGGAGTCGCTCGCAGGAATTCGAGAGTTGCTCAAGCCAGTGGCCTTCCAAAGGGCAAGCTCTCTTGCCAAGTAAGTAGGAATGCTTCGGCCGCATAGCAGGCTGCTAGGTACAGCCCTTCGGGATGCGTCGACAACTGGCCGAGGGCACTCGAAAGCGTGTCCGTGGCAGTGGCCACAATTTGCTCCGCCGTGGCCGAATCTGCTGGGTGATCTGCAAACAAGGGTCCGGCGGTAGAAATGAAATCGGGAAGAACAGCGATGCCACGATGTGTCGCAACGGCTAGGCCCTTTGCAGTCACCGGTGCAGGTGCAACAGGAACCACCATTTTGCAGTCCAAAGTCTCTGCCAGCAGATGGTCAATCAGACCCATTTTGGATCCACAAAACAGCAGATCTGTCTGAGTTTGAAACAACGCAGTGCTGGCGACCTCTGAACCCAAGCTCGTGGGCAGTGCAGTTCCTGACTCGGCAAGCAGACCCAAGAGTTCCTCAAGGTTGAATCCCTCTGGGTTAACGACTGCGCCAGCGAAGGTGCCAAGGCCAACTATGCGCGCTCCGTGGGTCGCTGCGGCGGCAATACAAGCTGCAGTGTTTGCACCAGTCCCTTCGAGGATCACCCGAGCGCCTTCAAGGGATCCGTGCGCTGTTGCCGCAGCAGCAAAGGCGCCCTCTGCGAGGAGTTCCTGATTGAGCGTGCCGTGCGCTCGGGCAGTCTGACCGATCTTGCTGCGAGTGTCGGCCTGAGCGAGTTGGCTCAGATCTGAGTCCGACACACCTTTTGCAGCTACCAGAGACAGTTCCCCCGCAGAGACTCGGTCCAGAACTGCATCCACAAAGGCAACCATGCCAGCTTGGCTCTCTGAAGGGTCAACGCTCACACCGGCTGAGGCACCCGATACCTGCTCGTTCAGAATGGCCCAGGAATAGGTCTGCGAGCGGGCCATAGTCTTGGCCCCGTCCATCAGGATCTTCTTGGCTAGACGCACCACACCGGTGGCACGTGTAGATCCGGGTAAGTCAGTAACAACAAACCCAGTCATGGGGGAGGGTGTATCGGCTGCGATCTTTTGGATTGGCACGTCCGCAGTCTGCCCGATGACTGACAAGAGCGCATAGGCAAGGGACTCTGAGCGCCAGAGAATTCTTGGCAGCACTCCCTAAAGTACCGGGCCTAGAAAAATGCCGGAGGCCATGTGGAAGAAACCCCCCGAATCCATCCACATGGCCTACCCGGAACCGGGAGGCATTCTGCAATTTGGTGCCTACCTCGGAAGGTGTTCACTGAACCGCTGATTCCTCTACCGGACCAACAAAGTTGGTAGTTGAACCATAGACACAAAGAGTGACCTCTGTCACGCGGATACTTGGAATCCAAGATATTAGCACTTGAAGTGCAGAAACTCTACGGTGTGCTACCTGCATTCAGAGAGCGAAAATGCATGCTGCTATTGGACGGAAATCAGCGAATTTCTAGAACGTGTACTGGGCTACGGCCCGGCTCGAGAGCTCACCCAGAATCTGCTCTTGGATCACCTTCTGGTGAGCTGGGTGGTCGCTATACAGCTCGTAGCCCGCAACATCATCGAACTCCGCCATGATGATCATCTGTGCGTTTCCGTCCGCAAGGCCAAGATCTGCGTTCACCGAAAAGTTTCGGACCGTCGAGATCTGAGGGGCCAATCCGTGTAGCGACTCGGTAATTCCTGCGAGAACATCTGCAGAAGTTGTGTCTTTGAAACTGAGCAGAACAACGTGACGCAACATGGGATCCCTCGCAGGAGTAGTAGGAATAAAAACCTATCGGCGTGAGAGTAGTTGGCAGCCTGAAGCCTTGCTGAAATGCTCACCTGCCGGGATCGCTCTTGCCTTAGCTCCGTTATGCGGGGGAGAGTACAGACATGCGTGACGTTGATCGGGGAAGCGGAGTGCTCATTGCGCTTCATGGCCACGGAGATGACCCGGCCTCGGCTCGAGCTTGGGGGCGACAGCTTGCGCCCCACGGCTGGGAAGTTCTGGCACCTGGTGCTCAAGAGGATGCTGACGGGCAACGCAGTTGGTTCTCTACCGGCCCCCGCGGGGTGGTCCTAGGGGAGCTTCGTTCTTCGGCTCATAAAATCGGTGACCTTGTTGAGCGACTCCAGGCAGGTGGGTCACGGGTAGCAGTTGCAGGATTCTCACAAGGTGGAGCCCTAGCACTGGCACTTGGCCTGTTTGGGATTCACCCCGATGCAGTGATCTCGATCTGTGGCTTCTATCCAGAACTTGAGAGCAAAGTTGAGGTTGCCGTTGCGAGCGGGAGTGCACCGGCTGCTTCGCAGGCGACGCAGGTTCTGGTACTCAATGCCACCGATGACGAGTTCGTGCCGGCCTTCTTGGGGGCGGATGCGGCAGCCATGCTGTCGGCTCAACAGATTCCTTCGACCTATCAGGTTGTTGCCGGCGGGCACCAAGTTGGGAAGGACGCACTGGAGTACTCGCGAAGTTGGCTAGCTCGGGCGTTGAGTTCGGGAATTCGAGTCTCACTCGGGTTGCCAGTAGACCGAGTTGATACTGGCGCAGAGTTGGTCTCGGGTGCAGCTGTTGCGGACTTGGCGGCTGGCTACGAGCGGCTTGGATTCCATGCTGCTTACGTCACCGATCACCCTGCCCCAGATGATCGCTGGTTAAGTAGCGGTGGGCATCAAGCGCTTGAGCCGACGGTCGCGCTCGCAGTTGCAGCAGCAGTGACAGACCGCTTACTGCTGCACACGAATGTCTATGTACTGCCGTACCGAAATCCCTTTCTTGCGGCCAAAGCCCTGAGCAGCTTGGACGTGCTGTCGGGCGGACGGCTCATTCTGGGCGTGGCTGCCGGGTATGTCCGGGCAGAGTTTGCAGCTGTGGGTGCAGATTTCGATTCCCGCGGCGCCACCCTTGATGAGTCTCTAGAAATGCTGCTGCGCATCTGGACCGAAACCTCGATCAGTGGTGCTGGGGCAAACTGGTCTGCAAGATCAGTAACAGCGCTGCCTCACCCCTCGGCAGTTCCTCCGATTTGGGTAGGAGGTAACTCAAAGGCTGCGATTCGCCGGGCAATTCGCTACGGCCAAGGATGGTCGCCGTTCCCGACTCCAGTCGGCTCGGGTAAGGGGCTTCGCACCGCAGAGATCAGTTCGGTGGATGCGCTCGCAGAACGCCTTCAGCTCGTCAAGCAGCTGTGCGAAGAGGCTGAGCGCACAGAACCCCTCTCGATTTGCTTCGTCCCGTTTGGTCTCGGCGAGTACCTTGCAAATCCTGCCGCGGGCTTGGCCCCGCTCTTGGACGAAGTGGCTCAACTGAGTGAGCTTGGGGTGGATTGGCTTGCGTTGATGGTTCCCGGAGACACGCGATCAGAAGTACTGGATCATGCACGCGAACTTTCCGGCGCGCTCAACCTGGCTTGATCTACAGATGGCGATCTAGGCCCAATGCTGAACGAGCGCATCAGTGCTCGTGATGGCGCCGAGCATGGCAATCGTGTTCTCGATGACCTGCTCGCCGTAGGCAACAGGCAAACCAACAGTCGAGTCCCTACACAGCACCAATTCGTATCCCAGATCAGCAGCGCTCAGGCACAGTCCCAACATTCCGACATTGAGCGAAACCCCACAAGGCACGAGCGCTGTTACTCCCAAGGAGCGAAGCGTCGCATCTAGGTCTGTCCCAGTAAACGGGGTGAGCCCGTGCGCTCGCTGGCTCAGCAGATCATTACTGGACTCGCCCAGTTCGGGAATCAACTCAACTGCAGGGGTCCCCTCGAGCATCTGCTCTGGGTTCTTTGCCAGACTCGCCAACAGCGGTGTGTTTGTAGCCGTGCCGCGGCGGTCAGCGCGCCAAGACACAACGGCGTGAATAATCGGAACTCCTGCCCGGCGCGCAGCCGAGGCGAGTCGCCCACAGTTCAGAAGGGTTCCCTTCTCAATGGCTACGTCGCGAAGGGCCGGCATGCTCGCAAGGTCACCCACCACGCCGCGTTGAAGTTCCATCGTGATGAGCGCAGTGGATGCTGCCAGAGGCAATGGACGAGTCACGCACCGATGGTATCTGCTTCTACAGTTCTGCCACATGAGACTGCTGCAATAAACTCACACAGCGATGACTGCACAAAAGCGATGACCGGCCAACAATAATGACTGCGCCACAGGACAACCCAGCCCTGCATCTGCCGTTGCCCCTCGTGCTTGCATCTTCTTCTCGGTACCGGGCCCAGATGTTGGCCGAGGCCGGAATTGCATCGAGTATCGATCCGCCGCAAGTTGACGAGCGCTCCTTTGACGAGCTTTTCGACAAGATGCTGCCCGCAGAATTCGCGATGTTGTTGGCAACGAAGAAGGCCGAGAGCGTGGCGAGTCGCCACTCGGCTGCACTGGTGTTGGCCGGAGATCAGGTGGGGGTACTTGTGGCTGGTGGTGTAGCGATGCAACTCCACAAACAGCCTGTTGTTGATGCAGCAGTCGACCAACTCATGGCTATGTCTGGCAGCACACATGAGTTAGTAAATGCGCTCGTTCTGATGAACACCTTGACTGGGCAGGTTGAACAAGGAATCGATATTCAGCGGGTCAGCATGAGACCGTTTTCTCGGGTTGAGGCTCAAGCCTATGTAGAAGAGTTCAAGCCGTTTGATTGTGCTGGCTCATACCGCTTAGAGGACCAAGGTCTGATGGCCGCGGGTAGTGAATTCGTGATTGATGTGCAGGGCGAAGACCCAAGTGGCGTGCTTGGTCTACCCATTCCGCTGCTGCGAAGAATGCTTGCCGCTATGACACAGGAATAACGAATAATGCCCACTGCTGGACTTGGTCTAGGCAGTCACCTGCAAAGTGGCTGTGCTGCGGGTATCCCGACTCGACCTCGAGAGCCTGAACTCAATCTCTCCGGCCTGAACCACCCAAGCCTGGCTTGTCTGATCCCAGACGGCGCAGCTTCGGAAGTTGAGCGGAATATCTACCGTTGCAGTCTGGCCGGGGGAGAGGTGCACTTTTACAAAACCGCAGAGCTCTTGTTCGGGTCGACCTGACTGCGCTTGGCTTCGTTGGACGTAGCACTGTAGGACTTCGTAGCCAGAGAAATCCCCGGTGTTAGTGACCTCGGCAGAGAGTGAAAAATCGGCGCCGTCAAGGAGTTCGGCTTGGCTCAAGCTGCGGGTTGAAAGTGTTGCGCTGGACCAGTCGAAGCTGGTGTAGCTCAGGCCGTGACCGAAGCAGAATGCAGGCTCAATCTGCTGCTGATCAAACCCCCGATAGCCCATGAACAGCTCCTCGCCGTAGAGCACTTCGCCGAATTCACCCGGGTAGTTCAGGTGCGAGGACCAGTCCTGCACCTTCTTGCCAAAGGTGGTGGGCAGACGTCCGGATGCGTCAACGCTTCCGGTCAGGACAGCCGCCACAGCATTTCCGGTCTCTTGGCCTAAATACCAAGTTTGGGCAATGGCCGCTGCTCCTTCGGTAGCGGCTAAGTCCACTACCGAACCGGCGTTGACCAAGACCACCGTGCGGGGATTTGCGGCGATCACGGCGCGAAGAAGAGCGTCTTGTGCGCCTGGCAGAGAGATGGTCTTGCGATCCTCACCCTCTGTCTCGGAATCTTGGTCTAGACCAACGACCACGATGGCAACTTCTGCCTCTGCAGCAGCTTTGGCCGCTCGTTCGATGCCATCGGCAGCAAGAGGCTCCCGATGCCCAATCAAGAAGGCTGCAACATCCATCCCCTCGTAGCCGGTGAACTCGCCGAGGATTTGCCGTTCCTCTCCCTGCTCGAGGTACACCTCGGCAAGGATCTCACTCGACCCCAGACCAAAGAAGGCCGTGCCGGACTCTTGGCCGGTGTAGTTATCCAAAATGATCTCGCCATCGAGGAGCACGCGGCCGCCGGTTCCTCCAGTGACGAGGGCAAAGGTGTGCGTACCGGTGCTGCGAGCAGTGAAGGTACCCGACACTCGAACAGACAGGTTGTTGGTGGCAACTCCAGAGGCTGCTTCTGAGCCCATCCATACAAGCCGAGGCTGTGCGGCATGTTCGACGCATGTGGGGGTTCCAGCAAACTCACGATTAGCGAAGTACTCCACATCGAGGCCTGGTTTGTCTGGTTGTACTGCTGAACGCAAGCACCGAGAATCAATTGGGGGAGCGCTGTGAGATGCGTGAACGCCGATCTCGTGGGTGACTTTGACATGGCTTGGCAGCGCCTCTTGAAGCCCCTGCAGGATGCTTACTGCATAATGCGGGTTCACCGCTGCGCTGCCTCCGCCGAGTACGGCGGCAGTGTCGGCGCTTGGTCCAATGACTGCCACATGTCGGAGCGAGGACACATCAAGGGGGAGCACTGTCTGCCCCTCAATGAGGCGGTTCGTGAGTAATACCACTGCTTGCTCGGCGGCAGATCGAAGAATTGCTTGATGGGTCGGTAAGTCCTCTGACCGCTCCGCTGAGCGGATCGGGGTTGCAGTTGATGAATGAGCGAGCAGGCCTAAGCGCTCAGACACCTGCAAAATACGCCTGGCCATCTCATCGATTGCTGCCGCATCCAGGGTCCCATCTGCAACTCTCCGAGCTAGCTGTGGCCCCAGATACTTTGCCGGCCCTGGCATCTCTAGGTCGAGGCCTGCTCCCGCGGAGGCGCTGCTCATCGTTCCCCACCAATCCGACATGACTAACCCATCGAATCCCCACTCCTGCTTAAGAATCTGATTGAGCAGCCAATCATGTTCGGCGCAATAGGTTCCGTTGAGCCGGTTATAGCCAGACATGACTGCGACCACATCAGTGTCTCGAATCACCATTTCGAAGGGCAACAGATATAACTCGCGAAGAACGCGCTCGCTGACCTGCGAGGAAATCGTGTGACGCTGGTACTCGCTGTCATTTGCCACAAAATGTTTGACACACGCACCTACCCCAGCGGATTGGATGCCGTTGATGATGGCGGTAGCGGCCAAGCCCGTCAGAAAAGGGTCCTCGGAGAAGCACTCAAAGTTTCTGCCAGCGAGTGGGTTTCGATGCAAGTTCACCGTCGGCGCCAACACGATGTCGACAGACTTCGATGTGGCTTCCTCTCCCAGCACAACCCCAACCTGCTCGATGAGTTCAAGGTTCCATGTTGCGCCGAGCGCCGTGCCGCATGGAGTACATGCAGATGTGGTCCCGACCCATCGCTCGCCGCGCACACCAACTGGGCCATCGCTAACTTTGAGCCCGGGGATACCCAGCCGGTCGATGCCGTGAGCATTCCACATGTCCGTGCCGCTAGTCAGCGTGGCCTTCTCGTCAAGGGTGAGCTGCAAGATGAGTTCTTCTACCAATTCAGACACGTTCCCCCTAAGAAACCAATCAAGCTGGTTCCAACTTCCGCTAGTGGATTCCCAAGAGTAGAGCCCGGGTGTCCACTCGTCAGAAACGATCCGACCCAAGGTCGAGACATACGGATACAGTCTGGACGTTCACGGTGGATGTGTTGAGATCGCGGAGGCAGCAGCTTGCGTTACGAAGTGATTCGGATGGCTCAGTTTCTGTTTTCTTTGGCGCTCATCTTTGGCGCCTTTGCCAGCGGACTCCTTCTCGGTTGGTACTGCTGGGGCCCACGTCGCTCTGCGAATCAGCACGGCATGTCTGGGGCTGATGAAGCTTCGGGTGATGAGCGGGAGTGGGCGGGTAGCACGCAGAATGGCCGCGGCCGCTTGTTCTCACCTGAGGGCGATGGTGCTAGTAGCTCAGCTATGGAGAGCCCAGCGCTTGACCTAACAGAGTTGTCGCCCGTGGATCTTCGCTTTGGAGTGAGTCCACGAGGCGAGCTGACCCCGGGTGATGAATCACTCGGGCAAGAATCTGTCCCCCAATAAACGCGAGTTGGAGAAACCCCATGATGACCCTCGAGGAACTCTCGGACCTTGAAGAAATTAAGCGCGTCAAATACACGTACCTTCGCTGCCTAGATCAAAAAGATTGGGCCGGCCTCGGAGCCATTCTTTGTGAGGATGCAACAGCTGCCTATAGCGGTGGCAAGTACAGCTTCGGGAGCAAAGCCGAAATTCTGGAGTTCCTTGATCGCAGCATGAGTCGAGAGACCTTTCACTCGAGTCATCGGGTTCACCACCCAGAGATCACGCTGAACGGAGACTCGGCCCAGGCCACTTGGGCACTCGAAGACATTGTTGTAGATGACGAGTGGAAGTTCATGTTGATGGGTGCTGCGTTTTATGAAGACACCTATGAGCGCCGAGACGGTACGTGGTTGCTGCTGCGAACCACCTACAAGCGCAGCTTTGAAGTGATGTTCCCTACAGCATCGCTGCCGGGGTTTGCGCTAACAGCTAGTTGGTGGGGGACAAACGGTCAAAGCACCCTTCCGGCTGGGTGACCAGCAGAAGGGTGATCGTGTATTACCGCGTAGTTGGACATACAATCTGACGACCCGTCAGATTTGGAGCGACCTATGGCGATGACCGATGAATCAACGAGTTCTGGATACTCAGATGATGAGTTCCCCATGATTGTCAGCGTTGATGATCATGTTGTTGAACCGCCGCATCTGTGGACTACCTGGCTGCCGCAAAAGTTTCGAGATGCCGGCCCAAAAATTGAACGTCGCAATATTGGCCACATGAAGCACATCGGTGGCGGCACTTACGAACAGGAGTTCACCGCCGATGGTCGTCCGGCCGACTGCTGGGTGTTCGAAGACTTGGTGTACATCCACAAGCGCCATGTGGCGGCCGTGGGCTTCAGCCGCGATGAGATGACGATGACTCCAATGACCTATGACGAGATGCGACCCGGCTGTTATGACCCAGTGGCGCGCGTACAGGACATGTTGGATAATCATGTTGACGTCTCGCTCTGCTTCCCGTCATTCCCTCGCTTCTGTGGCCAGACCTTTACCGAGGCCAAAGACAGAGCCCTAGGCGAAGCCTGCGTCTATGCGTACAACGACTGGATGGTCGAGGAGTGGTGCGGAGATTCAAACGGCCACCTTGTGCCGCTGTGCATCATCCCGCTCTGGGACGCTGAGTTGGCGGCGGCAGAAGTTCGACGAAATGCAGCCCGCGGTTGCCACGCAGTCTGCTTCTCAGAGATCCCCCCGCACCTTGGGCTACCAAGCATTCATTCCGGCTATTGGGACCCGCTGTTTCAGGCATGTTCGGACACCCAGACTGTGGTCTGCATGCACATCGGGTCCTCCTCTCGGATGCCTGCAACCTCACCGGATGCTCCCGTTGCAGTTGCGGCCACTCTGAGCTTCAACAACTCCATGGCCAGCTTGGCCGACTTCTTATTCTCAGGTGTGCTCGTGCGCTTTCCTGAGTTGAAGCTTGCTTACTCCGAAGGGCAGATCGGATGGCTGCCCTACATTTTAGAGCGGGCCGATGATGTGTGGTCAGAGCATCGTGCCTGGGGTGGAGTGGCAGACATTATTCCGGAGCCACCCTCGAGTTACTACTACAAGCAGGTGTTTGGTTGTTTCTTCCGAGACCAGCATGGCCTCGACAGCATCGAGAAGGTCGGCGTAAACAACATCACCTTCGAAACCGACTATCCCCATACTGATACCACCTGGCCAAACTCAAAAGCCGTGGCTCAAAAAATGATGGGGCAGTTGCCCAAAGATGTGCAGTACAAAGTGCTTCGGGGTAACGCAATCAGAATGCTCTCGCTCGACATCACATGAACCCGGCCGAGCAGGAATCGGCATGCAAGCTTTTGGTCTCTGCCCCCGATTTAGGGGACGAGAACTTTGATCAAACCGTGGTTCTGCTTTTAGAACATGATGCTGAAGGTGCGCTCGGTTTGGTGCTCAATCGGCCAACCTCTAGCGAGGTCAGCGAACACCTGCCTGACTGGGCGGAGATGGCAGTTAGCCCGGCGTTGTTTTTCTTTGGAGGGCCTGTCTCAGTTGGGTCATTGCTCGCCATTGGCCGTCGCCAACTTGGCGCCAGCTCGCGCAACGTGCAAACCCTGATCGGGCCTCTCGTGATCGTCGACCCAGCAGCGCTCATCACGGGTGAGGTAGAGGGAATCGACGCACTCAGGCTCTTTACCGGCTATTCAGGATGGTCAGCAGGCCAGCTAGACGCAGAGCTTGCCTCGGGTGCTTGGCATGTTGTTTCACCACTGCCCGATGACGTGTTGTGTAGCGACCCAGATGCTCTCTGGCGCTCCATCATGCGCCGCCAAGGTGGAAAGCTCGCTAGTCAGGGTTTGTACCCAGAGGATCTGAGCTCGAATTAGCTGTTGGTCTGACTCAACCAGGCAGTGAATGCGGTGATCATCAACTCAACATCTGCAACTGCCATGACTTCGCGGATGGAATGCATTGAGAGTTGTGCCATGCCAACGTCAACGGTGGGAACGGCTAGTTGCGCAGCAGCGAGAGGTCCTATTGTTGATCCGCAGGGAAGGTCTCCGCGATGCGAATACTCCTGAACAGGTACTTGCAACGAATGGCAGACTTCGCGGAAAATTCCAGCAGTGGCTGAGTCGGTTGCGTAGCGGCCATTCACATTGTGTTTGATGACCGGACCGCCACCTAGATGCACCCAATGGTTGGGTTCGTGACGTTCGGAGTAGTTGGGGTGAGTTGCATGAGCCATATCGGCAGAGAGCATGACTGACCCCTCAAGGCTGCCCAAGAATGCTGAGCGGCTCGCACCAAGAGCAGCTGCTCGCTGTTCAAGGACTTGGCTGAACCAGGTTGAGTCCGCACCGGTGGCCGAGGTGGAACCAATCTCTTCGTGGTCGTACAGCACAATGACCGAGGGGCCGTGGCCTGCCCATTTGGCGGCTATTAGAGCCTCGACCGCACCAAAAGAACTACACAGATTGTCGAGTCTGGCACTGGCGAGCAGTTCCGCCTGACGGCCAAGGACTGCCGCAGGCTGAACATCAAAGCAGGCCAGATCCCATCCAAGAATCTGCTCTGGATCACAGTCCATCTCGTTGCCAAGCCAGGCGCGGAACTCACCCTCATGAGGGTTACCTAGTGCCCAAATCGGCTGCATATGTGTCTGCTTGTTGAGCAGCAAACCACGCTCTGAGAGTTCGCGATCAAGATGGATTGCGAGTTGTGGCACACGTACCTGTGGGCCCTCGCTGCGAAACAGGCGGTGTTCAACTGCTTCTGCGGACTGAGTGGAGCGAAGCGCAACCCGGCCAGCAATTCCCAAATCCCTATCAAGCCAGGAGTTCAACAGCGCTCCGCCGTACACCTCAACTCCGAGCTGCTGAAAGCCAGCAAGACCGGTGTCGGGCCGTGGTCGAATACGCAGATTAGGAGAATCGGTATGTGCGCCGATCATGCGCAGGGGGCCGAGTGGGCTTGTGCCATCTACCCAGGCAATGAGTGCGCCATCGCGAACCACAAACCTGGCACCGGGTTCTTGGGGGGTCTGCTCATCGGCCGTTTCTTGTGGGTCAAAGAGGGCAAACCCAGCGTCAACTAGGCGTTGCGCAGCGTTATGAGCAGCATGAAACTGAGTGGGGGACGCATCAATAAAGCCGGCCATTTCCTCTCCTGGAGTCAGCATCATGTGCCCTTCTTTGTGCTCGGTGGCGATTTGCTAGCCGGCGGGTCCTCAAAGCCTGGCCCAGTTGCAGTTGGAGTCAGCCCGGCGCAGGATTGAAGCGAATCCATAGCTGCAACTCCTGCCGTAGCCGCAGCACCCGAGAGCGGGACCGGAACAAGATTTTGGATCTGGGCTGGCTTCCACTCGTAGCCGTCGATGCGGCGCCCAGTTGCGGTGACGACAAGCACACCACTGGTGTTTCCCACGGCAGAGGGTGCTTTGAAAATGAAGTTTGATAGCCCAAACGCCACGAGTTGATCGCCCTGATACCCGATGCCTTGCAGACGGTGAGCGTGGGTGCCAACCACAATGTCTGCCCCGGCCGAAATCATCAGGTCGACCAGTTCCTTCTGTCGCGCATTCGGGCAGGTTTCCTTCTCGGTTCCAAAGTGCAAGTACACCGCAAGCGTGTTCACCGTCGGCCGGGCATCTCGAACAGCTTGAGCGAGTTGTTCTTGGTAGGCCTCTTCGGCACTAGCAATTCCCGGAACCCCAGGGGCTGCCGTCCACCAAGTGACCATCGAGGATGGGTAAATGTCATTGGCTGCAATGATTCCAATTCGCTGCCCGTTGACCTCTTTGATGTACGGGGCGTAGGCCTCGGTATCGTCCTTGCCGATTCCAATGATGGGCATCTTGCCTTCGGCCTTGATTCGAAGCGTGTCTGCAAAGGCCTCTTTTCCAAAGTCCATGCCGTGGTTATTGGCCATGGTGACCACATCCACACCGGCTGCGCCAAGCGAGTCCAGTGCTTGTTCGGGAACCTGAAACGTGAACTGCTTGTTGACTGCAGTGCCACCCGTGCCCACAGCAGTCTCGACATTGACCATTGAAATATCAGCAGCAGACATGACTGGTGCAATTGCAGACAGCAGACCAGTGGTGTTTGTTACCACCGAGCTGCTCAGGCCCTCAAAGCTGGCATCACCAGCAAAGGCGATGGTGACGGCCTCGCCGCTCCCAAGAGGGCCAGCCTGATTCGCCGGCTCAGTGGTCTTAGTTGCGTCAGCGTTGGTATCTCCATCACCTTGGGCTGAGGAGGAGTCCGAACTTGCTGGATCTGTGGTCTTTACCTCCTCCTCGGACCCGGAACACCCAAAACTGAGCACCATGGCGGCTACTACGGCAAAAATCACAAGCGATCGAGTTCGAGTCATGAGGCTTTAAGAGTACCGGAGCGCTGAATCCACTTTGGGACCATTGCCATCTGCGACTAACTTTGAGTTTGTACGTGATCGGCTCTGAGCAGCGTTGCTCGGCCGATCAGGTACATGCAGCAACGTCGCTGCCCTGCAGCCAAAGTTGCCTGCAGCGCGTCTGTCTCAGTCGGCTCGATAGATCCGATCACCATGGTCACGATTTCACTTGTGTCCACATGTATCTCAGGAAGCATCATGTCTCAGCATCTCCCCGGTAAAACGGGGCTTTATCAGCCCGAATTTGAACATGACGCCTGTGGCGTTTCGTTTGTGGTGGACCTGTATGGCCGTAAGTCCAGCGGTCTAGTGGCTCAGGGTCTGACTTCGCTCTGCAACCTTGAACACAGAGGTGCTACCGGGGCGGAACAGAACACAGGCGATGGTGCGGGCATCCTGATTCAGGTACCTGACGCCTTCTTGCGGGCCGTAGTTGACTTTGAGCTTCCTGCAGAGGGGGCTTACGCAGTTGGTATTGCATTTTTGCCTCAGCAGCCTGATGACTGCGATGCGGCATGCAAGGTGATTCACGAGATCTGTGAAGCCCAAGGCTTAACTGTTCTTGGGTGGCGCGATGTGCCAGTGGATCCATCCATGATTGGCTCCGCTGCTCTTCAGGCAATGCCCACTTTTCGGCAGCTCTTCATTGCAGACGCTGCGGGCACCGAGACTGGAATTGTCCTTGACCGCCGAGCGTTTCTTGCTCGCAAGCATATTGAGCACGAGATTCTTGATGCGGATGGTGACCAAGCGGTCTACTTTGCGTCGCTCTCTGCACGCACTTTGGTCTACAAGGGAATGCTCACTACGCCTCAACTCGGAGAGTTGTTCCCGGACTTGCAAGATGAGCGCATGGAGTCCGCGATTGCCTTGGTGCACTCACGATTCTCTACGAACACCTTTCCTTCTTGGCCACTCGCTCACCCGTATCGATACGTCGCTCACAATGGCGAGATCAACACAGTGCAGGGCAACCAAAACTGGATGCGCGCCAGAGAAGCACTGCTCGGATCTGATTTGTTCCCGGGCGGTACCCAAGCGCTCGAGCAGGTGTTCCCAATCTGTACTCCAGGCGCATCTGACACTGCACGACTAGACGAAGTACTCGAATTGTTGTGCCTCGGCGGGTACTCGCTGCCACATGCCATGCTCATGATGATTCCCGAGGCTTGGGAAAACCATCAGCATATGGACCCGGCAGTGCGCGACTTTTATCGCTTTCATGCCTGCCTGATGGAGCCATGGGATGGCCCAGCCTCGGTCTGTTTCACTGACGGAACCGTTGTCGGCGCTGTCCTCGACCGCAACGGCTTGCGTCCATCGCGCTATTGGGTGACTGATGATGGCCTAGTGGTTATGGCATCCGAAGTCGGAACGCTCAACATCGACCCGGCAAAGATCATCCAGAAGGGCCGGCTTCGCCCCGGTCGCATGTTCTTGATTGATACTGAACAAGGCCGGATCATTGAGGATTCAGAAATCAAACAACAACTCGCTGCCGAGCACCCCTATAAGGAGTGGCTCAAGGCTGGCATGAAGCACCTTGATGACCTTCCCGAGGTGTATCACATCGCTGAGCTTCCCCGAGATGTGCTGCGAGAGCAGCAGACCTTTGGCTACACCCACGAAGAGATCAAAATTCTGATCGAGCCCATGGTTCGCAACGGTGGCGAGGCGCTCGGATCAATGGGTACCGATACACCCATTGCCGTTCTCTCTGACCGATCCCGGTTGTTGTACGACTACTTCAAGCAACTGTTCGCGCAGGTCACGAACCCGCCACTTGACGGGATTCGCGAAGAGCTTGTTACCTCGGCGAGTCGTGTGATCGGCCCCGAGGGCAATCTGCTCAACCCCGGCCCCGAGAGCTGTCACCTGCTTGAGTTGCCGCACCCGATCATCGATAACGTCAGCCTTGATCGGATCCTTCACATCGAAGAGGCTGATCCGCGCTTTAAGGCTCACACCGTGCGCACCTTGTTTCCTGCATTCTCTGGCGGCGATGGCCTGCGGCGAGCGCTGGAGCGAATCCGCAAAGAGGTCTCCGAGGCAATCGCCGATGGTGCAAACATCATCATTCTTTCGGATTGGCATTCGAATGAAGACCTGGCTCCAATCCCCATGCTGCTCGCAACGGCGGCTGTGCATCATCACTTGATTCGCGAAAAGACCCGAACTCAGGTTGGTCTCATCATCGAGACCGGCGAGGCGCGAGAGGTGCATCACTTTGCGCTGCTCATCGGATACGGCGCTGCTGCAATCAACCCGTACCTGGCCTTCGACACGATCGAGCAACTGGTTCGTGAAAACCGAACCACTATTACTGACTTTGAACTCGCCCAGAAGAACTACATCAAAGCTGTAGGCAAAGGCGTGCTCAAGGTGATGTCCAAGATGGGTATCTCTACCGTCGCCTCATATACCGGTGCGCAGATATTTGAGGCAATCGGTCTGAGCTCCGGACTAGTAGACGAGTACTTCACGGGAACGGTCAGCCGGCTCGGTGGTATTGGGCTTGACGAAGTAGCTGAGGAAACTCGCCTTCGGCACTCCCGCGCCTACCCGCTGCGCCCAGAGGAGCAGGCTCACCGAGATTTGGAATACGGGGGTGAATACCAGTGGCGCCGAGAGGGCGAATACCACCTGTTCAACCCCAAGACGGTATTTAAGTTGCAACACTCCACGCGTACTGGCCAGTACAGCGTGTTCAAGGAATACACCCAGCTTGTAGATGACCAGTCACGCAACCTGGCAACCCTGCGCGGCTTGTTCCAACTCAATTCCGACCGTGCGCCAGTGCCGATCGATGAGGTCGAGCCCGTCTCAGAAATTGTCAAGCGATTCTCAACCGGTGCGATGAGCTACGGCTCAATCTCGGCTGAGTCGCATGAGACGCTTGCTATCGCCATGAACCGTTTGGGAGGCAAGTCAAATACGGGTGAAGGTGGCGAGGATCCAGCGCGTTATCTACCCATGCCGAATGGGGATTCCAAGCGCTCTGCAATCAAGCAGGTTGCCTCCGGGCGATTTGGGGTCACCTCTGAATACCTGACGAACGCTGATGACATTCAAATCAAAATGGCGCAGGGTGCAAAGCCCGGTGAGGGCGGCCAACTACCGGGGCACAAGGTGTACCCATGGATTGCAAGCACCCGATACTCAACGCCAGGCGTGGGGCTTATCTCACCGCCACCGCATCACGACATCTACTCCATTGAAGACCTTGCTCAACTCATCCACGACCTGAAAAACGCAAACCCATCAGCTCGCGTCCACGTGAAACTGGTGTCAGAAGTCGGTGTTGGAACTGTGGCTGCGGGCGTTGCAAAAGCCAAAGCCGATGTGGTGTTGATCTCTGGTCACGACGGAGGAACCGGAGCAAGCCCGCTCACCTCACTCAAACACGCCGGTGCACCTTGGGAACTCGGCCTAGCCGAGACCCAACAGACGCTGGTGCTCAACGGTTTGCGCGACCGCATCGTGGTGCAGGCCGATGGGCAGATGAAGACCGGCAGGGACGTCATGATTGCGGCGCTGCTCGGAGCAGAAGAGTTTGGTTTTGCTACGGCCCCGCTCGTGGTTTCGGGCTGCATCATGATGCGCGTGTGCCACCTTGATACCTGCCCTGTTGGTATCGCTACTCAGAACCCAGTGTTGCGTGAGCGGTTCTCTGGCGAGCCTGAATTTGTGGAGAACTTCATGGTCTTTATTGCCGAGGAAGTTCGCGAGTTGCTCGCTGAACTCGGATTCCGCAGCATGGAAGACGCAATCGGCCATGCCGAGGTGATTGATGCCGCCGAGGCTGTAGGTCATTGGAAGGCAGCAGGCCTTGACCTGAGCCCGATCTTGCATGTTGTAGAACCACGCCCCGATGATCATTTGTCTTGGCATCGCAAGCAGGACCATGGTCTTGAGGCGGCACTTGACGTGACTCTGATTGAGCAGTGCGCTCCAGCGATTGAACACTCGCAGCCCGTGCATCTGCGCCTTGGGATCCGTAACGTCAATCGCACCGTTGGTACCTTGCTCGGCCATGAGGTCACCAAGAAGCACGGTGGTGCAGGCCTGCCTGCAGATACCATCGTGATCGACTTTGACGGTTCCGCAGGAAACAGCTTCGGAGCATTCTTGCCACACGGAATCACCCTTCGTCTGCACGGTGATGCAAATGACTATGTGGGCAAGGGTTTGTCGGGCGGTCGAATTATCGTGCGGCCACCAGAAGGTAGCCACGCTGATTTGGTTGCGGCTGAGAACATCATCGCAGGCAATGTCATCTTGTACGGAGCCACACGCGGCGAGCTGTTCTTGAACGGCAAAGTTGGCGAACGGTTCTGCGTGCGTAACTCCGGTGCCACTGCAGTTGTCGAGGGCGTCGGGGATCATGCATGTGAGTACATGACGGGCGGGCGCGTCGTGGTGTTGGGATCCACCGGCCGAAACTTTGGTGCCGGTATGTCTGGCGGCATTGCCTATGTCTATGACCACGACGGCCAGTTCGCGACCAGGGTCAACTATGAGATGGTTGCCTTTGAGGCGCTTGACTCAAGCGATATCGAGTTCCTCAAGAGCAGCATTGAGCGTCATCAGTCCGAGACAGGGTCCGTACGTGCGGGAGAGATGCTTCAGGATTGGGACAACGTGCTGGGCTCATTCAAGAAGGTCATGCCAAAGGATTACAAGCGAGTGCTAGAGGCCATCAAGCGGGCCGAGGCTGAAGGACGAAATGTTGACGAAGCAGTCATGGAGGCGAGTCAGTAATGGGTGACGTAAAAGGCTTTCTAAAGCATGATCGCGAACTTCCAACTCGCCGGGCGGTTCCGGTACGACTGTTGGACTGGAAAGAGGTCTACGAGGAGTTCCCAGAGGATCACCTGAAAGACCAAGCCAGCCGCTGTATGGATTGTGGTATTCCGTTCTGCAATAACGGCTGTCCGCTCGGAAACATCATTCCCGATTGGAATGACCTGGTCTACAAAGATCGCTGGCATGAAGCCATCGAGCGCCTGCACGCAACGAACAACTTTCCTGAGTTCACGGGCAGGCTTTGTCCAGCACCGTGCGAGTCCGCATGTGTGTTGGGAATCAATTCTGACCCGGTGACGATCAAGCAGGTTGAAGTCTCAATCATTGATCACGCATGGGAACAAGGATGGGTACACGCCGTCCGGCCGACGCGATTGACTGACAAGAAGGTAGCCGTGATCGGGTCAGGCCCAGCGGGCCTAGCCGTAGCGCAACAACTCACTAGGGCAGGGCATTCCGTCATTGTCTTTGAGCGCGCTGATCGAATCGGTGGGCTCCTTCGTTATGGCATCCCGGAGTTCAAGATGGAGAAGCGGGTTCTGGATCGTCGTCTGGCGCAGATGCGAGCAGAAGGAACTGAGTTCCGGGTCAATATCGATGTCGGAGTCGACGTCACCGTGGCAGAACTGCAAGAAGATTTTGATGCAGTCGTGATTGCCACCGGTGCCACCCTTGCCCGAGACCTTCCTATTCCCGGCCGGGAATTGAAGGGAATCCATCAGGCAATGGAAATTCTGCCGATGGCCAATCGTGCCCAAGAGGGTGACTGGGCAGTGGACGAGGTAGAGATCTCTGCCGCTGGCCGACATGTGGTCATTATCGGAGGTGGAGACACCGGCGCTGATTGCTTGGGAACTTCGCATCGTCAAGGTGCCGAGGCCGTCTATCAGTTCGAGATCATGCCGCAGCCACCAGAGGCTCGCCCCGGTGAAAACCCGTGGCCAACCTGGCCATTCATCTATCGCACCTCCTCGGCTCACGAAGAGGGCGGTGATCGCGTCTTTGCAGTCAACACCATTGAGTTCCTTGGCGATGACGAGGGCCGTGTGCGGGCGTTGCGCTATGCGCAGGTTGAGCAAGTTGTGACCGATGGCCGCATGAGCTTTGAGCCAGTTGAAGGCTCAGAGGTAGAACTCAAAGCCGATTTGGTGCTGTTAGCGATGGGCTTTACTGGGCCAGAAACGAACGGACTGCTCGATCAGTTTGAAGTTGCGCTTGACCCTCGTGGCAACGTGCAACGAGATGATGACTGGGCGAGTTCGGTTCCGGGCGTTTTTGTGTGCGGAGATGCCGGTCGTGGGCAGAGTCTGATTGTGTGGGCAATTGCCGAAGGGCGATCCTGTGCTGCCTCAGTAGACGAGTTCTTGATGGGCGAGACGTCGCTCCCAGCACCTATTGCTCCCTCTGAGCGCCCTCTCGTGTGACCTTGTCGACTTCACCGACGCCGTTGCGTGTGGTGCTTGTCCACTGGAATCAAGTACAGGCATGTATTGAGACAATCGACCGGTTCCTGAACCGTGAGGTGCCTGTTCGAATCACGGTGGTAGATAACGGGTCTCGGCCCGAAGCGCTCGAAGATTTACGCCGCGCAGTTCAGGACAGGCAGTCGCAAGTAGGCCTGATCGAAGTCGGTGCGAACGCCGGATTCGGTCCTGGTGCGAACGTTGGCCTGCGCGAGTTTCTTGCTGACCCAGAGGATGGCGAATGGGTTGTGCTTGCACCCCATGACGTCGACCCGTTCCCCGGCTGTCTGGCGGCCATGCTTTTAGAGGCCCAGGCTCAACCAATGGCTGGGCTGATGTGTGCCGATGTGGGCGATGGCATGATCCCAGTTATTGACCCCTACTTCGGCGGCATGGTGGTGCCTGCAACTCACGTGCCTAGTGCAGATGCTCAAGGGGTGGCTGATCATGTTGCGGCTGCTCATGGTGGGGACGCGCTGGGTGGGGACGCTGCTCATTGGGAGGATGCTGCGTTTCCTCATGGCACGTTGATGATGTTGCGAAGAGACTGCTTGGCCGAAATTGGGCTATTCGATGAGCGATTCTTCTCATACTGCGAAGAGGCTGATTTGGCACTGAGGGCTCGGGCAGCAGGCTGGAGTATCGGCCTGATCCGCGGGGCACGGGTGCAGAACATTCATATTGGTTCCGGCTTGGCAGTGGTGGATTACCTGCAGACGCGAAACACACTGCTGTTGGTGCAAGAGATGAGTGGGAATTACCACGCGTTTGTTCGGGCATGGTTCACTATCGTGCAGACCTTGAGAGGCCTTCAGAAGCCCTCAACACGCCCCATCATTTTTGATGCACGGGCGCGAGTTATGGGTCTTCGAGACTTTGTGTTGCGCCGCTTCGGTCCGCCCCCGTCCAGCATTGCGTCCCCTCCGAGTCAGTTTGATCCAAGCATGCACGGGGTGAGTAACAACTCCAGCGCAGACTGATCGCTACCCGCCTTAGACTTCGTTGATTTGGTTTCTGCCCAATCGGTCGGCTCCTGCGTCCACTCCTGGCAACTGACTTGCAAAGCTCCCCACCTTCTCGGCGGCCAGCTCAGAGACAATTGCCTCGACTTCTACCCAGTTGCTGGCTCGTAAGCCATCCAAATCTCGGTTATAGGGCTGATCAAAAACAATCACCGTGTTGCCGCGTGCGCGAAGCGCTTCGACATTGTGCGGGGCATCCTCAACATACGCGTCTGCCTCGATCTCTGGCTTTCGGCCAAGAAAGCAGATATCTCGATACGGAATACTCTTGGCGTCGAGCCAGTCCACCGTGTCCGAAACAATGAGCGCATGGCCCCAGTTCGTCACAAGGCGATGGGTCACGATGCGAATCCACACTCCGGCATCAGAGAGCCGCCACAGCGCATCAGACACACCATCTAAGGCGGGCATGTTCTTGAACATGCGGTGGTCTTGAACCGAGGTCTTGTGTAGGTCCAAGAACGAGTCGCGATCTAGGCCCCATTCGGCAAAGTCCCAGCTGACTTCCGTAGTGAGCGAGTCCGCATCAACGTTGCGCTCCCTGGCCACAATCCGCCGAAAGGCGCTGGTGTAGTCGGCACAGACCCCATCTAGGTCAACACCAAGGACAAATTCGTTCATGGTTTCCTCTGGCGACTACTGCGACGGCTACGTGCATTCTGTGCAAGGACTTCAAAGTTGGCAATCGCAGCATGCTCCCAGGTGAGCTCGGAAGCGCGATCCAGTGCCCCCTGTTGCAGTTTGGCTCGCAGCGGCGAATCGGTAAGAACCTGAGTCATGGTGCGGATGAGTTCCTCATCGGTGCTCGCGAGTAGTCCGCTCCGGCCAACCTCAACGGCATCTGCGTGACCAGAGATATTGGTTGCAACAGTGGGGGTTCCACAGGCGGCAGCCTCGGTGAGTGTCATTCCCCATCCCTCGCGAATCGACGCGGAGGTTGCCACCCAAGCCTTTCGGTACAGCGAGCGAAGCTCCTCGTCGGTAACGCGACCGGCAAGTTGCACCCAGTCCTGTGCATGATGCTGCGCAATGGCATCAACTATGAGATCGCGCTCAAATCCTTCTCCCACAATGACCAGCTCGACATCGGGAACATTTCTGCGCACTCCGGCCATGATTCGAATCAACCGTGGGAAGTCCTTCACAGGTGCGAGTCGACCCACGGCAACGGCAAGTGGCGTAGGGGACCGGGACTCTCCGGGAGTAAAGAACGGGTCAACCCCGGGGGTGATCACCGTGACCTTGTCTGCATCAAACCCCAAGTCCTCTACAAGTTCCTTCTTGGAAGATGGCGAGAGAGTCACGATGGGTTGATGGCGATAGAAGGGTGGAGCGATTTTCTCCTCGATTGCCACGCCGACCTTTGCCACGGGACCTGGCAAGGTCATACCCCACATGGGGCCATGCACATGATGTAGCCAGATGGCACGGGGACCGCGCCACCAGATGGGTGACCCAAAGGGCATACCGTTCCAGATTTCAATGAGCCCATCACAAGGGCCAAGGCGCCCTGTTATTTCTGCCAGCGCTGAACGCGGAAAAACTCCGTATCTGCCGGCCTTGCGAGACACGGTGTAGCCATCTCTCACAGCACTGTCGGGCTGACCGACAGCTGCCGATGTGCGCATCGTGACCTGCACACCGCTCTGCGCCCAGATAGACGCAATGTTGTGAGCGTGTACTTCTGATCCGCCGGCTTCTTCATCGTCAAGGTCTCGCCATCCCAGCATGTGGACGTGTCGAAGCCCAGCCGCTTCAGCCAAGTCCGAGATGGCTTTGATGGTGGTGTCGCTAGCGACCGGAGTCTGCACGAGTTGAATCTCCAGATGCTGGCTGTGGCCTGAGTTGAAGCAGGCTCACGAGAAGAGGTCAGGTTGGCACCTATGCTATCTCCCGGTCACTAGTACACATGCGGAGGACCCTTGAAGCTCACCGGAGAACGGCCCATGGAGGGCCAGACCCCAGATTCGTTGTTGGCGCTGCACGCTGCTGGGTATCGAGAAGTCCGAGCGCGGGTTGGGTCGGGTCGAATGTTGGACTTGGGCTGTGGCCTAGCTGACGGAACGGTTGGGTTCGCAGCGGATGATCGCATGCTCATTGGTGTTGACTACGACCAAGAGACTGCAGCGAGCGCCGTGAAGCTCCATCCCGATGTCGACCTGCGGACAGTCTGTAGCGACGGAGCAAAGCTGCCGCTGCGAACTGCTTCCTTTGATGATGTGTGTTCGTCACACTTGATTGAGCATTTCGTCGATCCCGAGTTTCACGTAGCCGAGGTTGCCCGTGTGCTCTCCGATGACGGGCGAGCATTCTTTCTGACTCCAAATGAGCCAGCCGATTTTGAGAATCCGTACCACGTGTATCTGTTTTCTCCAGAAGACCTTCAAGCCATGCTCAGTCGGCATTTCAATACCGTCACCATCATGGGCCTTGATGCCACCCCAGAGGTGAAGGCCGACTTTGAGAAGCGCCGAGCCATGGCCAACAAACTTCTGCGACTCGACCCGTTTGGGATCCGTCACAAGCTGCCACGTTCGGCCTTTGTGTGGCTGCATGCAACGGGACGTCGCGTGGCCTACCGGTTTACCAATACCGAACAGGTAGGCGGTCAGTCAGGTATCACCGATGCAGAGTTTTTCACTACGGACAGCATCGATGCGTCCACCTTGGTGCTGATAGCAGTGGCGGAGAACCCGAAGCGCTAGGAGCTATTCCTCTTTGGAGCGCAAATCCGACACATAGTGTCGATTTTCGGCTCCAGACGCGTCGACCGGAGCTTGCTCAGTTGAGCGAAGGCCGTCAACGGCGACATCCACTGCAAGCAGAACAGTGGCAAGAATTCCCCAACTGTGGGTGGTCTCAAACCACTTCGCCCAATCAAAGTCCAAGCGGTAGCCGTTGAGACCTTGCTTCAGCAGGATGAAGGCAAAGGCGGCACCGAGTACGCCGACTGTGGCCAGTCGCAGGATGAACTGCCCCCGAGGAATTAGCGCAGCGACAAGCGTGAGGGCCACAACCACTAGTGCGACCCAAACCCCGGCAACGAAGAATGCAAGTAGCCCAGCACAGAGCGTCGCGACTGCAGCGATCTTTGGACCCAGGGCTGGCCCATCCGCCTGCAGGGGCGAGACATATGTTGGGGTCATCTCTAGGGCCTCTACATCGGGGGAGTCGGCAGCGGGGGAGTCGCCTGCTTTGGAGTTGTGGCGGCGGCCGCCGAAGATGAGCAGACCAAGACACAGAAGCACTCCAAGGGCCGACAGTGCGAGGCCTGCCCATACCAATCGCTGCGGAGTCCAGGTGATGCGAACCGTTGCATCCTCGCCTACTTGAGCAGGGTCAACTCGCCATCCGTTGGCATAGCCATTGATCAAGGTGGGTGGGCCCAGGTCTTTGCCTTCAGAGGTCGTTGCAGCCCAGCCTGGCCCGTAGCTTTGCCCAAGAACAACCCAATAGGGCTTTGTGGCAGAGGTGGTTCTGATCTCGTAGGTGTTGCGGCCCTTGCGATCAGTTGTTGAGTCAGGAGGAGTTGGACCTGGGCTTGGCGGGGATTGCAGGGTGTCAACGCCGGCACCTCCACCAGGGGCAGATGACAGGATCACCATGTCCACATCAAAGCCAGTGGTAGCACCAGGGGAAGTCTGCAGCAGGCTTTCAGCAGCGGGAAGAGCCACGGGTTCTAACGGGGAACCACAGGACTGAATGGTCAAAGATGAACTAGATAGCGCCGCATCGACAGTGCCCACAACAAGTTGCGGCACTGGACGACCACCGATGGTGAGCAGGTCGTTCCTGCACGATGTTGGCAGCGCTGCATCAGGTTCTGGGGCAGCAACCACGGGCAGGTTGATCTCAGCGATGCCTACCGGCAGAACAGTCTCGCCACCGCCAAACCAATCAGACGAGGTTGCCTGATGCACTGCGTCGATGGTGATGCGAAAGGTGCTGCCGGTGATTGGCGCAATCGGCACGGTGAGCTGTTTTGTGGTTCCCCGTGCAGCACCTGAGCCCAGCGCAGTTCGCGGCAGGATTGCTTTGACTGGAGCCGCACCATCAGCCGAGATTGATACCTCGGTGGGAATCGAATGCTTCCCGTCGGCGATGACTGCGAGCGTCAGTTCATTCAGCGTGACTGGCTGAGGGTAGGTGTACTGCATCCACTGAAGCGGGCCGTTGACGGGGGTCTGATAGGCCGTGCTCACATCGCCATCCACTGCTGTGGAGGCACGTGACCCGGGGTCGGCAGGCAAGCGAGCAGAAGAGGTGGCAGTGACTCCGCCTTGGGCAGCATCAGGCAAGCCGATGATCTGGTCGATGCGTTCATCGGGTAGAGACGCAGTCATACGAACCCGCCCAAAAGGGGTAAAGGACCGCGGGACAGGCCCTGAAACGATGCGCCGCATGGTTGGCTCTTCATCCGAGGCAATGACATCGCCGGGATTAGCCGCTCGGCGTGTGAACACATAGCTCAACTGCTGCGAGATGGAGTCAGGCCCAGCTACATCGAGCAGGTCTGTGGGTGGGCGGACTACCTCGGTGATAGGTCCGAGGCCCGCAATGGTGACCTCAGCAAAACCAACGCCCGAGGTTCCGCGGTAGGTGGGCATCTCGCCGCGATCGGTTCCGGCCACGGTAAGGCGCAAGGTGCTAAAGCTGCGCTTGGGGAACTGGATTCTTTGCCCCGGAGCGAGTTGTGAGGTCTGGTCCAAGGTTGCAGAGATCGGGTCGCCGCCATCGAAGCTGAGTTGCAACTCGGTGATGTAACGATTGGCTCCACCTTGGACCTGTAACAGGTTGATGAAATCGGTGGTGACGGGCTTGTCTAGGGTGATCTCTAGAAACTCGTCGACTGGGTTGGCGAAAGCAGCAACACGCCATGCAGTAAGTGGGTCGCCATCTAGGGCATTGACGGCCCGGTCACCCGCTGTATAGGTCACGCCGTTTCCATAGGTTGAAGCAGCAACGGTTGCGCCGCCGCGCTGCTCAACCACCGTGCGCTGCTCATCGCCAGCATCAGGGAAGACCTCAAGGCGATTATCGGTGTTGTCCTTCACAAGCGGAACTTCGCCGACGCGCTCGGTATAGCCGTCGTTGTCGCGAACAGCACCCCATCGTCTTGCCTGCTTGCGGTTTGTGTCGGTCACGATGAGTTCGGAGTCTGGTTCCGAGATCTGGCTTTCTAGGGCTGAGGGGTCAGCTGTAAATGAGGCCGAATAGAAGATTGGGCGGTCTACTTGCAAGCCACCAGAGGCTGCGAAATTGACCAATCCTGCAGCGTTTCCAGCGAGCAAGGTTGGCCCCTGAGCTTGAACAGTTCGCAGGATTGGGCGTGAGTCCTGAACGCGAAACAGCGTCACGGGTGCAGGGTCAGGCGCCGTGCTGGGCGTGTTGAACTCAAGTTCGTCATCAAGTGGCAGTTGCTCCGTCGGTGTATTCGCGACGACCGCTCCGAACTGGGCAAAGGGGTCGATTCCGGGTGCCTCTTTGAGCTGCTCAAAAGTTACTCGCGGGCGGGGAGTGCGGAATCTCTCTTGTTGTAGGTCAGCTCGCAACAAAATGTCCCCCACGCCGAGCAGTCGAGCAAGCGGTGCAATGGCAGACGGTTCCACGCGGCCAGATTGAAACGGCAGATCGAAATCGTTCAGAAAATTGGCCGAGGCGGGGGATCCGTAGGGAATCAACTCTCGTGCTGCGTACTCTCTGTCGGTCAGGCCCGGGGTAATCGGGTCAACAGTGTTGCCCCATCGGTAGGAAGCAAAATCGGTTCCCGGCACCTCGAGCACTCGAGTGTCTACGTCGCCGGCATCAAGAGCATCAGCGGCCTGCAGCCAATATTCGGGGACATCCTCTTTGCGGTCAAGGTTGCGATCCACCATCAAACCCTGGAACAAGGGCAGTTGGTTCAAGCAGATCAGCAGGAGTAGCGCGCCTGCTGCGAACCGATGCCAGGTTGGCCGCCAAGCGCTCAGAGCCGCAATGGCAGCGCCAAGAAACACTGCTAGTCCCAGAGCTATGAGTGGTACTGCTCGCGGAGTTGACCGAAAAGACAATCCAAGGTCGCCCTGTGTGAACGCCTTAAAAATGCCGCCATAGGGTGAGGGCGAGTCCCAAGGGTGAGCGCCAACTCCAATGACAAGGCCAACAAGAACTACGGACGCAAAAAAGATTCGGTGCCGAAAGCGAGTTAGTACTGCTGCAGCGACCGCGAGAAGGGGAATCGCAAACGACAGCGAAATGAGTAGGGGAGACTCGATATATGCACGAGATGCCTGAGTCCAAGGCCCGAGACCATCGGTACCGTAAAAGAACCAATAGCCCAACCCCCGCAGCAGTTCAGGTGCGAGCGCAGCGTTTGCCACGGTCTCATAAGCCTCGGTGTAGCGCAGGATAGGTATCCCATGGGCTCCTTGGGTGAGTAGGCCCACCACCCACCAGATCGACGTGATCACGGTCAGGAGCGTGATCTTTCCGGCAGTCTTCAGTGCTCGAACAAAGCTGACTTCACGCTCAATAAAGGTGGCGTAGATAAACCACATCATGGGAGCAACCATGACCAACAAAAGCGAGGTTGCATTCACCCCACCGACTGTCAGCGTGACTAGTGCGAACAGTGCGGGAGTTCGCCAATCGTTTCGGCGTAGGGAACGTGCCGCCAAGCCAATGAGCCAAGGCAGTCCCGCGAACGGAAGCAGAATCACAGAGATTCGAGCTCCATAGTTGATCAGGTACGGACTCAATGCATAAGCAAATGAGGCAACTGTTACTCCCGAAGACCGCCAGCGCAGTTCTCGGAGCATGAATCTCATGCCCAAGCCGGCCATCAGAATAATTGAACCGAGCCAGATGCGCTGTGCTACCCAATCGGGCAGACCAATGGACTGCATGACGAAGTAGTACGGACCCATCGGCCAGAGGTAACCGATGTTTTGATGTGTCACCGTGCCAAGGCCGATATTTGGATCCCACATGTATGGCGCCCGTGACAGCAGGCGTCCGGGATTCAGATAGAGATAGGTCTTGGTGTCGGCTCCGACCATTCCGGGCTTGGTGAGCAGCAGCGGGACATAGCTCACGAAGGCGAGCAGGATCACCCCTAGAGGTACCCGGTGCCCAGCAATCCAACCACGTACGCGGCTTGTAGAAACAGTAGTCATGGTCGGATAGAGAGCGTACCTGTACTGGCTCACTCCCTGTGGTCTGAAGGCCCAGCCACTAACCTGCGAAGGTGCATTCGGCTACAAAGGACAGTGCTCCCCTTTCCCCCGAAGTAGCCGATGGGTCAGAGAACTCGGTCACTAAGCCGGACCATGCGCTCAGTGAGTCTCGGGCGGCGGTAGGAGTAGGTCTGATCGCCGCTGGGCTGCGAGCCATATGGGTTCTTCTCGCTGCTCGCGCCCCGGTTGGGTTATCCGATCCCTTTGTGTATCTCAGTGCCGCGGCTTCACTGTCAAAAGGGAATGGCTACACCTCGTTGTTGGGTCGACCGACGGCTTACTATCCGCCCGGCTACCCAATGTTTGTTGCTGCAGTACAGCGAGTCTCTGAGTTCATCGGTCAGGGGCCAAGGTTGATTCTGATTCTGGGGCTCGCCCAAGCAGTACTAGGAGGTGTTGGCGCCGCAGCATTAGTGATAGCTGGCAATCGACTCCGGCCGGGTGCTTGCTTAGGAGTGGTAGCAGGGCTGCTTTTTGCCTTCTGGCCAAACCTGATTATTCATTCAGGTCTCGTACTGTCAGAGACTCTTTATTTGTCCGCTTTTTGTGTTCTGCTCGCAGCGCTGTGTGTCTGGACTTGTAGGTCAGGGCCGACAACCCGCAACAACACAGTCCTGGTTATCTCGATTCTTTTGGGAGCAACAGCGCTGTGCACCCTGGTGCGGCCTCAGTCCGTTGCGGTGCTGCTTCCGGCTGCGGGGCTGGGTTGGCTGCTGGGTGGTTTGGGTTGGCGCGTCGCACTGCGCGGTGTGGCGCTGCTGGTCTTGGGAATGCTGATTGCGATTTTGCCTTGGACTCTGCGCAACGCTCTGGTGATGAAAGCTTTCGTTCCCATGTCGACAAATACAGGAGACAACTTTTGTATTGGATTCCATGATGGAGCCACGGGAGGGTTCAGCATTGCAGCGGCATGTGCAACCAGTGGCAACTACACCGATGGACCGGAAATTGAAGTTGCGCGTGATGGCGAATTGCGGGCTCGAACCCTTCGCTGGATTGCAGATCACCCCGCAGAGATTCCCGCTCTGAGCTTCCAAAAAATGCAGATCACTCTGAGCCATGATGCCGATGCTGTGTTTGCTTGGGAGTCCTACGGAGCAGACGTTCATTTGGGCAACAGCGAACGCTCTTTGTTGAACTGGGTTAGCAATATCTACTACTGGGCCGTGAGTCTGCTGGCCTTGTTCGGGGTGGCGCTAGTACTGCGTGACTGGCGCGCCGCGAACAAGTCGACTGTGAACAAGTCAGCTGCGAACAAGTACTCTGCGCTCCTGCGACAGACGAGCTTCGGCTTAGTTCTGGTGGGTATCTGCATGTTCGGTGCGCTCTTGCCTGTGCTGTTCTTTGGTCATGAGCGATTCAAGATTCCGATCCTCCCTTGCGTTGCCCTGCTCGCGGCGCTCACCCTTCACACATTCTTCAAGAGAAGCCCTGGCGGAGGAACCCAAGAAGCTCAGCGGGATCTGGCCTCCGAATCTGCTGAACAAGAAGCCACACAATGAGCAAGGTCGCAGGTGCAACTAGCCGCAGCCATACGCGCAGAACCTTCCTGCTGGCCGCAGGACTTGGGGCGCTGCTTGCACTGGCGATTTTTCTTGGGATCATGCAAAGCACGCGGCGGACCTTCCTCGACGAGGACCTGCTCGGGAATTTCTACGATGGCCAAGCTCAAGCTCTTCTCGATGGCCACATGAACGTTGATCCAAAGGTTCCCGGGTTTGAAGGCTTTCGGATTGGAGATCAGACGTATATCTACCAGGGCATAGTCCCTGCACTCGTGCGCATGCCGTTGCTGGCTGTCACCGACAGATTCTTCGGTCGCCTAACTGGCTTATCGATGCTTCTTGGGTTTGGTACTGCTCTGAGCTTTCTGATCGCTGCGGCCTGGAGGATCCGCTCGCTCATGCGGGGAGAGATTCAGTTAGGCCGCGCAGAGACGGCTTGTACGGCAGTTATTTCGTTTGGGATTGCCGGTAGTTCCCTACTGTTTTTGAGTTCCGCATCTTGGGTGTATCACGAGGCGCTGATCTGGGGCGTAGCGCTGTGCCTCGGGTCATTCACCACCTTGATCTACTGGCTGGCCCCAGTTGGGCCAGTAAAGGCCTCGGCTCGACTGCTGCCGCTCGTGGCTTCGTTGTTCCTAGCTGGACTTGCTATCAACACCAGATCCTCAATTGGCCTAGGTCCGTTAGCTGCCCTGGGTCTGACAGCAGCTTGCTTGTTCTTTGCTGTTGTTGCTGGCCGTCGAGTGCAGTCTCAGGTTGACGATGCGGTTCAGACTCGTCCCCCGTTCGTGCAACGAATCTCGGGGTGGGACCCGCAACGCTCAACAACTCGTCCGGTCCTTTCGCTGATACTGATTCTTGTCGGAGTGACGTTGGCGATTGTGCTGTACGCCGGAGTCAATCAGTCCAGGTTTGATTCTTGGTTTGGTGTCCCGCTCGACAAACAGGTGCTTGTAGATAGTGACCCTGCGCGCTCTGCAGCACTTGAGGCAAACGGGAATTCGTTATTCGGACTGAAATATGCGCCGTCTGTTTTGCTACAGACTCTCCGACCAGATGGCCTGACGGTTGGTTCTGAGTTCCCATTCATCGGCTTCCCACTACAAAAACCATCGTTGATCGGAGAGGCTCTGTTTGCGGAACGAGACTGGTCGTCGAGTCTCCCTGCTAGCGAGCCGTTGTTATTTCTTGCAGGCATTCTTGGCGTGATTGCACTGGTTGTTCCCAAGCGATTCCACGCAGATGCTCAGCTGCTGAGCTTGCGGATTCCTGTCTTCGGCGCTGCTGCGGGCGGGTCTCTCTTCTTGGCATTCGGGTATATCTCGCAGCGCTACCTGACCGACCTATTCCCGTTTCTGGCTCTAGCTGGGGTGATTGGGTTACAGGCCATTGCGGCCCTCCTCCAACAGCCACAGGCAGGATCTGAGCCACAAGGGTCATCGATTTTGCGGCGCTTGATTCCTGGCGTTGTCGTCTGTGCCCTACTTCTGGGTTCTCTCTGGACCGTCTGGGTGAACGCCTCGTTGGCTTTGCAATATGGGTTGGAGATTGCTCCGAGTGCCCGAGAAGCGCAGCGTTCAAGGTGGCTTGACCTTCAGCAGAAGCTCGGAGGGGGAGTTGCAGTGCTCCGCCTCCCGAGTGGTGCTCCGCTGCCTGCTCCAGGGCCGAGAGGACAGGTGGTGATCTTTGGCAACTGTGACGCGTTGTATCGGAGCAGCGGGTCTATTTGGTACTTGCTCGAAGCAGGAGAGGCCGCTGGGGGTCTGCAGGTTCTCCTCAAGAAAGTCGCCCCGCTTACCAAGCCGGTCACCCTGCTCACAGCTGCATCGCCTAGCGACAAGGTCAGCTTGGTGCTGCAGGCAGCCGGCAACAATCGGGCAGTGGTTCTTGTCCAAAGCACAGGCCCCTCAGGTACCACCCAATCTGCGCCGAGCAAGCAGTTTGTCCTGTTGCCGGATCGACAAGTTGTTCTCAGGCTTGCCATGACTGCCAGAACTCAGACGGTGTTGATCACAGAGCAAGGCTCAGGCCGTGAATTACTCCGAGAACAGGTTGGGCTTGGTCCGTCAGTAGCCGTTGCTCAGCAAAACGAAAGCGTCGAGGTGACAATCGCGCCGCTTGCCACTCCAGTTTGTGAGCGAGTCAGCCAGTAGATCGCACATGCAGCTTCGGTTGCACATGCAGATCCGGTGGCACATGTAGCTCCGTTAGGGGAGGCTCGGAGCGGATTCTGCAGGAGGGTGGTCAACAGTCGGTGGCATGGGGCTGCCGCGACGCCTTGCTCCCCAACGAATCGCCGGTTTCTCAACCAGATACCAGCTCAAAGTGGCGCACAGCATGGTGAGGGCCAGCGTGAACGAAAGCATCCCCAAGAAATTGGCGTTGAGGCCAGGCTGATCAGTGATGCGCAGGTAGATGTCCTGCCAAGCTTCGTGCCAGATATAGATGCCGTATGAGACAAGTCCTAGCCAGATAGCCACAGGATTCGCTGCGGTGGCAGTTACCAAGCCCTTGTCCGAGCGAGCTAGTACTGCGGGGATCACTAACAGCGTTGCAAACACAAGGTAGAGAACCCGGACTAGGTAGGCCTGAGCTGGAGTAAAGATCGGGAACATGGGAAGACCGAGTTGGGTTGACACGAACCAAAACACGCCGAGGGCGAAAACCCAGAACCCGAGGGCCGCTGGACTGCGGCGGAGCCAACTCGGCAAGCGAGTCTTGTTATGCGAAACCCATGCGCTGCCAACAGCGAGCAGCATTCCAGGAACGAAGTCACCGATGCGAAACGGGAGCCAGGTGCCGAGTTGAGCGAAGGTGGATTCGGCAACTCCGATCTTTATGAGGCCAAGGTTTGCGGCAGCTGAAGCAACGAAGATGGCAACCAGTGCGATGACCTCGACCCGTAATTGTCGCGACGCAGATCGCTTCCGCCGTGACATAGCCCAGGCCCAGCAGGGTACGAACACATAAAACGCAACCTCGGTAGCAAGTGACCAAGCTTGCTGAACCGGACCGCCAACTAGTTGAGTTGAGTCGTAGATCTGTAGGAGCAGGTAATGGCTGATAATGCTGTGCGGCTCTACAAAACCTGGGGCTTTCAGCACAAAACCGATAACTGTCAACGCGACCCAATAGGCAGGAATGATCCGCAGCACCCGGCGCCTGGCGTAGGCACCGAGGTCACCAGAATCCTCAGCGGCGAATCTTGCCGCAACGAAGGGTCGATACAGCAAGAATCCTGACAGGACAAAGAAGACCGAAACCCCCACGTCCATCCGAGCCAGGTACGGGCCGAGTGTGGTCGAGCGATTGCTAAATCCGCTGAGCAAGCTCACATGGGTAATCAGCACACCTAGCGCCGCTACAGCGCGGCAGCCATCGAGTGCAGGAAAGCGAATCTTCGTGGCTGGAGACGCCGGAGAAGCCGAGGGAGAGGCCCCGCTCATTGCCGCCGATCCAGAACTGTTCATGTGGTGGATCGTAGACGGGTTATAAACTGCAACGCTTGACCCCGGAGGCTCTGTGACAACGAAGAAAATTGGCATCCTGGTGGTTGCGTATAACGCTGCTACCACTCTTGCCGCAGTGCTTGACCGCATACCCGAGGATTTCCGGGACTCGATCACCTCGGTCATTGTCGGCGATGATCACAGCCAAGACCAGACGCATCTTGTAGCAGTTGGGTATCAGCAGCTCGAGCCGGATCTACCCCTCCAGATCACTCGCCATGAGTCGAATCTGGGCTACGGAGGCAATCAGAAATGGGGCTATCGCACAGCTATTGATCAGGGTCTCGACATCATTGTGTTGCTACACGGCGACGGGCAATACGCTCCGGAACTTCTGCCGCAGATGGTGGCACCGCTGATCAACGATGAGGCTGAAGCAGTCTTCGGGTCGAGGATGATGCTCGATGGTGGTGCTCGGCGTGGTGGCATGCCGATGTACAAGTTCGTCGGAAATCGGATTCTCACTACTGTCGAGAATGCTGTTGCAGGGGTGGACCTTACGGAGTGGCACTCGGGCTACAGGGCTTACTCGGTAGCTGCGCTCGCCCAGTTGCCTTTTGAACGCAACAGCGATGGGTTCGACTTTGACACGCAAATTATTCTTCAGTTGATTGAGTCCGGACAGCGAATTGCCGAGATACCAATCCCTACCTATTACGGCGAAGAAATCTCGCATGTCAACGGGCTCAAATATGCCAAGGACATTACCTCTGAGGTTGTTCGCTACCGAGCCCACAAGATGGGATTCGGCACTGGCGAGTTGGCCTTCTCGAGCAACGCCTATGAACAGAAGCAAGGCGACGACTCTTCTCATCACATCCTCAAGGGGTGGCTGGGCACTCGGACAGCAGCCAGAGTCTTAGATTTGGGCTGTTCCGATGGGCGCTTTGCGGAGGACTTGCAGGCCATAGGTCATCATGTGACCGGAGTCGACTTGCAAGCTCACGAGGGCGTGACAGATCGGGTTGAGCACTTCGTTCAGGCCGATCTCGATCAGGGGTTGCCTTCGGACCTTGATGGCCCCTTCGAAATCGTGCTCGCTGCTGATGTTTTGGAACACGTTCGGCGTCCAGATCAGCTACTGCAGCAGATTCACAAGGTCCTAGCCCCCGGCGGATCAGTTCTGGTGAGCGTTCCAAACTTTGGTCACTGGTACCCGCGCCTGCGTGTGGCGCTCGGACGTTTCGACTACGACCGACGCGGGATATTGGATTCCGACCATGTGCGATTCTTCACGAAGAAGAGCTTTGAGCGCTTAGCGCTGGCATCAGGATTTTCGATTTTGCGAAGAGAGGCAACTGGATTGCCGCTCGAAGTTGCAGAGCGGGGCGGGCACGGCCAAGAGGTGCAGGGCAAGGGCTTCTCCCGACTCGTGAATCAGATTGACCGAGCAGCAGTCTCGGCACGGCCACAGTTGTTCGGCTACCAGTTCCTCTTTGAGCTTCGTGCCGACTCCTCATCCGATTATTCGAAAGCGACCGAGTGACCACAGCAGTTGCTGCAGAGTCCGAAACTAGGCAGCCGCGTGCGCTGCCCGACAAGCGTTTTTTGGCCTGGCTGACTCCAATTCTTGTAGTCGCCCTAGCCGTGCGGGTTGGATTTGTTCTCATCCGGCAATCATCTGTGCAACTCGTGACAGGGGATGCTTACTGGTATCACTTCCAAGCAAAATTGGTTGCTCAGGGTCGGGGGTTCTTGAACCCCTTCGACTTCTACAAAGAGGGCATTGTTAGCCAAGGTGCTGATCACCCGCCAGGGTTTGTAGTTGTCCTATCAGTTCTTGACTGGCTAGGAATCGACAGCCCTCAGGGCCAGCGATTGGTGATGTGCCTGCTGGGAACCGTGAGTGTGGCAGTCATTGCGTTTCTAGGTCGAAGACTCGGAGGGGTCCGGGTCGGGCTGATCGCTGCAGCCATCGCCGCTGTCTACCCAAACATGTGGATCAACGACGGCATGCTCATGGTCGAGACGGTCTTCATTCTGGCAACGGCTGTTGCACTACTTGGTTGTTATCGGTATCTGAGTCGACCAAACCGTGTTGACGTAGCAGTGATCAGCATTGCGCTGACTGTTGCCGCAATGACTCGTCCGGAAGCAATCCTGTTGTTCCTGTTACTTCCCGTTCCGATTGTCCTTGGCCGCCGTGAGGTTGCGTGGAAGGAACGAGTGCTACAGCTTGTCTTAGCTGCGTGTATTCCAATTCTGGCCTTCGCCCCTTGGGTGCTCTACAACCAGACTCGGTTTGAGGACCCTGTATTCATTAGCACTGGCGCCGGGCAGACCTTGGCTGCAGGCAATTGCGACCTGACCTTTGGTGGCGTACATCTGGGCTTCTACGATACGAAGTGCCTGCTCGCGCCGCAGATTCAGGAGCCCACTACAACTGATCGATCCCTGAGAGACAGTGAGTATCGCGAGATTGCTCGGAGCTATATCGGCGCTCATCGTAGCGACCTTCCAAAGGTTATGGCTGCCAGGGTAGGTCGGGTGTGGCATCTGTTTCGGGTTGACCAGAGCGTGGGCCTTGACGGCTTTATCGAGGGTCGCGCAGGAGGACCCCCGGGCAGCGGATTCTTTTTGGTTCGTGAGGCCCTCTGGGCGTACTTCGTGCTTGCTCCATTAGCGATCTACGGACTCGTAGCACTGCGCCGGAGGCGAACATTGGTGTATCCACTGCTGATGCAGCCAGCGCTCGTGACCTTGGTTGCTGCGATGACCTTTGGAATCACCCGCTATCGTGCCGGTGCCGAAGTCACGATTGTGGTCTGCGCTGCGGTAACGATTGAGATCATTGCCAGCAAGTTGTTTCCGCCAAGGACCCCTGAGGTTCAACCACTTCCCACTGCTCAACCCGAGGTCACCACATGACACCATCTGATATCACTCAACAAGACATGGTTCATCGCTTGCCGCCGGCCAAGGTGGTCAACAGGTCTGACTTTCTTGTGGAGTTTGTTCGCGGCAAGCAGGTAGCCCACGTTGGCTTTGTTGATAGCGGATGTTGGGCATACCACGCCACCTTTGACAGTTGGTTACATGCGCATCTTGACCGTTCTGCAGCCTCTTTGATTGGGTTAGACCTTGATGAAGCAGGGGTTGAGCGGGCCAAAGAAATGGGCTTTGAGGCCTACACAGTTGACTGTTCTGATGATGTCGCAGTAGCAGCGCTTAGCCTTGAACCCTCAGAGTTGATTGTCGCAGGTGAGATTATTGAGCACCTCGATGACAGCGGATCCTTTCTGGAAGGTCTGCATTCACTCGTGAAGCCTGGAGGGCGGCTTGTCGTAACGACTCCAAACGCCAGCGGTCTGCTCAATGCCGGTGCCGCAGCGCTAGCTGGCTATGAGGTCAATCATCCAGATCACGTCACCTTGTACTCCTGCTACACCCTGACCAATCTGCTGCGACGCCACGGATGGGAGACCGAGGAGGTAGCAACCTATGTGCCAGTTCTGAAAGAGTTTGCGGCCCTAAAGGGTCGGGTCAAAGTTCTTGGCATTGGTGCCAAGTTGGTTCTTGGGGCGGAACGGCTGCTCGGAAAACTTGGCCGGCCCTATGCAGCCGACGGACTCATTGTCGTTGCGCGTTCAACTCGCTAAATCTGGCGCAGAACCGAGAACGCAGGACTCAGGACGCAGGACTCAGGGCTCGGAATCGGCATCTTCAGAACTCGAACCGGCAGTCTGAGCTCGCATTTGCTCAGTCAGTTCCTCATGGGCAGCACGCAGCAGCGCCAGATCTTCGGCCAGGGTTCTGATGCGCTCCTCGGAGCGTGAGAATTCCCACGAGAAGTGCACCACGATCAAGAAGAGGAATCCCACCGAGAGAATCAAGAAGGTGGCTGGTGGATAGTAGACACCCGCAGCTTGAGAAACAGCCTCGAGTAAGCCAGGGAATACTGCGATCGTCGCGAGTGCTACTGCAACGGCAATCCAGAGGAGTGAGTACTTGGTCCGCAGCTTGTGGCGTCGTACCAAGCGGACAATAAAGAACACACTTAACAGGGTGACGGCAATAACAAATACGTGGGCTCGAGTCGTCAGTGCGCCGTTGCCAACAGGCTCGGTGGTCTCGGCTGAGAAAATTCTCTGCAGCTGTGTGAAATTGAAACCTAGATTCATGCGTTCTGCCCACCTTCAGACAACTCGGCGCCTGCGGCCTCAACTGTGCGATTCTCGGGCGCAGGTGCTCGCCTGCGGCTTGCCCGGGTAAACATCGTGAACATGACGCGAACGTAGTGATAGATCAGCTTGAACCGCATAGCTGACGGGGTGCCACCTGCGCGCTGGTGCATTTGGACTGGTACTTCAGCAATCCGAAACCCGGCGTAGTTGGCTGCGAGCAGCGCCTCAACTGACTCCATGTACTCCGATGGGTAGCTCCTGGCGAAATACTCGAGCACTGGTCGGCCGAAGGCCCGAAACCCTGAACTGGTATCGGTAAACGTCCGACCGGACAAGACTCGCATCGAGAACTCGAGCAACTGCATCGCCTTACGTCGAGTCAGGCCTACCTCATATGAATTTTTGGTTGCAAAGCGACTTCCCACGACAAAGTCAGCGCCATCGAGGGCAGCGATGAGCTTGGGGATCATGGTGGGGTCGTGCTGGCCGTCAGCGTCGAGCTGCACTGCTGCATCAAAGTCCTGTTGCACTGCATATCGAAACCCCGTGCGCAAGGCCCCGCCGATTCCTAGGTTGAATGGCAACACCAGAACAGCACTTCCATGGGCTCGGGCGACATCGGCTGTGCCGTCGGTGGAGCCATCATCAACAACAACAACCGCGTACTCGGGGACGGCGGCGTGTAATGAATCTAAAACAGCAGGCAGTGTGGCTGCCTCGTTCAGTGCAGGGATAATCACTAGGACGCGAATCTTTGTCCTCCTCGACAAATCTGACCCCTTCACCTTGACACATCGCAGGCCCTGAGAGATTCCAATGGCCAAGGATCACCTCTCAGTGGGTCTATGGTCGGACGGTGCTCTTCAGGATCAACCGACCTACCGACTCGCAATGAGAGCCTCGATTTCTTCGCTCTCTGAGCGAACTCGAGATGTCATCTCTGTGGCAATCATCGCATGTGCCCTCCTGTTACCAGTGTGGGGGTTGCTTCGCTATCAAGGCCCTCCGATGGAGGAGGGATTTATGCTGGCGTTCCCGGAGCAGATCCTTCAGGGTCGGTTCCCACACCGCGACTTCCTGCATCTGTATGGGCCAGGTTCGCTCTGGCTTCTTGCAGGGATCTACAAGATCTTTGGAACCACCATTACTGTCGAGCGCTCTGTGGGCCTTCTGCAACACGCAGGGGTTATCTTCGGGATGTTTGCTCTCCTCAAGCCATTTGGCAGGCGTATCGCAACTGCAGCAGCGCTAGTAGCGCTCGTCATTTTGATTGGCCCTCTTGGGTTGTCGGCAATGGCTTGGAATGGCGCCTTGGCCTGCGCTGTGTGCTCTCTGGCCGTTGGTGCTGTCGCTTGTCGGCCGAATATCAAGCATGCGAACTCTCTAGCTGTGCTGTCTGGAGTTCTAGCCGGCGCAGCATTGCTGTTTCGGCCGGACTTAGTCATAGCCGTTGGCATTGGATCTCTAGCCATGATGTTTCGACTTGGGAAGCCCCAGCGAATCAGGTTGATTCTGGGGGGACTAGCAACACTTGCTCTGTACATACCGCACATGTTGATCTCGGGAGTCGGTGCATCGTTCGAGGGAATGTTCCTTGAACCAGTTTTCAAACTTCGAGCGGGCAGGGCTCTTCCGGTGCCGCCATCGTGGAATCAGGTAGACGGGTTCTTGCAGCGAGCTGGAGCTCTGCGGCTTTCTGGCTGGCCGCTGCCGATGCCTGCACTCTCGCATCAAATCTTTTTGTGGTTCTTTCTGGTGCCGGCATCAATTCTTTTGGTGCTCTTCGGTGCATGGCGCCTGCGCAAACGGGAACTCAGTTCGCAGCGGACCACCGCCCTGTGGCCAGCGGCACTCTTCTGCGCTGCGCTCATTACCCAAGCAATCCAACGCCCCGATACAGCACATTTGTCTTGGGTGACTGGAATTTCGTTTGCCTTATGCATTCCAGCAGTAGCGGTGCTCATTCAGCAGGCCAGGCCAACCTGGGAGGTCGGCAGAAGCGCATGGTTGGCCACCCTGCCAATTGCATTGATTTTGCTGATCGTCATCCCCTTTTACCCACTGCGAACCTACGCCGATTTAGTCGGTCAGACCTTTGGCCGGAACCAGTTTGGCTACGAGATCAGCCGGAATGACAGGGTCTTTTACTTTGGTAGTGCGGAAGGGGCTGCGGATGCTCAAGCAGTCACAGATAGCCTCAGCGAACGCTCTAAGCCGGGGGAGTCGCTCATTGTGGGGCCGACAGATCTCTCGCGGGCGAACTACAGCGATGCGTTCTTTTATTACTTATTTCCGGAGTTGCCGCCAGGTACTCGGTACATCGAGATGGATCCCGGTCTGGCAGACGCACAGGACTCCGGTCTTGCGGCAGAGTTGCGCCGAAACGACTGGCTTATTCTGTCTGATGCTTGGTCTGGTTGGACTGAGCCCAATCAGAGTGCGGGTTCCGGCTCTCCTGCACCCAATCAGGTGGTCAAGGATCATTACTGCATGGTTACCGAAGCCGACATGTTTTCGCTGTATCAACGCTGCCGCTAACCGACTCTTTGGATTTGCTGGGGGTTTGGTGTGTTGTGGGCTGGTGTAGGACAGGGGCTTCGGGGGGGGGTGACGGTTCGCTGAAACTGCCATTCCCAAGGAGCGCCTGTTGGACCTTGACTCTTCGCGTGTGTGAACCACTGATCGGGCGGGACGCAGGGTCACCCGACAGGTCGGGAGTTGCGCCCGTTTAGTCAATGAGGTAGCTAGCGAGTTGGGTTGTGACCGGCACATGATCAAAGACACAGTCAACGCCTACGGCATCGCGTTGCTTGATGATGATCCCGACAGGTTCGGCAGGGTCACAGCTGTCGGTTTGGATGAGGTGTTATTCGTCAAGCTTGGCTCTAGCACCGCCAGTATTACTCCACCCAAATCGTGGATGTTTAGGCCGGTGAGGTACTCGAGATTTTCAACGGTCGTCGCGCGAAAGAGCCCACTAAGTGGCTACCCGGCCAAGGCTGGGGGTGGCTTGATCAGGTGCAGTTCGCGAGGTTAGGTATGTGTGGTTCTTACTGGGCTGTGTTCTACAAACTGCTACCGGACGCGATCTGAATCGCGAACCCGTTCAGTTACCAAACACGCGAACACAAAACTTGATGTGTGCTGCCGTCGGGTCCAGAACGAGACGATGGGACATCGGGGTCGCAAGAGCGATCCGCTCTATCGAAGTCGACAGTTGCTAACCGAAGCAGCTACACACGTCGACGATCACGGCAAAACCAATCTCTTGGGCCTACTCGATGCCGGTGACCAAAATGGCGAAGTCGTAGGCGTCTGGAGTGCCAAGGAAGCAGTCCGTGCTATCAACATCTCACTCTGATCCCGAACTTGCCTTGGCTTGTACCGTACGCCTCGCAGTAGAACTACCCAGGCTAGGACGGTCCCTGAATCCCCCGGTACCTTGTGGCCGAGGGAGGATCCGATGAGGCGCGAGTCGTCATGTCCGCGATTTATGTGGATATCTCCGACGAGAAGGTGACCGCGAGCCAAGCCGCGCTGGATTCAGAACATAAGCGCAGTAGGCAAGACATTCGCGGAAACCGTTTGGGCCTTAAGCCGTTGTTATGGGCTGGCATCATCGCGGTACTGCAGCAGGCCGTCGGTATCAACGCGGTTTTCTACTATTCCAACCTCATTTGTGGCGCAGTCCGCTTGGGGGAGACGCAGGCGCTCGAAACTTCCACGACCACCGGCGCAGTGAACGTGATCTTTACTCTTGTCGCTATTTCCGTGATTGACAGCGCGGGGAGAAAGTCACTTCTGCTCGTCGGCTCGATCGGTATGTTCATCTCTGTGGGGCTTTTGACATTACTCTTCCAAACAGAACCAAACTGCACTCAAGTCATCATCGATGGGGGTGAGCAAAGCGGCTGGACAGTTGCGGCGGACATGAACAATCCTGTACTTGGAGACAGCGAGGGTTGGGTCGCAGTGGTAGGAATGAACTTCTAAGTAGCTTTCGTCGCAGCACCGCGGGGCCCATAACGTGGGTGCTGCTGAGCGAGATGTTCCCCAGCAATATGCGAGCAGCCTCCATGAGGATCGCAGCGATGGCTAACTGGCTAGCCAACTTCGTCGCCTCGATGAGTTTCCCAGGACTTGTGAAGTTATCCCAGGGCTTGGCGTACGGCCTGTTCACCACCGGAGCGTTCGTCTCGTTCTTCTACGTCTGGAAATATGTGAAGGAAACCAAAGGTGTCGAGCTTGAGGCGATAGCAAAAGTTGAAGGAGTTTCGAACGACTGATGCGCATTGATGGACGACCGGTTCACAACGACTTACGCGGCGCTTGGGGGCGGTTGAACCAACGTCCGACGCGGCTTTTGCACTGCCTCGGCTATCGTCCTACACATGGGTGAGCTTGGCATTAACATATCTGAGGATTCGAACCTCCTCGATGGCGACTCAGGACTTCTGATCACAGGTGCGGAGACTGGTTCGGAGGTCCGGATCAGCCTGTCAATGACCGATTCAGAAGGCACTGAATGGCGATCCGAAAACACCTACGTAGCTGATGGCGATGGCGTGGTAGACACCCACCGCATGGCACCCCAACACGGCTCATACAACGACGTGGATCCGAATGGTCCTTACTGGTCCATGACCCCGGATGGCCGCACGACGCCTGTCGCTTTTACGCCAACGATCGAAGATCTCGCTTACCAGATTCAGGTCGCGACGGATACAGCGCATGCCGACATTACCGTGACCCGCGGTTACCTCGCCGAGGTAACGAGCCGCGAGGTCTACGGCCAAGGCTTCCACGCAACGATCTACACCCCACGCGAATCAAATGGCGCTGCGGTGCTCGTGGTCCCCGGTACGACAGGTCGTGCGGCATCCGCACCCACGGCTGCGCTGCTAGCCAGTCACGGGTACCACACGATGGTTGTTGCGTACGCGATCGAAGAGGGGCTTCCCCCCGTAGTCGAAGAGATTCCCGTTGAAGTCCTGGTCACAGCTCTTGACGTACTCCTGGGCGATTCCCATACCGAAGCAAAAAATGCATCGATGATTGGTTACTCAGTGGGCACCGAAGGAGTCCTGGCCGCGCTGGCATATACCGACCTCAGAATCGGATCAGCGATCGTTGTCAGCCCCAGCAGTTGCATCTGGCAGGCAACCGGGACGGGGGGCCGTCCGCCAAAGAGCGGCTCCTGGACTCTGGCAGGCAAACCCCTGACCTGGCTGAAGATGAAGTCTGAGCGTCTTCTCTCGCAGTTAGCGTTAAACGCAACTATTGGACGAGTGCTTCCGCGGAAGTCTCCGCTGTCCGCTTTGGACTTGATTAAATCCTACGGACCGGCGATCGCCGACGATGCAGCCTACGAGGCCGCCGCAATCGCGGTTGAGGACATCTCGTGTCCGCTACTTATGCTGGCGTCGAAAGACGATCACATGTGGCCATCCGTGGAGATGGTCAATCGGATGACGCAGCGCCGAGAAAAAGCAGGACGCGCTTCCGCTGATGTCTACAAAACGTTCGAGGGCGCCGGGCACTTTCTTCGTCCTCCAGTGATGCCCACAACGATCCCGTGGACTAGCGATTGGATCATCGGCGGCCAACCAAAAGAGACGGCGCAAGCGTACGTGCAAGCATGGGCCGACATCGAGGACTTTCTGCTCCAAACAATCCGACCGACGTAGTCCATTGACACCGGGTCAAGTGGTGCCCGCTCGCAACGCGCAGTCCTCGACATCACGCCCCGGGTAGTCTGTCGGCCCATTTCAGGTGGCTCACGTTGGCGTCTATTTCGGTGCTGGGCCTCGCCTGTGGCACCCTGATCGGCATCGCCTACTTGTCAGTTGCGAAGACTGGACGCAGCGCCCCCGGGCTTGCCACCCGTGAGTTACGTTTACCGACTCTTTGGATTTGCTGGGGGTTTGGTGTGTTGTGGGCTGGTGTAGGACAGGGGCTTCGGGGGGGGGTGACGGTTCGCTGAAACTGCCATTCCCAAGGAGCGCCTGTTGGACCTTGACTCTTCGCGTGTGTGAACCACTGATCGGGCGGGACGCAGGGTCACCCGACAGGTCGGGAGTTGCGCCCGTTTAGTCAATGAGGTAGCTAGCGAGTTGGGTTGTGACCGGCACATGATCAAAGACACAGTCAACGCCTACGGCATCGCGTTGCTTGATGATGATCCCGACAGGTTCGGCAGGGTCACAGCTGTCGGTTTGGATGAGGTGTTATTCGTCAAGCTTGGCTCTAGCACCGCCAGTATTACTCCACCCAAATCGTGGATGTTTAGGCCGGTGAGGTACTCGAGATTTTCAACGGTCGTCGCGCGAAAGAGCCCACTAAGTGGCTACCCGGCCAAGGCTGGGGGTGGCTTGATCAGGTGCAGTTCGCGAGGTTAGGTATGTGTGGTTCTTACTGGGCTGTGTTCTACAAACTGCTACCGGACGCGATCTGAATCGCGAACCCGTTCAGTTACCAAACACGCGAACACAAAACTTGATGTGTGCTGCCGTCGGGTCCAGAACGAGACGATGGGACATCGGGGTCGCAAGAGCGATCCGCTCTATCGAAGTCGACAGTTGCTAACCGAAGCAGATGAACCTCGCGAGGTCCGTCCACTCGGAGGGACCCTAATCCGGTGGAAACAACTAACCGTGAACTGGCAAGAAGCCCGTGTCAGCAGCGGACCCACCGGGGCATTCAATAACCTGATCAAACGAGTGAAACGAGAGGGGTTCGGATTCACCAACTTCGTCAACTATCGAATCCGCTCACTGCTCTGCGCCAGAAAACTCAACTGGCACATCCTGGCCACCATCACACCCCACTAAATTCCGAAGAGCCCGCTAAGTAAACACTGGGCCTAGGCCGAGCAAAGCAAAGCAATGCAAAGCATCGCCTGACTGTACAGTCTCTACGTGCAAAGAACCCTTGTGATCCCCACATATCAGGAAGCCGAGAACATTCGGCGCCTGCTCGAGACGATTCGGGATCTTTGCCCTGACCTGCATGTGATTGTCTGCGATGACAACAGCCCCGATGGAACGGGCCGTATTGCAGATGAGGCGGCAGCCGAGTTGGGAGGCATTGAGGTGCTTCACCGTCCCGGCAAGGCAGGTTTGGGCGCTGCCTACCGCCACGGGTTCCGCCATGCGTTGGATGCTCACTATGAGGTGATTATCCAGATGGATGCAGACTTCTCTCATGATCCGAGTGTGCTGCCAGCGCTGATCACAGCTGTGGATAACGGAGCAGATGTGGCTATCGGTTCGCGCTATGTGCCGGGCGGCTCGGTTCCGAACTGGACATGGCTACGGCGGCAACTCTCGCAGTGGGGCAATTCCTACGCCCGGGCCATGCTCAGACTGGAAATGGCTGATGCGACAACTGCATTTCGTGCCTACCGGGCAACTGCACTTCAGCGAATTGATATCGATGGAACAACAGCGAACGGCTACTTGTTTCAGATTGAGACTGCGTATCGGCTTTCTGCTGCCGACTTGGTGATTACTGAGCTACCGATTGTGTTTGTGGATCGTGTTGCGGGGGCTTCAAAGATGGCTGTGGTGCGAACCATGGTCGAGACAGAACTCAGGGTTACTTGGTGGGGACTGGCACTTCGTGCGCCCCGAGTCTCGGAACGGCTGCGTCAGACTGCGCCTGGGAAATACTTGATGTCCAAGATTCGACCTAGTGGCCCACCTATCGTTGAGTAGATCATGGGTACGGCCGACGTAGCTGCCCCTAGCGGGTCCTCTCCAACAAGTGCTGGAACCAGCCCAACTCGCCCTGCGAATATCCGCCTGCAAGGAATTCCTGTAGCGCCACTCGGTCAGGTTTCAGCGCTAGACGGCATGCGTGCGCTCGCAGTTCTTGCCGTGCTGTTCTACCACGCAAGATTCAGGTGGCTTCCAGGGGGATTCCTTGGAGTGTCTGCATTCTTCACCCTGTCCGGTTTCCTGATTACGTCTTTGCTGCTCCGGGAGTGGGTCTCTGCGGAAAAGGTCGATTTCCGGCGGTTCTGGAACCGTCGCGGTCGTCGACTTCTGCCGGCTGCTTGGGTCACGATCGCGCTCGTCATTGCCATGGGGGCTGCAGGAGTGTGGGACACGGAGCAGCTTCGTGATCTGCGCTCTGATGTGCCGTACTCTCTGCTGTCATTGTTGAACTGGCATTTCATCCGGGCTGACAGGTCCTATGGTGCGCAGTTTGCTGCACCGAGTCCACTCGAGCACTTTTGGAGTCTGGCAGTCGAGCAGCAGTTCTATCTGATCCTCCCGCTCATTGTTATGGGTGTCCTGCTGTTGAAGGGAGGAGGTACCCAACGCAAGCGTCTACGACTGCTCGCCATGGTGCTAGCAGCGCTCATCGTCCTGTCGGCCATAGCGAATGGATTACTTGCGCAGGGTGCAATTGACCGGTCCTATTTTGGAACTGAGACCCGAGCGGCAGAAATTCTGATGGGCGCACTCCTAGCTTGTTTCACACTGCGCCGGACGCAGGTGTACTCCGTTGTGCTGCAACGAGTCCTGGTGCTGTTTGGCGTTCTAGCAGCGTGTATCACGGTATGGCTGTGGCACGTAGCTCGCCTGCGAAGCGACTGGTTGTACCCATGGGGGTTCCTCCTGACGGCTGTCTGTACCTCGGTGATCATCTCTGCGAGTCTGCAGAAGAGCATCTTCAGTAGGGCGCTCTCGCTACCTCCTCTGCTCTGGCTTGGCCGCATCAGTTACGGGGTGTATCTGCTGCACTGGCCAATTTTCTTATGGTTGACGCCGGCCCGAACAGGCCTGTCGCAATGGCCGCTCTTTGGGTTGCGCCTTTTCGTGACGTTGCCTTGCGCAGTCATCATGTTTCGCATGCTCGAGAACCCAGTGCGACTAGGCCTCCGCCTCAAAGGCCGCGCCGCGTTGGTGGCTGGTGCTGCGGTGGCGGTGGTAGTCCTCCTGGGCAGTTTTCTGACTACGAGCAACCTTGACAAGCCCTCCTCGCTCCGTTTGGCCTCAGCAATGTCCTCTTCTGCGTCAACCACCTTGCCTCCTCCCGCTCCACTTCGAACGCTGTCGATTGGTGACGGGTTCATTCAATCCATCACTGCAACCGCCGGAGAATCTGACGGTCTCGAGAATTCAGCGCATGGGGTAGCCGACTGCGGCTTGGCCCTTGGCGGTTGGGTTTCTCTCTCGGATGGACGAGTCGAACGCGACGTCGAGCGATGCGCCGAAGTGCGACAGGGTTGGATTGCTGCGGTTCAGGCTGAGAAGCCCGAGTACGTGCTGGTTGCGGGCTCCACTCGCGATGTCTCTCCTCGCAGACTCTCAACCGACTTACCGTGGCAACTTTCGGACTCCCCCGAAAGCGAGGACTTCCTGCGAACGGACATTGCTGACCTTGTGGATCAGCTCTCTGCAACGGGGACCAAGGTCGTTCTGCTCAGTGTGGCGCACATGCGAAATACGGCTGCGCCGGCAGTCATTCCTGCCCCTGCGCCAGAGCCTGACCCAGATAGGCAAAATCTGCGAGTTGCTAAGGGTCTTGCTGTGATGCAGGGCGCACCCGGGCCGGGCTTTGCCGAGAATGAGGACGCTCGCATCGATCGTTATAACGCACTGTTAGCAGAGGTGGCGCAAAGTAGAGGCTTGCAGTTCTTGGACTTGGCAACTGCAATGCAGAGCTGGCCCGAAGGTGAGTTTGACAGCTCGCTGCGACCCGATGGGGTTGGCGTCAGCGCTCGGGGTGCTGCCCTGCTGCGAGAATGGATCGTAGAACAACTCCGTAGCGCAGCGAACGTCTCATCCGCAGCTGCGGAGTTGGCCACACAGCCGCAATCCGGTGGGGTATTGGACTTACAACGCTCACTTCCAGAAGCACCTGCGGAGACGACCCGAGGGCAGCTTTCCCCTCAGGTCAGACCCAGCGTGTTGGTGGTAGGTGATTCGGTTGCTCACGGCTACGGGTTCGGCCTGGAGAAGTGGGCAGAGTCTACGAAACAGATCCGAGTGTTCAATGCGGCTCAGTTTGGATGTCCGATTGCACGAGGAGGAGGGTTTCGTTTTCAACAAGACCTTGATTCTTTTCGAGATGACTGTGACTGGAGTCGGCAGATTCCTAGCTGGCTGAATGGGTTCCAACCGGACATAGTGCTGCTTTCTTCGAGCATTTGGGAAGTCGTAGATCGGCGCTTTCCCGGCGATAGCCGGTTCCGCCATATTGGCGACCCGGCGGTGGATCGCTACGTATTATCCGAGTTTCTGTCAGCTATTGACCTGCTTGGAAGCACGGGTGCCAGAGTTCAGGTGCTGACGCAGGCTCATATCAACGCGGGACTTGATCAAGGCTTTAGCAACCTTCCCGAGTCTGACCCCGCTCGAATAGACCGCCTCAATCAGATCCTTGCCGAGGCCGTCTCGCTGCGTCCCGGTGTGGCTGCGCTTGTTGATCTTGGAAGGTGGCAGGCTGAGCAGCCAGGCGGGGATCTGAACACCGAAGCCCGCCCAGACGGGCTGCACTACACCGACGAGTACTCACGTGTCATGGCCAATTGGCTCGCGCCAGAGTTGCTTCGTGTCGCAGCGATGCTGTGATCAGTTAGCCCAGGCGTGAGCTAGCCCGAGCAGCATCACGAGCAATAACGGGAGCATCTCTACCTGTTGAGTTGCTTGGCTCCTCGGACTGCTCGTGGTAATCCTCGTCCACATTCACAGTCCAAATATCGTGATCACCTGTACCCAATATGTTCTGAGCGGATAGCAAAGCAGTCAGCATGGAATGATCTTGGTTGTTGTACTTGTGCATTCCGTTGCGTCCAACCGGGTGCACGTTGGGTGTGTGCTCAACAATCCAATCGTTAAGTACAGCAACATTATCGGCGTAGAACTCGTCATAGACCGGGTAGGCCTTGGGCTGACGCACGACATAGCCAGCCTCGACAATTGAGGGGTCACCAAGACCGAGGGCAGCAAGTTCTCGGGTTCCACGAGCGATGAGTTCCTCATCGGTGGCATTCCAGAGGTCGTCGCCCTCAAAGACGAAGTACTCCAACCCTAAGCAGGTTTTGCCATCTTTCACTAGGTACGGCGACCAGGAACCGAAGTTCTGAATACGTCCTACCATCACATCGGGGGAGTGAATGTAGATCCAGTTGTCCGGGAAGCCAGCG